>Ga0190313_1002068_pt1 | contig 10086 bp, 15 predicted proteins | sample 4870071011_MG_FD_169989 | JGI IMG/M metagenome (GOLD analysis project Ga0190313, IMG submission 169989) | Hydrothermal vent sediment bacterial communities from Southern Trench, Guaymas Basin, Mexico - 4870-07-10-11_MG | ecosystem: Environmental > Aquatic > Marine > Hydrothermal vents > Sediment ...
GGTGAGGAGAGGGTGGAGTACGTCGACGTGAGGTCCTACGTTAGGGGGCTCATGAGAGAGCTTAGGGTCCCAGCGCGAGACGCGCGAGAGGTGGTCGATGAGGTGTGCGCCGCATTCGACGGCGTTGAGGGGCTCATCGATGCGCAGGACGTTGAGGAAGCTGTCAGGGCGGCGCTGATCAAGATGGGGCTTAGGGAGCACGCCAGGCTGCTTGGGCGCGTCGGGCTGCCGATCCCGACGCTGAGAAGAGCTGTGGCTAAGCACAGCGACGCGCTAGGCGCTGCCGCTGAGGTCGGCGTCCGTGCGATCAGGTGCTACGTCATGAGGGAGCTGCTGAGCGAGGAGCTGGTGAGGATGCACCTGTCCGGCGAGGTCACCATCGCCGGCATGGAACACCTCCCGTTCGCTCCACACGCCGTCACGGTGCCCCCACCCGCTAAGCTCCCGAGGTCGGTTAACGAGTTGATGGGGCGGCTCAGGCTGGCGCTGAAGGGGGGGGCGCGCGCTCCGCACGTGACGGCTCTGCTCACCCCAGCCTTAGCGTCGATCAGCGGCGCAGCAGCTAGCCGCGACGAGCTGAAGAGGGCCCTCTGGGCGCTGTGTAAGCTGGATGTGGGTGAGGCTACCTCTAGCCTCACCCTGGTCGTGGACTGCCTCCCAAGCGCCGACGCTGATGTGGACTTAGACAGGTACGTCAAGGCCATTATTAGTATCATTAGGATTTTTGCGGAGATTCATCGGAGGGGCGGCGAGCGAGGGGTAGTCCTCGAGCTGAGGTTTAGGGACTTTAAGGAGCTCTTGCCCTACGTGAGCGCGCTGCATCGCGCGCTGGCGCGCCACGCGCCGGTAACCCTGCTCAGAGCCGAGGGAGATGAAGTGGCGCACTGCGGTGTCCTCATCTCCCGCGGGAGCAAGCGGGTGTCGCTGTCCGTGGCCATCAACCTGCCGCTAATGCTCCTCAACTCTGGCCTCGACGTGAGCCTGCTGCACGAGAAGGCGAGAGTGATGGGCAACTGTCTGAGGGAGGCCCTCTCGAACCCCAGGCTGTCGAGACTCGGCGGGGGTTCGGTAGTGGTGTCGCTACATGGGCTCGACGGCTGCGTGCTGGGGTTAACCGGTCAGCATATCCACGAAGGCAGAGGGGGTTTAAGCCGCGCTAAGCGGCTAGCCCGAGAAGTGCTTAAGGCTGTGAGAGAGCCGCTGGGTGACGAAGTCGAGCTCATGGCCTCCCTGGGCTCTCTAGACTACGCGATCTACAGGAGGCCCTGCCTCCGCCCAGACGCATACCACCGTGAGGTGCGGGAGATCCTCAGGTGCGTGAACGCCACCAGCGCTCTGTCTTACCACGTGCTAATGCCGCTGGACGTCAGGGCGCGCGTGGAGGGGGCGCTCCAGAGGGAGCTGGGCGGAGGGGGGTTGCTCAACGTGCACGTGTCGGAGCCGTTCCCGTCCCTGGACAGCTTCAGCAGGATTGTGGAGCTCGTGGCTAGCCGTGGCGTCGTTAGCTTCACCGTGACTCAGGACTACACGGTCTGCGAGATCTGCGGCTCTGAGGCGAACGACTTGGTGGCCAGGTGCCCGCGCTGCTCGTTCCACCTGACCGCCGCCTCGCACTACGGCAGGGTGCTGGGCTACTACGAGAGGCTCGACAGGCTGCCAGAGATAGGCAGGGAGGAGTACTACTCGCGCAGGAAGCTCAGCGTGATAATCTGAGGCGCCTGTCGAGCTCCTCGTTGACCAGGACGATGCAGTGGCTGGTCAGGTACGCTATCGGCCCCAGGCTGACCCAGGGGACTGACATGCGCTTGAGGAACTCCTCGCTCTCCCTGTCGAGGCCCTCGTGGTTCCCCAGCACGAACAGCGTGTCGTCGCCGAGCTCGACGGACCTTATGTCTCTGCCGCCCTCGTGGAGGTACACCACCTTGAAGCGCTCGCTGAGCCTGGCGATTAGGGACTCGAAGCTCTCCCTGTAAGCCCTAAAGCCGGGAACCTCCTCGCCTGAGTAAACTTGGCAGAAGACGCGGGCCAGCTCCACCTCGCTAGCTGGGAGGGACTCCAACTCAGGGCCCCGCACCTCGATGACCAGCGGGGGCCTGGGGGGGCCCTCGAGTAGGGCGTAGAAGAGGACGTCCCTCCTCAGCCCCCCTCCCCAGCGGAACGCTGCCAGTATGCTCCTGAGGACGACGTCGAGCCTCCCGCTGGTCCCCGCGAGGGACCTCAGGGAGAAGGTCGGAGCCGTCTTGCCCTTACGCGCCTTGACTAGGAAAGCCCTCATGCCTAGCCTGCTCTCAGCGAGATCCTCTTCTTCCTCTCCCCCCTCGGCCTTATCCTTATGACGCCCTGGAATATGGCGCAGTTTATGCAGAGGTACTTAGTGACCCTGTAGGTCGGTATCAGCGCTCCCTGATTCCTTAGCTCCCTCTCCAGCTGGGGATCTATCAGGCTCATTCTCTTAGTTATCTTAACGGCCTTGGACCTGGGGATCAGCGCGCCGCAGGCGTCACACTGAACCCTGGGCTCCTTGCCCTTCCCTCCCTTGTTGCGCCCTCTGTTCTTCCTCTTCTTCGGCATTAGCGCCACCAGACACTAGTTTGAGCGTGGGCGTGTATAAGCTTTTCTCCAGCTAGGGCCTCCTGGCGCACACCAGGAAGCCCGTGTGCGTGACTGACACCGTGACGGGTCTCGTCTCGCCGGGCGCCACCTTATACTCCCTGGCCATGAGCTCGAGTGCCTCCACGTCGAGGAAGCCGTGCCTCCTCAGCTCTAAGGCCGCCCTCTCCATCTGATTGACAGTGGGCACGAAGGCGACGAAGGAGCCGCCGTGCCTGAGCTTGGCGTAGGCGTGCTTGACCACGGCCCACGGAGATGGCATGTCCAGGACCACCGCATCCACGTCGTCCTCGTCTATGCCCTCCCTGATGTCCTTCAGCTTGAAGGTCACGAAGCGGTCGAGGCCGAGGATCGAGAGGTTTCGCCTGGCGACCTCCTGGAACTCGGGCCTCAGCTCGTAGCTGTAGACGCGCCCGTCAGGCCTGACGGTGTGAGCTAGGTATGCCGTGAGAAAGCCCGAGCCTGTCCCCGCCTCCACCACGCGGGAGCCGGGGCCTATGCCGGACTTCACGAGTATCATGCCGATGTCCTTGGGGTACAGCACTTGCGTCACCCTGGTGAAGGCGGCGTACACCACATCCTCAAGGAGGGGCCTGGTCACGACGGCCTCTAAGCCCTCCTTGAGCTTGACTCGAGAGCCGTAGGGGAGGCCTATGACGTCGTCGAGCCTCAGCACGAACTTCGGGGTGTAGATGGCCTCGCCCCTCCTAGCCTCGCTGACGTACCTGTCCTTCCTGCTAACGTACACTAGCACTAAGTCGCCCTCCATCACCCCGCTCCTCTGGCCGCCCATCCCGACCCCCACTGTTATAAGGCCCCGGCCGATAAATACACCCGCCATGGCTAAGCGGTCGCTTAGGCGCGTGTGGCACTCCAGGTCCTGCGTGAACATAGGGAAGAGGGGGCTCACCGAGGGCGTGCTGGAGGAGCTGAGGAGGAGGCTAAAGGGCGAGAAGCTGATAAAGGTCAGGGTGCTCAAGAACTGCCCCCTCCTCTCCAGCCTCGACAGGAGGGGCGTCGCCGCTTACGTGGCGGAGAAAGTGGGCGCTGAGCTAGTCGGGGTGAGGGGCTACACGTTTGTGCTTAGGAGCAAAGAATTTAAGGGGGGCTAAAATTGGTACTCAGAACCCCGCCAGCAAGGGAATAGCGATGGTCTCCGTCAAGGACGTGCCCCCCGATAGGCTGATACGGGCGCTGGCCCAGTACCTGAAGGAGAACGTCCCCGAGCTCAAGCCGCCAGAGTGGGCCTTCTACACCAAGACGGGGTGTCACGCTGAGAGGGTGCCCCAAGACCCCGACTGGTGGTACGTCAGGGCCGCCTCGATACTCAGGAAGCTCTACCTGCACGGCCCCGTCGGCGTGGAGAGGCTGAGAGCCGCCTACGGCGGCAGAGCGGACCTAGGTATGAAGAGGAAGCACGTGAAGAAGGGCGGCGGCTCCCACATCAGGAAGGTCATACAGCAGCTTGAACAGGCTGGTCTCGTGGCTAAGCTGGGCAACAAGGGCCGAGTGTTGACGCCTAAGGGCAGGTCGCTGCTAGACAGGGTGGCGACTAGGGTGTTCAGGTCAATGCTCCATGAGGTGCCGGAGCTCAGGAAGTACATGTGATGGCCAGTCGTGCAAACTTAAATACCGGGGTCAAGTCCTATAGAGTGCGGGGTGGTAATGACGAGCGAGGAGGTCTATGACGAGGAGCTCGAGGCCATCAAGAGGAGGAAGATGGCCGAGTATCAGCGGCTGCTAGAGGCCGTGAGGAGGGAGGAAGAGAGGAGGGCCTACGAGGCCAGGAAGCAGGCCATCTTGAGGTCTATACTGACGCCCGAGGCGAGGCAGAGGCTGACTAACCTAAGGCTGGTCAGGCCTGAGCTGGTCGAGCAGCTGGAGGCTCAGCTGATCCAGCTGGTCAGCATGGGCAGGGTGCGCGCGCCCATAGACGACGACACTCTCAAGGAGATACTAAGGGCTGTCATGGCCAGGTCGCGAAGGGAGATAAGGCTCAGGGGGCTCAGGCTGGGTGGCTAGCATGGCCCGCTACAAGCCCCTCGGGAAGAAGCTGAGGCTCGCTAGGGCCCTCAAGGAGAACAGAGCCACCCCGTTGTGGGTCGTGGCCAAGACCAGGCTGAGAGTCAGGCGGCCGAGGCCCAGGCACTGGAGGAGGAGCAGGATGCAGCTGTAGGGGGTGGTGCTTATGAGTGAGGGCGAGGCCATCTTAGAGAGGGTCTACGTAATACCCCTGCGCAAGGCTTACTACGTGCCCAGGAAGAAGAGGGCCAACAAGGCCATAAGGATCATAAGGGAGTTCGTCCAGAGGCACCTCCACGTCTCTGAGGTTAAGATTGGCAGCAGGCTGAACGAGTACGTGTGGTCGAGGAACTGCGAGAAGCCCCCCAGGAAGGTCAAGGTGGTTGTCAGGAAGCTCGACGAGGAGACCGCAGAGGTCGACTTGGCGAGTGAGTAGGGTCATGGTGGTGGTCGAGAGAGCTGAGATCTACGGGTCTAGCAGCATCGGGGTCTTCATCTTCGCCAACAACGAGGTAGCGCTGATACCGCTCGACGCCCCAGCCAAGGTCGAGGAGGCCGTGAGGGAGGCGCTGGGGGTCGAGGTCCTCAGGGCGTCAGTCATGAGCTCGGTCCTCCTCGGCGTGCTGGTCGCTGGTAACTCGAATGGCCTCCTGCTGCCAGCCCACACCCTCGAGTCTGAGATGTCTAAGCTTCGCGGTGCCCTAGGTGACATCAACCTAACCGTGCTCCCTAGCAAGAAGAACGCCATAGGGAACCTCGTCCTGGCGAACGACAGGGCCGCGGTCGTGGACCCGGATATGGACAGGGGGCTCGTGAGAGCAGTCGAGGACGCGCTCGGGGTTGAGGTCGTGCGGATGAGGATAGCCGGTCACTCGCTCGTCGGCGCTGTAGCAGCCGCGTCGAACTCTGGGGTGCTGGTGCACCCACTGGCCTCAGACGAGGAGGTGGAGGTGCTGGCCGACGTGTTTAAGGCTAGGGTTGACGTCGGAACAGTCAACAGAGGGAGCCCATTCATCAGGTCCGGGCTCGTGGTCAACGATAAGGGGGCGCTGGTTGGCGCTGACACCACGGGCCCCGAGCTCATGAGGATACACGAGGTCTTCTTCAGCGGCTAGCGGCGAAAGACATAATTGCCCGCCAGCGATTTCTCAGAGGGCGGGTGGCCGAGGCCATGAGGGTTAGGGCCTTCAGGGTCTCAGGCGTCATGAGGATCAAGGGCTCGTGGCAGAAGTTCTCCGTAGAGCTGACCGAGGTTAGTGAGGAGGGCGCCGTCGAGCGCGTCTACTCCCTCCTGGGCTCGCGCCACAAGCTGAAGAGAGCTCACATCAAGGTGCTGGAGGTTAGGGAGCTGAGCCCTGATGAAGTGACCGACCTCAGGGTCAGGAGGCTGCTCAGCGCTGACAAGGTCGTGGTGTTCACGAGGTGATGGCCCTGAGCGCTGAGGGAGGCGCCAGAGGCGAGGACGTCGTCAGGAGACTCTCCAGCGAGTACTTGCTTCTGAGGAGTTACGCGCAGGCTCTCCAGCAGAGGGCTGATATACTTAACAGAGTGATAGCTGACATAGATGGCACGCTGTCGTCGCTCGAGGCCATCAGGGAGCTGGGGGACGATGACGTGGTGCTATTCCCGCTGGGCTCGGCGTCGTACGTCAGGGGCAGGGTTGTTGACAAGGGCAAGGTCTTGGTGGACGTGGGCGCTGGGGTCGTCGTGGAGAAGAGCGTGAACGAGGCCGTGGAGTACCTGAGGGAGAGGCAGCGGGACGCTCAGCTTGAACTTAAGACCGTGCTCGCTCAGCTGCAGCAGGTGACGGCCAGGCTCGAGCAGATAGAGGCAGCTCTGGAGAGGGCGGCTAGGGGAACCAGGTGATGGCCGTTGTTCGAGAGACTTAGGAGGGCTGTGAACGAGCTAGTAGAGAGGCTATCCACCGTTGAGCTGACCGAGAGAGCCATAGAGGAGGAGCTGGAGACCCTGCTGCTAGAGCTGGTCGACAGCGACGTGGCGCTTGAGGCTGCGGAATACGTGGTCTCTAGGCTCAAAGAGGAGCTCGTGGGGCTGAGGGTCAAGCGGTTCGCCGACAGGGGGCAGGTGGTCAGGAGCAAGTTCCGAGAGGTGCTGAGGGAGGTCTTTGACCGCGCTGGGCGCATAGATCTCGTCGAGTACGTGGAGGAGCTTAGGGTCAAGAAGAGGCCAGTCGTGCTCCTCTTCCTCGGGCCCAACGGGCACGGGAAGACCACCACCATAGCTAAGGTCGCTAAGCTGCTCATGGGCCGTGGCATCACCGTCGTCGTGGCCGCCAGTGACACGTTCAGGGCTGGCGCTATAGAGCAGGTGGAGGAGCACTGCAGGAGGTTGGGAATTCGCGTCATAAAGCACAGGTACGGCGCCGACCCAGCTGCTGTGGCCTATGACGCCATACTGCACGCTAGGAGCAAGGGGATAGACGTGGTGCTCATAGACACCGCTGGCCGCATGCAGACGGACGTGGACCTCATGGAGGAGATGCGGAAGATAGCGAGGGTTACTGAGCCAGACCTGAAGATATTTGTGGGGGACGCCCTCACAGGGAACGACGCGCTCGACGAGGCGAGGAAGTTCAACGAGTACGTGGGCATCGACTGCAGCATCCTGACTAAAGTGGACGCAGACGCTAAGGGCGGCGCTGCCCTCTCCATAGTGTTCGCCACTGGCCGCCCGATAGCGTACGTGGGGACGGGTCAGGGCTACTCGGACATCATGAAGTTTGACCCTGAGTGGTTCATTGAGAAGATAGTAGGCAAAGGTTAAAAGGGAGCGGCCAATTAGTGAATCGGGCACCATGAGGTCGTTCATAAGGTCGACCATCAGGGTCCTCAAGGTCACTAGGAAACCCACCAGAGACTCGTTCAAGCTGTCCCTGCGTGTGTGCTTCCTAGCCACGGTCCTGCTGGGCAGCATAGGGTTCATGGTGCAGCTCACCGCGTCCATGCTGCAGATGGTCGCCCCGCCCGCGATACCAAGAGAGTTCGTTCTGTACGCACTAATAGGGGTCATGGTGGTGATAATGGCAGTCATCGCGTACAGGAGGAGGAGGGGCGCATGACCTCGGCTAGGTCTGGCAGGTTTTATGCAGTGAGAACGACTGTTGGTCAGGAGAAGAATGTTGCGTTGATACTTGAGGCCAAGGCTCGGTCGAGGAGGACACCCGTCAAGTCCATCCTAGTGCTAGAGGGGGTTAAGGGCTTCATCTTCGTAGAGTGCGATGCCCCCTTCTACGTGGACGAGCTAATAGCCAGGACTAAGTACGTGAAGGGCAAGGTGGGGGGTGTGATGACTTACTCTGACTTGGAGAAGTTCATAGTGCCGAAGCCGGTCATAGAGGAAATAGAGCTTAACGACATAGTTGAGGTCATTAGCGGGCCGTTCCGAGGCATGCAGGGGAGGGTCATACAGATAGAGAGGAGCCGCGGCGAGATAAAGGTGGAGATCCTGGAGGCCGCCTACCCCCTGCCAATAACTATAAACGCCGAGTACGTTAGGATAGTGAAGAAGCACTCAGAGGTGGGGCCCTAGAGGGCCAGCCACCTCGCCTAACAAGTCTCCATCACTGAGGTGGTGCGCGTGAGGTTGGAGGTCAAGGCTGGCAAGAAGCTGAGGGTGGAGGGGCCCGCCTCGATACTCGTCAGGGAGGGCGAGATAGAGGCCCTGGGCAAGATCCTGAGGGCCAGGGAGAGGCTCACCATACCCAAGTCCAAGGTTGTCTTCGTCACGGCGCTGGAGGACTCGACTGTGGAGCTTAGCTTGGGTGAGGAGGGGAGGTTTGAAGAGCTAGAGGAGGTCGCGCTCCCTTACGAGTGGAGGGAGGCGATAGAGAAGATATCCTCCATGCCCCCTCCCGTGAGGCTGCTGATACTGGGCGGAGTCGACGTGGGCAAGAGCGTGTTCACCTTGTACCTAGCCAACCACCTGACATCGCAGGGGAGGAAGGTGCTGATAATAGACGAGGACCTGGGCCAGTCCGAGATAAGCGCCCCCACGACGATCGGCATGGCTTACGTGACGAGACCCATAGTCTCGTTCGCCCAGGTCAGGAAGGTCGAGGCCTTCTTCGTCGGCTCGACAAGCCCAGCAGGCCTCATGCACAGAGTGCTGGTCGGCGTCAAGGCGCTCCTAGACAGAGCTGCTGAATACGAGGCTGACTGCATCGTGATAAATACGGACGGCTGGATCCTAGGGAGGGAGGCCAGGGAGCTCAAGATGGGCATGATAATGCTGGCTAGGCCCAACGTGGTCGTGGCCATACAGAAGAGCAACGAGGTTGAGCCGATAATAAGGCCGTTCGAGGGGCAGAGGTGGCTCCAGGTAATAAGGCTAGTCGCCCCCCAGGTGATAAGGGTCAGGACGCTTGAGGAGAGGAGGGTGCAGAGGGAGTCCATGTACCTCAAGTACTTTGAGGGCGGCAGGGTGATAAAGCTGCCACTGAGCAAGGCCCACTTCATGTACTCGGAGCTCGGCTCCACGTTCCCTTACACCCCGCCTGAGGTCAGCAAGGTGCTGGCGGAGCTGGGCGTCAAGCCCCTCTACGTGGGCGCGGGGGCCGACTTGCTGGTGCTAGTCGTCCCCAGGGACGAGAGGAGGGTCCGCGAGATAAGGGAGAAGCTCAAGGAGTGGGGCGTGGGCAAAGTAGTGAGGGTGATAAGGGAGGGCGACGAGAGGGGGCTCATAGTGGGGCTCTACGACAGCGCTGGCTCATTCCTGGGCCTCGGCCTAGTGCAGGAGATAGACTACAGGCGCGGCTTCATAAGAATCCTGTCCAAGGCTGAGGGTGACGTCGCGCTCATAAAGCTCGGGAGGATAAAGCTCGACGAGAAGTTCAGCGAGAGAGCGAAGACTGAGCCGTGGCCCCTGTAGGTGTAAAGGATGGCTGGGTTGAGCTTGAGGGGCTTCTTGCAGAGGCTCAGGGACGGTGGCGAGCTACTAGTGTGGCGTGACGAGGTCGACGTCAAGTACGGCGTGTCCAGGATCCTCAAGGAGCACGACGGGGGGCCAGCCATCATATTTGAGTCGGTTAAGGGCCACGAGCTCAGAGTCGTAGGAAACGTCGTCTCCAAGAGGGATAGGCTGGTGGCGGCTGCTGGCGCGAGCTCAGACTTGGAGCTCTACGAGAAGCTCCTGGACGCGTGCTCTAACCCGCTCAGAACTAAACCCTCAAGCGATGGCGCCTTCATGGAGGTGGAGCTGAGCAGCCTCAGGGAGCTGCCGATTCTGATTCACTACGAGGGGGACGGTGGCCCATACATCACCTCCGGGATAGTGATCGCTAGGGACCCGGAGACTGATTTTCAGAACGCCTCGTTCCACAGGATGATGGTCGTTGACGACAAGCGGCTGGTGCTAAGGATAGTCCCAAGGCACCTCTACAGGATATATGAGAAGTACAGGTCGGTTGGTAAGGACACCCCCGTGGCAGCCTATCAT
>Ga0190313_1002069_pt1 | contig 10082 bp, 9 predicted proteins | sample 4870071011_MG_FD_169989 | JGI IMG/M metagenome (GOLD analysis project Ga0190313, IMG submission 169989) | Hydrothermal vent sediment bacterial communities from Southern Trench, Guaymas Basin, Mexico - 4870-07-10-11_MG | ecosystem: Environmental > Aquatic > Marine > Hydrothermal vents > Sediment ...
ATAGCAGAATACCTAAATGGCAAAAGAGAGGTACGAACAACTTACAAATATCAAGGAATTGAAATCCAAGCCACACCAGATGTCTTAGCTGACAATGTAGTTGTAGAGCTAAAAACATGCAATAAACTACCATATTCACCTTACAAAACACATCTTGAACAATTAAACGCATACTTACACATCTTTAATGTTCCCAAGGGTTTAATCGTCTACATCTCAAGAACCCAACTTGGAGTTAGAATATTCGATTATTACGGTAATGCAGATTTGTTTTACCATACGATGGAGAAAGCCAAGATTCTGAAATACGCCCTAGATAAAGATGTTCCACCACCATGTAACATATCAATCTCGGCAAGAAAAACGTATTGTAAAGATTGCCCGTTCAAAAACATATGTGTTAGCGATTCGGAACTATCTGTTTAGAAGGTATAGGGTGATATTATGAAGATTGAAATTCTGGATGAAGAAATTTTCGTATGTCCAGTTTGCAAAAAGTATTTCACGACTTTCTATGGTTTGGTAACTCACTTTCGAATGTCTGCACATGGCTATTGTCCTATTTGCAAAAAAACGTACAAAAACGTAATTGGTCATTTCTACCAAAAGAGCTTTTCAAGTATTGAACATGCAATCCTCTTTGGTCTATCTCCAACAAAACAAGGTAAAACGGGAGACAGCAAGAAGAAATACAGACAATACAAAGAGATATGCAAGAATTTAGCCTATGAGAAATGCAAACGCAAGAGAGTACAATTAGTGTTAGATGGCAAACGATATGACATTCTTGAAGCTATAATTCAAAACGGGAAAATAGTTTTGCATTGCTACAAACGACATGCCTATGAACATCTTAGCCATCACTATTTTGAGATTGAGCCATCTAATGAAATCCTCAACGAGCTAAGGAAAGCTGGAGTGGATGTATATGTCGATGTCTAAGGATTATAACGCAAACTTTATATATTATTTACACTAATTCTAAGTATGCTCAAGCGGTTACCTCATATGTATTACAAGGTGTTTAGAAAATATCACAGAATTCATCGAAACTCGGAAATAACTTGTAGAGCATTGAGAGTATTTCAACGCAATAATGTAAATGTATGCATTGTCGAATCTAATGAAGCTCAAGGATGATAAGTAGGTTGGTGGTATTCAGTACTTCACAAGGTGATGATGAAATATTATAATCTTAATTAATAATAACAATGAATAAAATATGAAATGTATAGTTAAATTATGTTTGGTGTTCTAATAGTTGAATTAATGTTAAACTTCGTTTTGTGAGTAGAATAAAGGATTAGAAAACCAAATACAATTTAACACTACATGCAACGACAATTACGAACAAAGGTTAGAAGCGTTTAGCCGAGTTCGTTAATTAAGAGGAGTGCAAGAAAAGTCTGAGCTTCGATAACAGGGTTTGCGAACACTATTAAGAAATTGAAGAAACCATATAGCAAGTTCAAAAGAACCCATGCATTATACAGCAACACGGATAAGATAAACATAAAGAATCTGACGACATACTTCCTCGAACAAGTCTTAAGCCTAAGCTCAGACTTAACCCTGTACGATGTTTCAATTCCCCATCTCTTTTTGTATTTCTCAACTATAACTGACACGTAGTAGTACGGATAATTCGAGGCGAAAACTATCTTTTTGCCGTCTTCTCCTTCCACGATGAATAAGTTGAAGTAGACCTTTTTGTCATCGCTACTACTTTCCATACAGTATCTAACAATTGTCGGAGCATCAAACTGTTCCATTAACCTTTTAACCTTCGGATTCTTAATCGCTGGCATGATAAACTTTAATCCGAGTTCCTGCAACTTTGCAATGAACTTCACGTTGAAGAAATACCTGTCGAGGTAAACGCATCTAATCCTAAACCATCTCCTTATCTTTTTAATTAACTCCTCAAGAATCTTTACCTCATCAGAGAATTCAAACACTGGCTTTATTGCTACTGTGAATCTTAATCCTGGTTCTACAATGTTTACTGTCATAAACTTGAATCCCTTGGATGTTCCTTCCCTTGGCTTGATTCTTACAACTCCTGGAACTTCTTTGCCATAGTAAAGCCAGTCTGTTGAATCAATTGCAATTTCAACCTCTTTCCTACCAACGACCTTTCTTGCAAGCTTAAGTAATTCTCTGTTAGCTCTTTCAAACGTCTCTTCAATTTCTCTATACTTTAACTTGTATAAATGGTAGAAAACTGTGTTCGGATGGATAACTCTTCCATTTCTCCCAGTCTTATCGTAGTGTCTGTATCCATTGGTAATCGTCGGATTGTTTAAGGTAGTCGTGTAGATGAGAAAATCGAGTATGTATACCTTAGAATAAACAGAGTTTGGTCTAATCTTGAGGTCTATTTTGTCGTATAGTCTCCTTTTGATGAATCTCGTCAGTGCTCTTGGATGCATTTTTTCACCCAGTTGTAAATCGTAACATGGCTAACTCTAATCCCGTAAATTTCCTCCAAATGCCTCTGAATCATTCTATAGGATAAACCTGAGAGATGTAAGCTAATGGAGACTTTTATTGCGATTTCCTTAAGTTTAGTCTTTTCATAAGTCGTATTTTCTGAGAAAAATCTACCACAAGATTTACATAGGAAAATCTGAACTATCTTAGACTTATTTCTCCTTTTTCCGTATTTTATGACATTTGTCGATTTGCAATATCTGCATATCATATAATTCACCCTTAGGTTCTTATCCCCATATGGACTTAAGTACCTATAAATCTTTTGGTCGGTGAAAAAGTATTTATGGGAATAAGTGCTAAACATTACCATGGGAACATTAAAAGTAACAATTCCAGATGATTTAGAGAAGGAATTCAGAGAGGAGATTTTTAAAACAAAAGGAATGAAAAAAGGTAACATAAGTAAAGCTGTAGAGGAAGCTATTAAATTGTGGATAGAATATCAGCGTAAAAAGAGAAGTGAGGCTGCAAAGAAAGCTTGGGAAACAAGAAAAAGAAAACAGAAAGAAATGAAGAAAAACCAAAGTTAAAGTTAGCATGGCGATGTTATGTAACATGGGTTCAAAAGTTTATTTAGTATTGACGTTTCTAGTAAACTTTATCTTTAAGCTATTGTGTGGAAATATATGAATTTTAAATAAGCAACCCTTAGAGAAGAGATTATAGAGAAACGATATCTATAATCTACACTAAGTGTTTCCTAAGAAACTTAGAAAGGATAATTTCAAAATGCTTTTATTAAATGTCTAATCATTATTACATACTATGAGTGTTCCAAAGCCAACTGAAAATACAGTGACATCGTTTTTGAAGGATGAATTGGAAAAGTTAGGTGTTAAGGCTACTCCCTTTGCATCGTTAAAGACACCAGAAGGTAGAAGAGAAGTAGACATATTATGTCAAAATGGTGGAATATATCCAATAGAGGCTAAATTCACAGAAAAACAACTAATAAACGCCATCGCTAAAATTCAGAATGATTATTTAAAGTATCATAAGGTATTAGGTGTAAAAGGAGGTTTTGCTATACTTTATCCAAACGAATTAACTAAGCCAATTCCAGTTGACACTCTTAAAAGCTTGCTGAAGACTTTGAAGTTCAAAGTAGTGATGATGTTTCTTCCCGAAGATAAAAGAAGAAATTTTACTGTTATTGAAGGAACTTTAACTGAAATCGCAAAAGAAATTTCAAAGCAAGTACTTACTCCTCCTGAATACGTAAAGCCTGATGTAGAATGGACTATAAGAAGTCTTAGAGAGGCAGCAGAATACATTACAATTGGCCTAAAGCATTTGGCTGGAAAAGCGTTAGAAGACATATTTGGTGGAGAACATGTCTTTAAGAACATTCTTCAATACGAAGAAAAGGAGTATCCCGAAGAAGAATTAAGATTAGCTTCAGCGTATTTGTTAGTTAATCAACTTCTGTTTTATCACGTTCTATCCAAGAGGATTGGACTTCCAGAAATAGATGCTGATAGTTTACGTGAACCTTCTGAGCTTAATAAATACTTTAGAAAAGTGGCTAAGGATATAAACTATAGGGCTATTTTCTCGTTTGATGTAGCTTCTAGAATTCCGAACAAGTATTTAGAGCATGTAAAAATGATTATCAACGTTATAAAGGGTTTAAGTCCTGAGAAGATTGGTGGAGATTTGCTTGGGACAATTTTCCACGATTTAATCCCGTTAGAGGTTCGTAAATATGTTGCAGCATATTATACGAATGTTCTTGCTGCTGAATTACTTGCTTGGTTGGCTATTGATAGATGGGATGTAAAAGTAGCAGATTTCGCTTGTGGTAGTGGTGGGTTACTAGTTGCAGCTTATAGGAGGAAAAAATACCTGGTAGAGTTGGAGGGTAAGGAGTTTAATCAAAGAATGCATGAAATATTTATTGAGCAACTATTCGGAGTTGACGTAATGCCGTTCGCTGCAAGCATTGCAGCCTCTCATCTAGCCCTGCAATCTCCTGAATATTATACGGATAGGGTGAACATAGCCATTTGGGATTCAACTGAGCTAGAACCAGGTAGAAAGATTCCATCGATTGCGAGCTTAAGATTCGTATTAAAAGGTCAAACAAACTTAAATATGTTTGCTGAAGAGGATTATGAGTTTTGCAAAGGTGTTGTGAAGCTTAGAGATGAAGAACCCGATGAAATTTCTTTAACGAAATATGACGTAATAATAATGAATCCTCCGTTTACAAGGCAAGAAAGAATTCCTGAAGAGTATAAATTAATTCTTTTTGATAGATTTAAGGAGTACAAAGAGTATCTTCATGGTCAGCTCGGATACTATGGATACTTCATCTTACTTGCTGATAGATTTCTTGATGAGGGTGGAAGATTGGCATTTGTGCTTCCTGCTGCATTTTTAAGGGTTAGAAGTGCCGAAGGTATAAGAAAGTTCTTATCAGAAAAGTACAATATTGAGTATGTCATTACTGGTAAGAAAAGACTGAATTTCTCCGAGAGTACATGGAGACGTGAAATACTTTTTGTTGCAAAAAAGATGAGAGAGGGAGAAAGAAGAAAGGATACTGTTTTTGCAGCCATTGAAAAATTACCACGAACGATAGATGAAGTTGAGAGAATCTGTGCAAAGATAAAGAGTATAAGAGGTTCTTATGAGGATTATGAAATTTCCGCTTTCACAGTTAGCCATAAAGAGCTTGAAGATAATTTAGATTGGTTCAGGTTTATAGCACGGTTTCAGACATCAGACGTATCTGAAATTTGGGAAATGATTAAAGATACAGCAGAGAATTTAGTAAAGTTTGGAGAAGTTTACAATGTAAATAAAATTATCAAGAGAGGAATTGAAACTGCAAGAGGTATGAATGTTCATGCAGTATTCATACCAAGTAGTATTGAACGAGCCATAAGGAAAGAAGATGTATGGATTCTTGAAAGAGTTAAAAGTAGAGAGATAGTAGTTTTCAATCGTTATTTGAAGAGTAATAGAGTAAGAATACCAAAATCATGCGTTGTGCCATGTTTGAGAACGCTTGCCGACAATAAGTACATGGATATTACTGGTAAAACCGATTTTGTAGTCATAAAAGATTTCAAAAATGCTGATGAATTCTTTTTTGGTGATAGAGCTAAATACAGAGCAGTATTACCTACTTGGGAGAAATATGTCAAAGATAGGATGGGAAATCTAATCATACTCAGAAGGTTTGTTATAAATGCTCCTGGTACAATTCATCTTAGCTACTACTCCTCGACCCCAATCGCTGCTCCTGGAACTACGTGGGTATGTAACCTTAACGATGAAGATGCTAAAATCCTCTGTTTATGGTTCAATAGCAGTATTAATTTAGCTCAGATATTCCATAGAAGAATTGAAGATGTCTGGCTTGATATTCATAAGTATATATTGAGTGATTTCTTCATAATAAATCCACATACGCTGGATGATAATGTAAAAAACAAATTGCTAAGCTTATTTGACAAAATAAGCAAGGAAGAGTTTCCAAGTTTAGAGGAACAATATGTTTCAAAGTTTAAGCTAAAAAGAGAAGTTGATGTGGCAATACTATCTGCTCTCGGATTTAACGAAACAGAAGTTGAAGAAATCTTGTCGAACTTATATAGTGCTCTACACACTGAGTTTAAAGCATTGAGAGAAATAGATTAGAAAATCAAATAAAATACTCAGTTAAGAAGAGGACAGATTGGTATGGAGTCTATAGAAATAATAAAAATGATAATTTCAGAGATTTTACAAAAATTCGCTCTTAAAATACCTGAGTGGATTCGTATGAAGCTTTTTAACGCTGAGAAGTGGGTTGGGAAATATTTTATTATAGAACCTAAGGTAGAAAGGTTTGAAGCTACGAAGAAGGAGCGATGGAAAGCTTTACCGAATTATCCATTTAATAGAATCTGGATGAGAATTCCATGGGATAACAGGTCACAGTATGATATAGAATTGAAAGAGTTATTCCTTCGAGTATTCGTAAATGATGCTCCCTTTAAATATATCGCGTGGAACAAAAGAGAAATACAGGCAAGAATCAAAATTCCTACTCATCTTAAAAAAGAGTTCGATGTCTATGGTGCAAAAGAGACAGAGAAAAGTATAGTCTTCCGCAAGAACTCTAAGGGTCTTCTGGATGTATATATTTATCTCCCCCCTATATAGATACAAATTCTGATGTTTACATCGAACTTATAGGGTATAGTGTTTTTGACTCACCATTTGGTGAGTTCATTAAAAAGATATGGTGTGAAAAAATCAGAGTTGCACCAGAGGATTGGAAAAAGTGAACATAATTACAGACGATTGAACACTTTCGAAAATTTTAAGGGTGTGTTATATAACATTGGTTAAAAGGTGGTAAAATTGAGAGAAGGTATCATCGAGAAATTCGTTAGTAAATTTGAACCAAGAGAAGGGACAGAAATAGGACATATTTACTTGCCTAAGGAGTTTGTCGGAAAAGAAGTAGTTGTCATTCTTAAAAATGAATTTTCAAAGCACGAATTATTACCGCAGGGAACACTTAAAAGATTTAAACTCTTATTTAAGAGACATAGAAATTTGTGCAAACTCATAGAGCGTGAACACAGCACAAAGATGTTTAGCATAGTAACAGAAACATGGAATCCAGTCACAGGGTGTTTACACCATTGTAAGTATTGCTGGGCGAGAAGATTAGCTGAAACGAGGTTGAAGAATAGTAAAAGGTATAGTAACGGCTTTACTCCAAGATTAAATAAAGAAGAGTTTAACAAAAAGTTTAGAGGAGGAGTTGTTTTTGTCAGCGATATGGGTGATTTATTCGGGGATTTTATCCCAGATGAATGGATTGAATTAGTATTAAAACATGTAAAAAAGTTTCCAAATACGTTCTTTCTATTCTTAACGAAGAATCCATCGAGATATCATAATTTTGACTTTCCAGAGAATGCAATTTTAGGAGCTACGATAGAAACTGATAAGGATTCGATATACGAGGGAATTTCTAAAGCTCCAAAGCCAAGTGAAAGAATTAAAGCTATGATTGAATTGAACTGGGATGCAAAATTCTTATCTATAGAGCCAATATTAGACTTTACATCGAAGTTCTGGAAGAAGATTGAGAAAATTAATCCCTTTATGATTTATGTTGGTTATGACAACTATAATCACAAGCTTCCTGAGCCTACTCTTGATAAAACCCTTTCTCTGATTAAGAAACTTAGAGATAATGGATTTTTAGTTCTTGAGAAGACCATTAGGAGGGCTTGGTATGAGAAGAATAAGAAGGAAGATAAGTAAAGAAGAAAATCCATTAATTTGGTTAGCAAGAAAACTTGAGAAATTAAAAATTGATGAATATATTAATGAGATTAAAAATAATTTTGATAAAAATGAGCTTTACGAAGGACATCTTTGGACACCTCTTAAGTTAATTGCTTTGATGTGGTGGCTCACTGTGTACTCAAGAATAATTCCAAAAAGATTCTCTGAGTACTGGTATATTGACCTATTGGCAGCTTCTGGAGCCAACCTAATTAAGGAAACGGGAGATATAATATTGGGTTCTCCATTGCTCTCACACCTAATACCTTATGAACCCTTTAAAAATCATATATATGTAGAATGTGACCTAGGAAAGGTAAAAACCTTAGACAGGATGCTTAAGCACTTTGGATTTTCAAATTATGAGATATTTCATGGAGATTGTAACAATAAAATCTATGAAATTCCGTTTGATAAAATACAACACTACTTTTGCTTCATTGATTGTGAAGGTTTAGAAGTTAAATGGTCTACTGTAGAACACTTATTGAGGTATCATGGTGATATTCTCTTTGTTTTTCAAACAAGTGGTGTAAACAGGGTTTTTGGAAAAGGAAAGAAACTAGGTTATAGTCAAGCACTTAACGATTTCTGTGGAGGGGATTGGTGGTTGTCTTGTACCAGCATAAATGACCTATTCAACCAATACATCAATAGAGTAAGAGAGAAAGCAAATGACTTGCGTAGATTTAAGAATTTCGTGGATTATGTAAGAGTTAAGGGGATGCGTGGTAGTTTTGTATATGAAGTAGTTTTAATTTGTAGAAAAGGGCCTTATACAAGAGCTTGGCATGACCTAAAGAAAAGATTAGCTACTCTTGAAGACAAACATGTATCTATGGCTTTAAAAATCTGTAGAGGTGAGACAGTAGTACCAACTCTTTTAGAATTTTTTGAGCCTCAGAAAAAGTTAGATAATTTTCTATAAATTTATTTTAATCTTTATTAAAGCTAAAGAGAGATTAATAATGAATTAGCTTATCTCCTATATTTTCTATTTTTAATTAGATATTAGTTAAAGATTTCAATTACTTTGATTTTATAGTTTAGTTTTATTGGAATATTCCTAATCTCCTTACAGAACCAAATGAAACTTAACGAAATTGCAATCTCCGATGAGATTTAACAATTCAACAAACGAATATTAACAAGCTGTCAACGAAAACTCGAATTTGCACAAATCTCAACAAGTGTTAAATGCAGACTTAACTGTGTTACTTTGTGAAGTACTGGTATTTCTTATACCATAAACTTTATATATCTTTTACACCTATTCTGTGTAGGTGGTATATATGAGCGATGGTAAGAGGTATGTATTAAGTGCATTGGTAATGCCATGTTTGGCAGATGAGTTTACTATAAGCAGTAAAAGGATTAGCCTTGAAGAGGCTAAGGAATGGGTCAAAAAGGGAGACTTTATTAGTGCTGTAGGACACGAAAGCACGGCAAAACTACTTACTCAGCTTTTAGGCGTTGAGATAAAGCCAAACAGAATAGTAGTTGATATGGGTGTAGGAGACGAAGCATTAGCCACACAGTTCTTAATAAGAATACAGGAAGGCAAAGTATTAAATGAGAAAGAGTTAAAGGAGTTATACGATAATGGCAAAATCGTTTTTAGACTAATCAAAAGAATTGCTTAATTCTTAACTTTTTTATTCTTTAATTTAGCTTTTTTAGCTAAATACTCATCTGGAGTTACTAACTCTGTAATCCATCTACCCTTAAACCTATACCTTAACCCTAACAGAACCTTAACATTGTACTCTTTCTCAAGCTTCTTAAGCATTTCAAGCTCCTTTCTACTTATCTTAGGTAACTGATTTGGCTTTGTAGTTTTCTTGCATTGTATACATAGAGGCTTATTATCAAGCATAGTCTTATTCGGAATGGCTATTAAATCGCAAAGCCTATGTGAGCCAGCACTTCTTATAACATAAAACCCTCGCTTTTCTAATTCTTTCATTATGTCTGTTTCCAAAACATATCCTCTTCTATAGTAATATGTAACCATCGATAAATGATATATAGATGACTTAATAAAACTAAAGCTATGAAAGTAGAACTTTTTGACGATTTCTTTAGCATTGGACATACTCTATTAGGTATATTAGCTTATTTCCACATTTCCTTTTTCATAATCTTTCTATTCTATGAACTCATAGAGTTCTGCTACAAGTATGGAAGAAAAGAAGAAACTCCAGCTAACTTTGTTGGAGATTTATGCGAATTCTTTATAGGGTATTCTTTCGTTTCGCTACTATTGCACAACTAATTTTCTGAACTTG
>Ga0190313_1002070_pt1 | contig 10082 bp, 16 predicted proteins | sample 4870071011_MG_FD_169989 | JGI IMG/M metagenome (GOLD analysis project Ga0190313, IMG submission 169989) | Hydrothermal vent sediment bacterial communities from Southern Trench, Guaymas Basin, Mexico - 4870-07-10-11_MG | ecosystem: Environmental > Aquatic > Marine > Hydrothermal vents > Sediment ...
GCTTTATAATACCACATGACGCCGGCGATCAAGTTTTTGAGAAAATCAATATTTTTCCCCTTAACAACATGTGGTGGTATTATGTATGCTTTAGAGGCTATACTTAATAACTCGTTAAAATCATGAACTTGCTTTAAATAATCTTCTATGATCTTTGCATAGGATCGATAATCATTAATACTTTTAGGTTTTTCAACATAATCTATGATATCTTGTTTTACAGCGATGGCTTTAATTAAGTTTCGTAAGTATTTATCGCTGTATCTCTGACTTAACTGTGTATAACTAGCTATTCTATGTCTAACTATTTGATGACTAGTAACCCTACTACAGATGACCTCGAAAGTATATATGCTATGCTCCATGGGTGAACTATGTCCTCGTTTAATGAGTTCTAAAAGCCACTTATTAGTCATTTCACGATCCATTCTCTCCAGGATAGATTCTACATTTTTAGGTGAAATTGTTGATTTTCCAGCCGATGCTATGATCTTAGTCGAATCTTCAATATATTTTATGAGTTTAACTTTAGGTTTATAGTCCATATAGGAACCCTACATCAACTTCTATATAGTGTTCTCTACGGGTTCTTTAACGTAAACTTTTAATATACCATTAGATTTAAACCATTCAGCAACCCTATACAACTCTTCACGTAAGGGATTACAGTATTCACTACACCAATCTTGATCTCTAGGGTTAGTGATCGGATAACCAAGTAGGGGTTGGATAACGACATAAAAATTATCGTATCTACTAAGCATAGTGATTATCTCTAAGGCTTCATCATATCCTTCTCTATAAATCCTATGTGGTACAGGGACGCGAAGCTCTAATAGTATTCCATGATCAATGATCAGTTCTAATGATTTCTTATAAAAACCCCATAGCTTATCGGCAATACTCTTCGGATAACCTATAAGTGTGTTAAATGGTACTTTTAAATCAGTAGCTACATGATCAACAAGGTTTAACCCAACTATTTTCTTAAGCGGTTTATAGAGTGTTAGATTTGAATTCAAACTGTTTTTTAAACCATAGTTATGCTTTACTATCTCGAATAACTTAGTAAGGCTTTGAAACTGTAGTAGTGGCTCACCACCCGTCACGTGTAAATAATCTACAAAAGGCTTTGCACTCTCTAAATCCCCATATAGCGCCCTAAGATCTAGTTTATTGCAATAATTCTTATCGTTAACGGCAAGTCTCCAATTATGACAAAAAGGACATCTCAAGTTACATCCACAGAACCATAGAGTAAAAGTTACTGAGCCGTGGACATCAACCATACTTATTGATTTCCAACCACTACCTAGAACTATTATATCGTAGTTTGGCTTAACGTGTAGTTTTTGAGTCATATAAACCACTTTAACTAGCTAATTCAAAATCTATAATGTTTCCTAGTCCAGAACTCTTTCCTCCTATATGGGTTCCAGTTACGTAATGGCCTATAATATCCTATGATCCTACTCCATACATCTACATTTTCACTACCACATACTGGGCATCTAGTATATAGCCCAGTAAAGGTTTTACCACAACTATTACAATGCGTTATAGCGGGTGTATAACTCCAATAGATGAGATCTGTCTGCATAAGCCTCTTCGTTAACTTAGCTAAAGCTTCTGGATCAGGTTCTTCTCCGAGAAAGATATGCATCATAACACCACCGGTGAATTTCTTCTGAATCATAGCTTCTATCTCGATCCTATCGCTTAACTCCAGAGATCCATAGTAAGGGGCTATACTAGTGCTATAAATCGGGTTCTCCGGATCACTCAAATACTCTATCACTTCAGGGTAAAGTTTTGTATCTTTAAGTGCTAATTTAGCCGCCGCCGATTCACCAGGTACTTCTTCTACATTCCATGGAACACCGGTTTCACGCATCCATTCTCGTGCACGTTTAACTGCGTGATCAACTATTTTACCCATGATCGTGGCTGCTCTTAACCAGTCTCTACGTGATCCCTCCTTCCATATATAGGGGTCTTGTAAATAGATCGCGGCCGCCTCGGGTAATCCGAGTATCCCTATAGTGTTGAAGTGACTAGCAGGGAATTCGCGTAAATACCATTTTATCATACTATACATGTTTGGATACCTACTCATTAGAGTCAAGTATCTCTTACGGAACCAATCCTCGCTAAGTCTTACAAGTTCTAACACTTTATCGTAGATCTCCCAAAACCTTGTATCATCACCATTAGCCTCCAACGCTATACGTGGTAGATTAATAGTTGTAACGTTGACAGAACCAGTTATATCGGGCATTGCCCATAAACCGCCAAATCTTTGTCTTTCAATCCTACTCATAACTTCTTCTTTTGTTTGTTCAAGATCCTTCTTTAGACTAAAACCTCCATTATTATAAGCATATAATAGTTCATTACGATCTATTGTGATCCTACAACACATAGCATAAGCTGCATCTGGATTAACTACTCTAGTGTTTAACCAATAAAATGATCCTCGTTTAGCAGCTGTTTGGAAAACAGTTTCGAAAACCTCGGGATCATCCCATATAATCTTGGCTGTCACCATTAATGTTGGTATAGGGAATGTAAATGGTTGGCCAAACGCGTCCCCTTCTCTATATAGTTTTGCCAATGCTAAGAAGAATATACGTGCTTCATCATAATATGTTCCGAGGGGTTCATCTTTTTTACCATCGTAGATCGCGTGATCTCCTTCAAGCATTTTACGTGGTGCATCAAGTGTTACTGTGAAGTTTGTAAAAGGTGTTTGTAACCCAACTCTTGTCGGGTAATTAAGGTTAAACAATAGTCTTTGAATATTTTGTTTAACCTCCTTAAATGAAAGCTTATCCCTTCTTATAAATGGTCCTGCGTACCACTCAACACTCGAAAATGCTTGTGCTCCGGTAAAGTAGTGTTGTAGTGTGATCAAGTAGTTGGCGAGATGATCTACATATGTATCAAAATGTCTAGCTGGTTTAGAAGTTACAGTTGGGGTTTTAAGACCTAGTTCTAATACACGAGCGACAGAATGTCCTGTGCAATATGGTATGTATAAGCTAAATGGGAGTTTATGCACATAGATATATCCTTCAAGATGAGCTTTTAACACTGGCTTAGGTAAAAACTCTATAAACCTAGACATATATTCTTCGAGTAAGTAACTAAAGTATCCAGTAGGTCCTATATGCTTATTAGCATTTTCATTAACATCTAAGCTATTCCATTCATAATATTTTTCCAAAGGGTCTTTAGATTCTCTCTCAACTAATTCTTCAACCATAGAAATACACCAATTTTGAATTTCCGTCTTGAATCTATGAAGTGTCTTAATAAAGTGGAAACGAAACTTTTACTCAACTACTATATGATACTAGAGAGTGTTTTAAGGTGGTAGAGAGAAACTATACTAAGATAATAATACAGTTTTCCAGAGAGAATAATATGGTATATTACCTATAATTGCTGAATTTTAACTTTCAATACTTAGTCAAATTATAGGCAATATGTTTAGATAATTCTCAGCAGCGGCTATTACACGTGAAACAACTATCCAAGCAGGTAGAGGCTCCTCGTATAGGGAATATTCAGCGCTACTACAACGCAGTGTTTTCCCGTCAAAATCACCATGTGGAAAACCACCAATGCCTATAGCGTAATTCTTCGTTATAGCCTCCTTAATAATCTCAATTGGTTTTACCCGTTTACCAGACTCCCTTAGTAAGATAAGGCCTTTAACCCCAATATATTCTAGTAAGTCTTCGAGGCGCATGGTTTTAACATACATTAACGGTTTCTCAGCATCTGGTGGTACTTTACCAGTTACTAAGAGTTGCTCCATTAAACCAACAAACCTGTTATAGTTCCTAGGTATTCTAGTCTCCGGGTCAATGAATATGACGTGGCCCGGATAAGTATGTACGTAGATCCTCAGTAAACCTCTCTTATTCAATGGGCTTTCAAGCGCATTTAATAGAGATACATGTACTATATCCGGTCTTCCACGTTTCTCCCGATCCTTTAACTTTTTCATAGCATGGTAATGTAGTGAAGTATCAAGTAGTGTCTCTAGAGGTTTTTTGCCTCTTCTTCTAGCGTTCTTGATTATTGCTGGGTGATTAACAATTTCTGGAGGCACTAGTTCAAGTGCAGACTCAAGTAGTATTAAATATATTGTTTTCCGTGGCATTTAACCACCAATATTTATACTAGTATGCTCTAAATCACGTATTATATGAAGATAAATAATATTTTGTGGACTAGGGGTTAACTAGTGGTTTCAAGTAAGAGGGAATTGTTAAGAGACCTTGCTGTGCAGAGAATGAAGTATCTCTATAACCTAGCATTGATGGAGACGCGTAATAAGAGGTATTGGCTTGCACGTAGGTATGTAGAGCTTATTATCAAGTATGGGCATAAAGCTAGGGTTAAACCACCAAGATATATTAGGAGGGGATATTGTAGAAGATGTAAGATACCCTTAATACCTGGTTTAACGGCCCGTGTACGTATTCAAAGCGAGGGCCGCGGATCAAGGGTTGTGGTGACTTGTCTACTATGTGGGTGGAAGAGGAGGTACATGATAAAAACCTCAAGGAAGAGATCAAGAAAAGAGTAGCTGGTAAAACAGATCTACAGCTAGGTAAAAAAGGTATTACTGACGCTTTTATACGCGAAGTAAAGAATAGGCTTGAGAAACAAGGTGTGGTTAAGATCAAGATATTAAAGTCTTTTAGAAAAACAACCGAGCTAGATAGAAGAGAAATAGCTAGACTAGTGGCAGATAAAACTGGGGCTAAGCTCGTAGAAGTTAGAGGTTACACATTCATACTTATGAAACGAAGGGATAAAGTTAAGAGATAGGTATTTAAATAGGTATTGTGTGAGAATAGTTGAGAATAACAAGGTGTATGCTGAGATGGTGACAGCATTAGAAGTACCAGCGGATAAATTGATCGAGAAACTAGCTAAGTATTTAAAAGAAAACGTACCCGGAGTAAAACCACCTAATTGGGCATATTTCGTGAAAACGGGAGCTCATAAAGAGAGGCCTCCCGAAAACCCTGATTGGTGGTATTATAGAGCAGCTAGTATACTACGTAAACTCTATAAATCAAGTGAACCAATAGGTATTGAGACTTTTAGAACAATATACGGTGGTAGGAAAAACTATGGTTCGGCGCCAGAGCATTTTGTTAAGGGAAGCGGTAGTATTGTACGTAAGATCCTGCAACAACTTGAGAGAGAACAATTAGTTAGAACTATAAAGGGTAAAGGTAGAGTATTAACGCCCCAGGGACGCGCATTACTAGATAGGCTTGCCTTAGAGGTTATGTACGAGGTTGTGAAGGAGAAACCAGAGATGATTAAATACTTACCACCCAGTCATCGCGAAAAACTAGCAAAACAAATTACGAGGTGATACTAAATGGTCGTGTCCGAAGACTATGGATATGACGCGGAGCTTGAAGAGATTAAAAGACGTAAACTCCTAGAGCTTCAACGTAAAATGGAGGAGGAGAAACGTAAAAGAGAGCAAATGGAGGCTATACTTAGACAAATACTCACACCTGAAGCTCGTAGTAGATTGGCTAATCTTAGACTAGTTAAACCCGAATTAGTAGATCTGGTTGAGCAACAATTAATAGCTCTTGCACGCTCTGGTAGAATACCAGTACCTGTTACCGACGAGTTTTTGAAGAAACTACTTGCTCAAATATATGAGCAGACCCACCGTGAGATAAGAATAAGGTTTCTTAGAAAATGATAGGTGGTTAAAATGGCTAGATACATACATGTCGCACGTAAACTTAGGCTCGCATCAGCTCATAAATCCAATAAGCCGATACCCATATGGGTTACTATTAAGACTAGGTTTAAGGTTAGAAGAGGCTATAGATTACGTCATTGGCGTCGTACGAAGTTAAAGGTCTAAATTAACCTGTAGAGGTGAACAAGATGAGCGAATCAGCCATTGTTAAGGCTGTTCACGTCATCCCTCTTAAGAGAATATATTTTGGACGTAGAAAGAATAGAGCTGATCGTGCTATCCGTTTTATAAGAAAATATGTTGCACGACATTTTAAGGAAGCTGAGAAAATAATAATCGACCCCCGCGTCAACGAGTATATATGGAGTAAAGGGCGCGAAAAACCACCACGTAGAATTACTGTGGAGATAAGGTTTGATAAGGAAGGGAAAATTGCTAAAGTATTACTTGTTAGAAGAACTAGAGTAGTTAGAGAGACAGCCACTGAAGCAAAGGTTGAGGGGGAAAAGGAAGAAAAAAAGGCTAGCGAAGAAACTAGTAAAAAAAGAGAATAAGTAAGTGTTTCCCTTAAATAGATACTATTTTATATCTTAGTTGATGTTGTTTTCTATATGGTGTTAAAATGGAAATTGATAGAATTAGAGTATTTGGCACACCACATATTGGTGTCTATATATTTGTAAATAACCATATAGCTATTGTACCACCGGGGCTTGAGAATAACGTGAAAAACACTATATCTGAGATATTAGGCGTTGATATTATTGAGACTAAAATAGCTGGGTCGGTCTTAAATGGTGTTTTAGTAACGGGTAATGATAATGGGGTAATACTGCCTAGGAATATACGTGATGAGGAATATGAGTTGTTAAGTAAGTCTTTAAGCAAATATGGAATAAACACGTATATATCACGTTCACGCAACACAGCTTTAGGTAACTTATTCCTAGTCAATAATAATGCTGGTATTGTTGGGCTAGAGTTTGAACAAGAGGAAATACCACGAGTATCTGAAATACTAGGTGTTGAAATAACTGCGCGCAATGTCTTAAACCTCACAATACCCGGTAGTTTAGCGGTTGTAACCGATAAAGGCGGTGTTATACACCCGGATGTATCTGATGATGAGTTGAACGAATTAATGGATATATTTAAGGTTAATATTGAAAGGGCAACTGTTAATTCAGGGATACCTTTTATTAAGAGTGGTTTGATAGCAAATAATAAAGGAGTCTTAGTCGGTGAAAACACTACAGGTCCCGAAATACTACGTATACGTAGAGGTTTTAGCGGATAAAACCACCTTAACTATGGGGTGGTATATAGTGTCTGAGGTTAAGATATACAGGGTTGAAGGATATATGTTGATAAGTCATGATCGATTACCTACTTGGCAAAAATTTAAGAAAGAAGTACGTGCTCTTAATGAGCAACAAGCTATAGAATATGTATACTCGATATTGGGTAGTAACCATAAACTACGTAGGAAGCATATTAGGATAACTAGTGTGAGAGAAATACCGCTAGAAGAAGTAACTGATCGTAGGATAATAGACTTAGCTACTATTAAGGGGTTCGTAAAGATTGAGTAAGGAATCACGTGAGGAAAAACGAGAAATAACTATTAATGAGCTACTTATACGTGCTTCTCAGTTGAGAGACTATTTATCATTATTATCGACTCAAATTGAAAACTATACAGCACAAGCTACAGAGCTTCAATTAATCTTAAATACTATAGATTCGTTGCCAGAGTCTGAAGCTAGTGTTCTAATGGTTCTTGATAGGCTTAATACCGTATTTATACCAGCAAAAATAGCGAGCAACTGGTCTAATGAACTAATAGTTAACATTGGGAGAAACTATTATATTAAAACTAATAAAGAAAAAGCACGAGAACTAGTTAGTAAAAGACTAGATCTTGTCCGTAGAATACTAGATGACCTTAGAAGAAGGTATCAAACAGCACTTAACGAGTATAATGCAATACAGCAAGTACTTGCTTCAGTCTATACACAAATAAGCACTAGACAAGAACTCGGTAAACAATAAAATGCAAAGGATATATCGAGAAATATTAATGGAGTGTATCAAAGTTTGTTTAGGAAAATACGTGAAACGTTCTCTAGATTCCTATCACGTGCTGCACAAATTGTTTTTTCACGCGATAAGCTTTTGGTGCTTCTCGAAGAACTAAAACTAGAGCTAGTCACTAATGACGTAGCATATGATGTTGCAGAGAATATAGTGAATAGTATAGTTGAAAGCTTAGATAAAGTCCGTGATCGTGAATCTCTTGTTAAAATTTTGAAAAACACTATAAGATCATATTTTGAGAATACAGAGTACTTCGACTTATTGGAAGAAGCTAAAAACTATAGACCATATAAAATCGTCTTCTTAGGCGTTAATGGGGTTGGTAAAACAACCACTATTGCAAAACTAGCTTATCTGTTTAGAGAGAAAGGGTTTAAACCATTAATGGTTGCAGCAGATACGTTTAGAGCTGGTGCCCAAGAGCAGTTAAGAATCCATGGAGAGAGAATAGGTATACCTGTTTTCATGGGCAAATATGGCGCTGATCCAGCTGCTGTAGCTTATGATGCTATAAATTACGCGTCTAATCGGGGATTCGATGTAGTGTTAATAGATACTGCGGGGAGGATGCATGTTGATGTTGATCTCGTTGAGGAGTTGAAGAAGATAGTGAGAGTTACTAAGCCTCATCGTAAAATACTTGTTGTAGACGCGTTGACTGGTAATGATGCTATTGAACAGGCGAGGTTTTTTAACGAAGCCGTAGGTGTTGATGGCGTTATAGTTACTAAGGTAGATGCTTACGAACAGGGGGGCGTCCCCCTAAGTATAGTATATACTATTCGTAAACCAATCCTTATGATAGGTGTGGGGCAGGGATATAAAGATTTAAAATACTTTAACGTCAATGAATTCCTAGATAAAATTATTTCATAACCTAGATGACGCATAGGTGTATTATATGGGTTTTCGAGAACTAATTGATTCGTGGAGGAAAATACTTAAATTAGCCCGTAAACCCGATTGGGACGATTACTTGACAAGTCTAAAAATGAGCTTATTTGGACTTACATTAGTTGGTATTATCGCTTTCATCATAAGATTCGTATTAATAGTATACGTGTTCCCCCAGCAACCATAGAGGTGTATAGGCTATTGTCTAGTGAGTCTTCGAATACTGTGAAATACTACGTCGTAAGCACTACAATGGGTAGAGAATTAGACGTAGCACTTGTTATGGAGACTAGACTACATAGTCTTTTAAAAAGAGGCCGGGATCTAGGTGTCACAGCTATATTTTTACCACCGGGTTCGCGTGGATATGTTTTTCTTGAATCCAAGAGTTTATCTGGTGTTTACGAGCTAGTAACTGATATTAAATATGTTAAGCCGAGACCCCCCTTGAAAGTTCCACGTGAAGATATTGAGAGGCTTATTAAACCACCACCGATGATCGAACTTATACGAGAAGGCGATATTGTAGAGATTGTAAGAGGCCCATTCCGTGATATGCGGGCAACGGTTATAAGTGTAAATAGGGATAAGAACACTGTCTTGGTAAAACTATTAGATGCTACACACGAGTTTCACGTGGAGATACCCGGTGATTATGTAAAACCGTTGAAGAGGAGTGAGTAGTTATGGCTAAGAAAAAGACTATTAGGGTAGTGGTTGAAGGCGGAAAAGCAACACCAGGCCCACCACTAGGCCCTACTTTATCGGCTCTCAAAGTAAATGTTATGGAAGTAGTTAAGGCTATTAATGAGGTAACAAAAGACTTCGAGGGCTTATCAGTTCCTGTTGAGATAACAGTTGATACCGCTACTAAGAAGTTTGAGGTAAAAGTAGGTGTTCCAACTACTACAGCGTTGTTATTAAAAGAAGTTGGTGCTAAGGAACCATCTGGTGACCCGGCGCATAAGAAAATTGGTGATCTCCCACTTGAGAAGATAATAAAGATAGCTATTTTAAAGAAAGAACAATTAACAGCTAGAACTTTAAAAGCAGCCGTAAAAACTATACTAGGCTCTGCACGTAGTATAGGTATAACTGTTGAGGGTAAAGACCCTAAGATTGTTCAAAAAGAAATAGACGAGGGTAAATACGACGAGTTGCTCGCGAAATATGAGGAAGAATGGGAGAAAGCAGGTGAGTAGATATGCCTATACCTACTCGTGAGCAGTTAAAAGAGGCGCTTATCAAGGCTATAGAGTATAGTCCAAAGAGAAACTTTAAACAATCGGTAGAGCTTATCGTTGTACTTAAAGACGTTGATCCTAAATCACCTGAAGGT
>Ga0190313_1002071_pt1 | contig 10080 bp, 7 predicted proteins | sample 4870071011_MG_FD_169989 | JGI IMG/M metagenome (GOLD analysis project Ga0190313, IMG submission 169989) | Hydrothermal vent sediment bacterial communities from Southern Trench, Guaymas Basin, Mexico - 4870-07-10-11_MG | ecosystem: Environmental > Aquatic > Marine > Hydrothermal vents > Sediment ...
ACCTATATTGTAGGACATCTTCTCTCACCTTATATAGTTTTCATTCGCTACCGTATGATATTATGTAACAAGCTCTATAAAAACCTTTCGATTTTTACGGCTCTGTAGAAATCCTCATGGGTTTGGCTTTATTTATTGATTCTCATTACTTTATGTTCTCCTAATCCTTATTAGAAGCCAAACTCAGGGACATAAAGATTTAAAAATGAGAAATGAGAGAAGCGCAATCGAGTCTGTCTTTTCTGCAGTAAAGAGGCTTTACGGCTCAGGCGTTAAGTCAAGAAGTCCTGAACTTCAGGAGAAAGAAGTCATCCTGAAGTTCATGCTTTACGTAGTTAGGATATCGCAAAGACAAAATTTGAAACCAAATTGCAGTTCATATATATTTTTGATTGTGATAACCGTTAAGGTTTTCTACAAAACCATTTTCAGACGATACCGAAAGCATTAAAAAAGCGCAAAAGTATAATTGAGTTATGGTTATTAATATGGATATAATTGAAAGACATAAGATTAGTGGGGTATTCTGGATTAGTTCTCTAGCACAACCAATACGAGTCACTCATATAGTTAGAGCTTGGGATATGTCTCCGGGGAGTTTTCCTAGTAATCATATAGGTAAGATACTAGCCAATATGAATCTTCTCGTGGAAACAGAGGATAAAAGATATTTTGTGGACTTTAGTAAAAAAGAAGTTAGGGAAGCCTACAAGGAGTTACTAAAGAAGTATTACGAGAGAGGAAGTAAACCGGATCTCTATTTCAAACTCATACTTGACAATTTTGATAAGTTCATCTGCTGGATTGAAAAGAACAAGTGGATATTCAGTATTGACGTGCTAAAACAAGTCACCGAGAGAAAGAACCTTGAGAAAATGGAGGGATTCTTGTTTCCTCTCTTTGTCTTCCGTCTGGTTGTCTTTTTACATATTTTAAAGAAGAAAGGGTGGAGTGTAGAAAAGGGTATTAAAGCTTTTGTTTACGGTCTTACTATAATCTTCAGAGATATTAAAATGATAGATCTTAAAAAATATTTCACAGAAGTTATAAAAGAAGATATGTGGGAGTTAGTTGTTGACACTATCCCAGAATGTGAGATAGATAAAACCGATTACTATGAGTATGAGAAAGGAGGGATAATCCTTCAAATAAAAAAGATAATCGATGATATAAAAAACATCTTTTTAGAATAACACATGTTTTTATTCTCCTTTTCTCTAAATCTATGTGACGGTAGTGGGTAGATATACCTTAATCCGGCCGGCGGCGTGTAGTATAAATACCTACTGCCGTCATCACGAATAAAAGAACGCAAAACTAAACAAGCAGTGGTGACGGCAATGGTAAACAAAATAGATCCTGACTTTTTACTGTATGGAAATAGACTAGCCGAAAGTGAAAAAGCTCTTGAAAAATCAGACCTTTCTCCCAAACAAAAAAATGATATTCACGACTTTGTTGAATACTTAAAAGCTAAAGGTGTGAGTGGAGCAAGAATAAACCGATACATTTATTTCCTAATCAAATTAAGTAAAATAATTAACAAACCTATTTCAAAGATAACACCAAAAGATATAACTCTCTTTTTGAGTCAAACAAGCGATCAAGCTGAATGGACAATTTACACAAATAAGAACATGATAAAAACATATTTACGATACAAATTCAAGATACCATCATCTCAATCATTACCTATTGAATATAGTGAATTATTGAAAGCACAAAGACCAGCCAACAAGCTAACACCTAACGACTTGATCTCGCCAGAAGAATTTGTTGAGTTGACTAAGAACATCCCTCTGAAATGGAAGGCCCTATTCTGGCTTTTGTATGAAACCGGGCTCAGGCCAGAAGAAGCCTTGCTTTTACAAATGAAAGACTTGGAAATAGGTGATAGCGTTATCAAGGTTACTGTGAGGTTTGGAAAAATGAGAAAAAAGCAACAACCAAGAGTTGTTTTTGCTGTGAGAGGGTTCAATGTGCTGGTTAGATGGTTAGAGGAAAACCCATTCAAGGATGATCCCAACGGTTACCTGTTTCCAGCTAATGGTAACTCAAAGAAAGGTGAAAGTAGAACAAACTATGTTAACAGGCCTATGAGATGGGCCACCGTTAATAAAAGACTAAAAACATGGGGAAAAGAAAGACTAGGAAAAAACATAACCCTATACACATTCAGACACACAGCCTTAACAACAATATACAGCACACTACCCACCGAAATAGCGAGAAGGTTAGCCGGTCACACAGCTGGATCAAGAAACATTAATGTGTATGTTCACTTGAGGACTAATGAACTCATGAACACCTACCTGACGGCTCTGGGATATAAAAAGAAAAATGATAAGAATGACGTGATTGGGGTTAGATGTCCGATGTGTAACAGGTTAAACCCTGTTGGTGCTTTGGTGTGTTATAACTGTGGGCATGTCCTCTCAGATAAAGGTGCTGTGAAGAAGATGGAACTATTGGAGAAGTTGGAGAAGGTAAGTGCCTTATTGGACAAGATAGAAAAGATTCAAAATTCAACATTCCTCTAATATAGTTATAAAGCGAAGGAAAGGGACTCCTGTGATAAATGAAGAAATGTTAAATCTCTTATAGTTTGAAAATACAAACATAGGTTTTTTTAGGTAACAGAAAAATCCCATAAAAACCTTATCCCGTGTTCAAACATAGCTAACAAAATATTCCATTTTGTTTGATTATATGTTTAGTTGGTTTTTTGATTTTTTGATAGTCAAAAAATAGCTTCCCAATAGTTCTTTTATTATTTATTAAAGGGGAGATAAAATCTCTATTCCCCCCACACCCATCCAACAGCTACAACCAACAGAATCACACTGAGTAAGACTGATATATTATCAGTTACTGAGATGTTATAGATTAGATTGTGAAGTGGACATTTTGGTATGGTTTTACCTTGTGAAGTGGACATTTATACCTTTGAAGTGGACAATTTCACTTGTGAAGTGGACATTTATACCTTTGAAGTGGACAGTATATTATCTATTATATTATTGATTATTTCTATATTACATTAATTTTACATCTAAAAATACACTTTAATGTCCACCTAAAATCACACATTATTCACACTTTTATCAAAAAAATATTTTTTTAGAGTAAAATGTGAAAAAGTGTAAAATGAAGTGGACAGGTGGACATTCCTACACAAAAATTCCGCAAATCCACATTTAGAAAGGATTTTGGGATTTTAAAAGGTGTCCACTTCGTTTTTAACTGGAAATCAAAGTATAATGGGCATCACAGAAGGTATGGTCTGGTAATACCGATTAATACACAATTACAGAGCCTAAAAAATGTCCACCTAAACTTAAAAAATGTCCACTTCGTGTCCACTTCAGGGTTCACTTACGGGTATAGTGTTGTTGTTAATGGATTCTTTAATACTATTTTCACTCTCTTTTTCTTCACTCTTATCCAAGTCATCTATGAAAATCACCAAAGTCCCTTCTTTGAAACTACCTCTTATCCCTGTTGTCACCCACTCTCTCTCGCTGGGATTATACTCCATTTTCCAATATTTACTATACTTGTTGGCTATCATGTGTTCAATACCGTTAGCTTTTAGCATAGTTATAAAGTGATCTATGTTAAATTTAGTCTCCTTTTTAAACTTTCTCTTATTGATGACAGCCACAGTTCTGTTATTGTATTGGCCAAATGTCACCCAGCTAGTCCTTCTATCCTTTGAGTATATTTCATTCAATATATCATTAAACACATCCTTATCCACATTACCAACAAACATTTCCCATTGGAGTATTTCGTTAGTCAATGCGGATAGATCTGCTATATTAATCCCTAAGTATTCACTAATCTTCAAAGTCATCCACAGTAAAAACATATACATTGTGTGCTTTCTCGTGTCCAGCGTGGAGATGTCTAACAAGTCCTTGTTTTTCTGTTTCCACTCCTTGAATTCTTTGTATATCTCATGAGCGTCCAACACTTCACTATCACTAAATATCACATTAGAATAAAAATCTATCCCAACACAGGCCGGTATTCTCCTACCTTCTAGTCTGAGTTCTTTGAATTTTTCACTATCTTCTGGTGTTGGGTTGTCATATACTGGTATAACAATAACTCTCTCACTCACATTGTTAAATAATTCACTATTATTGGTAGTGTAAACAAAACCAGCTCTGAGTATTCTTCGTTCTATTTCACCCGTTTCCCACATTGTTTTTTTACCTCTCATGAATTGAATGTTGCCTGTTGCCAATTGCTTAATTATCTCATCCAATTTGCGTTTCTCTTTTTCATCACTAGCATCCTGATCGTCTAAGATTATCGGTAAATCCAAACCACTAAAGAATTCACCAACTCTACTATTACTATTAACAACTTCTCCCATAAGCTTGGCTTTTTGTTGGACATCCCCCCATACAACCTCGTTGAGGAAAGAAATTGTTGAGGACTTACCAGTTCCTCTATCCTTTGAATATAACATAACCTGTGGTTTTAATTCCAACACTCCTGATTCTAGTAGTGAATGGTATAGTGGAAAAGAAAACATTATACTTGTTAGCAAGATTCTTCTTTCTTTACTTCCCCAATTATCTTCTAAAATAAAACGTTTTAAAAGCTCCTTTCCATTCTCGTTGTTACCTTTTTCTAACACAGTTTTCATCTGTTCCCATCTTTCTTTGAGGAATTGTGATTTAACCATCAAGTGTGATTTTCTAGGATCATTAAATCTGATCTTTGTCAAATCCACAACCTGTGTTATTCCCTGTTCAACAACTTTTAGTTTAGACCGGCCAAAATGTCTTTCAACATAATCAGCTAGGATATTAACTAATATATCTGATCCGTTCTGTGGTAAAACACCACCTCTATTTTTAACTATGTTGGCTATTCCACTAGCCGTTCCAATGATTCTTTCCCCGTTCATGTATTTTATACTCACAAACAACTGCTTATTATCATTGTATAGGACATCAATTTTGGCTATTGGATCTTTGAAACTAAACTTCTTTCTTGACTGCCCACCTGCCGATTTCATGTAAACCGTGTCACCAAACACCCAGTCAATAACATACCCTAGATGGACATCAATGATGTGTGGGATATCTAAGATTTTCAAAATTCTTTTCTTTAACTTTCTAATTACACCATTCAATTCAGTAGAAACCACATCTCTTCTGGTTTTTAGTGGTCTACCTATACCTGTGTGTTTAGAAACTAATAAATCATCCACCAACAACTTCACACTCTCAACAAGCTCATCCCATTCCAACTCACCCTTTTCTAACAGGTCTTTAACCTCTTTCCACTTGTCACAAAATTCATTATCCCATTCTATCTCTTTAACCTTCTCAGGATTCTCTTTCACCCACTCACAGACTCTATCAATAGCCCATAGGACCCTATTTTTCTGTGTGTGTCTTGATGACCACACAATAATTTTTGTCCACAAGTCTATTGGGAAAGTGACCACAATATCATAGGCGTTGATTTTGGCGTTTCTATCCACAAGTAGTTTAACCAAATCAGTTAATTGATCATCAGTCAGGTTCTTTTTGTATTTCCTTTTTCTAAATTCTCTATTCAAATTTGTGAAGAACTCGTCAGCCCCATCCCCAAAATTGCTTTTATATCCCGGATTAGGTATGCTCTCTAAGAAGTCATTGAGTATATCTTCAGTGTTTTGAATCCTTTCCTCTAAGTCTACCCTTTTTCCTTTATCAAGTAGATTGTTGTTGTAATACTTATAGCACTCATTAGCCACAGTGTGAACTATTTTCTTGAGCCTTTCCGGGTTTTGTATGCCCAACTTATACCACACATAATCAGTAATTGCCATAACTAACTGATGTTTACCCCGTCTGAGAAATTCTGGTTTAAATGCGTCAGTCAGTATATTAATTATATCATCGTCGGTCAGGTCACTAACATTTAACGGCTTCACACTGTGTATGTAATTGTTGAATTCAATTGGAGAGTTGTAAACTGTTGTGGTCTTGGCTTCAGATTCATGCTCTTTGGCAATCTTCTCCAGCGTTTCAATTAACTCATTAGCATTATAGGTGTTTTCTGGCTTGATTGACTCGAATTTAACCAACTTGAACGGTTTTCTTTTCACATTGTAAAAGCCCGGTATTCTCATTATTCTACTCTTCTCGAACACGGCTAGATCGTTTTTAGCCTTATACTCCTTTGTCCACACACCAATCAGAACTTTCCAGATGTCTTTCCACTTCTCTATAATATTGGAATCGGCTGGCTTGCTTAATTTATAGTAGAAATGGAATCCATGCCCAGAATTAATGAGATATGTTGGCTCTGGAATCCCCATTTCTTTTATCCACTCCATAACTACATTTAGGTCTAAGACTTCACCATCTTTGGGATCAAACTCCCCCCACAAGAAGATGAGCTTGTCCACATAATTCTTGCCTCTGTAATTGGATTTACCATTTTCATATTTCAATGGCTGATTTCTCGGTGCAACACCAAAGTAAATATGAACTGGGTGTGTCTGTGCGTATCTCTTTAACTTTCCTAAATACTCCCTCACAGCGTCTAATTCGTTCACTGACACTCTATATATAGTTAATGTTTTTCCAGTAGTTCCATCAAATGGTCTAATCTCTAACCACCCATGTTTCACAATCTCACTAGCTATGTGTTCAAGGAATAGGTTAATTTGTTTCTGCTGGTCATCATCAGGTATTTTTACTTTTATTGGCTGTGCTTTCTGGTTTACATTATCCGTGCTAATTTTGTTAATTTTGTTAATTTTGTTAACTTCGTTAACTAAGTTATCATTGTTATCTTGGCTTTCAACAAATTGACCACTTAGCTCAACATTTCCATTTAGTATTTCTCCACTAAGCGTTTTTATTCTAATTGGTTTACCATTTGCGTAGTAACATGACGAAACTATTGAGTCAAGTATTCTGATGATGTCCTTTTCATATCTCTGTAAGGCCAAGTCCTTATAATCAAACTTTTCAATTATTCTTTGTTTGGCTTTCTTTGAATAGTAATAACCAACAATTTCAGGAGTTTCATTCGTATTATAAAACTCTTTCCACTCTCTCACCAGCTCAACATTAGGTGTGTTGGTTTTGTATTGGCTGTCATCCTTAGGTGTTACACTCATCTCCCACATTTCAGGATTTTTCTTTTTCTTGATCTCTTCCCACTCTTTCATTACCTCTCTTAGGACTTTAGGTAAGCTAGAACCGTTAAGGACATGTTTGAGTGCCACATCTCTCAGATTCTGCACAACCATAGCGTATTTTTTGCCTTTAAGTGCCGAACCATGCACTAGAATTGAGCCGTCCTTTTCAATTAAAGCATAAGTTTTTTTCTTTATAAAAATCCCAGCTTCCCAGTATCCATCTATTTCTACTCTAATAGGTGCTTTAAATGTATTGTTCAGTTCCTCAACAAATTCCTCAACATCTTCTCTTTTAGTGTAAACAAAATATGAACCATCGGTGTCAGTCTCAAGCGGAATAAAACCCCTTTTCTTTGCTTCAGTTATGACCGTTTTGATTAGCTTCTGGCCAGTCAAAGTAACCTTTTCAGCCATGTCTACATCATAAAAGTATGAGCGGGGATAACCCAAGTATCCATAGAACGAATTTATTAAAACCTTAATAGCCTGTTGCCTTACATCCATCTTCTTTTTCTTCACAAGGTCGGTTTCTCTTTTCATTTTGGTTTTGAGTTTTATCCTTTCATCGTATAGATCCTTGAGTAACTTGATGAATATACCATGTTTATCATTCTCGGGATGAATATTATAGGCTATCATAATAGAAGGATACAAAGAGGCATAATCAAACTTGACAATGTTTTTAGCAAAACCCTTATAGTGTAAATCCGTATATGCTCCAGTGAACTCTCTTATCTCTTTTTTACTTGGTGTAGGTATTTGAAGTCCCTGTCTTCTATACTCCCTGAATATCAAGGACTGGATAAGAGTGGTAGGAGATGACTGTAAGATGGAACAAAAGGGTTTGTTCATCAGCTCTGCAAGGCCTTGTTCAATACTAAACAACCACTCAGCCAGTTTTTCAGTCTCAACAACATCGTCAATGGCATATCTCTTGAATCGTTCAAAATCACTTTCTCTCACTTTGTCTATATACTTACCATCAATCATTTCTCTCTCAGTTATGTCCATCAGGCCCAGATATGATCCAACGGTTTTAAGTTTGAAGTTAGGTAATGAATTAGCTATGGGATGGGCTTTAACTAGATAGAATAAGTCAACATGTATTACATCTTTACCGGGCTTAACAAAGTGGATATTGTTTAGCACAGTCTTCTTTATCCTTTCATTATCTTTTATCTCCACATTCCATTCTGTAAAGTCTAACCCATGTTTCTCAAGTCTAGCTAGTATGAACGGCCAGTCGAACCTGTGGCCGTTGTATGTCACCACCAGTTCCACACTGTTGAGTATTTCTTGGAATTTCTGCAAAAAAACCTCAAGTAATTGCTTTTCTTTCTCTAGTGTGGCTTTACCATCATAGCTTAGAAAGATCACATCCGAATTACTGGAGATCTTCATTACTATGGCTGTGATCATGTCAGTTTGTCTTTTCAGACCTGTGGTCTCTATATCAAGAGTTAGCCAGTTTTGTAAAGCCTTTTCTTCTCCCTCTTTTTTAGGTGCTTTTGTGTTTATAATTTCAGCCCGGATGTCTACCATTTTCTTCTCCTCCTTCTTCTGAATCTCCTTCAGGGTGTTTAATCCACAACACATTTTGTAGTGGAACATGATAAGTGCTGTTTTCCTTCTCAAGAACAACAAAGACCGATCCCATTGCTTGGAATTCACCGGTTAATGTTTTTCTTTCTCTGAGTTTCAAAATAACAAAGTCTCCCCGTTCAAGCTTGGATTTTAATTGGCTCTTCATTTTCACCACTCCTCTTATTTTTCAAACTTTCCAGATCTTGGAGAAACTCAACAAGCTCATCCCACAAATCCTTTGGAACTCTAACATATTGGTGTGACTTTATCTTCTTCTTACTACTCTCGGCAGACAGCAGGAAATATTCGGATGTCTCCTCTATACCTGATGATTGTCTCAAAATCTCTAAAAGGTTCAACACATCAACACCAAAGTCTTGGCTTATTTGTTTTAATCTGGACTTGGAAATAGAACCATTGTTAAACAGAACTAGCCAAATTTCTCGCATAGGTTTCCAAAATTTTTTGTGTTTTGGAACTATCCACCCTCCTTTGTAAGTTAAAATATCAAAATTGTGGAGTCTTTTAAGAGCAATCTTTATCCTCTTAGAAGACATTGGTGGGTGTATGAAGGGAAAAATTCTACTAACATTCGTGACTTCGTTAGCAGACAAGACATTGAGAATTTTTATTTCATCTTCCCACATCAACAGTCACCTCTTGAATTTGTTTAATATTTCCAGAAGGTCTTTGTAGATGTAGATAATAGGAATTTCCTATTCTCTGGACATCTTTGTTTGAGTCTAACCAGTGAAATATGCGCTCAGGATTGAGATTGTGTTTTAGAGATAGTTGGATTATGTAATCCCTTGAGATGTATCCCTGTGATAATAATCGGACGTTTATCTCGTGGAGTATATTCATAAGCGAACGATATGACAGGGTAGTCTTAAACATGTGACATCACCCACATGGACTTGTTGATATAGAACTCATGGTATGATGGTATTGGAGCTAGTCGAACCCAACCGTTACGGAATGTGATCCATCCTCCTTCTTTCAATTTCTCTAGTATCACCTTTGTCTTCTTCTTTGACCTGAAAACTGGATACAGGTATTGTTGCTTGAGGGGTCTCCTGTGATATACTATGATCTTTAATGCCTTCTCAAGGTCTGACTCCTTTACAATTGGAGACTCTTCTTTGTTCTCGTGGTTGGTTGTGGAGACACCAACCCATTGGTAAACTTCTTTCCAGCCACCATCAGGTTCACCTATATTGTAGGACATCTTCTCTCACCTTATATAGTTTTCATTCGCTACCGTATGATATTATGTAACAAGCTCTATAAAAACCTTTCGATTTTTACGGCTCTGTAGAAATCCTCATGGGTTTGGC
>Ga0190313_1002072_pt1 | contig 10079 bp, 9 predicted proteins | sample 4870071011_MG_FD_169989 | JGI IMG/M metagenome (GOLD analysis project Ga0190313, IMG submission 169989) | Hydrothermal vent sediment bacterial communities from Southern Trench, Guaymas Basin, Mexico - 4870-07-10-11_MG | ecosystem: Environmental > Aquatic > Marine > Hydrothermal vents > Sediment ...
GCCTTGAGCTCAATGTACGTAACTCTTTTTATATTTTGTAATGCTTTCTCTCATCCGCATATTTTTGACCTCTCCGCAATCTTGATAGAGTTCGACTAATGAGTGTTGGTTTGCTATATGCGGCACTAACATTCTTGCTTATGCTATTTCTCTATTGTGAATTAAGTGTCATGTTTTAAAAATCGATCGTGATTGTTATCAATGGACTGAAAAGCAGATAGATACTCTTCGGACGCATTTACCTCGGTGTATATTGAAAGAGTTTAACTGTGTTGAAACAATAAATGCTCAGCGGTAACCTGGTTTCTGCTCTGAAGCGGTGATGATAGAATCCCACTTGATATTTGCTTTGAGAGACGATAAAAATTATCCTTAACGAAATATCAAATGTTATCTTATAGCCTTTCTAAAAGCAAAAAATTTAAACAGTTTTAGGAAGTTTTTGAGAAAGCTTTTAATTATCTTAATATTTATTTTCATGTAAAGCAACTATCCAAAAAATTATTTATCTGGTAATAATTATGAACATTTATCTTTGGTTAGCATTTGCATGCTTGGGTGGAGGAATAAAATACATTGATGATGTTTTTGACGAGGGTATTCATAACAAAAAAGTTGCGTATCCGTTAGCATTTTTTCTTGTTGCTTTATGGATTTTGTTGTGTATACTAGATCCATATGTAGCAACAATACTAACAGCGATTTTTCTTAGTGTATTAATAACGGGTAAGTTAGATACGAAACTTGGAATACTTGTTGCAGTAGTGCTTCTTTCATCTTTGTGGTTTTATGCTAAAAATGTTTTATTAGTTCCATTAATTTTCCTCACAATCATGGGGACCATTGATGAAGTAGGAAATAACTATGTTGATAAGCACAAAGTTAATTCCATTATTAATTTCATTTTTGAGCATAGATGCATGATGAAATTTGGCATAATCTTGTTATATATTCAATCAATTTTACCAGTGACATATCTCATAGCATTTTTCTCATTTGATATTGCTTACGACCTCGTTGGATTATGGGGAAAACACAAAGAGCAAGTGCAAGCAATTGGTGAAGATATAAGAATAATTACTAAACCTAAACATGTTGGAATCGCAATTCATGCTCACGAATAGAATCGTTACTCCAAGGATAGCTATTCTCGCAATTAAATCACGAGAATTCACATCTTACTCATGCATTAATTAATATTTTTCGCAAATGTTTATTTCCTTGTTTGGGTTGAGAGATGATTAAAATCAGACCAATACAAAGAGCAGATGTAGACGACATAATCGAAATAATTAAATCAGCGAAATTAGATTTTTCATGGGGATTCTACTATCATGTACACGAATTTGATAAGAAGGAGATTTGGATTAGCTACCGAGGAACTAGTGAATATCCAACACTTGTTGCAGAATACGATGGTAAGGTCATTGCATTTGCAACGAATTATCCACATTGGGAAGAAAAGAATAATTTCTATATTGGATTGCTTATTACTCATGCAAATTATAGGGGGCTTGGTGCTGGAACAAAACTCATCAAGGAGTGTTTGAAAATTGCAGTTAAGAAAGGTTTTGACGTATTAAGTCTTCACACATGGGCGAGCAATCGAGCTATGCGGTTATATCAACGCACAGGTTTTGTATGGATTCCTGGTACAGCGGTTTATATGATTAATTTCGCGCCACAGTTATTCAAATATGAAAGGTTTAAGGAGATCTTCAAAGATCCAGAAAATCTAATCGATTGCTTAATTAAACCTCCAGAGAAAGTTGAAATAAATGGACGCATTGCATGGAAATACACTTGGCGAATTAATAACACTATAGTAGAAGCAGTATTTGATAATGATTCAAGGCATCTCCTTAGTCTAAAGCTAGGTGATGATTACATTGAGGTAATTCCACCAAGAAAGAAGAAGTATTTGAAAGGAGAAGAATTAAAGTGCATCGTGATCTCTTCAAGACCAAGAGCTTTGAGTCTCGAGGACAAGGTAATGTTATTGAAGTCAGGAAAGAATGAGATTAAAATTAAAGCGAAAAAAGAAGTGTCTTTGAAAATTGATGAATACAAGTTCGGATTTAAACTTAATGTCTGCGATCCAATAGAAGTCAAAGTATTACCTGAGCATATTATTTCACCAGCAAAGATGGATATAATCATTACGAATAATAAGGATGCCAAAGTCAGTGGTGAACTCAAGATAGTTCCAGTAGGTGATTTAAGAGTTGAACCTAGCGGCTTTCATATTGAAATTCCTCCGAAGAAGTATTGCATTAAAAGCGTATGGGTCGAGGGTGAAGGAAAAATAAAAGTGATATTTGGTGAAACAGATAAGGAAGTCTATGTTTTTGAAAGGAGTGTAGTTAAAATTGAGGGAGATAAGATTATTTCTGCGTATTGGACCATTGGCAATGAAGAAATAAAACATGCAGAAATTCAGAACTTAGGAATATGGTATGAGATGCGTCTAGGAAACGAAGAGATAAAATTAAAACTTGATGCAAGAGAAAGAGTTTTCATTGGAAAAACCAAGCGTGCATTAATCAGAGTAATTCCCCATATAAACGGTAATGTCTTAATGCTTGAAATCCAACTTTATGCGACTCAAGACTTTTCCGAAATTTTGCACCTATATCACTGGATTGATATTCCAGGAGAGAGTTATTTTATTCTTCCAGTAAGCAAAGAATTTGCAGTTAAAGAAAGGATGCTGTATCCAGCGTTTCCCAAAGCATACAGTATTATCCGCAAGAAGCTACCTATACCTATAGTTGGCTTTGAATTCAATGATATGCGATTATTAATCAAATATGATCACGATGGATTATATACTTTTTCATGGTCACCGTATTCATTTCGCATCGATTTTCCAATAAATCTTCGAAGAGGAGAGAGGATTATTAAACGACTTTCATATCGAATTGCTCCAGTTACTAGAGAATTTTTTGGACGAAAAATTGTTAAGGCAATAGAAACTTACACAGAAGATAGAAATCTAGCAATCAGAAACAACTGGGTAACGGATATTACATTAAGGATCAAGATACTAAATAATGAGTTTCGATACAAATTAAAGAGTCAAGAGACAATTAAAATACCAATGAATCTCCGAGGATTGAGGATACTAAATATCACACTAGACATTGATGGCTTAATTGAAGAAAGAAATATTTTATGTGTAGTCCCCATTGATGCAAAATGGCACGAAAAAACGCTAAAATTCAAAGACGTTGAACTGACTGTTGACGAACGCGGAGGTTCGCTAAAGAGCTTGAAGCTTGGAAACAAAGAATTATTAGCATGGTGGGATGAACCTAAACGAACTCCACTACATATTCCACTTACTCATGGAGGATTTGCAATTCTTATTGAAGTCGATGGAAGAGAGAAGAATGTTTACATTAAGAAATGGAAGTACCTTGGAAATGGTGAATTTCAAACGAAAGTAGATGGTCTTCAAATTTTAAGGAAGTTTAAAGTGCTTAATGAAAACACAATTATGGAGGAAATTCAGGTAACTAATGAGACCAATGCAACTAGAAGAGTTAGTATGCGACATTTCATAATATTCGATAAGAAAATTGAACATGCTAGGAAAGATTCATTATCACTATATGATGAAAATGTATTTTACATCGAAGACAAAAAACTTGTAATCGCTAGGGTAAAAGGAGAAGAACTTGGTGTTCTTCTGGATGCGTCCAACGATCAAAGAATCAGCATCACACAATTAATCGAATTTAATGGGTGCATCTATTCAAGATGGACATGGATTATAAAACCTGGAGAAAGCAAAATAGCGCGTGTTTTCTTATCAAGAAACACAAAAATGCTCAAGGAAGTTAAAGACTTTGTGTGACGCTTATGATGCATCATAATTACATTAAAATTCACATTTTAGTTTACTACTTTAGTCACTCAGAGGTGCACGGCTTCGTCATTGCCCGAGCTCTGAGTTCTTAACTCTTCATCATCATTATTAAAAATCTTGGTTGAGCAATTTAATGTTTATAAGAAGCATTCATTCTGTTGACACATTGATGCAAAACTAAATTTTCTCACCTATCGTCAATTAGATCATTTGAATAACTATTAATTGATAAAATTATACAATTTTTCATGAAATCTTTTTACATTTCCCCAGAATTGTTTTCCTTCAGAATTTGCGAGATCTGCGAGTTCGTCCACGAGTTTCCCATACTCACCTCGGGTGATTCTACCGCATGCAAATAGTTTATGTATTTGTTTGTGAAGATCTTTTAATACTTCCGCTTCTGTAGTAACCCTTGGTGATTTAAGAATTCTCTCAATTTCTCTTCCAATCTCTTTTGCTTTTTTCACAAATTGCTCTCCAGTACAATTCGCTAATGTACTAAGATCTTCCATGATTTGGTCATATTTTTCATCATCAATGATGCCAAGTTCGTGTAACTTTGTAACGAGTTTATGAAGCATTGCGATGTTTCTTGCATCAATTACACTATATAATAATCCAGTCTCAATTAGAATTGTTTCTATAATAATCGTCGTATCCATTTAACGACCAAAGAATTAGACCAATAGTCACAGATAAAAATTTTCACAATTATTAGCATAAAATATTCAAAAATCTTAGAATCCTTTTTCTGCAATTAATTTAAACAAGTCACAAAGCCTGCAGCAAAATCCGTACTCGTTGTCGTACCAGGAGAGAACTTGGACCATAGTTCCTTCTCCTCCTAATACAGAGGTCGAAAGGCCATCAATTAACGCACTATAAGGTATTCCTATAATATCTTGTGACACTATTGGATCTTCTGTATAACCTAGGATTCCTTTTAATTCGCCCTCTGCTGCGCGCTTGAATGCTTCGTTTACTTCTTCTCTTGTTACCTCTTTTTCTAACTCTGCTACGAGATTCACAATGGAACCTGTTGCAACGGGGACTCTTAATGCCAAACCCCATATTCTTCCCTTTAGTTCTGGAATTACCTCGGCAACGGCTTTTTGTGCTCCTGATGTTGTTGGAATTATTGAAATTAAAGCGGATCGGCCTCTTCTAAAGTCCTTCCTATGAATTGCATCATGTGTTCTTTGATCTAGTGTCACAGCATGAATTGTATCGAAGAATCCGCGTTTAATTCCAAATGCATCATGAAGAACCTTACATGTTACAGCAAGACAGTTTGTTGTACATGAAGCCATTGATAGTATATTGTGTTTTTTAGGATCGTAAAGATGGTGATTCACGCCAATAACGATTGTAATATCTGGATTCTTTGCTGGTGCCGAAATTACAACTTTCTTAGCTCCTGCTTCAAGGTGTTTTGCAGCTTTTTCTCTTTCTCTGAAAACTCCGGTTGATTCTAATACAACATCAACGCCTAAATCTTTCCATGGTAGCTTTGCTGGATCTGGTTCTCTTAGTACGATTAACTCTTTGTCATCAACTATGATCTTATTACCACTTACTTTGACGTCGGATTCTAGTCGTCCATAAACGCTATCATATTTAAGAAGATATGCTAGATTCTCTGCTGTTCCTAAGTCATTTACTGCAACAATTTCGCACTTTTCCCAGAAATCTGGGTTTTTCAATGCGGCGCGGAAGAAAACGCGACCAATTCTACCAAATCCATTTATACCAATTCTTATCTTAGGCATAGGTTAACCCCTTGACCTACTAAAAAAATCTTCTATGTATATTTTCTTTTATCGTATATTCGGAGTATAAAAATGGGTGACTTTGTATCATTAAGAAAAGCAGCAGAAGAGGCAGCTTTGACTTTGCTTAATATGGGAGATGATGAGATTTTTGTTATCTCGCATCTTGATGCGGATGGTATTTCAGCAGCGGGCATAATATGTTCATTGCTCAAGGAATTAGATAAACCTTTTGTTCTTGAAATTAGTCCGCAGCTTCGTGAGGATCGCATACGAGAATTTGTAGAAAAAAATGAACCAAAAGAAGTGATTATTGCTGACATGGGAAGTGGATATATTTCCACGTTAATCAAACTGCTAAACAATTGTGAGAAACTTCTTATAATTGATCATCATCAAGTAGAGAAGACGGAGCTAATAGCACCATTTAAACTAGTTTTATTTAATCCACGATTATACGGATTTTCTGGCGATTCAGAGATCTCAGCCTCTGGTGCTTGTTATCTTGTGGCGCACATGTTTCATAAGCAAATTCCTGAGATAATTAAGTTATCTAAGCTTGCAATAGTTGGTGCTCTAGGTGATATGCAAGATAAAGGAGAATTTAGATCCTTAATTGGTCTGAATAAAATAATTGCAGACGAGGCTAAAAGAGCAGGAATACTTGATATGAGGATGGATTTAATTATAAAAAGCGCACATTTTATGCCCTTGTATGAAGCCTTGGCTCAGAGCATTGAGTTAATGTTACCAGAGATTACAGGAAATCCACACAATGCTAGGAATTTGCTAATATCCCTAGGAATTACAAATGAAAAAAATGTCGATAAACTTATGTTACAAGATTTGACAGATGAGCAGAAGAGAATTCTTGTTGATAAATTAGCGGATATGTTAATATCACAGGGGGAGGATCCTTCAGAAGCAATGAATAGAGTTTTTGGAATGGTTTACATGTTCAAAGATGAAAATAGAGTGCTTACTAAGTATGGAAGATTATTTGCAAGTCTTCTTAATGCATGTGGTCGAACGGGCAATGAGGACTTGGGAGTAGCAGTAGCACTTGGTAATCGAGGTAGTGTTTATAAAGCGGCCGAAAAAATTTGGAAGGAATACTATGAGACACTGAGGCGGCTTTACTTTAGAGCTCTTAAAGAAAAAATTATACGAGGCAATATTATAATTGTAGATGGTCGTAACTGGTTAGATGAAAAATTAGTAAGTCCTATTGCAAGTTATCTGTCGGGCGCATTTGTTGGAAAAAAGGTAGTAGTTGTAATTTCAAGGTCGAAGGAAGGTCTTCTAAAAGTATCATTCAGAAAAACAAGGGAAAGCAATATTGATCTCGGGAAGCTTGCTAATAAAGTTTCTACAAAATTAGGTGGAAGCGGAGGTGGACATGCATCAGCGGCGGGAGCATTTATTCCAGAGGATAAGTTTCAGGAATTCATAGGTGAGCTAGAGAAATGTGTTCAGACAATGCTAAAGTGATACGGAGAGCTAAGGTAATCATTGAAATTTCTGGTTTAGATAAAAGTATTCTTGAGATAATTTGTAGAAGTGTTTCTCCAGAAAACAAATTAGCTCCACCGGGGATAAAGATTTTTCAAAAACTAGATTTAAGCTTAATATTCTATTGTGATACGGATTTTAGTAAAAATCCGAGATTAAAAATTTCTAGTTTGAGAAGAACGCTCGATGATTTATTGGCATCAATTTTAATTGCACTTAAGTCAATTAAAACAATTCACCAAAATGGGGATGACTTGTGAAAATTTTTGAATTTATTGCTTCAACTGATAGAGGCCTCGAGCAAGAGGTCATTAAAGATCTAAAGGAGAATTTTAACATTGATGCTGAAACGCGTGGAAGAAAAGCAAAGGTATTTTTCCGTGGAACAATTCTCGATGCGATTAGATTAAATTTCGCATGTCGTTCAATTAATCGTGTGGTTTTAATTTTAAATCAATCTAATATTAGCACGCTTGAGGACGTGTATAAAATTGTTAAGGAAGTTTCTTGGGATTATTATCTTCCAAAGAGATCATCAATAAATATTGCTGTTTCACGAGTTGGTCTTCATCCATTCACTTCAATGGATGCTCGCATGATTGCATTTAATGCGATTAAAGATTCGATTGCAAAAGATTTCAAAGTATCTCTCGATGTAAAAAATCCTGATGTGATTATAAGACTGGATATAATTGATGATGAAATAATTGTGGGAATTGATTTGACGGGTCCCTCGCTTCATATGAGGCGATACAGAGCTTGGAACCATCCAATGCCATTGAAAACAACACTTGCCTATTTAATGGTAAGGATTTCCGGTTGGAGATACAATGAACATCTGGTAGATCCAATGTGTGGTGGCGGTACTATCTTGATAGAAGCTGCTCATAAAGCATGTAATATTCCAATTTGTTTATTTCGCAAAGGTGAATATGCTCTCTGGAAATTACCATTTATTCCACTTGATAAAGCGCAAAAATTACTTAAGGAACTCTTGTCTAAAATAAGGTTTTGCGAATTGAAGTTAAGCGGTAGTGATATAAACTCAGATTATGTAGAGGGTGCACGTAAAAATGCAGAGAAAGCTAAAGTCGGAGATTATATTAAATTCCAAGTAGCTGATGCACGAGATGTGTCAAAGATTTATGGACGAGGCTCAATTGATGTCATAGTTACTAATCCTCCATACAGATTACCGGATCGTGCATACCTCATTGACTTATATGAAAAATTTATCGATTCCGCCCTTGATGCATTAAATGAAAATGGGCGTTTAGTTATGATAACATCTGAGATAACGCTGACTGAGAAAATCCTTAAAGGAAGAGGTATTTCATTTAAGCAAAGAAGAACTTTCAGATATGGACGAACACCATGCAAGATCTACATTATTCATAAGTAACCTTCTCAAGAACATATACCTCTCTCTTTACAAGTCTTTTCCAATTATCTTCGAACCAAAATCTTCCTAAAATCCTTTTTCCACTTAAGACTAATGGAAGCCAAAAGCGATCATCCTCCCACATCTTGTCGTATGGGATTTCCTTTATGTCAAACCAAAACGGCTTGGCTTCATCTGTTTCAATGGGCGTCCCCTCAAATTCATTAGTCACAAATACATAAACATAACCATACAAGCGACTATCATTGTAAAATTCAAGTAATCCCATCCATCTTATATTTTTTGGTGTTATGCCTACTTCTTCTTTACATTCGCGTATTACAGCTTGTTCCACTGTTTCGTTTGGTTCTACCTTACCACCAACACCGTTATAAAAGCCACATCCAAGTCCTTTCTTTTTTAGTATCAATAAGACTTTGCTATCTTTAATTATGTATAATAATGTTTCTATGCTGACCATTTTAATCACATGCTTAAAGTCAATCATTCAAAAAGAGAAAATTATTTTTTGGGAAATATGGTTATTTGATGCAGAGACTTCAATCATTTCTGAGAATCATTGAAAAGCTTTCAAAGAGAATTCTAGGAAAATACCTTAAGTCTATTATAGTTTTTGGCAGTTTTGCACGAGGAGATTACGCACCATCATCTGACATAGATATTCTCATTATTGTATCAGATGAAACCCCAGATAGTTTAATTGAAAAATTTAAGAGAATTTCATATGTGCTAGAACGCAAATTTGGATTTGCAAAATATAGTAATGGAATTCTAGATGCAATTTTACTTGGAGTAAGCAGAATGACTGGTCTTGGTGTCTGCTGTTTTATTGCAAAGGAAACAGATTTGCTTCAGTGGCGTTTTGAAAAAATATTCACGAGTAATCTCTTTCTTTCTAAATTATTAGCGCCTGCTACTTGTGTTTTCTACAATATTAAATCAGCAAATCAAGTAATTTCTGGGAAGAATTTTCTAGAAAACCTTCAAGTAAGGTTCAAATTCTTAGATTTATTCAAAAGCTTAATTATGAGTGAACTCTTGGTAGTGTGTTCAATAGCTCTTACGCTATTTACAAAAAAGGCTTTTTATTTAACGTTGACAGCGATTAAATGGGCGTTTCTTAATACAAGGTTTCGACATAGAACAAAGTTCAATTTACTAAATCCAGAGTGTGTTTGTCCCAAATTTAAGTATACATTTATTCGTTTAATTAATTCAAGGAAAACTAATATGCTTGATCCAATTTTGCTATACAGAGCTCCCTTTATTGTTTTCTTGCTTCATAAACTGGCAATAAGTAATGCTCTTACATCTCCTCGATTTCCTCAAGAGCTTTGAGAATATCCTCTTCGCTCTCCTCTATCTTTGTCTTCTTCGATGGTGTTTCCGGAGTAAACTCATGTGGTTTTAATTCTGGAACCTCTGGAATTCCCTTGATTGTTTCCTCTTTTATACCTAATTCTCGCGAAATTTCTTCAAGTTCTTTTCTGGGGATCGCGGGCTTAGGGGCTTTTTCTTCGAC
>Ga0190313_1002073_pt1 | contig 10079 bp, 7 predicted proteins | sample 4870071011_MG_FD_169989 | JGI IMG/M metagenome (GOLD analysis project Ga0190313, IMG submission 169989) | Hydrothermal vent sediment bacterial communities from Southern Trench, Guaymas Basin, Mexico - 4870-07-10-11_MG | ecosystem: Environmental > Aquatic > Marine > Hydrothermal vents > Sediment ...
ACGCTTTTCAGAATATCTCTCCAGCGTTTCTCACTCCCTTTCGGTCGTGATCCATAGGATTTTCCGTTGGTTTAGCTTTGTCATACCCGTACCGGAACGGACTGTAAAATAATTTCGGGATAGGACACCGGAGAAATCAGGAGAGGGGGAACCTATCAATCCGGGCCATTATTTCAAGGGTCTTCTTGATTACCTCCACGACCTGAATGAAGTGCATCACCTCGCCGCCGTCAAGCTCCCTGCCTTTCCTGCTTTTCAGCCACTTGTCCAGCACCTGATAGCCGCCTATGTGGAAGGTCCATACATCCTCGGGGACTCCCTCGAAATACTGCTCTTTATTGATCCAGACCCTGCCGCCCTCGTATTTCACCTTCTCGACGGTGTTGGAACCGGGGATGTCGAATTTTACCGCGCTCGGCAGGCTCCTTTTCATAAGGTGGAGTTCCACAAGCTCCTTTCCGAGTTCCGAAAGCTCCTTGAACTCCCCGTAATCATCCACAAACGGAATCCGAGGGAAATCATACCTCAAAAACTGCTCGTACTTCTTCCGGTATGTCGGAGAATGAAGCACCGCATAGATGTAATAAAAGATGGCCTCCGGCTCCGGCCTCACGCCGTATTTCCTTTCAAGGTCCGCGAACACCTCCGGGTTTATGTTGGGCTCTTTGCCCGTGATTCCGTAGAGATAAAGGGGAAACAAAAACCCTATCCCCTTATTGCTCAATGTTATTCGACTTTCAATAATCATCTCTGAAACATAAGTGTGATTAAATATACCTTCTGCGACCTGTCTAACGGTTATCAACCCCAAATTCTCCTCCAGTATGTGCTTCATGACCTCCGGCCTCGGCATACACTGAAAGCCTCTGGATTTTCCCGTGTAATAGGTATATCTGACATCAAAGGGACGGTAGAGTATCGGAACCACCTTTTTCATATCGGGCCCGCTTTCTTTGAGGTCTTTCTGGGCAAGTTCAACCTTCCAGTCCCTCGCATCCTTGCCGAGGTTGTACTTCCTTCTGGCCTCCTCCGGTTCCAGAGAGGAAAAATCCTTCACTATCTCCCACATCTCCTCCCGGCTCCACCGTATGGTCAGTTTGTCCCGTGCCGTGACGATTCCGACGCTGTTCACGGGGAAGATGTCCGTGACCTTCCAGAATTTCATGTATTCCTTCTCTATGCCCCTGTCAACGGGAATGAAGAAGTAAAACGGAGAGGCCGGCTCTATTTCCTGCCATTTCGTGTTATCAATGGTGTGTCTGTCCAGCCAGTTATATTTGTCGTCTCTCGTCCCCCACAGGTCGGCATAATACACCTTCTTATCCTTGAACTTCGGGTTCTTGATGAATATTGCTATTGCAACCCCCTGCCTTATGTCAAAGACATTCTCGTCCTTGCTCCCGTCGGGGCACTTCTCCTTTTTGAGAGAGTTCCCGTGCAGGTTGAGGATATAGATTCTGTCAAAGCTCCGGAGAAGGGACTCCCTCATCCCCCTGAATGTGGGATTATCCAGATAGCTGTGGTTGGTGATGTATCCGACCACGCCCTCCCCGTTCTTGTCTATCTTCCACTGTGCGTACCTTATGAACTTCACATAGTCATCCTGCAACCACTTCGGGTTCTTCTCACCCAGCGGCTTTCCATCCACCTTATAATATCCGTCGTCCTTCGTGCCGTCGGCCCTTTTATAGCCCTCTTTAAGGATTCTCGTTATCCATTCTCCGTTGTTGGCCGACATGCCGGAATACGGCGGGTTCCCTATGACCGCGAGTATCGGTTTTTTGAGCTTTATCTGGTTCGCGACCCTGCTCTCTTCCGTCAGTTCTCTGGAAAATGCCATCAACCCCTGAATCTCGGCAGGTTCCAGAGTATTCGTGAGATAAACCTGTATCCTGTCCTTGTCCTTGAACTCATAACCCCATCTGCCCAGAAGGTCCCCCAGCTTGAGATGGGCCACCACATAGGGGGTTATGAGGAGTTCGAAACCGTAAAAATGCTTGAGCAGATGCTTCTCTATCTTCTCATCTATCAGGCCGCCGAGCCCCCGCTCCTTCATCTCTCCGAGAACATTGAGGAAGGCTATCCAGAAAAAGGTTCCCGTGCCGATTGCAGGGTCGAGAACATGCACATCATCCTCCGCAAAGCCCAGCAGCTTACCAAAATCGGTTTTAAGGATTCCGTTCACGGAATTGACTATGAAACTCACAACAGGCCGGGGCGTGTAATAAACCCCCATGTGCTTCCTCCTTTCCGGCTCATAAAAATTAAGAAAATCCTCATAAAAGAAGATTATCGGGTCTTTATCCTTCTTTCCCCTCTTGTTTATTCCGGCGAGTATCTTCTCTATATCCGCAGAGTTCAGAATATCCACTATATCATCGATGATCCACGAGATGTTGGAGGGAAAGGTATCCCCCGATATGTTGAGGAAAATCCTCTTTATGATCCCGATGTTCCTAGGGATGTAGGAGGCCGCACTTCTCCGCTCAAGCTTTGATTTACAGTTCTTGGCGGCGAGGAAGAGGCCGTATGTTATGGTCTGGGCATAGGCATCCGCGCAGTCTTCGGTTTCAATGTCCTTTATCAAGTCATTCAATACGACATAGAAATCGTATATCGAAGATGGATACTCGTTGTTTCTCACCGTTTCGAGGTCCTCTTCCAGCTGTTGCTTTGCAAAATCTTTCAATAACTTTGCTTTCCTCGAAAGCTCGCTGGCCAGTTCCTCCGCCGAGGATATGGTCGGCATTTTGTAAAGAAAGAACTCGTTGGCCATTTCCTTGAACTGCTCTATCTTCTCATCCGAAAGCCTGAATCTGGGGTTCTTCAGGTCGGACATCGAAAAGAGATTGAAATCGAATATCTTCTCTCCGTTCCTTATAAGAATAAATCGGGTGTAGTTGGTGAGTATCAGATTGTTTATGCTCTCCACATACTTCTTAATCTGCTCCGTCTCAAAAATGACATCCAGATTCTTGTCCAAGTCCTTTGTTTCTATGAACCCCACCTTTCTGTTGTGATTAAACGCCTTGAAATCCGGTGCGCCCAATCCCCTTACCCGTCTCGGCTCCTGCACCAGCTTTATGCCCGGACTCAAAGACATCATAAAGTTCTCGAATGGCGTTCTGAAGGTCCCTTCTGTATAATCGCCCCTGTCATAGTGCTTCTTTACCTCTTTAAAGTATTTCTCAAATTCCGTTTCCGTCAAGTTTGCACCCTCTCTTTCGTTACTGCGGAAAGGTATCCGCCAATCACTTTTAAATCTTGCTCTCTCCCGCAATTTCATAATCCAGTTCCCGAAAGAAGGCGAAAGCCCCCAACCACAACCTTAATATCCTGAAACGCCTATGGAGGCCCGGTGAAAACATGAAAGGAATAGATACTCTCGTCAAGAAGGCCCTTGAATTCAAGGAGAAGGGGCTTACCGAGGCCGAGATCGCCACGGAACTGCACCTTTCGAGGGAGACGGTCATCTGGCTTCTCACTCGCAATGTGAAGCAGGACATCCCCCCGGCCGATGTGAAGATCGGCTGGAGGAGCATAGGCGTCTTCGGCGGCCGCATGAGCCTCATCGCATCGCTCTTTTCCGACATAATCGTTGAGGAGATGGACAAGCGCGAGAGCTTTGCGGACACCATCGTGGGAATCTCCATAAACGGCATACCCTTCGCAACCCTCATCTCCGAGGAACTGGGGGCCGAGATGGCCATATACCGCCCGTTGTCCGGGGAGAACAAGGTGGGCGCCTTCAGCTCCAACTACGCATCCGTGAACGGAAAGGATGTGGTCATAGTTGACGATGTTCTGAACACCGGCGGAACCATGAGAGGGGCCATAGAGGAGGTTCAGAAGCAGGGCGGAAGGCCCGTGCTGGCCCTGGTGCTCGTGAACAAGACCGGCAAGGACGACATAGAGGGCGTTCCGTTAAGGGCGCTCATACGGGCCAGGAACATCGCGTAACCCGAAGACCAAAACCCTTCTTTTTCGATTTTTCCGAATAAAAAAAACTATTTGTACGGCCTCTCCTTTACCACCTTCCCTTCCACTGCAGCATGTGGAAACGGATACACGGGGGAGAAAGATGCCAGACAATCCGTTCATTGACTATCTGAACAACGCCAGCATATTCAAGAAGGACAGGGACATTCTGAGAGCGTCCTATATCCCCAGCGAACTGCCTCACAGGGACGCCCAGATATCCGCAATCGCCCAGATACTCTACCCTGCGCTCAAGGGGCAGAGGGCCTCCAACCTCATGATATTCGGAAAGACGGGCACGGGAAAGACAGCGGTGGCCAAGTACATGAAGAAGGAGATAGAGGAGGCCATACGGATCGCCGGGCTCGACATAGACCTGCACTACATCTACATAAACTGCGAGATATCCGATACCAGTTACGGGGTTCTCCAGAACATCGGGAACCGGTTCATAAAGGATTTCGACTCCAGAATCCCCCACACCGGCCTGAGCAAGGAGAGGGTTTACAACATGCTCTTCGAGAATCTGGACGAGAAGAAGAGGGTCGTCATAGTGGTCCTTGACGAGCTGGACAAACTTGTTTACAAGAGCGGGGACGATGTCCTCTACGACCTTCTGAAGATAAACGACGAGCTGAAGAACAGCAAGGTCTCGCTCATCGGGATATCCAACGACCTGAAGTTCAGCGAGTTGCTGGACACCCGGGTGAAGAGCAGGTTCGGTGAAGAAAAAATGGTGTTCCCCCCTTACAACGCCAGCCAGCTCACCGACATTCTGAAGCAGAGGGCCGAGATGGCCTTCGCGGAGGATGTGATAGACGATTCCGTTCTGAGACTGTGCGCGGCTCTGGCGGCGCAGGAGCACGGGGATGCCAGAAGGGCACTCGACCTCCTGAGGGTGGCGGCTGAACTCGCAGAGAGGGGGCACGAACCCAGAATAACGGAGAAGCATGTGAGGGCCGCGAAGAATCAGATAGAGATGGACTGCGTCTCCGAGGCGATACGCACCCTACCACAGCACTCCAAGCTCATCCTTCTCGGGATAATAATGAACGAGATGAGAGGAAAGGGCTCCCTGACCACGGGGGAACTCTATAACATCTACAGCGACCTTTCAAAGAGGAGCGGGGCCACGCCTCTCACTCAGAGAAGGATAACCGACCTGATATCGGAACTCGACATGCTCGGAATAATAAGGGCCAGCGTGGTCTCCTTCGGAAGGGGCGGGAGGACGAAGAAGATAGAGTCCGCGGTCCCGCTGGAAACAACGAGAGCGCTCCTTCTGGAAGACCCGCAGCTGGAGGTCCTCAAGGACTACAGAATAAAGGTGCAGAAGACCCTCGTCTGATCACTCCTCCGAACCGTCGAGAGGCGGCGGAGTTTCCTCGGTGTTTTCCTGCAGAGAGTCCGTACCGTCCTGAGGTGAAGGGGGCGACCGGTCCGGGGTGGGCGGCGGCGGTAAAACCTCTGTCTCCTCCTCTTCCTTCCTGCCGAACCTTTCGTCCAGATACGGGGCTATAACGAAATCGTGGAGGAACGGCAGGATGATGAGGATTGCAAGGGATATTATAAGGTCGGTGACGCTGTTGGAAGGCGTTCTGGGCGGGATCTCTCCGTTGGCGAAGTACAGCTTCATCAGCCCGAACCACGGAATCTCGCCTCTGGCCACCCCCTTGACATCGGATGCGGGGACAGGGTGGGCCCAGCTTATGGAACCCGCCTGGTCGTACACCGGTGCATTGGTGGCCGCATTGTCCCCCATGGTTATGTAGCCGCTGTTGGGGCGAGGGTTGTTCCGGAGTATCGTTCCCAGGTTTATCTCCACGGTCACATTGTAATACCCCACATTGTACAGATAAACGGTCCCCGAGAGGTCGTACCACCTGTGCACATACTGGTGGCTTATCTCGTACGGGACCACGCTCCAGTTGCCGGGGTAATCTATCAGGGAGGGTATGTCATAGCTCGTGCCGGTGGTCTGATTGAGCTCCAGATAGACGATGGCCCTGTGGATGATCGGCGTCTGGTCCCGGTCCCCGTTGGGGTAATATATGATCACATCGCCGTATTCTCCGTATGTTCGGTAGTTCTCCTTCATCCCGTCCACATAGGTCACGATGGAGCTCTTATCCGCCTTTTTTATGAGGACGAGGTCGCCGGTGTCTATGACCCCGATATGGCTCACGGGGGGCTCGCCGGGAATGTCGTGCTGCATGCTGCCGGACTCCACCACCACCATTGGGGGCCAGATGCCCGAATAGGCCATAAGGATGAGGAGAAGGACGAGGACAATGGCTCCGGCTGTGAGCGTATCCCTTATGAAACCCTTTGCAGCGGAGCCTCTCTCGGACATGTCCACACCAAAGGCCGCTGGTTACTTATAATTTACCTCGGTATGGAAAAAGGTTTTATCCTGAAAAAGCTTGGGGTACGCATGAACCCCTCGGAAATCATGAAGGCGCTCGAGATCGTGCTCACCGACAGGGACTTCCAGATAATCGTAAGCGAGAGCGACAGCCTCCTCTGCGAGAGGAGCGGGGTGCACTACAGGATTAAGGTGGGGCACGAAGAGAGGCCGTTCCTTGGCGAGAGCGAGGAGGAGATAAAGATACTCATCGCACCGGAAGAGACAGCCGAAGAGCTGGCCCCCCAGCTGCCGGATAACACGCTGATATGGCCTCTGGAGGACCTGGAACGGGAGGTGGGAAGGATTGCGCTGGCCGCGCAGGGGATAGAATCCGCCTCGTCGTCAACATTCCTCGACCGCCTGCTGTCCGGGGGGCCGGTCATAAGAAAGGAGCCTGCTGTCTCGGCATTCGTCGCACCCATAATAGACGAAAGGATGGCGAGGGAGATAAGCGAGGAGACCGTGAAGGGCTTCAGCTTCGAGATGGAGTTCATTCCGCACTACATATACACCTACTCCGTGGTCCTGAAGAACGACGACGGCGAGGAGCGGGAGAGGGCGGGGGAGATGTGGATGAACGCCGTTTCCGGGGTCTTCGTACCTCCTCTGGAGGAGAGCGAGCTTCTACCCTCCGATCAGATGAGCCCGGGACAGGTGGTTGAACCGGAAATAGACAGCGACGAGGCGCTTGACACGGCCAGAGAGGAGATACTCAACATGAGGGAAGAGGAAAAGGAGGCGGTGACGGAGGTCCCCGGAGCGGTGGCCATCAACCGAAAGGTGTTCCTGCCTCAGGAGGACTCTCTCGTGCTGAGCTTCCGGGGCACGGTCTACCTGCCTGTCTGGTCCATAGAGGGCATCCACGGCTCGATCATAATAGACGCGGTGAAGGGGGAGCTCGTAAGCGAGGTGTTTTTCGAGGAGCCGGAAGCTGAAGGAGATGCCGCTGCGACCACGGAAAAAACCGCAGATTAGGTCACTCGAGCAGGTGCGCACCCGCTTCGCCTACCCGGTTCAGATGATACCCGGCAGAAGGATAAGCCGGAGAGAGAATCCCCTTTATCTCCTCGAGAGCGAGCGACGCAATCCCTCTGGGAGGAAGGAAAAAGATGGAGTTGCCGAGCATGACCATGGAAAAGGGGTACTTATCAGCAATACCACCATCCTCCAGCATGTCGAAAGCGGCCGATATCTCCGGCGTGAGAATCCCACTCCTCCGGCTGAACTCCCTCGATATCTCAGCGAAGATTCCGGCAGATACCGAGGAGCCCTCGATCTCCGCCAGAAGCCTCTCAAGCGCACTCCTCCCGTATAAGGACACCCTGCTGAGCGAAGCCTCGCTGGACAGGACCGATGATGTGCGAAGTTTCTCCCCGAGCACCGCCACCACGACCTCCACATCCTCGCCGTCATTCAGAATACGAAAAGAAGTGGCCCGTCCCCCTTCGCGAGGGAGTCCCGGCTCAAGCCGCAGGACCGCGCCGCCTTTGATCCCGGCAACCACATCCCCGAGACCGGTTTTCCCGGAAACCTCTGCCGTGTGCGCAGCCAGCCACGCGCTCTCTATCGGGAGGGAAAGGAGGTCGGATACCGCAATGGACACCGCAAGGGTTCCGGCCGCGCTTATGCCGAACCCCTGAGAATCCGGATAGGGGCTCAGCAGGTCGAACCGCCCGTTCAACTCCTGTCCCGCTGCTCTTTCAAGGATATTTACCGCGGATTCCGTCACGGAAAGGCGCTGTTCCGCTCCATTGAAGAAGAATGATTTCTCACCTCCGCCGGGCCTGATGTCCACCTCTGCCGTGACTCCCCTCTCAAGGCAAAAACCGGCACCTATAGAGCCAGTGGCCCCGGCGGAATCGGCGATGTGCGGGGAAAAGAACGCGGATATGTGTGCCGGAGCCCATGCTCTCCGTCTCATGCGGCGCTCTCCTCATCCGGGGCCAGGAACATGGCCTCCTTCATAACCCTGTATGCCAGCTCTTTTTTGCTGCCGCTTACGCGGATCACGGCATCCTGCGAGACGATCAGGGCCTTCGTTTCGTTCTCACCCACATCCCTCAGGTCGTTGGCCACCACCATGTCCGCGCCCGATGTATCCATGAGCTCCCTCGCCCTCGCCACCAGAAGTTCCTCCCTGTCTTGTTCGGGGAGGCCCCGGGGAGTGGATTCCGCCTTGAAGCCCACCAGAACCTGCGTCCACTCCTTCAGCCCCCTGATTATCTTCGGAGTTCCGTGCAGGGTTATGGATATCTCCCCCTTACCGGAGGGGATCTTGCCCTCCACCCTGTCCGGCCGATAGTCCGAGATCGCAGCGGGAACAAGGATTATGTCGTACATCCCGGCCGATTTTATGAGGTCAACGAGGGATTCCACTGTGTCAAAACGCTTTATTACCGCCCGGCTCTTCACTATCTGAGGGATCTCCGCGGTCACCCTTCCGAGCCACAACTCCACCCGATGGCCGAACATTATGGCCGCTTCCGCAAGGTAAAGCCCGGTTCTGCCGGTGGATCTGTTGGTTATCACCCGCATGTCGTCTATCGGCTCCTCCGTCGCTCCGGCGATTATCAGCACCTGTCTGGAGAGGAGGCTTCTGGACGCCAGAAAGCCGATGACCTCCGCCACAATCTCATCGGTATTGAGTATCTTCGCCTTCCCCTCCTCCATCCTCGAACCCGTAACCCTTATGGACGGAAGTTCCGGAAGATTCATGTACCCGTACTCGGAGCCCCTGTTGCGGTCCACCTTCAGACCCATGGTTTTAAGGGCCTCTATGTTCTCCTTCACCTTCGGATGATTGTACATGCTGCCGTGCATGGCGGGAACGATGAGAACGGGGATGCCGGAGCCTATGGCCGTGGTCGCAAACGTTGTTACCGGAGTGTCGTCTATGCCCGCCGCAATCTTGGATATGGTGTTCGCAGTGGCCGGTGCGATGAGGAGCAGGTCGGCCTCTCTCTCTTCCCCGCAGAGTTCCACATGCTCAACCGCACCTGTGAGCTCGGTGACCGGTTTGTGGCCGGTCGCGAAGTGCAGAGCATCTGGGTGGATTATCCTGGTGGCGGCAGGGGTCATCACCGGATAGACATCCGCTCCGTACCGTATCAGTTCCCGGGCGAGCTTCACGGTTTCCACCGCCGCAATGCTACCGGTCACGCCGAGAACTATCTTCTTTCCGTGGAGAACATCGCCTTTGATTCCGCGGATTCTGTTTGCGGGATGCATAGAGGGATATCAACAGGGGGGATTAAAAGGTTTTGGGCAAATTCTTTTATCCGTGCACCGATACACCGGCGTGAAAGTCATACACTCGTTGAGAATAGAGGAGGATGAGGATGTATATCCCCCTTCGGAGGACTCCTATCTCATGATCAGGGCCCTCTCTCTATCGGGCAGTGAAAAAGTCCTTGAAATTGGGCCGGGCAGCGGGATAGTCTCCATACACTGCGCCCTGAAGGGCTGCGATGTAACCGCTGTGGACATCAACCCAAGGGCCGTGGAGCTCACCCTGAAGAACACAGAGAAGTGCGGGGTGGCGGGGAAGGTAAAGGCCGTGCAGGGAGACCTTTTTTCGCCGTTGAGGGGCGAGAGGTTCGATGTCATAATCTTCAATCCACCGTATCTCCTTTCGGAAGGAGGTGAGGATGGGATGGGCCCTATAAGAAGAGCGTGGGACGGCGGGTACATGGGA
>Ga0190313_1002075_pt1 | contig 10069 bp, 8 predicted proteins | sample 4870071011_MG_FD_169989 | JGI IMG/M metagenome (GOLD analysis project Ga0190313, IMG submission 169989) | Hydrothermal vent sediment bacterial communities from Southern Trench, Guaymas Basin, Mexico - 4870-07-10-11_MG | ecosystem: Environmental > Aquatic > Marine > Hydrothermal vents > Sediment ...
CCCTCCTTTTAAAGGTCATTGGTTAATAAATTTGGAAAGAATGTATTTAAAAGGTTTTTGGTGGGTGGGACACTAGAGTTTAAGGAGTTTGTTAAAGTTAGTGTAGTTCAACTTGAAGCCATAGATTCTCTCGAACTGAAAATAAAACTCTTTCTTCGTTTTTATATAACTAGCACATTTCAGCAGCTTTAAGATCTTTCCTCTCCCAAATCTTTTGATGAGTAAGTACACTGCATGTCCAGACTCCTTATATATCCCCGGACCATTCTTTGTATAGAATTCCAAGAAGCTTGAAAATTTTTTGGGCATTTTAGAGCATCTCTCTTTCTCACTAAGATACATTGCAAGCCCTTCAAGAAGCCACCCAGGCATGTTCTGTGTATTAAACAAGGAATTTAAAAACGAGTGTGCTAACTCATGCTTTATTGCTGCTACATATTTCTTCCAAGAATATTTATGCACGCTTTCTTTTCCATAAGATTTCCTATCCAAGATAAACACATCCTTCCCTTCTGCCCAGGCGACTAACCACTTTGGTGTTTTGTATCCCAAAAGTGGATCTATTGTTCTCCTATCTGGAACTATAAAGATATTTGGTCTTCTGTGAGTCCACTTTATCCCAAAAAACTTTTCCATTTCTCTTATAGCTTCTTTATATACTTCATCTATCTTTTCATCCGAACTTGACTTGACCCTGAAGATCATAAGAATAAACAGAGACAGCATATAATAAATATTTCCTTATATCTCAAGGATGACGTCGCGGCCTGCGACGTTTATTATTCTTGTGCTGCCAAGTTTGTCTTCAAGCCCTCCATTCTCGTGGATATGGCCACACAAACAAAGGTCTGGCTTTATTCTCTCAATAGCCTCACGTACAGCTTCTGAGCCAGTACTATACTCCCCAAGAGCATCTAACTTAGTACCTTTTGGAGGCATATGTACCACCATTATTTTCTTCTTCACTCCTTTTAAGTACTCGTTAGACTTTAAAAGAGAGTTTAGAACCTGTTCTTCGTCCACTCTAAACATCCCAATTCTTGCTCCACCAAAACCAAGAAGCCCAATAGAATCAAGCTTGAGTGCGTAACCATGAATGTTATATGTTCCAGGACTATACAACTTAGCTAGAAAATCAACTGTAGCTACGGTCTCATGATTTCCAGGTATGATAACAACTTTCTTGTCTACTTCCTTGAATGGGCCTATTAATCCTTCTAAGTCTTGTTCCCAGAAGGTAAGATCCCCTGCTAGGATAACCAAATCAACGTTCTCGTCTCTAGCTTTATTAGCTAGTTTCCTAACAAACTCTTTATCACCATGTATATCTGCTACGGCTAAAATTTTCATAATTAAAGAAATAAGAATTGCTTTTATAAATTTAGTGTTTCTACTTGTGAGCAAAGTAAAATCTTATGACTTCTCCCATGTCATCTACTCTTACAAACCCAAATCTCTCAAACTGAATTACGTCGTCCACATTTAGATCCAGCACATACTCCTCTGCATATCCTTCCAATTCAGAAGCATCTGGCATAACAACAACAACCTTTACTTTTTTACTGTCTAAAACCCAATGTATCTTACTCATATCTTTAACTATCTCATTACCAATGTATTTGCCTGTTTTACCTTTTATCTCTATGTTCATTAAGTCCTTCAACCTAACAGTCTTTCCATTGATGTAGTCTCTTCTTTCTATTAGAACTTTGTCTCCATTTTTGATTGCATATGTCTTAACGCCAAGGTTCTTATCCGGATGTAAAGGAACTTCTACTTCATAATTCTCTGGTATATTTGTCAACTCCAAAGTTACTGGATCGTGTACAAAGAAGTATCTCTTTGCTATTGGATCGATTATTTTCCTGTTCTCAGCGGCTAAGACATCCTCGGATACATGAGCCTCTGCTTTAGAGAGACCTGTCTGAAGTATGAAATTAAATATGGCTTGTGGCTGGAAACCTCTTCTCTTATATGCTTTAAGAGTCGTAAGCCTTGGATCGTCCCAAGAACTTACCTCACCACTCTCCACTAACTCTCTTATCTGCCTTCCAGATGCAATTTTGCCTTCGAGATTAAACCTCCCTATCTCAAATATAAAGGGTTTCTTTATGCCAAACAGATCATGTATGTAATCCTGCAATTCCTTTTTAAGCTCAAACTCTTTGGACCTTATTCTATGAGTGAGTTTTTCTACGCCATTCATATAAGCTGTAGCGAAATCGTAGAGAGGATAAACTTTATACTTACTTCCTGTTCTTGGGTGGGGTGTTAAGATTATTCTTGCTATGGCAGGATCTCTCATAGCAGCATTCTTATGGGCCATATCTATTTTCAATCTGACAATAGCTTCGCCTTCTGAGTATTTCCCTTCTAACATTCTTTCGTATCTCTTAAGATTCTCTTCCTTTGTATTCGATCTGCAAGGACAGGCTTTCTTTAATCTACGCCCTTCCCTTATGGTTTCCACATCACATGTGCAAACATAAGCTTTGTCTCTCTCTATGAGTCCTTTTATGTCCTCAAGCATGACATCAAAGTAGTCTGAGATGTAATGCACTTCGTCCCAATCCACACCTAACCATTTTAGGTCCTCAAGTATTGAGTCGTAAAACTCAAGCTTAGCTTTTTCTGGATTCGAGTCTTCAAATCTTATGAAGAATTTTCCATTATACTTCCTAGCGTAGTAGTAATTCATAATACATGCTTTAGCATGGCCTATATGCAAGTGTTTACTTGGTTCGGGAAGAAATGCCATTCTAACTTCCTTCCCGTGTGGAAGATCGGGTAACAATTGTTGCTCTTTCTTCTCAAGTAATTCAGGAGCAAGGTCCTTAAGTTCCTTAATTTGATCATCTATGCTCATCTTGTTAACTTTCTCTACCTCTTCCTTTATTAATGGAATTAATTCTTTTACCTTGTTCTTAAGCTCCTTGTTTTCCCCTATGAGCTTAGGGATTATGGCTCCCACAACTGCCTTTCCATCGTGGTCTATTGCATTCTTAAGAACCCACTTCCTAATGCTTTCTTTAAGCCTAGACATTTAGGATCAACCTCGATCCATTTTGTAGAATATGGACTGTTCTACCAATGATGTATCCTTCCTCTACAGCAAGCTCCGCAGCCTTTGTTATCTTCTCTATACCTCCATGTGTTGGTATAAAGTGTTTTGGTTTAAGCATTTCTAACATGTCTCTTAAGTCCTCTCTAGATGCATGCCCACTAACGTGTACATCCTTAAATACTCTAACCTTCTTTTCCTTCAATTTGCTCTCCAAGGTTTCACGATTAGCTTGACAAGTAGCTGTTGGTATCGTACTGGTCGAGAATATAACTATGTCTCCTGGATTAAATCTGAAATCAAACTTATCATTTGCTACTCTAGATAACACTGCATCAGGTTCACCTTGATTTCCTGTTAGGATCACAAAATACTTCTCTCTGTTTCTGTTTATCTCCCTAAGCTTCTTAGCAATTTGTTTTTTGTAACCCAAAACTTCACACTTTGGTCTGTACAAACCCAGCCTTTCTGCTGCACCAACATAACTTGCCATACTTCTACCCAATATAACTGGTGTTCTCCCAAGCTTTTTAGCTATGGAGACCAAAGTGGATATTCTTGCTATATGAGAAGCGAAAGTCGTGACAAAAACTGCCTTACCCTCTGTGTCTTGGAACTCAAACAGGTCCTCAAGCATTGCTTTAACAACTTGCTCTGAGTATGTGTGCCCTTCAAGTTCTATTCTTGTAGTGTCACAAATAAAGAGTACAACTCCTTCCTTTCCCAATTCTTTTAGTCTTTTGTAATTTGGCTTCTTTCCAATCACAGGATGGTTATCTAACTTGTAATCATTGGCATACACTATGTTTCCATACTTCGTCTTAAGTACTACAACTACAGTCTGGAGAGTAGAGTGAGTTATGTGTACAAATTCTAATTCTATGTTGTCCGAGATCTTACGTGTCTGGCCAGCGTTCATTGGAATTAATTTGTTTCTAAGCCTTCTTTTTTCAAATAAACCTTTAATAACCTCTGCAGTGAATGGTGTAACAATTATGGGTGCATTATAATTCTTAGCCATAACTGGAATTGCCCCAACATGATCTAGATGTGCATGTCCACATATTATGGCTTTAACTTTTTGTCCCCACTCTTTCCTGAACTCTCTATCATCAGCAATCATATCCATTTCAAGCATTTTATCATAAGGAAGCAAGTGCACATCATCTCCAGAATAAGCTACAATCTTATCCATATGCAAACCCATGTCAAGAATTACTACCTCTCCATCTATGTTAATACCAGTCATGTTCCTTCCAATCTCAGAGTACCCTCCAACTGCCCAAACTTCTATCATTTTCTTACCTCCACAATGTAGTTCATATCTTTCTCATCTATGTATATCTTATCAATTCTTAAAATGTCTTGTATTATAGTCTTTATGGTTTCCTTGGAGTAGAAGTAGTAATACCTATCGTAACTCACACCTTCTTTCTTCCAAGGCACATTTACCGGTTTCCCTTCTTCAACTCCTTCTTTCTTCCAAAAGGTCAGTAAAGCCCTACCTTTGTTTTTTAATACTCTTCTTACCTCACTCGCTGCCCTCTTTACACCATCTATTGGAAGATGGTGTAGAACTGATACTGCTAAGACCACATCAAAACTTCTCTCGGCAAAAGGGAGTTTTCTTGCATCACACAAAACCTTTACGGGGTGAGGATTAAGCTTTAACATACCCAAGGAGTAATCTGCTTCAACTATGAAGTTTGTCTTGTTGATTGCCTTTAAGTTTCTTCCAGTTCCACATCCCAAATCCAACACATACGAGTTCTTCACATTGGACATGAAATCCACAACTTCCTTAAATGGTTTGTTTCTATAAACCTTCCAAAGGTCTGCCACCTTATCATAAGTTCTCCTTGTAGCATCGGAGTAGTTCATACTAAAATAAAACTTTATTAACAAATAAATCATTTATTATTTATGAAAAAAGGTGTTTCACTGGGAATAAACTATGTCATAGCAGCTTTACTTGCTCTCTCAGTTATACTAATAGTCATCTTCATATTCAATAAAGGTTACATCTCCAATCTCGGCTCCCTCTCAAGAGCATCTTTAAAATCAAAATGCAGCGATTTTTGTCTGCTTGACCAATACAAAAACATAACAAGCATAGATGGACAATGCTATACAAATCCAAAGTCAGATTTTGGAAAGCTTGAGTTCAAGTTAAGTGGCAAGACCAAACACTGTTATGACATAGTCCAATGTTCAGCTGAAACACCTTGGGGGATATGTTACTTTGGTGAGCTCTCAAGCTACGATGAAGAAGAGATATGTAATTATGCCGAACAGCTTGGTGTCGTTGATAGATTAGAAGCTATAGGAGTGAGATGTGGATGAGAGGACAAAGTTCGATAAACTTGATAGTCGTTATCATATTAAGTGCTATGGTGGCGGTAGCTGGACTTTACCTAGTTTTCAAAGGGAAAGCACAATCTGGGGAGTCTATAACCCTATCCGATGCTAAGTCCTCATGTGAAGCTGCCTGTGCTAAGGACAACCAGCTTCTTATTAGTGGAGAGATATATGAAGATGGGTCTTGTGGACAGGGTCTAGCTCCAAACTTCTGTAGCGGTTCATTTAAGATAGCAGGCAGAACCTTGAGATGTTACGACATAACTAAATGTGTTCTAACATTTGAAGATGGGAGAACTTGTGTTGTGACCTCTAATAGCTGCTAGTTGCTTAATTAGTTTTATTAAGTATTACTTCTTTAATTTTTCATGTACAAAGCTTACAAGAGGGCTAGCAGCGTAGAGATTCTAGCTGTTGTAATAATAGCAGTTGCCGTTCTTGCAGCAGTATACTTCTTGGTTATCAGATCTAAAGGTGGAACGGAGCAAGTTCAAAGTATAGTTAGCCTTGAGAAAGAATGTAGGGAGTTATGTGAAGAGGACAATAATATCGTCAGAACCGTTACATCTGATAGGGGGTTCTGTAGCCAAGGTCTGGCTCCAAACTTCTGTTCGAAGGACTGTTATAACTACGTTAAATGTACATTGACCGATAGTTCTGGACGTACTTGTGTCGTATCCAAGAGAACATGTGTTGGGGCATACTGTGGAGATGGAATATGTAATGGGAATGAAACAGAAGAAACGTGTCCACAAGACTGTTCACTCGTTTATCTTCCAGACCAAACAATACTTGGTGCTGAGTTTAACTTCACTCTTAATGAGATCAACGTAACCAACACTTTTAATGAGGGAAACACTATTAATCCAGGGGACGTAGTACATATTACTTTACCACAAGGAGCTATCATCTACTTCGCAAACTTGACAACAAGCTACTCTGGGAAAATAAGAGTAGACTTTGGAGCCGATGGAACATACGAAGCTATTATAGAGAATGGTGCCTCAAATGATTCTGAACCTTATGACTTCTCACATCTCTTTAATTCGAATACCATATCAATTAAATTTGATATGGGTTCCCAAGCAGAAATTAAGCCATACGTGTTATACTACACTCCTCTAGAAGGAACTCTTCAGACTTCAGTTTATAATCTTGGACTCGTAGACGCTGAGGACTATAACTTAACCTTGTTCAACAAAAGAAACCAAAAGCTTCTGGAGTATACAAAAGGAACACTCCCAGTTGGGACTGCAGGCACTATAATGCTCAACACAAAATACGATGCTTTCAATATGGGTTCTATTCTTCCATTGAGACTTGTGGTAAACTCCACACAAGGCGATGCAAACTACACAAACAACGAATATAGAGTGTACGACATATCCAATTGTAGAATACCAGAAGATAGAACTTGGGAGATTAAAGACGTGGAGGTTTGTTATGGTAAAGACATAGACTTAAAGTATCCTATTGTGGTGAAGGACGGTGGAGCGCTTGTTTTAATAAACTCTTACCTTAATGGAAACTCAAAGACCATACAAGCTAACCAGGGTGGTCAAATACTAATAGCCAGCTCGTTTGTTAGTAAGGCATACATAACTGCTTTAGAAGGATCCTCATTGAACATCCAAAAATCAATACTTCACAACTCAGAGTTAGATGTGAGAACAAGTAAGGCTGTGATAAGAGGAAACAGTATCAAAACCAGCCAACTGTCACTTAGTAATCATATCGTTCTAAAAGGGAATAACATAGAACTAGACAAAGACTTTGATGTGGGCGAGAAGATTAAACTCGTTGGAAACACTTTCTTTGGAAGGAGGGCTTTAAACATAGTGGAGCCCACTGTTCTATTAAAGAATGTATTCACAAACGCATACATCCCTGTTAAAAACTATGCTGTAGGGACAAGGTTTATTAGTAACACATGGGATCATGCATATTCCTTCGTCTACAATTACGGAGAAGCATTATTCTTCGGTAACTCGTTCTCATACGACTATAAGTTAGGAATCCACAACACCAACAAAGTATATGGAAGGGGTAACAAAGCAGACAATGTTAAGATACTTCTATACAATCTCAACACCAAGCAAGACTTTTATGGATCATTTGGAGATTTTGGTAAGGTCAATAAGCTTCTTTACTACTTCAACTCAAGTGGGGAAATTAAGGACGCTTTCTTCAACAACAAGGGAGTAAGTGTTGTTTCGGTTGAGTCTAACTTGACACTTAAAAATGTGGTGGACAAGAGTTATTATGGACTCTTCGCAAGAGGCTCTAACATAACTGTCTCCAACTCCACATTTTTCGGAGCGAGGGGGATCTATTCAACAAACTCATACATCAACATAACAAATAACACCTTCCACACAAATACATCAAGTTACATATTTGAGGTCTACCTCATAAATAACAAGAATGTCACATTCTATAAGAATAGATTCATGTCGGGTCCATATAAGAGAATGTATGGCGGTGTTTACATATCCGATGAAAAGGGTGTGAACATATCAAACACCAACTTCACATTCTCTGGCGGTAGAAGTTACAAAACATACTATGGATTTTATGTGCTTAACTCAAAAGCTAAGATTAATGAGAGCAACATAGTTGGTGTAGTCTATCCTCTCTACTCTTACAACTCAACGGTGGAGTTTAGCAACAATGATGTAGATCAATCAATTGGTTTAGCAATAACAAACTCTACAATAAACTTAACATCAAATGATATGAATGTTGGATGGATCTCTGTATCCAACTCCTCAGGTTCCATTAAACACAACTCTGTAACCGTAAAGGACTACAAGTACTATAACAATCCTATAAGACTTACTTCGGAAAACAATGTTGACATAGAAGGGAACACTTTAAAAGGAGGTTCATTCTTAATAATGCTCGTCAACTCAGACATATCTGGGAGTGATATCGAAGCTTTCTTTAATAGCTTGAGTTCGAAAAACACACTCTTGCCTGATAGTAATACTAAGGGTTTAATCGCATCAACAAGCATAATAGAGATAGAAATTAAAGACACAAATGGAAATAAGATAAGACCCTATCCAACCACAAGGATTTTAGAATGTGATGCAGGATACATTTCTTCGCCAGTTAAAACATGGTGTGGACAGGCGTATTATCTCGACAAGGACTTTAACTTAATTGATGTGGGAGATTACACAGTCAATATAACAGGTGCTCAGGTCTTAAATTACTGGAGACATTATAACTACACCACACTTAAAGTTAGATTTGATTCTCCAAAAAAGATTATTGCTGTTCTCGAAGAGAATAGGTGCTATCCTTCAACGTACAAAGATTGGATAGTTGAGAAATCCGACAACTGTAATGTTAAGAACTTAGGTGTTGTGCTCCTTAAGAATACAACTGTGCATGGAAATCTTACTTTAGAGAATGTTAACTTGTACATCAACTGTACATCTCCATGTAGCTTAGTGAACTATGGAAACCTCACGCTGAAGGGGGTTAAAATCCATTATGCAGATAAGGACTTTAAGATTGAATCTTATGGTAATATAACAATCGAAGACTCCGATATAACTGGGTTAAATTATGTCAGAGTCTCTGGTGTTGGAAATATCAAATCATCTTCATTCTCGAACTCAGACTCTGGCATAAGTGCTATAGGTGGAAATGTAAACGTGGTAGGTAATACATTCTACTCTAATTACTATGGTGTGCTATGTAGCGAATGCAGTGGTGTGTTTGACAGTAACAACTTCGTGAACAATGTATATGGGTTTGTGTTTGATACTCCTGTGACTTTCAACAATAACAAGATGGAAGGAAATGTGTGTCTACTGGATACAAAAGGTGATATACTCCCTAACGATCTTGGATCCAATAACGTGTACGATTGTAACACATTAATCAAACATACAAATGTGGAGAAGATAATATCCACACATCCTGAGATTCAGAGGATGTGTGAGGAAGCTTGTATGAATGACACAAACAAAGAGTTTGTTAACATCAATGGGGTGTGTTACTTTAATAGTTCAGACTTTGCAAGCTTAAGCTTCAATGTCGAAGGAACAACTGTATATTGTGATCAAGTGCTAACCTGCAGTTTGGGTGATTGTTACATAAGCAGGGATTCAACGGATTTTAGAAAAGCTTGTGTGGAGGCTTGTTTGAAAGATGGTGGAGAGCCTGTCACTTGTGGGAGCTTGAATAGCTGTGGAAGTGACGTGTGGAACTTCGAAGAGGGTGAAAGTCCAACCCCTACAGTTTGTGAGCTTAACAAGATAGGGCCAACCTTCCAAACAAATCAAGACAACCTAGAGAAGTGTAAGGCAAGCGGCTACTGCTGTAAGCTCCCAGAATACAACTGCATAGCTTCATGGCTACAGTGTTAACTTTCATTTTAACTCTTCGTTTCTTCCAAGAGCTTATTACACATCGATTCCAACAAACTTTCATGTGTTAAAATTCTTGCCTTGATTCTATCTTTAAGTTCTAAGTACTTCTCCTCGTCCACAAGATTTATTAGGTTTATCCCAAGCTCATCACATGCTTCTTTAAGAGCCTTATAAGATTCTGAGTCTGGCTTCAAATATGAGAATACTTTCTCATATTTGTGCCTTCGCAAATACTTCTTAATCCTTTCTTTATTAACGTCTATGT
>Ga0190313_1002077_pt1 | contig 10066 bp, 10 predicted proteins | sample 4870071011_MG_FD_169989 | JGI IMG/M metagenome (GOLD analysis project Ga0190313, IMG submission 169989) | Hydrothermal vent sediment bacterial communities from Southern Trench, Guaymas Basin, Mexico - 4870-07-10-11_MG | ecosystem: Environmental > Aquatic > Marine > Hydrothermal vents > Sediment ...
ATCCAGTCGTAGGTCAAGCAGTGACCTTCGACGCAAGCGAAAGCTACGACCCGGATGACTATATAGTAAGCTATGAATGGGACTTTGGAGATGGAAACATCACGAACACAACGCATGAAATAATAAATCATTCATATTCGGAAGCAGGTAGTTATAATGTGACGCTAACGGTAACAGATGATAAGGGAGCGAAGAATTCAACAACGAAAATGATAACGGTCGTGCCTGCGGAGCCGAGCGTTTCAATCTCTACTGACAAATACGAATACACAGCTGGCGATGTCATGCTCATAAACATAACAATTAAGAACCCGAGTGAAAGGAAGGGCGTGAAATTCTTATGGACTCTTGACATTGATTATGACAAGCATTTCACGATAATAGACAACCGCTCGCTGCTGTTACCACCGCACTATGATAAGACAATCATGCTCAGATTGAAGCTTCCTGAATTGAAATCATCGTTCAATGCATCATGGCATGTCGCTATTTTCAACACAACAACTTCAGAATTAATAAGCGAAGACCTCGCAGACTGGAAATATGCGGCCGCGAAAGCGAGGAAAACTGAAGGTGTGGAGGGGTTAGAAAAGAGCGTGAGAGAAATAATACCATTTTAGTTCTCCCTTTTCTCTTTTTTTCCTTTCCTATTACTTACTTTAATTCAAAATTCCAGTGGAAATATTCATGTAGCGTTTATAAATGCCTCAAACTCTTCTTTGTGAGGGAGAGTTCCTTGTTCGACTTTTTGATTTCTTGTCAGAAATGTCATTGCTGCGTGAGAGCGGTAACCTCTTCCAATGCATAACGAGGTTCAGACTTCATTGACACTGTTGCGTTCCTCCTTGTCGAACTCACGGAGCAGTTCCTTCTGTCGTCTGCTGAGTCTCTTTGGAACTCTCAACTTCAACTTCACGAGGAGGTCGCCCCTCCCGCCGTGAATGGAAGGCATACCCTTCTTTCTCACCTTTAACACCGCATCTGGTTCTGTGCCTGCGGGAATTTTCACTTTCACGATGTCGCCGTCGATTGTCCTCACAGGTATTTCATCGCCGAGAACAAGTTGAGCGAACCTCACAGGAACTTCGCAGAGCAGGTCGCCATCCCTCAAGACCTTGAAAAACTTGTGCGGGCGAATATGCACAATAACAATCAAATCGCCTGCTGGACCTCCGTTCTCGCCTGCTGAGCCTTCTCCTGCGATTTTAATCTGAGTGCTTTCGCTGACGCCTGCGGGAATCTCAACAAGCACTCGCTTACGCACTTTCCTTCGTCCTGAGCCTCCACAAGTTTCGCAGAGACGCTCTACTACCTCACCACGCCCATGACAACGGGGACATGTGGAGATTGAGATGAAGTGAGAGAAGCCGTAGTGCTGTTCTCTTCGCACTTGTCCAGTGCCTCCGCAGACTTCACATGTGCGCAAACCGCCCGGTGCTGCGCCTGAACCCCCGCAGTCCTCGCAAATCTGCTCCTTCTCCACATATATTTCCTTTGTGACGCCTCTTGCAGCATCCTCAAGCTCAATCTCTAACTCGTAAAATATGTCAGAGCCTCGCCTCGGCACCCTTTCCCTTTCCACGCCAACACCCGCCCCTCGCTCCCTTCGCTTGAAAAACTCCTCAAACAGCGAGCCTCCGCCGAAGTCGCCGAAGCCCCTACCGAAGCCGAAGTCTTTGAAGAAATCCTTGAAGAAGTCGCTGAATATGTCTTCAATGTCGCTGAACCTCGTGAATTTTGACCAGTCAAAGCCTCCAGGACCGAAATCAACGCCAGCATGCCCGTATTTGTCGTAAGCAGCTCGCTTCTCAGGGTCAGAAAGCACCTCATATGCTTCGGAAATCTCCTTAAACTTCTCCTCCGCCTCCTTCGGATTGTCCTTATTCAAATCGGGATGATATTTCTTCGCAAGTCTCCTGAATGCTCGCTTGATTTCTTCCTGCGTGGCATTCCTGCTGACGCCGAGAATTTCGTAGTAGTCCTTCTTTCTGCCGTTCAACTCCCCTCGCCTCTCTTGCCTCTTCGCACTTCCTCTCGCTTTCTTCCACGCCCCTCGCTCCTTTCATCTTGCGAAGAAAGTAAAAAATTTTACGCCCCCTCCAACACGCTTACCAAAACTGCAAGAAAGCATCCCTCTACGCCTTCACCTTTTCATCTCTTCTCTCCATTTGAAATTTCGGTTTATGAGGGCAAAGCGTCAAAATATTTAAATAGAGGTGCGTTTCTTCATTTATATGATTATTGAAATAGTGAAGGAGTGAAATGAGAGTGCGTGTTGAAGTTGAGGGCGAAGGAGGCATAAAAACGGTTTTTGAGCGGGAAGGAGACCTCTTGAGGGAAGATTTGAGAATGCTTACAATCAGAGCGGTGGTCAAATTTTTGGAGGAGCATCTTTCCGCTTCGGAGAAAATACCTTACGAGAGCGAGGGTGAAGAGCTCACGATTAAGGAGCGCATCCTTAAGTTCCTGAAATACGACGAGAGGGCGCCTCGTGACTGGTTCACTTCTTCAGAATTTAAGCGAACATATGAAGAGGTGTATGGGGAGAGCGTGAAGTTAAGCACGGTAAGCACTTACCTCGCCCAGCTGCATGCTGAAGGCTTTCTTGAGCGGAGAGGGAGCAAAGCCCTGCGGAAATACCGTCTCGCAATTCCCAGAAGCGAGTTACAGCAGGAGCAGGAAGCGGCGGAGAACTGTGAAAATGAATGAGAAGAATAAACGCTACTTTCTCCCTGCATTCACATTTTTAAGTCTTGGGAAAATCTGAATTGAATGGTAGTATGAACTACCGAGGGCATTTGACGGTGGGCATCGTATTCTTTCTTGCTGCTTACGCCACGCTCCTTTTTGCTCTGCACATTCATGTGAGCGTTGCGGATGCACTTCTCGGTCTTGCTCTCTGCGAATTCGGCGCACTCGCACCCGACCTCGACCATAAGAGCAGCAAGATTCACCGCTGGTCTTACGCAGGCTCGGCATTCGCAGGCGTCGCAGTCTTCCTCGCTCTTTCGCTTAAAACCCACGACATCCTTTCCGCAGGCGTCCTCGCAAGCATCGTCGCAGGTATCCTCGCACTCGTCGTTTTCCTCCTTTCTAACTTGAAGCACAGAGGCTTCACGCACCACGCCCCCGGCTTCCTTCTGTTCGTTCTCTGCACTTTCATTGCGATGTCCTTCCTGCGTAATTCCTCGTTTTTGCAGTTGCCGAGCATTTTGGATTTCAGCCCTGCGAAGGTCACAATTTTCGGCGCCATCGGGTATTTGAGCCATCTTATTGCTGATGCTTTCTAAGAAGCATAGATTCGAGGGAGCAAGCATTCAAGAAGAAAGCAAATCTCGCAAAATTCTCCTTATTTCACGCTTAAAATCCTCTAAAGAGCCTTCATTTCTGACGATTTTGTCTGCAATTCGCATCGCTTCCTCCATGCCCCAACTCTTCTCACGCTCTTCCCTGCGTTTGAACTCCTCAAAACTCAGAAAATCATCCGAGCGTCGCCTCGCTCTCACACGCTTATAGCGTATTTCGAGAGGGGCTTGAATGCCAACGAGCATGAAATTCTCGCCGAATGCTCGCTTGAAAGTCTCGACCTCCGCAAGACCACGAATGCCGTCAACGACGACAATCGGAGGGGAAGAGGACTTTTTCTTTGCTTGCTCATTTCGCTCCCCTCGCTCAGAGAAATATTGCTTCAACAGAGGAATGCATCGCTTCGCTATTGCGTCCATACCTTCTTTGGCACGCAACTCACTCGCAACTCTCCCAGTGTTCTCGTCGTTAGGCTCAAGACCTCGCCTTCTGACCTCTTCACGAACGACATCGCCCATCGTCACCACAGGAATGCCGAGCTCTCTTGCGACATTCGCAGCCTCCGTCTTACCGGATGCGGGGGCGCCGACAAACGCTAATATCTGTATCTTTCCTGCAGCCACCGCTCAATCGCACCTCTCACGAGCCTCCGCTCAATTGATGCATAGAAAATGTTTATGACGCCGAGCAGCTCACCCTCGTGGACGGTGCCGTCGGCGATTGCGTGGAATATTGCCTCGTTGAATGTCCGACGCTCCTCCACCTTTTTCGGCTTTCCCGGTGCGTGCAACGCCGCAACAATGCCGAGAGCGTGTCGCTGAATGATGCAAGGCAAAGCAACCGCTTTCTCAGGAATGTCAATCTCCTCAATCTTTATGGGCGTGAGCGTGTTCCTCCGCACTTCCTTCTCCTCCGCTGCTATTGCCATCTGCCACTCCCCGTAAGGTCCGACCGCAAATCCATATCTGAATGCTTCAGTCTTCAGCCGCTCTATCTCGCCTCCCACCCTGTCCCGCCAGTAGACGCACTCTATTTTCGGCATGTCCCCCAATTTCAAAGCTTTTCCTTTAAATTTTCTGCTGTTCCGCAAAGTCTCACAAAGTTCTGCGAATGAACTCGCGGCATCAGCGACGACCCACTGAACGCATCACCCGCTCCACAAGCGTGTCCCAATACCTGTCCTTCTCCAACGAAGCTTCAGAGTCCTCAAACACAATTTCATCGTCCTCAAATTTTGAAATCGTGCCGATGTAGTTGAAAGCTACGCTATCCCACTCGTTTTCTGTCAGCTCTCTACCTATTACTCCCTCTATTATCCTTCGCTTCACCACTAATTTACCCTCCCCTCTTATCCTTATTATCATCCCATACCGCTCAAAATATGCATTATTCGCCCTATTATCGTTGCATATCGCCCTCGCTATCACTAAATTGACAGGAATCGCTTCCAAAAACACACTCACCATCTCTCCTTTCCCCCTTCTCTCTCTTTAGTCCTGCTTTCGCTCACTCCACTTCTCCCTCACTACTACCTCCCCTCTTTTCCGCCTGAAAATATGAAGAAACGCTTTCTAACGCCCTTGCGAGCAGCTCAGCACATTTTTCCAAATCTCGCAGGTTCAGCATTTCAACAGGCGAGTGAATGTAGCGAGTAGGAACGCCGATGGCTCCCGTAGGGACACCGCTCCTTGCGAGCTGAATTGCCGTAGCGTCTGTCGTCCCGCCTTCAGAAACGCTCAACTGATATGGAATATTGTGCTTCCTTGCTGATTCTTCAAGCCATCTCAACACATTACGAGGGGTAATAATGCCTCTACCAGATGCATCTGAAACAGTAATCACAGGACCTTTTCCAATTTCAATCGTGGTATCCTTCTTTTCAATGCCCGGATGACCACCAGCAATCGCAACATCTGTCGCAACGGCGACATCAGGCGAGAGTTCGTATGCTGATGTGCGAGCTCCTTTCAGTCCGACCTCCTCTTGAACTGTTCCGACGGCGTAAATTTCACAATCGGCATGCGTCCTTTTCAAAGCCTCTACCATGACTGCGACGCCAGAGCGGTTGTCAAATGCCTTGCATGTGACGATTTCATTCGTGAGGAATGCGAAGTCCCTGTCAAGCGTGATTGGCGTGCCGATGGAAACACCCATTTTTTCAACCTCCTCACGACTGCTCGCACCGATGTCAATGAACATGTCCCTCGCTTCAACGACCTTCTTCCGCTCCTCATCTCGCATTACATGCGGAGGTTTTGAGCCAATTACGCCTCTCACTTTCCCTTTAGGTGTGTGCAAAATCACCCTTTGGTGAAGCAGGGTTTGAGAGAACCATCCGCCTATGCTCGCAAAACGAATGAAGCCCTCATCCTCTATTTGCTTGACCATCAGTCCGATTTCGTCAATGTGCGCCGCAATCATCACAGATGGCTTCTCGCCACGCCTCACTGCCACGAGATTTCCCATTTTGTCTGTTCTGACCTCGTCTGTGAATGGCTTTAGCTCCTCCGCCAAAATCTCACGAACTTCGTCCTCGTAGCCTGAAATACCGTGAGCCTCAGAAAGTCGCCGAAGCAGTCCCGCCAAGTCCTCCACTTCGCTCATCTTGAAATGTTGTTTTGTTAAAAAGAAGTCCCGCCTCCCGGATTTGAACCGGGGACATCGCGGTTTCCGCACGAGTGCGCCCTCGGCTCACGCCGCATCCCGCACTACAGCCGCGCACTCTTCCAGACTGAGTTAAGGCGGGTCTTTCTTATTCTTGGAAAGGCATCTTAAAAATATTGCGGTCACGGAGGAAAGGCTTCAGAGGCTTCAGGAGCTTTAGGAGTTCAGGACTTCTCAGGGCTTCAGAACCTCGTGTCAGACTTCGTGAGCGAGAAGCTGCTTCAGGAACGCATACCCCGCAGACACACACGCCTGCGAGTGCCGACGAAAACAAAAGTAGAGTGCCGAGCAGGAAGCGTGTGAGCGCGCGCATTCCTTTTCTTATTTTCGTTTCTTGCAAATTTTCTAAAAAATATGAGTAAATAAACGCATATTATTCGCTAAAAACTTTGCAATTAAATGTTTTTTTGGCATTTGTTTGGCTCAATCTTTTAGAATTGCTTAGTTTTATTTTCAAAATTTGAAATTTCTGTGGAAGATATTTGCGATATATATTGAATTCAGAGTGGGTAGTGGGCGAAAAATAGCAAATCGCTGAATGAGTGGAAGGATGACCTGCAGATGCAGAGTGGAAATGAGATTGCGAGAGGGAATTCGCAAAAACTTTTAAAAACGGTTGCTGCCAATTCCTATCTTTTCAAAAGGATACAGCAGGGGTGGTGTGTGGGAATGTTTTTATATGGTGTCTCTTTCGTTTATGATGTAGGGTTGGGCCGACCCGAAGAGAAGCCCTCGACACTTGAGCCTCTGCCCGTTCGGCTGAAAGAGCTGGCGGATAAGTCAGGTGGATGAAATGGGAACCGATGAGCCTCACTGCAAAAGTGAGGGGAGGAGGTCACTAGGCAGTGGTGCCGTTAGCGGTTGTTCAGCGAAGGCAGAGAAGGAAGAGAGCAGGACGAGAATAAGAGACGGGGTAAGAAGCGAGAGTAAGAGGCGAGAATGAAGAGAACAAGGAATGGGTGGTAGGGAGAAGAAAGAGAAGAGAGGGGCAGGAGTGGCGTAATAAGAGGGGAGTGACAAGGGAGTGAGTGAAGAGACGGGAAAACAGAGGGAGACTGTGAGAGGGGAAGACTGTGAGGGAGAAATGAGCGAGGAAGCCTATGAAATACCCTTTTTCAGCGAGGAAGGCTTCGTTAGGAAAAGATGTGAGCGATGCAACGCTTTCTTCTGGACGAAGGACGAGGGGCGAAAAACATGCGGAGACGCACCTTGCGAGCCTTACAAGTTCATCGGCAATCCAGTGTTCAGGGAGAAAAGCGTGGATGAGATGCGAGAGGCTTTCCTCTCGTTCTTTGAGAGGCACTCGCACAAGCGATTGAGGAGGTATCCTGTGGTTGCACGCTGGCGAGACGACATTTACTTGACGATTGCGTCAATTGCAAACTTCCAGCCTTTCGTGACATCTGGAAGGGTGCCGCCGCCTGCAAACCCGCTTGTGATTTCACAGCCCTGCATACGCCTTGAAGACCTTGAATCAATCGGAAGGACGGGGCGACACCTCACGATTTTTGAAATGATGGGGCACCATGCGTTCAACAAACGGGACGCTGAAATCTACTGGAAGGACGAGACTGTTCGCTACTGTGCGGCGTTTTTGCGGGAGCTCGGTGCGGACATTCGTCAGGTAACATTTAAAGAGGCACCTTGGATAGGTGGGGGGAACGCAGGACCCTGCTTGGAGGTCATTCTCGGCGGTTTAGAGGTCGCAACTTTAGTTTTCATGGATTTAGAACGCTCTCCCGACGGCGAGATTGTGCTGGAGGGGGAGCGATACCGAAAGATGGAGACTTACATCGTAGACACGGGCTACGGCTTGGAAAGATTCGTTTGGGCTTCAAAAGGCACTCCCACTCTTTACGATGCGGTCTTTCCTGAAGTGGTGAGCGAGCTGCTTTCAGATGCGGGATTTGAGCATCCGCAGGAGAAATATCCTGAAGAGACGCTGCGTTGTGCCTCGCTCTTGGGCGTTCTGAAACTGGAGGAAGCGGTGAAGCGTTTGAATCTTTCTGAAGATTTTCTGCGTGATTTTGAGCGGATGTCGCTGATTTATGCGCTTGCTGACCACACGAAATGCTTGGCTTTCATGCTGGCTGACGGCGTTGTGCCTTCAAATGCCAAAGAAGGCTACCTCGCAAGGCTCGTTATCCGCCGAGCATTCAGAATGAAAAACGCTCTCGGCATTGAAACGCCACTTGAGGAAATCGTGATTTCGCACATTCGCCGCTTAAGAAGGACATTTCCAGAGCTTGAGCATGCGATTGACCGCATTTCTGAAATGCTCGCTCTTGAGAAAAAGAGGTTTGAGGAGACGCTTTCAAGAGGAGCGGGCATCGTTAAACGCATCGTTGCGGAATGCGAGAAGCGTGGAGCAAAGAAAATTCCCACAGAGACGCTCATTCAACTCTACGACACGCACGGCTTACCTCCTGAATTCGTGAAGGATGTGGTAGAAGCTCACTCAAAAGCGGTCAGCGGTGAAAGCGGTGGCGGCGGCGTTCAGGTTGAAGTTGAAATTCCTGAAGACTTCTACTCGCAGGTCGCAAAAATGCACAGCACCGAAAGGGGTGGCGAGGAGGGCGAAGAAGGCAAGGGCGTTGAGAGCGAGGAGATTCTTCGGCGTAGGGTTGCGGTGCTTCCGAAAACGGCGAAGTTATTTTACGAGAAGCCCACTCAAAAGGAATTTCATGCGAGGGTCCTTGACGCATTTGACCGCTTTGTCGTCTTGGACAGGACGCTTTTCTATCCCGAAGGAGGAGGACAGCCAGCAGACACAGGCGTGCTTATTGTGAGCGGGGAAGGAAAGGAGGCGGGCGCCGCAGCAGCCGCCACAGAGGTGCGAGTTTTGGATGTTCAGGAGGTTGAAGGCGTCGTCCTGCACGATGTCGGAGAGGAAGCGTCAAAGTTCAATGTCGGCGATGAAGTGCGAGGCGTCGTGGACTGGGAGCGGAGAATGGCTCTCACACGACACCACACCGCAACGCACATAGTTCTCCTTGCAGCGAGGAAAGTGCTTGGTGAGCATATATGGCAGGCGGGTGCGCAGAAAGGAGAGAAGCGCTCAAGAATAGATGTGACGCACTTTAAGCGGATTTCAGCGGAGGAGCGTCGCAGAATTGAGCTTCTCGCAAACGAGATTGTGATGCGGAATCTGCCTGTTCACGCCTCTTTCGTTGCTCGTAACGAAGCGGAGCGAAAATACGGCTTCAGAATTTACCAGGGTGGCGTCCCCGACGGTGCTGAAATAAGAATTGTGAGCATTACAGACGAGGAAGGTGTGCTTGATGTGCAGGCATGCGCAGGGACGCACTGCTCCCGCACGGGAGATGTCGGCTGCATTAAAATACTGAGCACAAGAGGCATTCAGGACGGCATTGAACGCATAGAATTCGCAGCGGGAATCGCAGCAGTTGAGGAGATGCAGTCCACTTCTGAAATTTTGCAGCGAGCTGCGAGTGTGTTGAGAGTGCCTCCTTCACTTCTACCTGCGACTGTTGAGCGTTTTTTTGATGAATGGAAGGCATTGAGGAAGGAAAATGAGCGTTTAAAGGCTGAACTCGCCGAGATGCAAATCAATTCTTTGCGTGAGAAGGCGTTTCCCGTGGGGGATGTGCGTGTTATTGCTGAAATTCTTCGGGGATTATCCGCAAAGGAATTGCTGAAAATAGCCTCTACACTCTCAAAAGAGGGTTTTGTTGCTGTTCTCATAGGCATTGAGACGGAGAGCAAGCGTGCAAGTGTCGTCGCAGCGGTTCCGAAGGCTCTCACGGAGAAAATTGCTGCGAATTCGCTCATTTCGGAAATATGCAAAACGCTGGGCGGTGGCGGTGGCGGTTCTGCGGAAATCGCTCAAGGCGGCGGATTTAAAGTGGAGAAGGCGAGAGAAGCGGTCGCTCTTGCGAAGGAAGCGGTTCTCAAGGCGCTGAATGAAGGCTGCGAGAAACAAGGCGGGAAAGGGTAATATTTATAAAAGGCGAGGGAACGAAGAAAGCGGAAGGGAGTGAAAGGAAAGGAAGACGAGAAAAAGCAAGGAAGATGTATTTGATAATCGTGGGTTTAGGCGGAATAGGCAGGAATTTGGTGGAAATAGCAACAAAGG
>Ga0190313_1002079_pt1 | contig 10064 bp, 8 predicted proteins | sample 4870071011_MG_FD_169989 | JGI IMG/M metagenome (GOLD analysis project Ga0190313, IMG submission 169989) | Hydrothermal vent sediment bacterial communities from Southern Trench, Guaymas Basin, Mexico - 4870-07-10-11_MG | ecosystem: Environmental > Aquatic > Marine > Hydrothermal vents > Sediment ...
CCCAAAAAAAATCCTGCATAAGGTCTCACAAAAAGACCGCAACAAAGAGGGCAAAGTAACACCGCTCCTATTTTTAGCATCATCTCCATCTTGTCAATTAAAACCAGAGTTGTATCTCCTGTTAAACTCACTAACAATGAAAGTTCAACAGGAATGGAAAAAACTGAAAATAAGTTTGCTAAAATAGTTATAACAAGAGCATGGGCCATATTTCCTCCGGCTGCACCTGTCATCACAAGACCACTGCTTAAAGTTGTGGGAACAACCGAAACCAGAATTATCCCCAGCACAAGTCCGTGACCAAGGGGACTAAGGGTGATCAATGCGGCAAAACACGGAGCTAAAACAAATATCAAGGCAAGGGCTATCAAGACCCCTTTAATATCTTTAAGCCCTGCAGTAATTGCATCGGCGTTTAACATCAAACCGGAAACAAAGAATATTATTATGATAGCGGCATCCGGCCCATGATGGGATTTAAGCCATTTACCAGCAAAGGAGACTGTTTCAGTTTTGTCTATCATTGTAATGGTAAAGATCGAAATCAAACCAGCAACAAACCAATATTTTTTTAGTAATTCAATTATTTTCATATCAATATATATAGCAGATCCCACCCTGAAATAACACATTGAATATAATATAAGGCAATGGAACTAAAAATAGTATCTCAATATATTTTTAGTAAACATTATTTTATGCTGAATATTTACAAAAGGTTTTGCATTCATAAACTTGTTATTGATATAAATTAAGAGTAATTATTCAGCTAATCTGTATTCCAACAGGTATAATCTGATTAAACCATGAAAAACTCACGTTTAAAAGGTCGTAAAGAAAGAACCTGTTCTTAAATTAGTGACACTGAATAGTTACAATTAAGATGGACTTTTGATAAGTGACGGTGTTATTTTTATTATCCTGAAAAAAACATTAAGGTAAAAAGGAAAAAATAATGGATTATAATTTCACAGAGGAAGAGTTAAGTATAAAAGATACCATAGGGAAATTTGCGAAAAAAGAGATCAGCCCCTTTATCGCTCAGATAGAAAATGAAAATAAAATGCCCGATGAACTTTTATCAAAAATAACAAATATGAGGATATCCGGCCTTCCTTTTTCAGAAAAGTGGGGGGGGGCAGGGGCCACATATATAAGCCTTCTCCTGGCTGTTGAAGAACTATCCTATGTTTACATGCCAAGCATTTTCCATCCCCTGGTCAATGCCATGGCAGCCTTTGGATTTTCAAATTTTGCCAGTGATTATTTAAAGGATAAATATTTACGAAGGATATTGGATGGCTCCATAAATGCTGCATGGGCTTTTACAGAGCCGGATACAGGCTCCGATCCAAAGCAAATTACAACTAAAGCTGTAAAAGACGGGGATGACTGGATATTAAACGGAACAAAAAGATTTATTACCAATTCGAGCATTGCAGAGGTGGCAGCAATTTTTGCAGCAACTGAAAATGGAATAACAGCCTTTGTAATTGACACAGACAACCCTGGGTACAAAATTGGCAGGAGAGAAAAATTTCTCGCTTTTGCAGGGAGCGATAATGGGGACGTTATACTGGAAAATGCCAGGGTACCGTCTAAAAACATATTAGGTAAAGCAGGCCGTGGTTTTGATATTTTACTGGCGGTTGAGGTCTTTGCCAAAGTAACAGCCTGTGCAGGGAATATCGGCCTTGCCCAGTCTGCGCTGGATCATGCTGTAAAATATGCCAAAGAAAAAACACATAGAGGAACCCCCATAGGAGCAAAATTTCAGATGACCCAGTGGCTCATTGCGACCATGGCTTCAAATGTAGCTGCAAGCCGTTCATTCCTCTATTCTGTTGGAGCTAAAATGGATAAGGGAGACAAAAATCTTGCAGCAGAATCTGCTCTTTTAAAAATTTTTACAGGAAAATGCGCAAGGGAAGTTGCCTCTGATGCTGTGCAGGTTCATGGGGCATACGGAATAACAAGTGAATTCCCCGTGGAAAGGCTCTACAGAGAATCAAAATTCAGCGAAGTAGTACTTGGAACAAGTGAAATACAAAGAGTAATTGCAGCAAGTTCATTACTCCGGTAACATGGATTTTGGTACCCTCCGGATTTATTTTTTTTCCCGTTCCCAGACTCTTCCCGGGAACGGGAAAAAAACTATACATTTCAATTGAATAGTTACACTTCATATTGATAAGAATAACTTATATGTCATCTGTAAAACTGATTACACCCTATTTAAAAGGGAACCTGTCCGTTGCAAGCCTTGGCATGTTATGCCTGATTATTGTCGATTTTTTACAATTGATTATCCCCCGTATAATAAAATGGGCCATTGACGATATTTCCACGTTTCAGGCCGGGACAAAAGAATTACTGGTTTATGCACTTTATATTACAGGCTGTGCAGTATTAATAGGATTATTCCGTTATATCTGGAGGCGCTCCCTTATCGGCCTGTCAAGAAAAATTGAAGAAGGACTGCGAAACAGACTTTTTTTCCACATTCAGACCCTTTCTTCTTCATATTTTGACAAAACAAAAACAGGAAATTTAATGGCCCATGCCACCAATGATATCATGAATATCCGTATGGCAACAGGTATGGGTATTGTTGCCCTGACAGATGCTGTTACTCTTGGGGGCGCATCCATAATTTTTATGGCATATATCAACATCAGATTAACTTTGATGGTCATTTTTCCCATGACAGCATTAATTTTTTTTTCCCGTTTTTTTACAAAAAAGATGCATGCTCTATACACAGATATCCAGACAATATTTTCGGATATGACTGAATCAGCAAGGGAAAATTTTTCCGGGATTCGAATAATTAAAGCCTATACCAAGGAAAAAGAGGCTGCATTACAATTTGATTTAATTTCAAAAAATTATGTGAAAAAAAATATCTCCCTGGTGAAAATCATAGGCTCTTTTTTTCCAATGCTGGTTTTCCTTTCCAACTTGAGTCTTGCCATTGTAATCTATGTGGGCGGCAAAAAGACCATGTACCTGGATATAACCCCTGGTGACTTTGTCGCTTTTATCAGTTACCTTGCTCTTTTGTCATGGCCCATGATGGCGGCAGGATGGCTCATCAATCTTATCCAGCGAGGCAGAGCATCCCTTCACAGAATCGATGCCCTGCTCCAGGTAACCCCTGAAATCGAGGATTCGCCCCAAGCAATTCTGTTTAACCAGGCCAGGGGGGATATTCTTTTTAAAAATGTTCTTTTCACTTATCCCGAAACCAGGGGATTTGGCATGTCTGATATTAATATAAAAATAGGACATGGAAAAATCCTGGGTATTGTGGGGCCCCCTGGAAGCGGAAAAACAACCCTCCTTAACCTTATTCCACGAATATATGATACAGTGGGGGGAGAAATTCTCCTTGACGGCGTTGATATAAAAAGCATTAAAGTTAGAGATTTAAGAAAAAATATCTCCTTTGTACCCCAGGAGCCCTTTTTGTTTGCAGGAACCATCAAAGAAAATATTATTTTTGGACAAAAAAATATAGATGAATCTGTTTTGATCAAAGCTGCCAAAGAGGCATCTTTATACGATGATATAACAGCTCTTAAAAATGGTTTCGAAACCATAGTGGGGGAAAAAGGTGTAATCCTTTCAGGGGGGCAAAGGCAACGGGTAGCTATTGCCAGGGCTTTTTTGCACGACGCCCCCATTTTGGTATTGGATGATCCTGTCAGCCAGGTTGATGTGAAAACTGCAAATATCATAATTAAAAGCATTCTAAAAAAAGCCGGGGAAAAAACAATTATAATTGCTTCACATCGTATTTATGCGGTAAGTTTTGCAGATGAAATCATTTCAATGGAGGATGGACGGATTACAGAATCAGGAACTCATTTACACCTGATTGAAAAGAATAATTATTACGCAGCAGTATCCAGACTGCAGGAGATAGAAATATAAATGCGATTTGATTATGGTTATTCAGAGGAAAAACAGGTGGGAAAAACCTATGATATCAACCTGCTAAAAAGGCTTTATCCCTTTATAAAACCGTATATTTCCATGCTGGCAGGATCAATGATTCTGGTTATATTCATAACAGGGGTGGAGCTTTCACTCCCCTATATCACCAAAGTAGCAATTGACCGCTATATTATGCCCCACTCAGAGTCCATGGATCCTTCCATCGGCGGAATAATAAAAGATAAAAAAAGATACCTTAAAGCAGATACAACCAGGGAGGAATTTAGAGAAATAATAAAAAAATATCCGGAACTCTTTGAAATCCATCAGTCCTTTGCATTCATACACCATGAGAATCTTAATCTCCTTGACAAAAAAGATTTGCAGATATTACGCAAAGATGATGTGTCAGGGTTAAAGAATATTTGTATACTTTTTATTGCCTTTATACTTATTAATTTTTTTTTAAATTTTTTCCAGGTTATAATCATGGAGTATACAGGCCAAATGGCCATGCATGACCTAAGGACCGACCTGTTTAAACATATCATAGATCTTCCTGTCACTTTTTTTGCGTTAAATCCTGTTGCCCGGCTTGTGACACGGGTTACAAATGATGTTCAGAACATGTATGAACTTTTTACTTCTATCATTACATTTGTTCTAAAGGATTTTTTTCTGTTGATCGGGATCGCCACTCTTCTTATCCTCATTAACTGGCAGCTTGCGCTTATATCATTTTCCATTATTCCCTTTGTTCTTTATATTTCAATATATTTTTCCGGACTGGCAAGGGATATTTTCAGAGATTTACGCACAAAACTGGCTGAAATCAATGGAAGATTTGCTGAAACCACGGAGGGTATCAAGGTTATTCAGCTCTTTTTACAGGAAAAGGAAAATTATCAGTCATTCACAAAATTGAATCACGAAAATTATACTACAGCAATAAAACAGATTCACATTTTCGCATTGTTCATGCCTCTAATAGAGATACTTGCTTCTGTGGCACTGGCCATGATTATATATTACGGAGGTGGAAGGGTCGTTTCCGAAACTCTCAGTTTGGGGTCCCTGGTCGCATTTATATCCTATATAAAGATGTTTTTTACGCCATTAAGGGATATCGCTGAAAAATATAATATCATGCAGAATGCAATGGCATCGGCAGAAAGACTTTTTATGATTTTAGATGACGAAAATATCGAAGATAAGAGCATAACAGCCGATGGAAGGGGTGGAGCTTCCCATAAAAAAGCGGTTATAAATAGAATAGATAGCGTGGAATTTGAAAATGTATCTTTTATGTATGTAAAAAATGAACCTGTTCTTGAAAAAATTTCATTTAAAATCAAAAAAAAAGAAAAATTTGCTCTTGTTGGCCCCACAGGTTCGGGGAAAACATCCCTTATCAACCTGATTTTAAGATTTTACATCCCCGATTCCGGCAGGATTTTAATTAACGGGGCTGACATTAATACCTTTGATCTTTCAGAACTAAGATCAAAAATTGCAATAGTTACTCAAGAGCCATTTTTGTTTTCTGGAACCATTCGGGAGAACATTGTTCCACCTGGTGCAGATATTTCCGAAGAAGTATTAAAAAAACTCCTTAAAGCATCAGGATGCAGCAGCCTGATAAGCAGACTCACTAAAGGGCTTGAAACCAGACTCTCCGAAGGGGGGAAAACATTATCCAGCGGCCAGCGGCAGTTAATCTCCATTGCCAGGGCATTTATATATAACCCGGACCTTCTGTTATTAGACGAAGCAACATCCTATATTGACTCAAAAACAGAAGAGGAAATTACCCTGGCCCTTGCCAGTCTTATGAAAAACAGAACCTGCCTTGTTGTGGCGCACAGGCTTTCAACAGCCCGGAATTCTGATAGGATTATGGTGTTAAAAAAAGGAGAGATAATAGAATCAGGAACCCATCATTATTTGATGAAACAAGGGAAATTTTATTATAAACTAAACCATGGCGGGGCTGAGCTATTGTGAAATTTAAAAAACTCTGGTTGTTTGAGCAGAGCGGGTTCCAAAGATTTTTAAATTTTATTATAGCTCAATTTATTGCTGAATGCGGCACTAATTTATTATTCTTAATTTATTATTCAGCAGGCCATTAATAATAATACCAGATAGTCTTGTAGTCAGAAATTTTTTCCCCTGATTTCTCCAGCCTTTCAAGATAATCATAGATTGCGACATCGGTATATATATAGGTATCTGCCTGGGATATCTTTTTCTCCCAGGGATGAAATTCATATACCCTGCGTCCATCAGGGAGTATTGAAATAACATCATGGTGCTGTCCCGCACGGAGATAATTTTTCCCTAATTTTGGAACATTAAAAACGATCTCGTCTGTACGGACAGTTCCCGGAAGAAGCCTGGCCTCTTCCTGCTGTTCCTGGAGCAATCTTGGAATGGGGACTCTGTATTCATAGGTTTCATCTTTCCCCTTGGTGTTGAACGTATAATAAGGTGTAACTCCAATACTGCGAAGGGCAAGACGCAATGCAACAGCCTCGAACCGCTTGGAATTATAAAAAGTATATACCAGTTGATTATATATTTCCATGCCGTTTTGCCGGAATTTTTGCACAGCATTTAAGGTTTGGGAAGAAATTTCATAGGAGTGCTCAAAATGTGTTATAATTATTACCTCCCTTTTCCCGGGGACATTAAACCTGCTGATAATACGCAAAAGGGAATCTGTCATTCTTTGGGGAAGTGTGACCAGCATGCGGGTTCCGATTCTGATTCTTACAACATGGTCAATGGCTGAAAGTCTCTCCAGCAGCTTTTCAATTTTTTCATCGGACAACAGAAGGGGGTCTCCACCTGTGATGAGGACTTCGTTTATTTCAGGCGTTTTTTTTATCCATTCCACTGCCTGCTCCAGCTTATCGGCTGAAATAGCAGCATCTGCAGAGTAAACATCTTTTATCTGCCAGTTCCTTTGACAATATACACAGATTTGAGGACAAGTTAAAATCGGCTTTATGATAACTATTTTGGGATATCTTCTGGTTATCCCTTCAATGGGGGAAGTGTCTCGTTCCAGCATAAAATCCATTGAGGTATTTGCATCAATTCCGAAGTCTTTAATTTTATTTACATAATGCAAAGTTGGAATAACCTGTGCCCTGAGAGCATAATCTTTTTCCCGGTGAGATTCAAAATCGATAAGGGAAAGGTAATAGGGGGTTATCCCAAAAGGGATTTCATGTTCATTGGCCAGTGCAACAGCCTGATATTCTTCATTTGTAAGTTTAACAAGTTTGGCCAGTATTTCGGCTTTTCTGATAACATGGCTCAGATGCCAGCTCCAGTCATCCCAATCTGTTTCACAGGCACCAAAATATTCTAATATCCTTAATTTGTTAATATTACGTTTTTTTTCAATCTCCTCACTTAATCCTGAGGGGTAAAGATTGAGAAATTGCTGCATTCTTTCTGCCATCCCTGACAGTTCCTCCGATCTTAACCTGGCTGCTTTTCTTCCCTTATATTCCGTATACAAAGGAAGTTTCCCTTCATAAACATCTGTTTTTCTCGCTATCCCTCTTAAAAGATGCTCAAGCTCAGCAAAAAAAGCAGGGGATGGTTCTTCAATATTTTTTAAATCGTCTCCATGAAGCAAGTCATTTATGTATGACAGAAAGTTATACCCGAGTGTTTTCTCGCTTCTGGTTGAAATAAGATTTCTAAAGACCGAGATTACCCTGCGAATTAATACCCCTTCAAGGGGGGTGATAGATAGAACGTCACCAAATGTATCATCGCCCAACTCGGACAGATATTTAGCAAGCCGCTCTTTTTTTAAATCCATTGAATCCGAAGAAAGGAGAATCTTTTTCACTTCCGGTGCTATCTCCAAAATTTGTATACATTTTTGACGATTTTTTTCATTCATAGAATTAATCCGATCATTTAAAAAATTAGCGACAAAACATAAAATCAACAATTGAAATCTGTATAATCCACTCAAAGCTAAAAAAGGGTATGCCCTTTTTTAGGTGCATACCCTTTTTATTTTTTGTAAGCTTTATTCAGTCAGTATCTTAGTGACCAGCACCTAATAGAGCTGCAATAGCGCCTGCCTGAGGATGCGCGTAGATTAAAATCAACGCAACCACAAGAGAATAAATACAAAGTGATTCGATCATTGCAAGACCGATCAGCATGGTAACTGTTACTTTTCCTGATGATTCAGGATTTCTTGCTATTCCTTCAACTGCTGCTTTTAATCCAAGTCCCTGGGCAATGCCGCAGCCAAATGCTGCAACAGCAATTCCAAAACCAGCGGCCGTAACACACGCAATAAAAAATTGTAAAGCACTTGCTTCCATTATACAATTCCTCCTTCAAAATTAATATTATGCTTCTTCCATTTTCCCATTTAAAATATAAATTCTTAAATATACTTTTTTATATATAGATTTTCAGTAACTATTCAGCGTCGCTGATTTTAAGCTATACGCATTAGCTGAATAATTATCCGCTTTTAAAATTTAGCACAGGCCAAAGAGAAAGGCGTATTGCAATACTACTTTGACAGATAACGGAATGAAATTATTTGTGTGACAGTTTATGCGCTTTTATTAATGAGCATGCTCCATTGCGCTACTGAAATACATGATCGAAAGTAAAAAAAAGACAAATGCCTGTACCAGCGCAACAAAAATACCAAGAGCCATTATTGGAAGAGGAGCAAAAAATGCTCCAGCCAGGCCAAACAGAATTCCTAAAACAAGTTCATGTCCCATCATATTTCCAAAAAGTCTGAAGGAAAGGGACAAAACCCGTGCCAGGTGGCCTATTAGTTCAATGGGAAATATTATAGGTATCATCCACCATACAGGGCCTAAAAAATGTTTTATATATTTTACGCCATGATATTTTATCCCGATAACATGGGTAAAAACCACAACCGTGAGAGCGCATGCCAAAGTAGTATTTAAGCTTGCAGTTGGAGGAAAAAATCCAGGCACAAGCCCGATAAGATTACAGGCAAAAATATAAATAAATACTGTTGCTACAATGGGAAAGAGCCATCGGCCCTCTTCACCTGTAATATCGATCATAAAATTTTCGATACCGGAAATAATTAATTCAGATATATTTTGACCCTGTGTGGGAATCAGGGATATCCCTTTTGCCGCAATTGTACCTGCAACAATAAGCAAAGCCATTACTACCCAGGAATAAATAACATGGGGGTTTGAATGGGCAAAATGTCCGAGACCAATTAATTCAAAGATCTTCACAAAAAACAGATAGGGATGTTCCATCCTTAAATTGCCTCCTTGAAAATAAGAGTTTTAAGTTCACGCATGGTAGCAAGGGTTATACTGGCAACCACTACAGAAAGACCAACCAGAAGACCAATCGGCTGCACAACTTTCCATACAATCAGAGCAAAAATAATAAATCCGCTTATGGTAAATCGGAAATAATATTTTCCCAATATCAACCCGACAGATGAAATCCGGGGGGGAGTAAAAGCATTTTTAAGGGTTCTTTCCAGTAGATAAAAATTTATTGTAACTATTAATCCTCCAAATATTATCCCCCGGACAAAAGGTGGCTGTGCAAAGAGCAATCCTGCTCCGCTCGCAATAGAAAAAATGACCCAATTTGAAATTCCTATAAATTTTATAAGTCTCTTTTCCATACCCACCTTAACTAAAGCCCCCTGCTTTTTTTTATTGCAAAACCAATATTTCTATAACCGGCTGCAATTCCAAACCCAAGACAAACCAGCATAAAAACAGGAGCAGTATCAAATCGTCTGTCGAGATACAGCCCCAAAGCAAGCCCTATAAAAATAGAAAGGGCCACAGACAGACCAATGCTCCCATAATATGCTAAATCTTTAAGATTACGTTTCGCTTCTTTCTTCATACTTATATAATTAACATTAATTTATAGCACTAATGATAAAATAAATCAATTAGAATTTTTTATTATAGCTCAATGTATTGCCTTAAGGAACGAAAATTTTATAAGTTGAACGAAATAGCTTGTCTTTTGGCCCATCTACTTCGTTGCATCAAAGGCCGAATACGTATAGTATGCAACCTTTAATGCGCCTTGTATATGGGCCAAAATCC
>Ga0190313_1002080_pt1 | contig 10064 bp, 12 predicted proteins | sample 4870071011_MG_FD_169989 | JGI IMG/M metagenome (GOLD analysis project Ga0190313, IMG submission 169989) | Hydrothermal vent sediment bacterial communities from Southern Trench, Guaymas Basin, Mexico - 4870-07-10-11_MG | ecosystem: Environmental > Aquatic > Marine > Hydrothermal vents > Sediment ...
GAAAAAGGCATCATTATATACATGTACTAAGTATTCTAACTAAAATATTCATGAATATATTCTAGGTCAGAGGATTTTCATGTAAAAGCGCTTGCTTAACTACTTCTCAATCTATTCTTAACCTCACTTGTTAATTCTCTTATACTGAATGTAACTTTACTTAGTGAACCTGCTATCATCTTATCCTTTAAGTACTTCTTGTCTCTAGCAAAAGCTATAATGGGTTTGCCTAGAGCATAGGCGTATCCAAGTTCAAATCCTAGGTCGCATTCATAGTCGATTAATACTGCTACTATGAGGTCTGCTTCTCTTATAGCTCTAGTATTTGATTCAAATACTATTTCGAGCCCAGCATATTGTGGTGTATCTCTTTGAGGGAGATAAACCTCGTATCCATGGCTTTCCAGTATTCTTACAATTTCCTCGTTAACCTCCCTGTTCTTGAGTAATGAAGCAATGTATATTTTCGGCTTATCCACTTCTCTCAATCCATTGTTTTGTTTAGAGTAAGCGAGGTATATGTTATTATCTTTCCTAGTAAACTATAATGCCTGGAGATGTTGGAGAAAATAATCGGTAGACTAGGTTACTTAGAGAAATCACTATTAATGGGTTTTATGGCAGGTATACTCTCATGTATCTTCGCTTTAGGCTTCTACACGCTACTAATGGTGATAGTCAATCTTGTAGGCTCTTTACTTGGTGTTTTTGGTTTCTTTACACTAAATGAGATATCTGACTTCTCATTAATAGCAGTAGAGTATGAGAATAAGCTAGTACTATTAGGGTTAATTGTTCTTGGAGGACTACTTAGTGGAGTACTAGTTTACTTTATTGAGCCTTTAGCTGAGGGTCCCGGTGTTGATACAGCAATTATGGCTTATCATGCAGGAGCATGGTTTAAGCCTAGAGTACCATTCATTAAGTCAATTGCATCGGCATTGTTCATAGGTCTTGGATGTAGTGGTGGTGTACAGGGACCAAGTATTCAGATTGGTGCCGGTGCAGGTTCAATACTAGCTAAGCTACTTAAACTGAATCCAAGTGATTGTAGGCTCGTTATAGTTGCTGGTATGGCTGGTGCTCTCTCCAGTATATTTAGGTGCCCCCTAGGTTCAGCATTATTCGCTATAGAGGTACTATATAGAAGGGATATTGAAGTAAATGCATTATTTCCGGCACTTATAGCTTCAATAACTTCGTATGCATTATCATCGCTTATATTTGAAACTGGAGTTTCATTGCCTAGGTTTAGAGCAGACATAAACAGCATATTCCATCCACTATCAATAGTATCGTATATAGTGCTAGGTCTTGTAGCTGGAATACTAGCATTAGCTTATATAAAGATATATCTCGCCGTTAGACGATTATTTTCAGCACCAAGCCTAAATAAGTCTCCAAGTATAAAATGCTATAAGACCATTATAGGAGCATTAGTAACAGGGCTTATAGGAGTATATGCACCTATAGCCCTTGGCACTGGTAGCAACTTCATATACAACACATTATCAAGCCTAATCAAGGGAGAAACATTAAGTATACAGCTACTAGGGTTAGATCTAGTACCATCACTACTACTCCTAATGTTCTGTAAAATAATAGCAACCTCATTCTCAATAGGTAGTGGTGGTAGTGGAGGACTATTTGCACCAAGCATATTCATAGGAGTAATCCTAGGACTAATATACGGAGAACTAGTAGCATCACATATAACACCCCTTCCATCATATGTTTACGCCTATGTAGGGGTTGCATGTCTCTTTGGGGCAGCATCAAAAACACCAATAGCAACCTCATTCATGGTAGCTGAAATGAGCAATAACTACATACTCGTTGTACCAGCACTAATATCATCACTAATAGCGAGCACAATAACAGGGAATAAGACACTATATCAAGCACAGATAACGAGAAGACGAAAATTAACTTAAAAACTTACATACCACGGCATTTTCCAGTCATGTGCTACGGCGTGTTTTGATATTCTTGGTATTATAGGATATAGTCGTTTATGTTCATTTACGTGTACTCTCTTTATGACACTTATAACCTTCTCTCTGGGTAATCCTGTTTCCTTTATTATTCTCTCAATTGTTTTTCCTTGGTCTACGTATCTGTATAGTATTGCGTCTACTTCTTCGTAGGTTATTCCTAGCTCTTCTTCTGCCATTTGCCCTGACCATAGTCTTGGACTGCTCGGCTTTAATGCTATTCTTTTTGGTACTCCTAGGATTAATGCCATTCTCCTTACTTGTGTTTTATATACATCTCCTATTGGTAGTAGGTCTGCTCCTCCATCACCATATTTCGTGTAGTATCCTAGTAGGATTTCGCTTTTGTCACCTGTACCTAGTACTGCTAGTCTATGTAGGTTTGCGTAGTAGTATAGTATTGTCATTCTTATACGTGCTCTTAAGTTTCCCGTGGCAATGTTGTGTTGTTCATTGAAGAACGGTAGAATGTTCTTGTAGGCTTTAACCAGCTCTCCGATATCTATGAGCGTATGATCTACTTTGAGTTCTCTTACCAAGTTTAATGCATCCTCTATGTCTGTTTTTGGTGTTACTTGAGGGTCTGGCATTATGAGTACATGTACTTTGTTTGTTCCTAGTGCTTCTACTGCTAGGTATAGTACTGTTGAGGAGTCTACCCCTCCACTTAAACCCATAACATAACCATTAATTCCCGCTTTACGTTGGAAGTCTCTAAGGAATTGTTTAATTCTCTTGATAGCGTATTCGTAGTCTAGGGGTGGTGGTTCGAGTTTCATAGAGGATAGCACCTATATTCTAGTCCTAACTCTACGTTATAGAGGTGAACGTTTGCAAGTTAAAATATGTCTTGCTCAATTAGAACCCGTTATAGGCTCCATAGAAAATAATGTTAGGAAGATGAGTAAAGTCGTTGAGTCTTATAGTGCTGATCTCTATGTCTTTCCTGAAATGTTTCTAGTAGGGTATATGGTTAAGGACCTAGTGTATAAGATAGCTTTACCTCTCTCATCAAAGTATATTGATGAAGTTAAGCAGATGGCTAAGAGTAAGGGTGTTGGCGTTATTGTTGGTTTTCCAGAGTTATCGCCTATGGGGTACATTTATAACTCTATGCTAGCAGTCGATGAAAATGGCAAGGTGTTTGTTTATAGGAAACGACATTTACCCACGTTTTCCGTATTTGATGAGCATAGGTGGTTTAAGCAGTTTAAGGGGAAGTTAAAGCCATGGAAGTTTAAGGATATTCTCTTTGGCCTTGCTATATGCTATGATACTTTCTTTCCAGAAATATTCAAGGCATATGCGTTGATGGGCGCTAAGGTTCAGGTAATTATATCTGCAGCACCAGATACATCAGTACCATTATTTCATAGAGTTATCATGAGTAGGGCTATTGAAACAACAACCTACATCATCTGGGTTAATACTGTTGGCATAATGAATGGATTAACTTTTGGTGGAGGCTCAATGGTTGTTAGCCCTCTTGGTAGAGCTATAGAGAAGTTAAAAGATTACGAAGAAGATGTAAAGGTTGTGGAAGTAGATATGGATACTGTGTATAGGTGTAGAATTGCAAGACCAGTAATTAGAGACTCTATGAGGGAGGATGCCGAGGAACTCCTAAGAGCATATAATGAGATGGAGCAACACCTTAATCCTTAGGATTAGAGGGTTCTTGTTAATGAAATATAGGTATTTTATTGGACTTGACGTTGGAGGTACGTTTACTAAAGGAACAATAATTGATGTAGAAGATAATTTAAGGTATAATGTTAAAGACGTTGGAGCTAATCCAGCTATAATGCCTAGAGAAAAAGTAATAGAAATAATATCTCATATCATAAGAGAACTCATCAATAGGGTTCAAGGAAGGTCAAGTGAGGTTGCCTGTATAGGTGTAGGGTCTACAGGTGTTGGTAAAGGATATTGGAGAGACTTGTTCGTGAAAGCAGCTGAAAAAATGGTGTTAGCGACGATAGGGCACGTGTTTATGAAAATTACAGGGTTGTTCATAACGCTTGTTTTTCTACTCCAACCAGGCATACTCTACATAGCTGGTACCGGTAGTGTTAATTATGGAGTATATGGTGGTAAGGAGGTTAAGGTTGATTGATGGGATCATTTACTAGATGATACTGGTAGTGCATATCAGGTTGGTAGAGATGGTATAGAAGCTGCTCTTAGATCAATAGATGGTAGAGGGAGGAAGACAGCCTTAGCTGGAAAACTAATCGGGTATCTTAAGCTAAGGGATATATGTGAAGTTATACCAAAAGTATATAGTTCACCTAATCCTAAGAAACTAATAGTGGGATTTTGCTAAGGAAATTATAGATAAGTGTATAAGTGAAATGGCATTAGCTATAGTGACTGCGACAAAGAAATTAAACTATGCTAGCCCCCAAATAACAATTATTGGGGATTTTGGGAAGGAGCAAGAAAGGTCATAGAACCTATGCTAAGGAAAATACTAGAGGAAAAACTAGGTAAGGAGGTAGTAGTTAAAGACAAAGTTATCGATACTACATGTGCTTCAATGCTCATGGCATGTAGAGACCTGGGCCTTTTAACCAATGAACTATACGCTAAGATTGTAAAGCTATGTAAATATCACCATACATGAACCAGGTAACTGTTAGTAATTTGTTTACTCGCAATGATTTTTTACGAAGTCAGACCCCATTTTTCTTCACACGGTCTGAAGTCGGACTCTTCATCATCCATCTATATCGCTTATCTCAATGGGTATTTTAGTTTTCCTTGTTCTTGAGGGAAGAGCTTTATAATATGAAGCTAGAAATTATATAGCATTTAAATCAGGGTAAACACAGGTCACTTAGCTAAGTCTAGGTTAAGAACACTAGGTGTATAGAGTTGGTTTTAAGGAAGGGTATTGGATGTTTACGTGAACCCTACAAGAGTGTAGTTAATCAGCTAGTTAAGGATTTGAAGAAGTTGTTTAAAAACAAGCTAGTTTCAATTATGGTGGTAAATGGTGTTGATGACCTTAACATGGACCTAATTATAATATTAAGGGACTTTCCCACTAATAGGACATTAAGATTAAAGGTATTAAGTGAAGTTGAAAAAAAAGTTAACTCCATACTTGATAAGTTTTCGGATAACGATGAATATCAATTAATAACTATTACTCCAATAATTAAGGATTTAAATGAAATAAGAGAGTTCATAGAACTTTACTCCGATATGATCCTAAATGCTGTAATCGTATACGATAAGGGTAACATTATTGAGAAAATGTTAAAGGAGATTAAAAACTCAATAACAAGTAATATAGTTGAAGGATTCCTTGGTATCGAAGTAGAGGAAATGATCGCTGCAGGCTACTAACATTTGTTTACCGTATCTGAGTTTGTGTATACTTTCGTGAAGTTAGAAGATAATATTAGTTAATTGCTGTAACTTAATTATTCGAGGATCCTTGACATAGGGGTGATTTAGGGATATGCCTGCTATAGTATTGGTTAATGGCTTGATACCGCATGATGCGGGTAAAACGTGGTTTACACTATCACTAGCTAAATCATTGATGGATAGGGGACTTAATATCTCAGTATATAAGCCCGTTGCAGGTCATAGCGCATGGTATCAATTCCAAACAGTATTAAATAGCCTAAAGTATGGTATTCTTGTTGGAGAAGATGTTGTGAAGTACATAGAGGTGCTAGGTCTTAACTTAGACTTTGAATTAATTAATCCATTGGATATACTATTAGCTCCTCCAGATCCTAGAATCTATAAGAACATGGTTGAATATCTTGGAGCACTTGAAGACCAGTTTAAGCAAGTAGTATTGTTTAGAATAAGTAATTATAAAGGTAAGGTCAACGACCACTACATAGTAGTAGACAATGTAGATAACGTAGTATTCGGGTTAAAGAAATGGATTAATGAGCTAGCCGAAAAGTTAAAAGCAAAAAGCATTAGCTTAAGCGAATTGATTAAGCTTATGTACTCTAAGAAAACTTTGGAAGTTTTAGACTATAACTTAGACTTAATGCTTAACAAGCATGACGTAGTCATTGTTGAATCATTTAATGATGCAGCAATACCATACTATAATCTATTAGAGAAAGTGGATGTAGTATTTACGGTAGCTCCTGGATACGTTTATGTAATTAATGCTATGAGCTTTAAGTCTACGGTTAAGGAGTATTATTTAAAGTACGGTGATCTGGGTTTAAAGATGAGTAATATAATGGGTAAGGTTAAGGTAATTTCATTTAAACACTTAGTACCAGCAAGGAGCCCTCTTGAACAATCCATTGATTTAGATTTAGTTGACACAATAACTAGCTTACTTTAAAGCAAGTCAGCTTTTTATAATATTTATTATTTCTTCAATATATTCGTCCTCAAAACCTACATTGCTTGCTGCTTTAATGAGGGAGTCCTTATCTAGATTCCCATAATTCTTTTTAGCTACCTCTCTCAATACCTCACCGTATTCCCATGGAAATACTATCCATGACGTTGTAGTACCTACATAGTAGTCAGGGATCATTATAGACCAAGGCTTCATGTACAGTGTTGCAGTTCTTACCTCTCTAGCACCACATAATCTTACAACTTCTGTTGCTGTTTGTAATGTTCTACCACTATCAGCTACATCATCAATAATTAAAACCTTCTTATCCCTAACACTTACCATTAATGGCTGTGTTAGTATTGGTCTCTCAGCTTTCTCTCCAATACCCTTATAGAATTTTATTTCAAGAGAACCTAATTCTTTTGCTCCTAATAGGTCTTCAACTATTTTAGCAACAATCCATCCACCTCTCATAATCCCTACAATAACGTCTGGAGTAAAGTTAGATTCAATTATCTTCCTAGCTAACTTAATCGATAACTTAGCTATGTCATTCCATGTAAGTACTAAGTATTTGACCTTATTCAATTCTCTAGACTCCTCCAAGTCTTTACTTTACTTTTGATAATATTGATTTAGGATATTTAAGTATTATACTCGTAGCCTATTAATTAGACTATGTTATGTTTTCCTTAACTTTAAGGGTATTATTAATAGTCTTCCATGTGGATGTCTTATCACTTCAACTTCAACATTATATGTTTTAGCTATATTTTCTGGAGTAAGTACTTCATCGGGTTTACCTATAGCTTCTACTGCTCCTCTATTCAATAGTATTAATTTATCGCAGTACATTGAAGCTAGCTGTAGGTCGTGTAGCGTAATTACTGTTACTAATCTCTTATTCCTCGTAATGTTTTTGAGAAGTTGTAGTATTTCTAACTGATAGTATAGGTCTAGATGACTTGTAGGCTCATCTACCAATATTATTTTTGCTTCTTGTGCGAGTAATCTTGCAATAAGTATTCTCTGTAGCTCACCACTACTCAGCTGATTAAGCCTTCTACTAGCTAGGTGAAGAGCATGAACAATTTTTAAAGATTCCTCTATTTTCTCAATATCCCTATAAGATTCCATGAACCCTCTCGTATGTGGGTATCTAGCTGTAAGCATATAGTCCAATACCTTAGCATGGCTCCACTGAGGTTCTTCAGGTCCCTGATAAGCTATTATCTTAGCTTTTTCACTAGGCTTAAGGCTCCATAAGTTTCTTCCATTAATGTATATAACCCCTTTCACGGGTTTTAAGAGTCTTGCAAGTGTTTTTAGGAGTGTTGTTTTACCAGCACCATTAGGTCCAATAATACCAGTTACTTCACCTTCCTTTAACTCAAAGGTAACGTCTTCTAATGCTCTGATAGAACCATAAGTTACCGTTACATCCTTTACCTTTATCTTCACCATGGCTTTATGCCTTTAAGTTCCTGACTATCAGGTATGCAAGGAATGGTCCTCCAAGGATACTAGTAATAGCTCCTATGGGTATTTCGCCAAAACCCGTAATGGCTACTAACCTTACTATTAAATCAGCATAGCATAATATTAATCCTCCAATAAATATTGATGCTGGAATGACGAGCCTATGATCATGTCCAACAATGAATCTGGTTATATGGGGTACTATTAATCCAATAAAACCTATAATTCCAGTAAATGCAACTGCTGTTCCTGTTAGGAATGAAGCTATAATTGAGCCATACCTAATTATCTTTCTAGGACTATAGCCTAGCTGTTGAGCATACTCGTCGCCATAAATTAAAGCATTTAGGGGCTTAGATAGTAGTAGAGCTAATATTATACCAATAGACAGCACTACAACCATTACCGTGAGGTCACTTCTTGTTGCAAGGTTTACTGATCCAAGCGTGTATATTATTATGTGTGTTTTATATTTTGCATAAACTATGTAGGAGAGGATAAGGCTAAGTCCGCCAAACATGGTTGATACAGCTATACCTGAAAGTATGAGACTAGTACTTGTTCCTCCAGTAGCTTCAAATAACATTAAAGTTAGTGTAAGTCCAGCAAGAGCGCCGATAAATGCTATAGTTATAGCTATTGGTCTTAAGTATACAAGTGCAGGACTTATAAGCATTGCAATGGCTAGAAACGTTAATGCACCTGAGGAAAGCCCAAGTATAAATGGATCTGCAAGAGGATTTCTAGAGCAAGCTTGAAGTATTACGCCTGAAACACCAAGCATAACACCAATAATAAATGCTGTAAGAGTTCTAGTAAGCCTTAGGTCGACGATTGCAAGAATATTAGCATTAATGGAATTACCATTAGCAAATCCAAGCCTAAACATAAGCCACCTAGCTATCCACTCAACCCCTATACCAGCTGAACCTATAGTTAAAGAAATGATTAAGGTAAATACGAATAATATGGATGAGAATAGCAATGTGAGGTAGAAAAACCTTAATCTCCTCTTATACTCTCTCCCCACTACGCTCATCGCCATCACATTTAACTTAATTGCTTAGCTGATACCACGTCCTCCCTACCTACTTCACCAAATACTTCGGGGTGTATTATTGAAGCTAGCATTTTAACTGCTTCAGCAACTCTAGGACCTGGCCTACATAGTAAGTCGTCTGCTTCACCTATAAGTACGTATATCTCCTTATTCTTAACAGCATTAACGTCTAAGCCCATTTCAGGGCTCATAATCTCTTCAATAACCTTGACGGCATCCTCCTTAGTACCCATAACCGTAACTATTATTATATCAGGATTTTGAACGAGTATTTCCTCCTTACTTATCTGTATCCATCCATGATACTTTGATGCGATATTTATTCCTCCACAAATCCTTATTAGTTCGTCAATAAATGTACCTGAACCCGTAGTCCATAAACCATATGTTGGTGGACCCAACAATATCAGTACTTTACGTTGAGTAACATTAACTTTAGCAAGCTTATCACTTATACTACTTATCATTTCTTTAATCTTTGTTACAATTTCATAGGCTTTATCGGTAGCATTTAATGCTTCACCTATGAGAAGTATATCATTATATATATCGATTAAATTAACTGCATTACCTCCCTTAACAAATAGAACATTTAATCCTAGTTCCTCAAACTTAGCTAAGTACTTGTAGTGAGCACCGAGATCAGCAATAACAAGGTCGGGATTCAGCTCTACTACTTTTTCTAAATCCGGAGCCCAGTAACCACCTACAACTTTAATTTTACCCTCCTTAACAAGTTCAACAACCTTAGGAGGATAGTTAGAGAATGAGTCAACACCAACAACTCTATCTCCAACACCTAGAGCAAATAGTATTTCAGTTATACTTGGAGCTAAAGATACTACCCTTTTAGGTATTTTAGCAAGCTCTATCTTCCTACCAAGAACATCAAATAACGCCTTCTTCTCAGGCTTTAATGTCCTAGTAACTGTTGTAGTCTTCGTCTCCAATTCGGTTATGGTCTTAGTCTCCGTAATTGTTGTAGGTAATGGTGTAGTAAGTATCTTAGACTCAGTTAACGTCTCTGATTTAGTTATCGTTGTTGTTACTGTTTCAGGCTTTACTGTAAGCTGTAAAACACCATAACCTATCACAATGCCAATTACAAGTGCTGCGATTAATACTGCTACTATGTTTATTGAAACCCCTCTCTTTCCTCTCACCATATGGATACCCTAACCATATAATATTCTCAGAC
>Ga0190313_1002081_pt1 | contig 10059 bp, 15 predicted proteins | sample 4870071011_MG_FD_169989 | JGI IMG/M metagenome (GOLD analysis project Ga0190313, IMG submission 169989) | Hydrothermal vent sediment bacterial communities from Southern Trench, Guaymas Basin, Mexico - 4870-07-10-11_MG | ecosystem: Environmental > Aquatic > Marine > Hydrothermal vents > Sediment ...
ATAGAAGAGATAAAAGAGAGGACCAAAGGCTATCCATTTAGACCACTAAATAACGCAAAGTTTATATCAGTTAGACCTCACTTCTGAGTATGAGATCAAAGTTTAACATTGTTACATTTGGTTGTGCAGCTAATCAAGCAGATTCTGAAGTCATGAGGACATTACTTAGCAGGAAGTATGAAGAATCTAACCTGGAAGAGGCAGACATTGTTATAGTTAACACTTGTGGGGTTAAGGGACCAACTGAAAATAAGATAGTAGATTTCATTAGAAGGCTTAAAAACGAGAAAGTTATAATAGCAGGCTGCCTTCCAAAAATAAACAAGCCAAGACTTGAGAAGGAGTTTCCAAATTACTCCATGATGGGACCAGATCAGGTTCTTGACGTGGTTAACATATTCGAAAGAGTTTTGAATGGGGAGAGAGTCGTAGAGCTAAGTGCAAAGTACTGTGAGAGGTTAATCCTAACAAGGAGCAAGAACATAGACATAATTCCAATATCTCAAGGATGTCTTGGAGCATGTACTTATTGTGCTACGAAGTTCGCAAGAGGAACTTTAAGGTCTTATCCTCCTGAGAAGATAATTAACAGAATAAAAAGTTCAAATGCAAGTACTTTTTATCTCACGTCTCAAGATAATGGATGTTATGGTTTTGACATAGGTACAAATTTAGTAGAGCTCCTTTCCAAGATAGTCAAAATAGATAAAAAGTTCAAAATCAGGAATGGAATGATGAATCCAAATCATGTTTTGAAGATAGTTGATGGGTTAGTTGAAGTTTACAAGGATGAGAAGATCATAAAGTTCGCACACATTCCAGTTCAATCGGGAAGCAACATCGTGCTAAAACATATGAGAAGGCTCTACACTGTTGAAGACTTTAAACAAGTAGTTAAAAGATTCAGAGATGAAATTCCAAACATAAGGATATCAACCGACATAATTGTTGGTTACCCTACTGAGACAGAAGAAGATTTCAAACAAACTTTAGACTTAATAAGAGAAATAAAGCCAGAAGTTTTAAACATATCAAAGTTTTATTCAAGACCTGGAACGGAAGCTTCTAAACTAAAGCAGCTTCCCTCTCAGATTATTAAGGAGAGATCTCGTAAGCTTGCGGAATTACACGCTTCACTCAAACATATCCTTTCCAAAACATAGTTCGGATTATAAAATCCTTTATATACTTCCTTTGCTTAATACCAATATGTTGAGCTATTACTTAGATACAGCACAACATATTGTGGTGTTCTAAAATGATAAAATTAATAAGAAAAAGGGATGGTAGACTCGTTCGTTTTGATAAGGCTAAGATAGCAAATGCTATATGGAAGGCTGCAAGGGCCGTTGGAGGAACGGATAGAACTCTTGCAAGTTCTCTGGCGGACAAGGTTGTAGCCATAGCGGAGGAGAGGTTTAAAGACAGAATTCCAACAGTTGAAGACATACAAGATATTGTTGAAAAGGTTTTAATAGAGAATGGTCATGCTAGGACTGCAAAGGCTTACATCTTATACAGGAAGCAACATAGTGATCTAAGAAATCTTGCTTCTTTATTCTCTTCGTTCGAGATTATAGACAACTACATCAATAAAACTGATTGGAGAGTAAAAGAGAACTCAAACATGTCTTACTCACTACAAGGTTTAAATAACCACATTGCATCAAAGTTAGTGGAGAATTATTGGTTAGGTAAGATATACCCTCCGGAGATACAATCTAAGCATAAATCAGGAGACTTTCACATTCATGATTTAGGAACTTTGGGTCCTTATTGTGTTGGGTGGGACTTAAAGCAACTCCTTATACTTGGTTTTGGTGGTGTACCTGGTAAGATAGAAACTAAACCAGCAAAACACTTCAGAACAGCCCTTGGACAAGTGGTTAACTTCTTCTATACACTACAAGGAGAAGCTGCTGGAGCTCAAGCTTTCTCTAACTTCGACACACTTCTTGCACCCTTCATAAGATATGATAATCTAACCTATAAGGAAGTAAAGCAAGCCATGCAGGAATTCTTGTTTAATGTTAATGTTCCAACAAGAGTTGGGTTCCAAACACCATTCACTAATATAACAATGGACTTATCTGTTCCAGAGTTCATGAAGAAAGAGCCTGTCATTATTGGCGGCAAGATAATGGATAAAACTTATGGTGAGTTTCAGAAAGAGATGGACATGATCAACAGGGCATTTGCCGAAGTCATGCTTGAAGGTGATGCTAAGGGAAGACCTTTTACATTCCCTATACCAACTTATAATATAACCAAAGACTTCGACTGGGACAATGAAGTCTTAGACCCAGTTTGGGAGATGACAGCTAAATATGGTATTCCATACTTCTCGAACTTTGTTAATTCGGATATGAAGCCAGAAGATGCAAGAAGTATGTGTTGTAGATTGAGATTAGACAATAGAGAGCTTAGAAAGAGGGGAGGAGGATTATTTGGTGCAAATCCACTTACAGGATCAATAGGCGTGGTAACCATAAACCTACCAAGACTTGGTTATGTATCGAAAGATGAGAATGAATTCTTTGAGAGATTATCAAGATTAATGGATCTAGCAAAGGAGTCTCTTGAGATTAAGAGGAAAGTCCTTGAGAAGTTTACGGAGCAAGGATTATACCCATATTCCAAATACTACCTCAAGGACATAAAGCAAGGGTTTGGTAGCTACTGGAAGAATCACTTCTCTACAATAGGTCTTATTGGATTGAATGAAGCAAGCTTGAATTTGATAGGAGAACCTATAACAACCAATGAAGGACTTAAGTTTGCTGTTAAAGTTTTGGACTACATGAGAGAGAGGATAAGCGACTACCAGGAAGAAACAGGGAACATATATAATCTTGAAGCTACACCTGCCGAAGGTACATCGTATAGGCTTGCAAGATTAGATAAAGAGAAATATCCAGACATAATAGTTGCAAATGAGAAAAACTACAGAGAACTAGGAGCGGCACCTTATTACACCAATTCGTCTCAATTCCCAGTAGATTACTCCGATGATTTATTTGAGATTCTTGATAAACAAGACCTTCTACAAATAAAGTATACGGGAGGAACTGTATTACATATATTCTTAGGAGAGAAGGCGCCATCTATAGAGGCTGTTAAAAGACTTGTAAGAACTATAGCTTTTAGGTATAGACTTCCTTATTACACTCTTTCGCCCACATTTAGCATATGTCCAATACATGGTTATATTCCTGGAGAGCATGAGTTTTGTCCAATATGTGATGAGGAACTGGGAATAAAAGTTGCTGAGGGGTGATACTATGAAGAAAGAGAACGTCGAAGCAAAGAGAACAAGATGTGAAGTGTACTCAAGAGTTGTGGGTTACATAAGACCTGTATCTCAGTGGAACGATGGAAAGCAAGCAGAGTTCGAAGACAGAAAGACCTTCGACAAAGCAATAACAGCTGTGGAGTCTGCTGAGTGAAAGCATGATCATAGCTGGGCTGCAGAAGCTTACTCTTTTAGATTATCCTGGCAAGGTAGCATGCATAATCTTCACACCTTGGTGTAATTTTAGATGTGTGTACTGTCATAACTATGAACTTGTTTTTAATAAAAGGCCACACATTCCTGAAGAAGAAATACTAAACTTCCTCAAAGACAGAATGGGTTTGTTAGATGGTGTGGTGATAACAGGTGGAGAGCCCACTCTCCAAAAAGACCTTCCCAAGTTTATATCTAAAATAAAAAGAATGGGCTACCTTGTTAAGCTTGACACAAACGGTTCAAACCCTTCGATGATAAAGGAACTCTTATCGAAGGGTTTGTTGGACTTTATTGCTATGGATGTTAAAGCACCATTTAGCAAGTATAAAGATGTGGTGGGTGTGGACGTAGACACAGACCTGCTTAAAGAAAGCATAAAGATCATAATGTCTTCAAAAGTAGACTACGTCTTTAGAACTACGGCTTGGCCAAAGCTTACTCTTGAAGACTATGAAGAGATTGGAAAACAAATCAAGGGAGCTAAGCTTTATCACCTCCAGCAATTCTCAAACAAATATACGCTTGACCCAACCGCAAGTAAAGTCCAACCACTCAGGCGGCAAGATCTTGAGCGCATAGCCCAAGTCATGAAGAAGTATGTCTCTAAAGTCGAAATCTTAAACATCTAAAGTAAAATTTATAAAACTATATTGCGTGAAACACCTATGGATCAAAGTATCCAAGATCAAAGAGCTCCAGAACTCCTTGATATCTTATCTAAGAGATTCGATGGTAGAGATTTCGCTGGAGAGTGTATTCTTGTATATGGGTTTCCCTGTAGAGAAGGAGTTATTAGTTATTTTATAGCCGATGGACTAAGGAGGGAAATACCTTCTTTGGTAGTTTTGGATGGTGGATTAAGTGGTCATGGAGATAGTAGAGGTGTAGAACTGGATTTAAGTGTCATACTTGGATCCTCCTTTTATGAGCAGGTAAGATCTCTAGTTAGGTATGTTGATGTATCGAAGCTTGGGATAGAAGATATAGTTAATCATATTGAGTCAGAAGGTAGCGCACTAAAAGAGGAGTATGGTAGGTATAGGATTGGCGTATATGATCTAACCCTCTATAAGGCTGGTGAGGATTGGGAGTCTAAGAAAAGATTTGTAGAGGAGTACACAGCTTCCGTTAAAAAGCCGGAGGTTTTAGGGGCGTTTTTTATGTTCTATAAAAGGATGTACTCTTTAGAGGATGGGATGTTAGTTAAAAGGCAATTTGATAAGTGTATAGATCTAACTATCCGGGATTGTAGGGATTATATCTCCTTCAAGAACTTTGAGGGTTTAGATGATAAGGGAGAGAAGTATAGACTTGGTCTATTGGACTGGAGAGACAGAGACTTACTAGCGCATGCTTCTAGAGCGACTTCTAGAGCCAACAATGCGATTCTATAGTAAGTGCATAGTTTGTCCCCCTGGTCGATCTTCAATTGGAAAACACTCTAGAAACAGGTGGCTTTGAGTTCCCCCACAGCCCAAAATTTATATACTGGTAGCCTATTATTTGATATATGGCGCTACCTAAGAATCCATTTGTTTTTGTTGCTCCAAGAAAAGATGAGTTTGCACCTGAAAGAAAGAAGATTGTAGACGAGATTAAAAAGCAGATCAAGGGAAAGCATTTCTTCTTCATAATCTATGGTGAAAGGGGTGTAGGGAGAACTTTGATTCTTAAAATGCTTATCAAAGATCTAAAGAATGTAGAAGAGTATAAGTTTGGACCAAGGATACTAACTTCTCTTAAAGAGAGAGCTCAGAAGAAAAAGAAATCCACAATAGCTATAGAGACTGTGGAGCTAACGAGTAAGGAATTTCTAGAAAAGATTATGAATGAACTATTGAAGTTATACAAAGCTGGCAATAGTATACTCATAACCACAACACCTGAAACTTATGAATTTATAATATCGAATAAAGATCTGAAGAAAGTAGTGAAGAGCTATAGACTTAAGGGACTAACATATGACCAAGCTAAAGCCATGGTCATAAGTAGGTTAAACGAAGTAAGGAAGAAGAAGTCCAATAGTTTGGAGCCCTTCACAGAAAAGGAGCTAAAGCATATCTGGCTTAAAGCACGTGGTAACCCAAGACTTATACTTCTTATCTGTTCTTTCTTGTATCAAAATAAGATGGAATCCGTGAAAGCATGAAAAGAGTAAATCACAAACTCAGCAAAACCTTGAAGTTAAAGGAATACGATGCCCTTAGGAAGGAAGTAGGAGAAAGATTCATGGATGCAGTTCAAGATATTTCTGTCTTAGAGAACAAATATGGTTACAACTCGATAAGTGTATTCAGAGCAAAAAGGGAAGCTAAAAAGGTCGAGAAGAACCTTGAGCTTGCGGACTACTATTTCAAACGGAAGAACTTAGACGAAGCCACTATGCACTTAAACTATGCCAAGGACGTCATTAATAATCTTGAAAGAATAATCAAAGAAGAGTTATCGAGGAAGAAAGAAGAGAAGGTAGACGTCATACCAATGAATAAGATTATAGTCTTATTTGGTGTCATCCTTTTCATAGTTATGCTTTTGTTGGTGCTATTTTTAAGATGAATTGGAGTTGGTTGGATGAAGTACAAGAATAAAAAGCTAATGTTTGAGTTGTTGGTACTGTTCTTGGCGATACAATTAATAGGGTTAGCAGTAGGTGTTCACTACTTCAGCAATGAGTTTCCCTATGGAATCGAAGCTCCAAAGGGAGGGAATATAGCTCCTGTTTATTTCTTTGGATTGATCTTAGTTGCCACTGCTATATTCTTGCTTGCACTCAAGCTTAACTTAAGGAGAGTATTACTAGCTTGGATATTCTTGGCATATGTGATCTCCATGGCTCTCACGTTGTCTGTAGTTTTTGGAGAGTTACCTGCCATCTTGATAGCTATCACTCTCCTTATACTGTTCTATAAGGAAAGAGACGAGATAGTTAGGCAGATTGTAACTATTTTGTTGTTCCCAGGTCTTGCTAGCTTATTTGTTCCTATGTTCAATATTAGAACATTTTGGCTTGTACTGGCTTTTGTTTCAATATATGATGTTGTGTCCGTCTTCTGGACAAAGCATATGGTCACATTAGTCAGGAGTCATGAGTCGTTAGGTATAATTCCTGGTATTGTGTTAAAGGAGAAGAGGGAAAAAGCAGTTCTTGGAGGTGGGGATATAATTCTCCCATTGATCTACTCCATAATACTCATTAGAGACTTTTCGTTGTACATCTCCTTAACCTCAGTGCTTTTGTCGTCTTTGGCTGTTGTTACTATTCTACTTCTTGGCAAGAGGAAGCAACCTTATCCTGCAGTTCCTGTCATCTCAGCCTTCTTACTACCAACACTACTTCTAATATGAATCAAGTTTTAGATTTAAGAAGTTAGGAATAAGTTAAGAAGAAATGAGAGGGTTGTAAGAATTTAGAATTTGAGGTTGACAGGTGCTGTTCCTTTTACCACGTCTACGAAGTCAGGTACTGTGATTATGTAGTTCTCGTCTATACCAATTATCTCACATTGTGCAGCAGTACATGTCCTCTTTAACTTTGCAATTGCTCTCTTGAGGTCTGTCAAATCTTTCTCCCTTAATGTCTTGACTTTTATTAAGCATATAGAGTAACCTTCTCTTATAGAATCTAAGATAGGCTTAATATCATTGTAATCTGTAAGGTTAAAGAACTTCACCAAGAGTTTAGCTGTCTTTCTTTGTGCTTCGTCTGTGTCTATCTCTATGTACTCACCTTCATCCATAGAAGGCTTTAGTGGAAGAACCTTTGAAACCTTGTCTTTGATTTTGTTTATCATTTTGTCACCTCTTATTATTTTTTAGAGTTTTTAGTATATAAAGTTTATCGCGATTCTAGGACAGACACGACATTCCAAATCATAGTCCTTATAGCCATGTCTATGTTTGGATCGTTTGATATTTCGTCCAACATTTGGATTACTTTATCTATATTAATGTCCAAATCCCCATCCTCTTTTAAGATGTTTATGGCTTCCTCAGCCATATTCCTTACATTTCTAGGAGCAAACCTGTCTTCTTTTATCTGAGTAAGCAGACTAATGGCTTCTCTTATTATCTCATCTGTCATGGTTCTCACTTCCATCGCTTCACCTTATTTCTTACTTAATAACTTCTTTTGTAACTCTTGAATCTCTTCGGTTATCTTTTTGATTTGTTTATTATAAGACTCCAACCGCATATCATTTAATTCTTTTTTCTCTTTTAACTCTTTCTCAACTTCTTCTTTGTTCTTTTTGACCATTATTGAGCCAACTATCTTGTAAACTTCTTTTGAGTTTTGAAGTTCTTTTAAAGCATTTTCATACTCGACAGCTTGTAGCTGTAGGTTCTGCTTTTGTAAAGAAAAGCTTTGAAGTTGTTGTTGTAGGTTTTGTAGTCGTATCAAATCCTTTTCATCCATTTATCTCACCTTCATCGCATTAAGCGCAGTTTCTATCAATTTGAGGTACTGTACAATCGTCGCTTTTAGTGCAACGAAATCTCTTGCTTCTATGTCCAAGATCAACTTCCCATCCTGGACTTTTATCTTGGACTTGGACCTTTGTCTTTCCTCTTCTTTTAGTACCTCTTTGATTAGTTTGGGATTCTCGAGTTCAAAGTAAATCTTTGACTTGATCATCGTGCTTTGACGTGCTTAACTATTTCGGGTCTTTTCTTGAACAATATCTTTCCACCACAGTATGGACATCTTATTCTCTTTCCAAGTTCTTCGTCTGTTATTTCATGTTTACAATCAAAACATACGTAAATCATGGTGTGTAAGCACCTCCTGTGAACTTGTGACCACATTTCTTACATTGATATATTCCAGGAGCAAGTCTTTTAACAGATTTCTTCTGACATTTAGGACAGACATGTTTCTGTTTAGCTTTTGACATGACTTCCAAAAATCTTTTTCTTATTCTAAGTCCATATCTTGATCCAAATCTTCCCGCAATCCCTACTTTCTTTGTTCTTCCCATCTTCAATCACGCTCATATTTATCTTTAGTTCTCTATTTTTAAAGTTTGTGGATTCTAGTAAACCTTAGCAAAGTACACTGAGTACTTTGCTGGTTCTCCACATTTGACACAGTTACAGAAGATCTCTTGCTCATCTGGTATACATGAGACCCTTGCTCCAGTTTCTTCTTTTATTTCGTCTTCACATTTTCTATTTCCACACCAACAAGTTAGTATTCTGTTACCGTTTACATACTTTTTAAAGTCCTCGTAGTTGTCTACTCTTTTGGTCTTACTTTCCATTAGCTCTTTTGCTCTTTGGTACATGTTGTTGTGAATTACATCGAATAGCTTTATGATACGATCAATAGCATCTTTTCTACTTACCTTTATCTTCTCTAAAGTATCTCTTCTTACCACAGTGTATTCGTCATTTGCTAAGTCCTTTGTACCTATCTCAACACGTATTGGTACTCCTTTAAGTTCCCAGTAGTTGAATTTCCATCCAGGTTTTTTATCTTCTCTGCTGTCTATGTATGTTCTTATCCCATCTTCCTCCAGTCTTATCTTTAATTCATCAGCTTCTTTCAACACCGCAGGCTTGTCTTTTTCTGTGAATATAGGCACAATTACAACTTGTATTGGAGCTATTTTTGGAGGTAGAATTAATCCCTTATCATCACCATGTATCCCAAACATTATACCTAGTACTCTTGTGGTGAAACCCCAAGAGTTTTGCCACACATACTTCTTCTCACCGTCTTTATCTAGGAAGGTGATGTCGAACATTGTTGAGAATTTTTGTCCTAAGTGGTGGCAGTCTGGTCCTTGTATTGTTTTTCCATCTGGCATGACGAGCTCTGTTACTCTTGTGTATTCTGCACCAGCAAATGTTTCTTTTGGCGATTTAATACCAACTGTAACAGGAAGAGCACAATACTCCTCAAGGACCTCTTTATACATGTTAACTATATCTCTAACTTCTTTCTCAGCCTCTTCTTTGGTAGCGAAGGCTGTATGGCCTTCTTGCCATAGGAATTCTCTTCCTCTTAGGAATACTTTTGGATCCGTTTTTTCCCATCTTACAACATTAACCCATTGGTTTAGTTTTAGAGGCAAGTCTCTCCATGATCTTATCCATTTGGAATACAAGTCGTACATTATTGTTTCAGAGGTAGGTCTTATGGCTAGTCTTTCATCAAGCTTTGAGGACCCAGCTTCTGTGACCCAAGCTGTTTCTGGTGAGAACCCTTCTAGGTGTGTAGCTTCTTTCTTTAACAAACTCTCAGGTATGAGCAATGGGAAGTAAGCATTTTTGACACCTTTTTCTTTTATCTTTGAATCAAGTATCTTAGTCAATCTTTCCCATATCTCATATGCATAAGGTCTTATGACATTGAATCCTCTTACTTTAGAATAATCTGCAAGCTCAGCTTTTTGTATGAGCTCTATGTACCACTCTATGAAGTTTTCCTTTTTGTTTTGTAGTCCTTCTTGCTTTGACATTGTATCACCAAAATAAGGGGGATCCGGGATTTGAACCCGGGTTGCCAGGTCCCAAACCTGGAGTACTAGACCAGGCTATACGAATCCCCC
>Ga0190313_1002082_pt1 | contig 10058 bp, 10 predicted proteins | sample 4870071011_MG_FD_169989 | JGI IMG/M metagenome (GOLD analysis project Ga0190313, IMG submission 169989) | Hydrothermal vent sediment bacterial communities from Southern Trench, Guaymas Basin, Mexico - 4870-07-10-11_MG | ecosystem: Environmental > Aquatic > Marine > Hydrothermal vents > Sediment ...
CTTTGAGTCCTTCCTCCTCAGCGATCTCTGAGAATATAAGGTATCTCATGTGGGCCATGGACTCCCCACCAAATGCTGACATTAAAGCGTCCTTAGTCATGGGCCTTGAAACCATAACATCACCTCATAACACACAGGCCTCTACTATACCTTGTTGGAGGTTCTCTGTTTTAAATATAATTATGAAAAATTGCCAATGAAGATGGGAGGCTGGAAGGTCAGCCGCAACGAGATTTACGAACTTTACGGAAGTTGTGGCTGATCAGAACGGTCTACAGAATAACGGCCAGATAAAGATCGTTTACATTTGTCCTCGTAGGCCCTATTTTGACGAGCGCATTGACCTTATTTAGTGCATGATAGGAGTCATGTCTAAGAAGTACCTCCTTCACGTCAATTCCTGCTTCTCTTAGCCTTTCAAGGGTTTTACCATCCACAATCCCACCAGCAGCGTCCGTAGGTCCGTCAGTTCCATCAGTATCAACTGAGAGGATTGCAACGTCATCAAGTCCAGATATCTTAAGGCTTGCAGCAAGTGCTACCTCCTGGTTTGGACCGCCAGACCCGTGCCTATCACTGAGTCTCACAGTAACCTCTCCACCACCTATGATGGCACATGGGGGAGATACTGGCCTTCCTCTAAGCTTAATTTCTCTTACGAGAGCGCCCAGAATAATGCCCCATGAAGAGGCCTCGCCCTCAATTTCTGTGCTTATTATATAGGGAATGAGGCCGCGCTTTCTAGCAGCTTCTGCTGCTATCTCACATATGAATGAGCTTCCAATAACATAATTTTTGACAGAGTAACCCTCATAGCTCTTAAGGGTTTCAGGAATTTCACCTCTAATCCCTCTCTCTATCACCTCTCGCACATTTCTAGGAACCTTTTCCCATATTCCATATGACTTAAGAATCCTGTAGGCGTCCTGATATGTCGTTGGATCCACAGCTGTAGGCCCCGAAGCTATTGCCTCGATGGAATCTCCTACGACGTCAGAGAGGATTATGGAAACTGCAGTAGCAGGATGTATTGCTTGCAGAAGCCTTCCACCCTTAAATTTTGATATATGCTTCCTAACAGCATTGATCTCATGAATATTTGCCCCACACTCAAGAAGAAGAGATGTTACCTGTTTTACATCCTCCAGGGTTATGCCATTTAGTGGCCTTGTCATTAGTGCGGAGCCACCTCCGGATATAAGCACTATTACAAGATCTCCCTTCTTCGCACTTTGAGCAATTTCTAGAGCGTACTCAGCCCCCTTTACAGAGTTCTCGTCAGGTATAGGATGTCCTGCCTCAAGCACCATGATTCTCTCTAGCCTTTGAGCATATCCGTACTTTGTGACCGCAACTCCACTCTTTATTTTGTCCCCAAAGATGTCCTCAATGGCCTTAGCCATAGGACATGCGGCCTTCCCAAACGCTATAACGTAAACGTCTCCCTCTATCTTGACATTAAGGTCAAAAACCCTCAATAAATTTCCTGATAAAGAGCAGTTGTCTATTACTATGTTATAGGGATTCGCCTTAAGGAGAGTTTCATGGAGAATTTCTAGAGCTAAGTCCCTGGCACTCATCTCCTGTTCACCTAGTTATTTAAAAAGATAGAGCCCAAAATAACTATGTTGGTAAAAAGAAGCTGGAGAGGGGATTGACCTCCTCCCCGCCCTGAAGGGCGAGGCTTTCTTAGCGACATTTTGTAATCACAACTACCTAAAAGTACACTAGATGACTTTGTCACTGGAGGCACTCTTAACAAGACTCTAAAATGAGAAGTCTAGGTTATAACAAAGAAGTTCACTTAAGAAGTTCTTGTCTTCTCCTTGGATAGTCTGATTAGAATATGCTCCTACATTTTGCGAATTGATAGCATTTATCTTAATGTTTAACAGTTTTTTGCTGAAAAGAGGCAAGTCTTTTTGAAAAACATAATAAGGATCTAAGGAGTTCCTTAATTAGGGAGAAGGGTGCAAGGGTTAAGCCACCATGGATCTGTAGGTGATCCTAAGTGGGCAATATATTTATACTTATACTTGCGACGATAGCAATGCTCTACATTGCCTGGAACCTTGGTGCTAATGATGCTGCTAATCCAACGAGCACTGCCGTGGGGTCAAACGCGATTTCTCTTAGGAACGCTGTAGTTCTCTTCTCAACATTCGCTGCAGTGGGAGCTCTTGTTCAGGGATATATGGTCATGAGAACCATAGGTAAGGGCGTTGTAAATCCAATAGACCCTATGGGGGCCCTTGTGGCAGCATTCTCTGCAGGCATTGTCATAACGCTGATAACGTGGAGAGGAATGCCCATATCAACAACTCATAGCATAGTAGGGGCGGTTCTTGGAGTGGGACTTGGATACATGATATTTAATGGGGAAAATAGGATAAATATGAGCGTTGTCTATAAGGTCATTGCCAGCTGGATAATATCACCTCTTATTGCCATGACACTTGCTATAACGCTATACGTCATATTTTCGAGGCTTAAGGACTATCTCACGGTAAAGGGGTATGACGTGGACAAATTTTTCAGGTATCTCCTCATAGGAAACCTCGCATTCTCTGCGTACTCCTATGGAGCTAATGACATAGCAAACGCCACTGGGGTGTTCATAACTACGACGTCTTCGATACTTGGCACTCCTGATAGGACTACAATGTACATTCTAGCTTTTATAGGATCCGTAGGAATCGCCCTTGGAGCATTTACGTGGGGTTATAGGGTAATAGAAACGATAGGGTATAAGATAACACGCCTTGATTATGTCACGGGAGCTGCTGCAGTCCTCTCAAACGCAATCACAGTTTGGTCCTTCAGCACGCTCCCGAAGATATACTTTGGGTATGGCATGCCCATATCAACAACCCATGCGAGCGTCTCTTCAGTTATGGGAGTTGGAATTGCCAAGAATAGAGGGCTTAAGGGACTAAATCTAAGGATCATTGGATGGATTCTGGTCTCATGGCTTCTAACGGTTCCTGCAGCAGCTCTTATGAGCCTCGGGATATACACAATAATAAAACTACTTTTACCGTGGTAGGTGGTTGCCTGTGCTTTATGTTTGGGATATTTCAGCCACGAGCACGGGCCTCTCCCTCTCGAGCTTCATGGGAGGTGACATTGACGGGCACCACAAACCTGCCTTACGGGAGATTAGTACTATCCTCTTGCCTCTGCTGGCCATCCTGCCGTCATCGAGGCAGTTCACTTAATATCCTATTCCCCCTCATTTAAATGTTTCCACGGACCGAAATACTACTGTATTTATCTAACGAAATGATCTATTAGGATATACGAGGTGTCATAATATGTGGGGTTGGATTGGAAGGAGAAGAGAGCTGGAGATTATGGAGAGCTCAAGAAAGCACGCTAATAAGATCATAGAGGTCGCTGAAAACCTCACGAACTTCCTGAGGACGTACTTCGAGCGAGGGAAGGAGGAGGCCTCAAAGGTATATGAGAGGATATTCTCCCTCGAGAAGGAAGCAGACGACATAAAGAGAGAAATACTCTCAGACCTCTCAAGGGGCCTGTTTCATCCAATAGACAGGGAGGAGCTCATAAGGTTCATACTTACCCTGGATGACATCGCAGCGAACGTGAAGTTTGGCGCAAGGAACTTCCTTCTGCTCCCTGAGGTTAAGCCTCCAGAGGAGCTTCAGAGAATACTGTTAAACATGTCCAAGGAGCTTCACAAGGCAACGATAAAGATCATAGAGGGCATAGAGACGTTATACAAGGATCCCAGGAAAGCACTTGAGATAGCAGACCTGGTGGAGAGAATAGAGGAGGCCGTAGACGACATGAGGACAGAAGCCCTAGAGGTCGCAATAAGGTGGTGTGACGAGAATAAAGTGCCATCCATATGTATAATAACAAAGGAGCTCATAGACTCCATAGAGAACGCCACTGACAAGTGTGAGGACCTGGCGGACATAATAAGGAGTATAGCCCTCCTCTCGCTCTAAGGTCCCACAGGCAGTAGCTCCCAAATGTTCCCCTTCTCGATCTCTCTCCACATCTTTCTTAGGAGCTCTCCCGAATAAGCTCTGAGATCTCTGCTCTGAGAGTGATCCTCTACGGTTATTGTCCCGTTATAGCCTATTGCCTTTAACGTCTTTATGACGAAGTCCCACGGTATTTTCCCTGCACCTATTGGTAGGTGCTCGTCCTTCTTTCCCTTGTTGTCATGAGCGTGCACGTGTCTGAGCTTCCCCGTTCTATATGCTAAGAGAAGCCCAGATCTAAGTCCTTTAACGACAAAAGCGTGGCCGAGATCTAGGCACATGTCCGCGTCAAGAGCCATTATCACCCTCTCATATCTTGAAAATGGACTTATCGGGTCATTCTCAATGAGGAGCCTGAGCCCACGCTCTTCTGCTTCTCTTTTAAGTCTTTCAAGGGATTCAATAAGAGACAGCTCCATTATATCATCGCTTTCGTATCCTGGAGAGAAGCTCGTGTGAACAACAACGTACTCAACGCTTCCTATTTTATTGAACAGCTCAAAGTCCCTCACAAGCTCATCAAGAGCCCTTTTCCTGACACTATCATATGGGATCACTATGGGCATGTACCACGCTGTGTGGCCCACAATAATGCCCTTCCTAGAGCTTGAGGCAGCGCTCTTTATCTCGCTAAGCCTCTCAAGAACAATCTCCCTTGATGCCATTGGTGGCTCCACAGTGAGCTCAACGTAGTCATACTCCGCGCTTACTATGGCCTCTATCTCGGAGACAACGTCCTCCTTTGGATTGTTCATAGCTCCTATGATCATGGACATCACCCTTTCCAGATACCAACATCTCTCCTAGTAGTGCCTCATGTGAAGGACGCCAGGAACCTCCATGAGGAATATAAGAAAGCCAACTATCCCCAGAAGGCCCAGTATTCCTGCACCTATGAAGACGAGAGACACGTTCCCCAAAAGGGCGTATGCCCCTATAAGTCTTCCTATTCCATTTGAGAGTGCCCAGGCACCTCTTATTATGGCAGCTGCTTTGTCATGAACTTCCCTCTTGAAAACCCTTGCCTTATAGGTTGCTGATAGTGGCGTTATGAACATATAGAGCGATGACCTGAGCACGTATAGCGTAATGAAGAGATAGGCACTTCCCGAGAAAAATCCCATGAGCACGAATAAGGATGCTGTTATAGCCTCCAAGAAGACTATCATTGAGAGTACGCCCCTTCTTCTGGCATGATGAACTATCTCATAAACGACTACTGCGTGAAGCACGTAGACTAAAGTAAAGACGTATGCTATGTGATGGAGCTCTAGCCTGAAGTGCTCCTTAAGCAGATACGGCATATAGGGCACTGTCATGCCAACGCCGAGGGCAACGCTCATGTTGTAGAAGACAAAGGCCATAGTCATAGTTTTCTCATGTGAGCTGAACTTCACAGACCATGACCTTGACCCCATGGGGACTGTGCGCTCGTGTTTCCCCATATAGAAGAACGCAATTATCCCTGAGAGAAAACAGAAAACAGCTACTGTAAACATTATCTGCAAGTATGCAAATCTCTGGGCCTCTATTAACGTTAGAGTTCCAAAAAGAGCTATGAGAGCGCCCTCTGAGAGATACTCAAAGAGATATGACCTCACGAATATCTCTGTTTTAGTTTTTCCAAGTATAGGAGCTCTTCCAAGAACCTTCACAACGCTTGGGTATATCATGTGCTCTGCTATACCCCCTATAGCACTTCCGAAGACCAGAAGGGAGTAATCACCTGTTGCTATGAGAAAATACGCCAAAGCCTCAAGAACGTGAGCAAAAAGGAGTGACACGCCACTTCCAAACCTCTTAGAGAACATTCCAGAGAAGTACGTCATTGCAGGTATAAAGAGGGCATATGAGAGTATGTGAGCAGATAGAATAATGCCAATTTGCTTTATGGTGTATCCAAGGTATAAAGCCCACAGGGGAACTATTATGAAGTGGGTTGCCTTTGACACCCCCACCGTTACCTTGCTGAGCTCTATGATATGTTCAGCCCTCATTGAGACACATCCAAGAGAACCCTTTAGGTTACCCTAACCTTATGTAAAAGAAGGGATTTTAAGTTTGTGCGTGGGCACTTGAAGAAATAAAAAGAGGTACAATAAGAGAAGAAGAGAGGTTACTTCTTGAGGTACTCAACGATCTTCTTGCAATCTCCCTCTGGGATCTCTCTTATCATTCTTCCAGCAAGGTATCCGCTCCAGCGCTTCTTTCTCTTTATAAACTCAAGCTTCCTTATGAGAGGCTTGAAGTCCTTTGGCCTCTCGGGTACTACCACTGGCTCGAGCTTAACCCTGTACGGGAGCGTTACCCTCCTAAACACCCTCTTAGTCTCCCTGTACGGCTCTGAGGCTACCTTAAATACTCCTCCGACGTCAGGCCCCATAACTCCCTCTTTTGTAATCTCCTGCTTTATGTAGACCACAACCTGATCGCCAGGCTTCACCCTTTGGATCGTCTTCTTGTTCCTCGGTGGCACTCCAAGAACCCTCTCCTTCTTCACGATCTCCCAATTCTCCCTATCAATAACATAGAGCCAGCAGGCCATCAGCATCCCCCTCCGAAACACTTACCCTTTCACGGGATCAGGCACCTTTATGAGAGCAATAGATAACTCTGTTAAGACCTAAGGCCCAACTTTAGAGAAACATAAGACGTACTATAGGTAGGTAAGCCCACCAAGAGCTTACGTGCCCCTATTTTTAAAATATTATATTATGGTAGTTAAAACTTTTACTCACCAAGCTGAGAGCTTCCGTGAACTATTACTGAGAGTCTTCAGGCCCTAGGACTAAAGGATGTTCAATATAAAGGTCTAAGATGGAACTAACAGCAAATTTTTTTCAATGAATATATCATTTTTCATACACGGCTCTAGGTGGGAGTCTACCAGGGTTACTACTCATGCCCACGCATTGCCCACGTGAACAACTGTGAAAAGTGGAACATGCGAGAGCTTTCTAATACTTGTAAAAACAAAACATTTATTAAGTAAGGATAAGAATAAGACGACATGCGCATCTCAGCAGTTATCGTAATGTCCATGCTTCTTATCACTGCGCTTGGATGTATTGAAAAAGCTCCCTCCTACGAAGAGAGCTTCACCGGGATCCTATTTGTCGGCGCATATCTCAACTACACTATAGAATCCCCTCTAGAAACCACTGGCTATCTCTACATAAAAATACTGGACGAGAACGAGACACATTATAAGGTGTACAGAGAAAGCGTTCTCAGGTCAAAGGGAGTTACTAGCAGCACGTCAAGCACAAGATGGGAGCCCAAGGAGAAGGTCCTTAAATGGTTTGTCTCATGGGAGCCTGCAGGGAAGGCAAGGATATATGTTCACGGAAAGGAGCTCCTGTGCAGCAAGTACGTAAACTCGTCCAATGGATTTGAGTACGTCTTTTACGTGTATGAGGAAGTCCCCATAAGGGTGGAGTTTACACAGAAAGTTGATGACAGAACCGTAACCATCGTATACGTACTGAACAGCACAAACGTCATAAAGCTGAGCTAAACTAGAGGAGTTACTCCACAGTAATAACGTGTTCCTCCCTTACTGAAAGGGCCCTAAGAACTACTCCTGAATCACGTCTCTCAACGGATACTAAAAAGCCATACTTGTTCAGAATGCTCTCGAGAATTCCAGAGACGTACCTAATGAGAAGCTCCTTGTACTTCTTGTCCTCAAGAGTTACTATTACGGATATCTCATCGCCCGAGAACACAACTTTACACCACGGGATCTCCCTAGACTGACACAGATACAAAAGAAGCCCCATAAGAGACTCCTTACTCTCAATCTTCGGAACGTGTCCTAAGCTCCTCTTTAGCTTCTCAAAAATGAGACTACCAACGTGTTTTCCTATTTCTCGGATTAACGAAAGGGCTCCTTTGCCTAAGATCCTTGCACTTGATGAGATGAACGTAAGCACGTTAGGCTCCCTTGCCAAGAACGCATTCTCACCGTGGATCCTTATAACAGGGTACTCAGGGATGACATAAACTCCCCTAAGAACGTTAACGTATGGTATTACTCTAAAATGAGGAACATTAAGCTCTCTCAATTTTCTCTCAACAGAATCTACAAGGTCTCTTATGGAGATCCTCCTATGAGCTTCAAGAAAAACTATTGTCCTGTAATTCATTTCGTGAGTCTTTCTCGTGTATATTACATAGCCCTCAAGATTGTTAGAGGACTTCAAGGCGTTAAGGTAGCGCTCAATGTCGTCCATACTCTCAGCCGACATAATAACTATAACTGCGGGATTTCTCGAGACTATGGGAACATCGAGAACTATACCAACTAGGTTAGTAGAGTCTTCTGGTTTTTTATTCATTATTAGCCACACCCCTCAGCTCGGGCGTGCTATAGAGAACAACATTTAATTATTATTAAAAGATCACAAATTTTGGCTCTCTACTGATCTTATACGACATCAATAACTAATGTCATATATAAGGTTCTTAAAATTTAAGGAATCTCTACAACAAAACTGTATACTCATGCCTATTGGCTATTATCTTCCTCGTATAATAAAAAAGGAAAACCTTATATTTAGCGTGAACAAACTCTTAATCTAAGGGCAGTGACTATGTCGTATAAGATCAGTTATACGACATACCCAACATGCCTCATTTTCCAAAAATTTGTCAACAAAAGAATTCGCACGATTGCATACGTTGTTGGGTCAGGCCCTATCGATGTTCTATCATATTCTACTCTCGAGTACTTCGTTGATTTATTGCACAAGCCCGTAGACATAGAGAGGGCAGAGTTCAAACCAATATATGAAGAGTATTTCGTGAGATATCATGAGAAAAGAGAGAAAGAAGTTTCAAACGCAATATATCGATTATTTAACTTATTTGGCTATACTCAAACAAGATATGATGTAAAAATAAATGGAAACCCAATCATTGATATTCAGAGGGCAAAACTGTGGATCAATGGAGTAGAAATTCATTTAAAGACGTATAGGCCTAAAAAGTATCACTCTCCAGCAAGATATCTTTGGGATCATCCAAAACTTGAGAGTGTAGTCTATTTCACTAGGTGTGATGATAGTATTACAATAGATGAGGCAAGGCAAGCAGCCAAAGACTTAATAGCGTCAATTATTGAGTTTTTGGATTTAGAAAAAGACCTATTGCCTGCTGGTTTTAATTGGAGTCAGTCATATGGTGTTGTTAGGCAAGAAATAGTGGAATCGCTCACTAGGATGTATATAACAAGTATAAATGAGATTATTGATTCGTTGGATAAGGATTTGCTTAGGGGTAAGGGCAGAGCTCTAAAAATACTCTCATTCTTGGCTACAAATGGCCCATCAACATCATATGAGATAGCCGAGGCAGCTGGTATAACTCCTAGAGCTGTACGTAATTATTTGCGCATTTTTAGGGATAAAGGCTGGATTCAGGTATTTCGTCGCAAGAATCAGGTTCTTTATCAATTAAATGGTGTGAAGGGAGGTGGTGGTGTTGGATTTGTATGATTCTCTTTGTAGGCTTAGTTGGATGTTGAGGCCACATGGGGATGTGTGGGTTCTGGTGAATTCTAAGGTGTTTTCTGTTGGGGGCTTGCGTGAGTTGCCAGGTTTGGTGGAGGTTGTTTGGGAACTCGTTACAAGCCCGAATAAAGAGATTAGCCTGGAGCCTCCTACGGGTTTGGTCTTAGCAAGGATTACGTGCGTGAGAGGTTTTTTGTTGTTTCTCCTGTGCGCAGAGTTGGGAAGTTGTGTGTTCAGGTTATTATTGCAATGAAAAAACCAGGAGGTGATAGAAGTTGAAGAATGAAGAAGTTTTGAAGAAAGTTGAGGAATTTAAGGAGCTGTTAAGAGAGCTTAGGGATTTTGTGGAGAAAACGCAGGGTATAGCGGAGAGGTTTATTGGCTCTATTCCTGGGGGAACGTCGCTTGTGTATACTTGGGTTACGGGGAATGGTGGGAGGTACTGGTATTGGTACATCAAGGGCTCTGGTATTTCGATATACGTTGGATCCCTGGGTAGGATGTCTCCTGGGTTGATCAAGAAGGTAAAGGA
>Ga0190313_1002083_pt1 | contig 10057 bp, 8 predicted proteins | sample 4870071011_MG_FD_169989 | JGI IMG/M metagenome (GOLD analysis project Ga0190313, IMG submission 169989) | Hydrothermal vent sediment bacterial communities from Southern Trench, Guaymas Basin, Mexico - 4870-07-10-11_MG | ecosystem: Environmental > Aquatic > Marine > Hydrothermal vents > Sediment ...
GCAAATCGCCTTCGTTCGCTGCTCTATCCACAGGTACATATTCACCGTTGCTTTTACGCAGGTATTCAATTTCACTATTCAAAAATTCTTCATTGTATTCAAACGGTTTGTATTCAACTTCAAGACATTTATATTTCTCGATATTTATTTCCGGCATAACTTCTATCTCTGCTGTATATTTCAACGATTCGAGATTTACATCCGTAATATTCCCCACGGCAATCGGGGTGATTTTTTCTTCACTTAATGTATCCTTGTATGTCTGGTCCAAAAGCTCGTTAAAAGCTTCATCCTTAATACTGTCGCCGTATTTTTTCATCAAAATCGAAGGAGGAACTTTTCCCTTTCTGAATCCCGGCAACTGAATAGACTTTGCATATTTTCGGGCTAACTCATCAACCTTTTTATTGAAATCTTCTTTTGATATTTCTATGGTTAAAGATACAAGCCATTCTTTTTTCTTTTCCTTTTTTATCACCTTGCTTTTACTCACAATTAACTCCTTTTTTAAACTTAAATGCGAAAGGGGGGACTTGAACCCCCATGGGTAATCCCACTGGATCCTAAATCCAGCGCGTCTGCCAGTTCCGCCACTTTCGCGACTTATTTTACGCACATAATATATACATTTAGTGTAGCTATGTCAAGTGTTAAGGTTTTGTAAACTTGCGGATCAATTCTTTTGCAAACTCTTTTGCCATTGCAATATCTGAATCGTCGGGCTTCCCCTTATTTACACCGCGCACCAATCTAAAAGGTCCCCAATCGACGAATCCCCTGCAATCGAATTTACCGATTACATCAAACTCTTTCTTTCTAAGTGTCTTCGCCAATGAGCCTGAGAATGCTATTCCCATTCCGCTCGTTGTAAATATAAAGGCTTTTTTTCCTGTCATCTGCGGTAAGTTTTCTATTAAATGCAGCAGACCATCATCCGCCCTCATAGCATAAATACCGGAACCGAAACCAATCAAATCGAATTTGCTTAAATCTTCCGGTTTGACATCGGTTGTTTTTACCGTTTTTGCATTTAAAACTTCTCCCATTGCTATGGCAATCTTTTCCGTATTTTGATGGTGAATGGAAGAATATATTATCAAAACTTCAGTTAAAACCATTTTTTCCTCTTGAAGTAAATAACCATTATTACCATTATAATTACCATGACACCAAGAATCAAAGGATATCCGAATCTCCAATGATATTCCGGCATATATCTGAAATTCATTCCATATATACCTGCTATGAATGTTGGAGGGATAAAAATCGTAGCTATGATAGTTAAAAACTTCATTATGTCATTCATCTTGTTGTTAATGCTGGAAAGGTAAATATCGAGTTGTCCCGAAATCATATCTCTGTAAATTTCAACAGCATCGATAAATTGAAGCACATGCTCGTAAATATCTCTAAAGTAGATAGATGTACTTCTTTCAATACAAGTCGATTCGGAAATTTTTAAATTCCCTATGACTTCTCTAAGAGGCCATACAGACTTTAATACAAGAATCATCTCCTTTTTAAGTTTATGAATTGTCTTAAGAACAGAGGAATTCGGGTTTACAATCAGTTTATCTTCAATACGATCTATTTCCTCTCCCACATTCTCGAGCACGATAAAATAGTTATCTACGATGGCATCAATTAGGGCATAAGCAAGAAAATCAGAACCCAATTTTCTCATTCTCCCCTTATCGTTCTCAAGTCTTTTTCTCACTGCTCCGAATACATCTCCTTTTCTTTCCTGAAAAGTCAGAACATAGCTTTTTCCTATAATGAGACTTACCTGCTCTATTTCTATCTTCTTTTTCTTTTTATTGTATGTGAGCATTTTAACCAAGATGAAAACATAATCCTCAAACTCATCGATCTTAGGTCTTTGATTCGTATCCATTATGTCTTCCAAAACAAGATCGTGAATTCCGAAATTTTTACCTATTTTATTAATTTCCTTACCATTATCAAGACCATTAACATTTATCCAGGAAACGGTATCTCTCTTTTTGTATTCGGAACAATCTCCTATCTCTTTAATTACCGTTTCGTCTAATTTCTTTTCATTGTAGTCAATAATATAGATTTTTTCTCCATCCATAGTATGGTTTTTCAAAATACCTCCATCATTTGTAGCTCCTGAATTTTTACCCATAAGACACCTCGTATTAAAATACAGATGATTAATTATATCAAATATTTAATAAATGTCAAAAGAAAGGCTTGCAATGACGGTAGATAGGTCTGTCTACTTGCTTGCCCGCCAATCTTTTACTCTCTCATTTGACAGATATCCCCATGTGTGATAATCTGCCGATATGTATTTGATAAATATCATTACAATAGCACTTGGGCTTTCAATGGATGCATTTTCCGTTTCTATAACGGAAGGTGCGGTTGCAAAAGTTATCAAAAAGAGATATATTATTTTGATAGCCTTCACATTCGGTTTATTTCAGGCATTTATGCCTTTAATCGGATGGGGAATAGGAAACCTGACATTTTCCTATATTGAGCGTTATAATAAAATTATAAGTCTTTGTATTTTGGTATTTTTGGGATTGAAAATGATCTATGAAGCGATAAAAAACAAGGGAAAGAAAATCGATCAACAATTGGGAATAAAGCGGTTATTGCTCCTCGCCATTGCTACAAGTATAGATGCTCTCGCCATTGGATTTACTCTTAGCTCGTTAAGAGCATCTATTTTTACCTCTATTTTAATTATAGGAATGACAACCTTTCTACTCTCTGCTTTGGGTGTCGTAATAGGCAAATATTTAGGTTTGTTCTTAAAAGAAAAAGCTGAAATATTCGGTGGCATTATACTTATATTGGTCGGAATAAAAATTTACGCAGGCTTTTAAATTAAAAAGGAGATTTTATGAAAAAAGCAAAAACAGGTGATACGGTACAGGTAAACTATACGGGCAAATTTGATGACGGTATGATATTTGATAGTTCAAAAGGAAGAGAACCCCTCGAATTTACAATAGGAGACCATCAGGTGATCCCCGGTTTCGAGGACGCTATTGTGGGAATGCAAGAAGGGGAAAATAAAACCATTCATATTAATGCCGATGATGCTTACGGTAAACACCATAAAGAGCTCGTTATAGAAGTGGAAAAAATTCGTATTCCGAAGGATATCAATGTTAAATTAGGACAACAGTTACAAATCAATTCCGAAAACGGTGAAGTGATAAACGTTATCGTAACAGGAATAAATGATACAACGGTAACGCTCGATGCAAATCACCCTCTTGCGGGTAAAGATCTTAACTTCGATATCGAGCTCGTTAAAATAGTATAATTAAACATAGAAGATTATATGAAAAAGATTATACTGTTATTATTACTAATTGTCCTCATTTTGGGTATTACTATTCCCCTAATAAAGATGAAAAGTAGTAATCGCAATACGGAAAAAGAACCCGGAAAATACCCGAATACGTGGTTTATGACTCAGAGAATCTATCCCAAAGATCCGTCAAAAATGGAAGACATGATGAAAACAATACTTGCAGAAAGTAAAAGACAGAAACTCATGCATAGAAGGGACAATATTTACTGGATTTCCAGAGGACCTTACAACATAAGTGGGAGAATTACTGATATTGAAGGAGCAAACGGTAATTTTGACACGCTCTATATAGGTTCCGCTTCCGGTGGAGTATATAAAAGCGTAGATAGCGGTCATACTTTTAATCCGATTTTCGACGAAAATGCCGTGTTGCCAATTGGTGATATTGCAGTGGATCCGTTACATCACAACACTGTTTATGTGGGAACGGGAGAGGCAAACGCTTCAAGCTACAGTTATCCGGGAAACGGTATTTACAAATCAACTGACGGAGGGCAAACATGGCAAAACTTAGGGCTCATTAACTCCTATTCAATTGGAAGAATTGCAATTAACCCCATTGCTCCGGATACGATTTTCGTTGCAGCAACGGGCAGGTTATTCGGAAAGGACTCTTCAAGAGGAATATACAGAAGTGTGAACGGCGGACAAACATGGCAAAAAGTGCTCTACATAAGTGATTCAACTTCGGGTATCGATGTTGCGATAAATCCCCTTTCGCCCGATACCGTTTATGCCGCTATGTGGGAACGGATACGAACTTTGGACAAGAGAAAATCCGGTGGTGTCACTTCCGGAATTTACAGATCGGAAAATGCCGGTGAAACATGGGAAAAACTAACTGACGGATTACCGGATTCGACAAGTAAACCGGGAAGAATAGGCATAGCAATTTCCAAAAACAATCCGTCTGTTATATATGCCGTTTACACCGATTCATCCGGTGGCATCGGAGGTGTATACAGAAGCTTTGACAACGGGAATATCTGGGAATATAAATCCATGCCCGACATTTACAACACATACGGCTGGTATTTCGGCAATATTCGCGTTTCTCCAACCGATTCAGACAGGATCTTCATTCTCGGAATAGAGTGTTACATGTCAAATAACGGTGGCGACAACTGGACAGAAGTACTTACAAATGCTCATGTAGATTTTCATGCAATGTATCTGCCTGACACTGATCCATCAATGTGTTTTGTCGGCTCGGACGGCGGATTTTATATATCCAGCGACAGCGGAAACTATCAATACTTTTCACCTTTTATTTCAAACATGCAATTCTATCAAGGATGTGTAGATCCCTCTAATATAGATAGGCTTTACGGTGGTGCTCAAGATAACGGAACGAATAGAATGAGTGAGAACAATCCATACACATGGGAACACATTTTCGGAGGTGATGGCTTCTTTGTCGCTGTGGATCCCACTGATTCGAACACGATTTACGCCGAGTATCAATGGGGACAGTTATATCGATCGGATGACTACTCACTGAGCGGCTGGACATATCTTAGCGGAGATTTTAATGGAGACAGGACAAATTGGTCTACACCTTATATCATTGCCCCGGAAAATCATACAAAACTCTATCTTGGAACATATAGATTGTATCGCTCCCTCGATATGGGAGATTCATGGACCGTACTTACCGGAGATCTCACAAACGGAGGTAACGAGAGCAGTATAACAACAGTTGCCATCTCACCGGTCGATTCAAATATAATTTATGTAGGTACGTCGGACGGTAATTTATGGGTCTCTACAAATTACGGAACTTCATTTTCAAATGTATCGAGTTCCCTTCCGAACAGATGGATAACCTCCGTTATTCCGAGTAACACGTCTCCTGACACCGTTATAGTTACACTTTCAGGACTAAGGTGGGATGATAATGCTCCTCACATAATGCTCTCGGAGAATAAGGGTGTTTCATGGCAGGATATAAGCGGCAATTTGCCCGATTTGCCTGTCAACGATGCTGTGTTCGATAAGAATGTCTCCAATCGCTTATTCGTAGCTAACGACGGAGGAGTTCTTTACACGAATAATTTTATGAACTATACACCTCTTGGCGCCGATCTTCCTCCCGTTCCGGTCATGGATATTGATATTGATAACTCCGGAGATTATATCTTTGCATTCACATACGGGAGAGGCTCTTACCAGGCGGATATAAGCACCCTTGGCATCAAGGGGAAAAACACTGATGTTCACGGAGACAATATACAAATTCGGGAATATTCGTCCATATTCGAGACAACTCCCTTCGTTGAATTTTCCTACGGTGTTCGTCGGGAAGGAGAGATAACCGTTTTGGATTTAAGCGGAAGAACATTAGCCCGAAAAGATGTTGTAATCAGGAAAGGAAACAATCGCTTCTCGATAAACTTACCTCCCGAAATTACTTCGGGGACCTATTTTATGACGATACGAGCCGGTACTACTTTCAAAAAGTTGAAAATAACAAAAATAAAATGATAAAATAATCATTGAAATCATTATTACCGACAAGCAACGGCAGATTTTTATATCTGCCGCTACATATAAGGTTTTACAAGAATATGATATATACCTAATTTAATATGGAAACTCAATTTTTACCTTATCTGTTCCTATTTTTAAGACCTTTAGATTTTCTCCGTAAAATTTCCCCACTCCTTTTATCAACCCCATTAAGAAATCTATTAAATTTCTCGAAGATTTATAATGCATAATCAAGGTTTTTTCATCCTCCCATTCATAGTCAAATCTCGGGGGATGAGCTCCGAGCATGTTTTTTGTAGTAATTACATGAACATTGTCCATTTTCAAAAGAAATTGTTTTGCATTATTACAACCCATATAATACGAAGCATAAATTTTCTGCGAATATATATTCACCCAATAGTCCCCGAACTCATCAGCCAACTTCTCCTGCGACAGGTGTAAAACATCGCATAAAGCCGACACTATTTTTAAAACAACACTATCTTCAATATCACTTATTGGAAGAAGCATAGGTTCCTTATTAATGCCCGCTCGGGCTAATCCCTCTTCCCATTTCTCACGGCCGAATTTATCGATTACCATATCTCGCATTGCAATAGCTATCACACCTTTCATTATTTACCTCCTTATTTTAATAATATTATAATAAAATACTAACACAAAATTGCAATAAGGTAAAGACATTATGGTAGATGGGGGGTAGATAGGTATGAACATATTAACCGGCAAGAATGAGATGCTGAAACAAGTGCGGAATGACTATTTTTTGAAATCATTTTATAGTTTCAAAATTAAATAATAGCCATTTTACAACAGTGGTAGGTGTGTCCATACCATTTGCCTAAAGACCATTATGCGATATGGTATTCCCTCTTGTTTCAAGAAAACCAGAAATTACACAATTTTTTATTCTTTTCCCAAGGATCAAATAATAAGTATATTCTCATTGGCAGAAACAAATAGAAGATCATTCAATTTATTGTATTTTACCATTTCTCCCTTCATATTATCGAGATTGGCGGAATTAAACCCAATGATGACCAAATCGCTTGTTTCCGAATATTCCTCTACGACACTTTCTATTGTCTGTTTTTGGGGATTAAAAGAAACAGGTCTGATATTCTTAAAAGAAATCGGTAGTCGTCCACTTTCAATAATTTTTTTCAGATTCGTTACATTTTCGTCAATCTCCGATTCCGGAAAAGCAACGAATATATTTATTTGCGCTTCCCTCCAATCGGGATGCCCTTTAATAATATAAGCCAATAGTATCAACAGATTTGAGTTTCTATATTTTTTATCTGTAATCCAAATATCCATCCTTGATTTGTAGCCAAAGTGCCTCGATGAAGAACGTAGTATTAGAATATTGAATCTAACACTGAGCGCAAATTTAGCGGCATCTATTACGTCATCGATTTTTGAAGGATCTTCTTTAGGAAATTCCAGCAGAAGCGTATTATTATCAAGTCCCGAAACTCCCGAGAGTTGGACAATTTGCGCAACGGCTGATTTTTTCGAGGGTGAAACAATTGTATCGACATAGATTCCCGCTCCACCTTTTTCAACCAGTTTCACCAATTCTCCTTTAATTTCCACCGCTTTCTCGGCTGTCTCCTTGTTTAACATCCCCTGAATAAAGTGAACGAGCGTTCCGAAACCATGCCTGTAAGATATCCATCTAAGCAAATCAACTATGGAAATTCGTTCGAATGTGTCTTTTGAAACGGCGATTACCGACGGACGCCATCCATAAGGTTTAAGTTTCTTACTATTTCGTTGTGATATTATTTTCAACCATCTCGTAATTTGGAATATAAGCCCTTGCGAAAGTGTCGAAAGTTCATTTTCGTCTTTGTGAGAATAAAGTATAAGCCTGTATATAATAAACATAAGCAAAATAGCGAGAGTTGCATAGATCGGTTGGATTTGAAATATGACGATTATACTCATTATCCCTCCGATGAGGGAAATATACCATTTTGTATGGAAAACAGGCCTGAATGAAGGATTTGCAGCCATATGTTCGAGGAATGATATCCAACAGAGTATTCCGTATGTAATTATAAAAAACATTGTGATTAATTGAGCTATGAAATCGAGACTACCGGGAAGGATAAATAAAATAACAAGTAGCACTGTAAAAGCAGTTGCATTAACAGGTTCATTTACTTTCCCTTTTCCCTTTGCAAAAAACCTATTTATCTTTTTCCCCGGAAGGACATTATCATTTCCGAGAGCCTGAAGTATTCTCGGGGCAACGATTGATGAACTAATTGCAGAGGAAATCGTAGCTGCAGCAAGCCCCAACGGTATTATGGGTCCCCATAAAGCAATTTTACTCATAACAAGCGGATCGGAAGCCAACAGGCTCATAGGGGCACTACTATGCAATTTTATAGCAACAAGGATGTATATAAACATTCCCGTTATAGTTGCCGACAAAATACCTATGGGAATGGAACGCTCCGGTTTTTTTAAATCTCCCGATAAACCGACACCTGCCGCCATTCCCGTAAAGGCGGGAAATATAATTGCGAATACCTTAAACATGGGATCTGCCCCCTTTATTTTAAATGTAAGAGGAACAGGTACAGTGCCAGGTAAAGGTTTACCGAAAAGAAAGAGAATTACGGAGGCAATGAGGATTAAAAATACACCCCATAGTATATTAACTCCCATGTTAGCCCCTTTCCATAGTTGAATCCACGTAATTAGACCGAAAAACAAAAGGCTTATTATTCTTAAATCAATCCAAATCCCGTATTTTGTCATTAGATATTGATTGATAGGTCTAAACGCATCGGCAAATGCTACCATATAAAACGCAACGGAAATCGCCCTTGCAAAATATAGTGATATACCTATTGAACCACCTATAATTTTACCGAATGATCTGCTTATTATGTAATATTCCCCACCACCTTCGACTCGCATATTCGTTGCAATTTCAGATATGGCAAGGGCTGATGGTATGGTTATTAAATGGGCTATTAAAACGAGAAGAATCGTCCCTATAAGGCCGGCGTTAGATACGGCATACCCGAATCTAAGAAATAAAATGGCACCAAGAATGGTGCTTATAGAAGCTAAAAAAACGGGCGTAGTCCCGAATCCGTATCCCCTATTCTTATTCTTCGCCATAAAGCTAATATAACATTATTATAAGATTCGTCAAGTATTGGCGTAACACACAATCTACTCCAGTTCTTGACTATTAATTGTTTATCGTTTAAAATAAAATTACTAAAAGGAGAATATAAGTGTCTATAATAATTTCAAAAAATGGAATGAATGCAAAACGTCTTGAGAAAACTAATTTCAAAAAAGAAAAAGATTTACAGAAATACATATTTGAAAATCCAGATTGCATACCAATCGATGATATAAAGGAAAATGTTCAGTTTATTATTCTAGATAGAGAATTCCCAGTAAATGTCGGTAGTATTGATGCTCTTGGTGTAGATAGCGAAGGTGACATTTACATTATAGAAACCAAGTTATACAAGAATCCAGACAAACGAAAAGTACTAGCACAGGTCCTGGATTATGGAGCATCTTTGTGGAATTCATTCAGTGATGCTAATGAATTTATAAAGATACTTTCCTTAAGAATCATGAACAAACGAGACAAAAGTCTTGTTGCTATACTGGAAGAATCTTTTGGTGAAAGTGAAGAAATTATAGAAAACATGAAATATAATCTAAGTAATGGTTTCTATAGATTTATAATTCTAATGGATAAAGTTCCATCAATATTAAAAAATTTGATTCTTTATATAAATCAATACAGCCAGTTCAGTGTGTATTCAGTAGAACTTGAATATTATTCTCATGAAGGATATAAAATTCTCATACCCGATATATTCGGAGCTGAAGTACAAAAAAAATCGGCGATAACAAAAAACAGAAAAATTTGGAACAAGGAGTTATTCTTTCAAAATACTAAACAGAGAGTTAAAGAAAGTTCATATAAAGCTATTATAAAAATTTATGAATTCTCCAAAGAGAAAGCCAATGAAATCACATGGGGAACAGGGATTGAAACGGGGTCTTTTAATCCTAAATTCTACAAAATTAATAGTAGGGCAATCTATACTGTTCGATCAGATGGCCAGAGGATGATGAAAAAACAAGAGAATGGAAAAACAATTTGTGTGATAAATTAACTAAAATAAAAAAAATATCAAATTATATTACTAAATC
>Ga0190313_1002084_pt1 | contig 10055 bp, 13 predicted proteins | sample 4870071011_MG_FD_169989 | JGI IMG/M metagenome (GOLD analysis project Ga0190313, IMG submission 169989) | Hydrothermal vent sediment bacterial communities from Southern Trench, Guaymas Basin, Mexico - 4870-07-10-11_MG | ecosystem: Environmental > Aquatic > Marine > Hydrothermal vents > Sediment ...
TAGCGAGATTTACTCGCTATTGGAAGTCATTTCAATCACTTTGAAACCTTCCATCATCTCTCGACGCTGGCAGTTTGTTCACATTTTTTTCAAGCCATCCTATTTTACTGACTGCCCTTGCATCAAACTCAGGAACATATGGTTTAATATCCAAGAGAGGTGTCCCATCTACAATGTCTACATCCTGGATGTATAAAATGTTTTTCTCAATTTTAATCAATCTTACTATAGAAATGCCGATTGGATTTGGCCTACTTGGAGCCCTTGTTGAGAAAACCCCACGTATTTGATGATCCATAAATGGTATTACTTTTAAAGATGATTTTTTAGATAAATGAAAGTGATATATCAAAATGATATGAGAAAAGCCATCAAGATCTTTCAAACCCTCAACATATTCCGGGAATACCTCAACTGATCCATCGACTCCCTCAGCAGCTGTGGGTTGTATAGGTGTTCCTCTTGGCTTTTTGAACGGAGAATGAATGATTCCTATTGGCTTGTACTTTATCTCGTCCATAATTTCATCTCTACTAACATTCGGATCTAAAAATTCCATAGTTTATTCCCTCCTGTATGTTTAAATTTTGCACCCCTCTGCTCTAAGCAAGGTTGTGTAATGTTGTAAAAGTGAAATGAGCCCTACTCCTGGATGGGGGAACAGGGCCATAAGCAAAAACACTTCAGAAAGAGGGTTATAGCTGTGAACATGGTTATTCCCGAAAAAATTATACACCGGTTTCTTGAAGGTAAGGAAAGGGGAATAAGACAGCTCGTGACATACTCCCTCAAGCTTTTCCAGCGGAGTTCTTCCTCCCATACCTATTCGATCCCCCATATGCGCCATCTCTATGCCTTTACCAGAAACTCTTCCCAGCTCCTGCTCGTTCTTCCTAAGAGACCAATCCCTCGCTTTTCTTATCGTGTTCCTTGGTATGCCAAGAATCCTTGCATCTTCTGATACATTTCCATCACTTTACTTTATTACCTGTGTTAATATCTTCATATCCATCCAGGGTATTTAGAACATGATGATTTGACAAGAGAAAAAAAGAATGATAATATTTTTAAACGGAATGGGTGCGTAGCTCAGTGGGAGAGCGCTTCCTTGACGAGGAAGAGGTCGCAGGTTCAATCCCTGCCGCACCCACCACAGGGGGAGGTTCCCGCTTCCCCCTTTTTTCTTTTCAATATGAGCACCTCGGTGTCTCCATAGCGTTTTTCTTTATAAACAAAGAGAAGCTCTGGAAGTGATATCCCCTCTCCCTTTCGTTTCTCAACAATGATTACACCATCTTCTTTTAAGATGTTTTCCTTCAAAATCAAATCTAGAACTTCTGGTATTACGTCCATGTCATACGGTGGATCCATGAAAACAACGTCGAACTGGTCTTTGCACCTTTTCAGGTATTCTCTTGCATCACTTCTAACTATCTCGAAGCTTTCCTTTATTTTTCTGGAATTTCTTTTACAAACCCCCGTAGATCTTGTCGATATATCGACCGCCACAACTTTTTTGGCACCTCTACTGATCGCTTCGAGAGAGACAATACAGCTTCCACAGAAAAGATCCAGAAAATCTTTCCCTTCAACATCGACCATATCGAATATGGCTTTTCTGACAATAGAAGTTGTGGGACGGGTGTTCAGTCCCGGAACGGTATGAAGTTTTAAACCCCTGTATTTTCCACCCGTTATTGAAACCATTAAAAAAAGAAGCCCCATGGGGGCTTCTTCATTCTTCCTCCTCTTTCAAGTATTCTTCTATCTTTTGCGTTGCTTCCTTTATTGCTTCATCCATAGTTTGCTTTCCGTATATCACGTTACTTACCATGTTTCCAACGACCGTTCTGATCTCGTACCAAACACCTATCTGTGGATCGAACACGCCGTTTGGGATCTGAGAAAGTGGTATCTCGACCATTGGATCTTGAGCGGCGTATTCCTTCCACACTTTGGTTTCAAGAGCGGATTTTCTAACGGGAACGTATCCTGTCTTTATAGCCCAGTAAGCTGTTATCTCTGGAGATGTCAGAAATTTCATGAATTCCCATGCAGCTTTCTTTTCTTCTTCGGATGCTGTGTTGAACATAATAACATCGGTTCCGGCAAATGGGACTTTTCTGGTCTTCCAAACAGGAACAGGAGCCCATGTCCACTCATGTTTTCCTTTCGATGCTCTCTCAACATAGGGTTTCCCAGCGATTGATCCTATGTACATCGCGACCTTTCCTTCTCCAAAGGGTCCACTGAGGTATCCTCCCTGGACATACGCCACTTTGTAAGTGTTCGCAAGATCGTAGAGGAATTTGAGAGCTTCCCTTGCTTCAGGCGTGTCGAGATTCGGCACCCACTTCCCATCCACCTTCTTGAGGATCGATCCACCGTTCAGACTCAGGAATATCTGGAAAGTATCAACTGTTGGTCTCAGACCGAACCCGTACTGATCGATTTCTCCATCTCCATCGAAATCCTGTGTTAGCATCATGGCAGCTTTCAGAAACTCTGGAACAGTTTCAGGTATATCGACACCGGCGAGCGTCAGAGCATCGGTGTTGACGAAGAGAACGTAAAGCGATTTGTTGAAAGGAAGGGCGTATATGTCCTCTCCCCACATGCAGTTTAGCCTGAAGGGTTCCCAAATATCTTCCCATTCTTCCTTGGTGAAACCTATCTCGGGATCGAATACGAATTCGTTGAGCTTTTGAACGACTCCCGCCTTTATCAACTTTGCCGTCCAGTTGGAATAGGCTTGGGATATGGTTGGGAGTTCACCAGATTGGGCGGCTGCAAGGAGTTTTTGAGATAGCGTTCCATAGTTTCCAACGTAAACTCCTTCGACCACTATATCCGGATGTTGTTCGTTGAAGAGCTTTATGATCTCGGTAAGGGCTTCTCCGTGTCCACCACCCATGGCATGCCAGAAAGTGACTTTAACGACGGAAAAAGCCAAGCTCATCACAAGAATCATTACAAGAAAAACAAGCGATTTCTTCATGATATCCCTCCTCTTCCAAATTTCTGCAGGAAAATTATATCATCAAACCCCATACCATACTTACCTTTTCCTCCAGCTCCTCCAAGGTTCCGTTGTTGGTTACAACGATACCCATAGGCTTCACATCTTCCTGGAGAGAGAGTCTTCCCCTTATCTCATCATCCGAAAAACCTTTCTTTTTCATCCTTTCAAATATCTTTTCTTCATCCGCCACAACGGTTATTATATAATCACAAAGAGAATCCAGTTTCATTCTCTTTAAAATCGCCGCTTCTAAAACCACGATTCCCTCGAGTTTCTCTATGAGCTCTCTAACCTTCTCGACCATTCTCGGATGAAGTATCCTTTCCAACTCTCTGAGGCGTTCTTCAGAGGAGAAAACGATGTTTCCAAGAATCTTTCTATTCACTCTTCCGTTTTCAAAAATCTCCCCACCAAAAACTCTCAACAACTTCCTTTTCACTTCCTCATCTTCTAGAACTTCATGTCCTATCTCATCGACTTTTATAACTTTCGCTCCTCTCTTTTCCAGAATCTTTGCCACGGTCGATTTACCGCTTCCAAACTTTCCAGTGACTCCTATGACCACCTTCATACGATTCTCTTTCCCTTCACCTTCATCATTTTGAATTCCTCATGGGATACCACCATCAGGCTCTGTATATCTTCAGATAACGCTTCCTCTATCTTGTCCTCTATATCTGGATCATCTGAGACTATGAGAAGTGTCTCAGAACCCAGAGGCCCCTTCTCCAGAAGGAAAACTTTGTCGCCTTCTGAAAGAATATCCCTGAGTTTTTCCCAGTTCACGTTACCACCCTCTTTTTGAACTCCTTCATATCCATCTTCTCGTATCCTTTCCTTCCCATCAGATGGTATGTTATTTTCTTTCCAAGCTCCACCCCGGGTTGATCGAAGGGGTTTATGTTCAAAAGAGCACCCATGATAACGGTCGCGACTTCATAATACGCTACGAACTGCCCCACGTTGTACTCGTTTATCTCGTCGAACATCACCTTCATACTGGGCCTTCCGTTCGCAAGGAAGGAGATTTCCGTTCCCTTTTGTTCTGCAAGAAGCAACTCTGAAAGGTACTTTCCAGCTATGTAGCTGAGCTCTTCCACGTTTTCATGAACTTTGGGTATCCTTATCTCCCTTTCGAATCTGTTAGCCACAAGGAAGGTTATCACTTTGTCGTTAGGTCCTTCGTTGTACAGCTGTATCTGAGAATGCTGATCTGTTGTGCCAAGTGCTTTTATCGGGGTTTGGCCGGTGTTGACCACTTTTCCATCAAGGTCGTATTTCTTTCCAAGACTCTCGGCCCATAGTTGTCTGTACCAATCCGCCCAGGCGTATAGCCTGTTGGAATACGCCATCATGACCGATATGTTCTTTCCTTTCTTCAAATAGAGGTAATGAGTGATCGCAATCATTGCAGAGGGATTTTCGAACACGTTGGTTTTCAGGCATCTCTCGAAAGCATCTCTTGCTCCCTTATGAATTCCGTCTATATCTATCCCCTCTGCGAAAGCAGAGAGCATACCAACGGGGGTTAAAACGCTGAACCTTCCACCAACATCGGGAGGTATATTTAAAACCCTTATTCCCTCCTCTTTTGCTATCTTCCTCAAAGCTCCTCTTTCTGGGTCCGTAGTGAAAACCAGATGATCCTTCGGGTTCAATCCCGAAGATTCCAAAAGACCTCTTGCGACCATGTAATTTGCCATTGCTTCTGGTGTTGAACCTGATTTGGATATGACGTTGAAGACGGTTTTCCTGATATCAACAAGGTCCAGGACGGATGAGAGAAGATCTGGATCCACGTTGTCGACTATGAAGACCCTTAAAAAGTTTTTCCTTTCTTCCTTAGATAGATAGTTCCAGTTCAGAGGCTTCAAAGAGGTGTGAAGCGCGATATTTCCAAGGGCGGATCCTCCTATTCCAAGAACAACGAGGGAATCGAAATTCATGATCCATTCCTTCAATTCTTTGACGGATTCTATCCATTCGGGATCCAGTTTCATGAATCCCGGTGGATTCTCTTTGATATGCGATACGATCTCTCTCACCTTTCCTTCAAAACCTTCAATTTCCTCTTCTCTCAGACCACCCTCCAAATTTGGGTGAAAGAGACCCGAAAAATCGAATTTGAGGCTCAAAGCATATCACCTCTCAATAGACTATGATGGTCTCGACCCTGTATCCCTTCAATCTCTTCCTTGGTTTTAGATAGGATAGCTCTATCAAGAATGCGAGGGCGACGACTTCTCCTCCAAGTTTTTCAACGAGTTTCACCAAGGTTTCAGCCGTTCCACCGGTTGCAAGAACGTCATCGACTATGAGAACTTTCTGGCCTTTCTTTATGGCGTCTTCGTGTATCTGAAGAATTTCCGTACCGTACTCGAGCTGATACTCTTGAGAAACTGTTTTGTACGGTAATTTTCCAGGTTTTCTCACAGGAACGAATCCCTTTCCTTCCTTGTACGCCATGGCCGATCCAAGGATGAATCCCCTGGCCTCAGGCGCGACTATTATTTCGTAATCCAGATCCGATACAGCAGAACACAGTGTATCCACAGCTTCCTTGAAAGCATCACTGTTCGAAAGAAGTGGTGTTATGTCACGGAATATGATACCTTTCGTTGGAAAATCTGGGATATCTCTTATGAAGGATTTAAGATCCATATCCTTCACCTCCTGTGAATCTGTAAGTGCCGATATCACCTTCAAAAAGAGCGAAAACGGAACTACCGGTCCCGGTAACCATGGTAACTATGGGATCTCTGGATCTCAGAAGCTCATAAGTTTCCTTCACATCGGGATATCTCTGGAAAACCAGGTTTTGAAAAACGTTGTAGGAAAGTTCTTTTATCCTTGGAATATCTCTCTTCAAAAAAGCCTCGTAAAGTTCGTAAGGGTCTCCCATACCCTTCTTCCAATCTTCTTCTTTCAAGAGATCGTACATGGAAGCTGTGGATATTGAAAAACCAGGGAACGCGACATCGACACTGTACCCTTCTATTGTTTTCAGAGGTTCAACGATATCGCCTCTACCTCTTACAATCGCTGTTCCTCCATAAAGGAAAAAAGGAACGTCACTTCCCACGTTTTTCGCTATGAACAGAAGTTCATCTTCTGGTATATCAAAATATCTTCCCAAGAATCTCAAAAAAGCTCCCGCGTTTGAACTTCCTCCACCAAGTCCTGCTCCTATAGGTATTCTCTTTTCGAGTTTCACCTTCACACCGAAATCTTTTCCCGTTGTCTTCTTGAACACGCTGTATGTCATCTCTATTATGTTGTTTTCTATATAAACGTTCGACTCTATGATTATACCCTCTTTCGTGAAGGTAACCCACATCCTATCGAACATGGATATGGTTTGGAAGAGCCCCACTATCTCATGGTATCCGTCTTCTCTTTTCCCAATCACATCGAAATAAAGGTTCAATTTAGCAGGTGATAGTATTTCAAAGCTTCCAAGGCTAGCTTCGACCAACCTTCCATCACTCCTTCGAATTCTTTCAGATCTTCTTTCCTCAGAAGTTTCCACTGGAACATGTCCTTTTCACGAACTCCCAAAAATCTTCCTCTTGCCAAATAAAGGATCCCTACGTGCACACGGCTCACAGATGTTTTTAGATCGTTTATGAGACCAAGGTATTCCAAACTTTCCAGAACGGCATCCACTTCCTCGTTGAACTCCCTTTCAAGACCTTTCAGAAAGGCATCCCACGGATCCTTACCGTCTTCTCTTCTAACGTGTCCCCCCACACCGAGAGAATACTTTCCTCTGAGCCTCCTTTCTGCCTGCTTTTCCGTTCTCTTTAAAAGAAGGATCTTATCTCCCTCCATGAAAACAACATAAGGTATAACCTGACGATACCTCTCATCCTCTTCGACTTCTCTTCTTTTTTTGAAAAATCCTTTCTTCTCTATGAATTCCCTGATCTTCTCTTCTTCTACCAAGACAAATCCCGTCTCTCCCTTAAGAAAATCCTTCAATTCGTCGCTTGGAACAACGAGTATCTCTTCATCCAATTTCTTTCACCTTCCTGGGACGTCGGGTCTTCTTCTGAACAACTCCGTTCTCTCCTCATCCGCCTTTATCTTCTTGTATCTATGAATCGCCTCGCTCGCCATTCTCTTCAATATGGCCATCAAATCGCTCTTTTCAATGATTTCCTCTTTCAAAAATTTCTTTAACCTCTCGCTCAGTGTGAAACCAACTCCCTCATCTTCTGGAACGAAAGAAATGTCTTCTATGCATTCTTTCTCATCGAGATCGGGTACGATCTTTTTAAGCAGCCTTATAGCGAACTCCATGAAAACGACTCCCACCTCCTCTGGCCTTTTAACACTGCTGAGCTTCTCTCTGTACTCGCTTTCGAGTTCTTTTTCGTATTTGACGAACGATAGGAACTTTTCACCTTTCTTCATGAAGTATCCCTCCTCAGATTTTCTTTTTTTTGAGGGCGATGAATCCGATCGCAAGGATAGAAGCGGTTTCGAACCTTAAAATCTTTCTTCCCAGACTGATGAATGTCGTTTTTTCTCTTAAGAAAGACCTTTCCTCCCTGTCGAATCCCCCCTCGGGCCCTGTTATTACCCCTATGTCCCCTTTAAAATCGATCGAATCGATGTTCTCACCCGATGGATCCAGTGTGTAGTATTTCACACCTTCCTTCAAAATCTCATCGAGGCTCTCCGAAATCTCGATCTTTGGAAAAAGATACCTTTTACACTGCTTCGACGCTTCTTTCACGATGTTGAAGATTTTTCCATAGCTGTAGCTTCTTTGAGATCTTTTGAATCGATGAACGATCAGAGTATCCACGCCGAGTTCCACACATTTTTCGATTAGAAGCCTCAACCTCTCCCATCTTCCTGCTGGAACGACCGCTATGAGTTTATCTTCACTTTCTCTCTCTACCTCATATCTTTCCAGGATCTTGCATATCGTTTCCTTCTTCCTTATCTCCTCAACGGTGCAAACGTATCTCATACCCTCCCCATCGGTGACCTCTACTGTGTCTTCTTCTTCAACTCTGGCAACCTTCAGATGTTTCGTTTCATCCTCGTCCAAAACGATCTTTCCTTCCCTTTCCTTACCGAAGAAGAGATTGGGCATTCAGGGAATCACCTCAAATCCAGTGTATGACACCAAAGCCTCCGGAACTTTTATGCTTCCATCACTGAGCTGGTAATTCTCCATGATGGCAACCAGTGCTCTTCCGATGGCCACACCGGAACCGTTCAAGGTGTGAACGAATACGAGTTTCCCATCTTTTCTCCTTCTGTATCTCATGTTCCCACGTCTTGCCTGAAAATCCTCATCGTTGCTACATGATGAGATTTCCTTGTAGGAATTGTAGGAAGGAAGCCAAACCTCTATGTCGTAAGTTTTGGAAGCTGAGAATCCAAGATCTCCTGTACAAAGTTCCACCACTCTGTAAGGAAGGTCGAGCCTTTTCAGGATTTCCTCGGCGTGAGATACGAGAGTTTCAAGGTCATCGTAAGATCTCTCAGGTGTCGTCACCCAGACGAGCTCAACCTTATCGAACTGATGCTGCCTTATCATCCCCCTGACGTCCTTTCCGTAGCTTCCAGCTTCCCTTCTGTAACATGGGGTGTAGGATACGTACTTTTTGGGAAGGTCTTTCTCTTCGAGGATTTCTCCTGCGTGGAGAGCAACGAGAGGCACTTCGGCTGTTGGGATCAGGAACAAGTCATCTTTCTTTGTGTTGTAGAGATCCTCTTCGAATTTCGGCAGTTGCCCTGTTATCGTTATGGTCTCCCTCTTAACCAGGTGAGGAAGCCAAACCTCCGTATAACCATGTTCCAGAACGTGAACATCCAGCATGAAATTCACGAGGGCTCTTTCCAGCTTTGCGAGTTTCCCATACATAACGGTGAATCTGGAACCGCTGAGCTTGGATGCCCTTTCAAAATCCATAAGCCCTATATCGGGGCCTAAATTCCAATGAGCTTTGGGGGGGAAGTCGAATTCCCTTGGCTTTCCCCATTTTCTCACTTCAACGTTTCCACTCTCATCTTCTCCAACAGGAACGCTCGTGTGAGGAATATTTGGAACCTGGAGAAGGAGGTTCTTAAGACTTCTCTCGATTTCTTTCTTTTCATCTTCAACCTTTTCCACCTCTTGAGAGATGATTTTCCCTTCTTCTATCAGCTTTTTAGCGTCTTCATTCTTTCCTTCTTTCTTCAATTTCGCTATGGTCTTGGATATTTCGTTTCTTTTGAAACGAAGCTCATTCTCCTTGGTTATGAGCTCTCTCCACTTTTTATCTTCTTCCAATATCCTGTCGATTATCTCAACGGAGTAGCCCCTCTTCTTCAGAGCTTCCTTCACCTTTTCCGTATCGTCTCTTATGATCTTTATATCCAGCACCAAGATACCCCCTTTCCTTCTTCAATTATATCAACCAAAAGGAAGAAAGCCCCCATGCGGGGGCTTATGATGCTTTCTGTACGATCTTATCATCGGATCTTTCCATGACGATCTTTCCGTCCGTAACATCTATGAAAACTCTGTCGTTGTCTTTCACCTCTCCTGAGATAATCTTCATGGCAAGTGGTGTTTCTATCTCCCTCTCTATGACCCTTCTCAAGGGTCTTGCACCGAATGCTGGATCGTACCCTTTTCTTGCGAGGTATTCTTTGGCTCTTTCAGTTAGTTCCAGCTCTATCTTCTTATCCTTCAACCTCTCCTCCAGCCTTCTGATCATTATATCGACTATCTTCTTGACGTGTTCCATGCTCAAAGGTTTGAATATCACTATCGAATCTATCCTGTTAATGAATTCCGGCCTGAAGAATCTTTTCAACTCTTCTCTGACCATCATCTCTATCTTTTCGAAGTCTTCTCCCTTTTCAATGAATCTCAATATGGTGTCACTCGCGATGTTGCTTGTCATGATGATGATCGTGTTTTTGAAATCGACAGTGTTTCCCTTACCATCAGTAAGCCTCCCATCATCAAATACCTGAAGCAATACATTGAATACCTCTACATTCGCCTTCTCCACCTCATCCAGCA
>Ga0190313_1002085_pt1 | contig 10051 bp, 10 predicted proteins | sample 4870071011_MG_FD_169989 | JGI IMG/M metagenome (GOLD analysis project Ga0190313, IMG submission 169989) | Hydrothermal vent sediment bacterial communities from Southern Trench, Guaymas Basin, Mexico - 4870-07-10-11_MG | ecosystem: Environmental > Aquatic > Marine > Hydrothermal vents > Sediment ...
TATTTCTTATTGATACAAGGTTAAATTGTGTTGAGATTTCATCTTGTAATTTGAAAACTTTTTTAATAGTATCTAATTCAACTTCTAATGTTTCATTTGTAGCTATTAATTCTAATAGTTTGTTCATTCTTTCTTTTATTTGTTCTAAATTGGGTCTTTCATATTTAAAATCTTCGAATTTCATGAATTTATTCCTCCTTACGAATTTATCTTCGTTAAAATTATATAATATTATGGCTTAATATAAAAGATATTTAATATATAATTATGATTAAATTATGGTAGACATTTTTTAATTATAATGATATTATATTTATGGACTTTGGAGGATTAGCTCAGTTGGGAGAGCACTTGCCTTACAAGCAAGGGGTCACTGGTTCGAGCCCAGTATTCTCCACCAAATCTACCCGTATCCCGTGATTTTAGTAGTTTCGCTTACTACTGCGATAATCACGGGTTTTTGATTGAAAAATAATATCAGTTTTTTGGCCCGGTTACTGGGAGATAATTCACTCTAGAAACATGTTGTTTCAGGGGTCTTTTTCACAACTCGGAATTTAATTTTATTCAAAAAAACTAGAAATATAGGCGAATTTTGATTCTTGAATCTTGAACTACTTTTTATCCGTCATGATTATGAAAGTGCAGTAAAATACATATGTTCTATCTAGAATTTTGGTGTAGCAGGTGTAGCAGGTGTAACCAATCAACACGAAAGATATAATTATTCATTTATAATAAACAACAACGAGCCGTATCACAAATGACCTAGAAGAATACGGAATATAGCATATTTAGGAACTATTTAATAGAATGGTGCCTTTTCTTAATACAATATGATAAAATGTATTAGATGGGAGATGGTACTATGTATATGAAAGATAGAAAAGTAATAATTAGATCTGCTCAACTAGATGATGTTAATATTTTATGCAACTGGTGGGCAAGCGGAGAGGTTATGGCACATGCTGGGTTTCCAAATGGGTTATCTACTGATGAATCAAAACTAGTGCTGAGGATTAATGAACAAAACATAGATTCTTTACCTGAAAATCAGTTGATTATTATTGAGTTAGAAAATGATTATCCTATTGGTGAAATGAATTATCGTAAGAAGTTGGATGGTGTTTTTGAAATAGGAATAAAAATATGTGTCTTAACTGAACAAAGTAAAGGTTATGGTACAACAGCAATAAAGTCATTAACTGCTTTTCTAAAGAATGAAATGAAAGCAAATAAAATTATATTAGATACAAATCTTAAAAATATAGGCGCACAGAAATTTTATAAAAAGCTTGGATTTAAGCAAACTCAGATTTTAAAAGATTGTTGGACAGATCAATTGGGTAATCTACAAGGTGCTGTATTCTTCGAAATGGATTTGATTTAAATAAGATGAGAAAGAAAGCAAAAAGTCTCAATGCTATTTTGAAAAAATATGTGTTTGTGATATAATTTAGATAACAAAGAGAAGGAAGTGGTATTATGAAAAAACGATTTAGTGCTTTTGGGTTACTAAACTTTTTTATTGTGCTAGCACTCCTATTTAGACAGATATATTATATGAATCTGATTTCTTCATTTGTAGTAAGCAGTAAGGTCGAAAGTGGATTATTAATACTAGTTACCTTGATGATATCATTATCATTGATCGTGTATCTAGCATACTATCTACCTGCATTATTGGTTATTAAAGTAGTATTGAACTTTGAATATAAGATTAACTTTCCTGTTGTTGGAGTTAAATACCAACATGCTAGTTATGATTTTATTCAGATTCAAAATAGATTATTTAAAAAGTTACAGGTTATTAGATGTTGATTTCTTAATGTTTTAATTTATGTAATAGAAATTGAATATTAAGAAAGGAAAAGACAATGAATAGAAAATTATATTTAGGTATAATGAGTTTTTTTGCTGTGGTATTTATTATCACATTTAGCTTTTTACCTTACTATAACCCGATCTATTTTTATCTACAGCATATTAGCCTGTTTTTGTTTGTAGCAATGTTGTTATACTTCTTGTTACAACTAGGATTTAATAGATTAGTTAAGAGAATTAAAAAGCAATCAATTTTAAGAGGATACACCATAACTGTATTGGTGTTAGTATTATTTGGATTTAGCAGCTTACAATTAAAGTTTATTGAAACATATCAAACATCAGAATTTCAGTCTTGTGCTTATTATGATGATTATGGTAATGCGATTTACTATACACAATTACCAAACAACTGTCCTGATTTAGAAATCATAAGTCAAACAAATAACTTTTTATCATTTGAAGTTTATGAGGATATTGAAGGATATGTGCAAAATAATAAACTTGAAATAGTTGGTGAAGGTAATTATGATTACATGGCCAGAGTAAGGACTAATATTGATATTACATATGATTCAGAAGGAAATATCTTAGAATCTAATATGAGGAAGAGTACTAATATTCTTGTATATAATAACGAAGAAGAGATGAAAGTTTATAATTCTATTACAACTAACATTGTAAATGAATTTATAGTGATAGACGAACAAGTTACTGGATTTAGATCAACACAAACTAGAGGTGTATTTGAGGACGCATTTATTGATTTTGACAATGTTGATACCGTTGAACACTACTCAGATATAGCGTTCAATTATGATTACACGGAATACTTGTCTGAAAAAACTATTGCAGAAAACAATGATCGAACAGTTGAAGAGTTATATCAGGTATTAATTAGTAAAAACATATATGATAATTCAGACTTCAATGGCGATCCAATAGAAAATAATGTCCTACAAATATTAGAATTTGTTTGTGATACAGAAGAATGCAGAGTTAAAAGAGAAGATATTGAAGTAACTAGGAGTGAATATGTTCTACTTAATGAAGCAGGACTAATTGATTTTAATCTAGATCATACATTTACAATATCTGAGAATCAAATTGATATTACATTTCCGATTACACAACCTAGAGAAAACACCAAGATGTCAAGTACAACAAGTTATAGTTTATTTAAGGACTATGGATTAGTGTTTGATGAATGCACTAAGACTTTTACCAATATGTTGAAAAGACCAATCACAAGAGTTACATTTAAATATGCTGGTAATGATTATGTTGAGCATGGGGATATATATAGCATTATATATAAAACAGATTATGGATTAAAGGTAGTTAACAAAATGGCTACTATGGAATATGAGTTTACGCATAATCCTCCAGTTTCATTTGTTAGTTCTTTGTATTTTATAGCAGATGTTTATTACCAAGCAGATAACATTTATGATTATGGTAGTAGAGCTTTATACATTCCAACAGATAGAGATGAGATAATTTATCAAAGAAATCCATTAGTTTTTCAATTATTACATTACAAAGAATAATTAGATCAATGATAAGTGCAATATGCATTTATCATTTTTCTTTCCCAATTTACAAACAAGTAATTACTTAAACTCTGAGTAAGTTCTCAATAACTCAAAGCGGAAGAGAAAACAGTATAGAACCTAAATTTTGTGAATCGGACATGACTAAGTAATTAGATATATCCGATAAAGGTAGGGAAAGAAGAAACTCATAATCTAAAACAAAAGTGAAACACAGTATAGTAAAAACATACAACAGCTAATATTAGTCTAACTATAAGGGGAGGGGGTTTATATTTCTTAACTTATATAGGGAGATTGATAGGATATAAGAAAAATATAGTAAATTTTAGATAAAATATGTGTAAAAAGTAGGGGTCTAGATTTTGGGTGTGTATTCCCATGGTGGAGCCCCTACTCCACCATAGAAACCCGCTTCCGTATACGGGTAAACTTCGGGGACTATATTCTCCACCATTTGACAACGTTACCGAGGATTTATGGAGTATTGTTATACGTTATATAGATTCTCGGTTTTTGTATACTCAAAAAGAGCCTGAAAAGTGGCATAATTTGTCGATGCTGAAAATATGCATTCCTTATTGTTTCAGGGGTTTAGTTTGAATCTCGGAAACGGGTTAAGACAATTGAGTAATAGGACTTTTTTCTTGAACCATTTATTGATTTCTATCAAAAAGTAAACATTTAATAAAACGATGTTATAATTAAGCTGGAAGGTGATGATAATATGAGTGAAAAATCAATTGTGGAAAGAGCAGTTAAGGATAAGTTTTATGAGAAAAAAATTTTAAGCCTTACTGATGACGATTTTTGTTTTGAATTGAATATCTCAAATAAGGAAAGATTGCTTTATAGATACAGAAATATTAGTGAATATACACTTAGCGATTTATTGAATGACGAAATTACATTTGCTTCCCCAGAGTTATTCAATGATCCGTATGATAGTAGTTTTATATATAAACCTAAAATTAAAGTAAGTATGAAATATGAGGTTAGACCTAATGGAGGAGTTGCAACAAAAGGTGAAAGTAATAAAGGCAAACTAGCACCTGCCGAAGAAAGAATAATTGATAATAGTCTACAAAAGTTTGCTAAGAATTTAGTTCGCGTTGCTTGTTTTAGTGAACACAATTCAAATGAAGTGATGTGGTCTCATTATGCTAGTCAGGCAAAAGGAATAGTTCTTAGTTATTCTATCAACCAACTAGAAGAACTTATGAAGGAGCACAATATTAAAGACTATGTAATGACTCCTATTTTTTATGAAAATCATAAACTATTTTTTAATCCTATTTCAAAAGATACAGATGAAAAAAAGATGATGTTTTATATGAACAAAGTAATGCTACTTAAAAACAAAGGTTGGGTCTACGAAGATGAGTGGAGACTTATCTTTTCAACATTAAATGAAGATAGATTCTCTAAAAAATATGTCAGCTTAAAAGGTATAAAACCTATTCAAATTATTCTTGGAGAAAATATAAGCCCTACTTATTCTCGTATCATTAAAGATATTGCTAGAGATAAAGAAATTGATTTATTTCAAGCTAATACCATTCAAAAATCTAATACTAGAAAACTGCAACTAGAACGCGTATATTAAATTTCTAAGTAAGTTCAAATCCTATCAAATTATTTGATAAGAAGAACATAATAAATTTCAACTAAATGTGATAGACCGAATTGTATCATGCAAATAAGGTGCCAAAAATGGGTACCTTATTTTTTGTTACCAGTTCCCATGGTGAAGCCCCTCCACCACCACGAAACCCCGCTTCCGGATACGGGTAAACTTCGGGGACTATATTCTCCACCATTTCGACCCGTATACCGAGAATTTAGTAGTTCTCCTTACTACTGCGATATTCTCGGTTTTTTATGTTCTAAAAGTATCGCTTTTTGGACACCTTTTTTCCGGAAAATACCCCCCATAAAACATGTCTTTCTAAGAGTCTTTTTCGCGAATGGGAAGTGGGTTCGAGACACCAAATGAAACCAATTTTAACCTGAAACCAAAGTGTTTACTGTAAATATATTTCGAGGTAATAGAGGTAGTGGGGGTAATTTTAGATTATGATAAGCGGAACCGTATTAGAGATGATCTAATAGAATACAGCATATAAGGTGCTCTGCTCATAGGATTGCATCTTTTTATATATGTCACATTACTTAATACAACAGTTTATTTAAGTATTGACATTATGTCGCATCGTGATATATTTAAATTAGATATGTCACATCACAACATAGTAATTGAAAGGACTGATTTGGATGGCAAAAAGTATTGAATCACTTATACCTTTAAGTGAAACTGCCTATTATATCTTATTATCTTTGAATGAGCCAAGACATGGATATGGAATCATAAAATATGTTGAGAAATTAACAGATAATAGAATAAAGTTAGGTTCAGGAACCGTCTATACAACTTTAGGGAAAATGTCAAAAGCTAAAGTTATATCTATTTATCAAGATAAAGATAGAAAAACAGTTTATGAGTTAACAGTTGAGGGTAATAAATTGCTAGAACTTGAAATAAATAGGATGAAGATAGTGTATAAAGACACTCTATATCAGGAGGGATTATTCAATGACAAAACTTAAATTTAGACCGTTTTGGAGTTATGATGTAATAAAAACACAAGATTGGTTAGATATGCAATGTGAAAAAGGGTATCATTTTGTTAGTTTCAACCCTGCCTTTAGGACTTTTAATTTTAATAAAGCAGATGCAATAAACAAGAAACATGTAATTATTTATGATAAAAGTAATGATGGATGCCCTGCATATGTTTCTAAGAATAATGATTATAATGAAATCTATCAAACTAAAAACTACTGTATTTTAGAACAAACAAAAGAAGAACCTGAATATTTCTCTTCATATGATCAGTTGCTGTCTAGAAATCAACAAATAAAATTTATCGTAGGAATAATTTTGCTAATACAAGTCATTTTAAATATTTTACCTCTTGCTCTTGTATTAGTTTCAGCTACAACTGGAAATATGACTGTTGAGTATGAACCAGGGGGAATAACTGCTCCTACAAATATTGGAGAATTATTAGAAGGTATTTTTGTTTTAATGTTTATGATAATTGGTATTATTGTTCAATTATGGTTAGTTTATACTTATTTTAAACTGAGAAAGTCAAACAAAAAACTTGAAAAGATAAGTGTTGAAGATATTAATTTGTCTTTTACAATTCCCACAGATACTATCATAAGCAAAGAAGAAATGAAACAATTGAAGCTTGATAAGAAACTTGTAAAAAAAAGGAAACTTGGTTGGTTCTATTCACCTGATATTCATGAAGAATGGCTTGAAGAAATGGAACTTAAAGGATTTAATTTAATTAGAATGAGCAAAATTGGAAATAGTTTTTATTTTGTTAAAGGTGAAACTAGGAAAATGAAGTATCATGTTGATTATCAGTTAAGAAAAAATCCATCATACTTCAAGATTAATGAAGAAAGCGGATGGAAACTATATTTCACTTCTCTCACTAGATTTTTTGCAATTTCAGTTTGGGGCCAGGAATACACAGAAATTAAACCAGAATATTATAGCGATCCAGAGAGTAAAGTAAAACATGCGAAAAGATTTATGCTCTCATATATTGTTTGGTTTTTACCAATGAGTTTAATGTATTTCGTAATGAGTGGTTTTTCAATTTATGCATATGTGACAATTGACTTCTTTAGAGATAATTTTTGGCTTTACCTTACACCACTGATGTTTATAATTGCTGGAATTGAGTTCTTGTATTTCTCATTTAGATTGATAAGATATTATAATAGAGTGAAAGAAAACTACTAGAGCTTTATTCTATGTAACAATAAATTCCCTAGTTTTTAATAATAGTATAATTTTTATAAGATATAAAGTTGGAGGAGTAACTATGAAGGAATATAATAAACATATAAAGTCTTTGATTTTGTTTATTTTGATTTTGCTACTTTATGCTTTTACCATAAAATATGGGCTTGATTTATTGTTGTTGATTCCGCAAGGATTACAAATCTATTTAGGAACTGGAGATTACTATCGATTATATAACGTCTCTTTGGGTATTTATAATGAGATACCAGCTAATCAAGAAGCTTACAATTATGTCTTCCTCATCTATCAAAAAGATAATCAAAGATTAATTATATTTGAGTATTCGCTAGAATATAATGGAGGTGTCTATGAAGAGTAGAAAAATTTATATTGTTATATTATTTTTAGTTATGTTTATAATAACTGGTTGTTCAAATGGAACAGAAGTAGAAAACGATGATATTTTCGGCTCATATGCATATTACGAGTGTATTTATTTAGCTAACTGGTCTTCATCAACTATAGATAATCAAACCGGGTTACATAAGAACAAGTATTTTTACGAGATTACAAGTGATAAGTTATCAATACATGATGAAGAAAATAACTTGATAGAAAGTTTTGAAAATATAGAATATATTAGTGTTGAAATTGATAAGGATCTTGATGGAGTGTTTAGTTTTGGACTTGAAGATATCTTTGATTCAATGCTGAAAAGATATGATATATACGTAGGAGACAATAGAATTGGATATTCCATATTTATTGAAAATGATAAGATTTATTTAGCAGACACAACGTATACTGGACCTGGAAGAAACATATTTGCTATATGGTCTTTATTTGAATTGAAGATTCAATAGAGAAGTTTACAAAAGTATATTAGGAAGTTCTTTTGAAGAGTCGCCACCAAGTGTACCCACTTCCGTACTCAGGTAAACTTCGGGGACTATATTCTCCACCAGATGTAGACGTTACCGAGAATTTATGAAGTATTATTATACTTTATATTGATTCTCGGTTTTTGTATACTCAAAAAGAGTCAAAAAAGTGGCATATTTTGGTGGTATTGAAAATATGTATTCCTTATTGTTTCATGGGTTTAGTTTGAATCTCGAAAATTCAAAATTAAGTTTTTTTTGAAAAAAGTATCAAACTTCAGATTTGAGCAAACAAATACTGTTTAAAATTAGAGAATTTCCCCTTAATTAAGCAAAATATTAAAATGCACTTGACTATTACAATTAATGATATTTATTATTAGAATCAAGTCAACCAAGTGGTTGACAAGTTAGTTACTTAGTTAGTTAAGATTTCTTTGAAATAAATTATTGGTATTGTTATAATCAATATGAGGTGATGGTTAAAATGAAAAATATATCAGCGAAAATTAAAGAAAGTAGAATTAAAAAAGGACTTAGTCAAAGTGAACTTGCTGAAAAACTATTTATAACAAAACAAAGTATTTCAAAATACGAAAATAGTAATTCTATACCAAGCAAGGATATAATGGAGAAACTAGAGAAAATTTTAGAAATTAATCTCATTGATGAAGAGAAATCTAAAATATTGATTATAAAAAGAAAATATTGGATTTTTGTGTCTTTGTTAGCGACTTTGTTAATATTGGTTATAGTTTCATTAAGTGTAGTAAATTCCAAATTACATAAAAGTTATGATGAATTAGAAAAAGCATACAATCTAGTTGTAAGTAGTAATATATTAGATTATAGTGGTGTTTTTATATCTTATGAAGGTGAATTTGAAACATCTCCGGAAGATATGAGGTTTTATGTTGATATGGCATTTACTAATCCAACGTCTGCACCATTTTCATTTGACTCAGATTTAGTAACTGTACGTATTAAACTTAATGATCAAAGCGAAGTATTAGAATTAACTTCCATTAGTGAGAATGAACAATATCTTCCTGAAGGTTCTACTTTTAGAACTTCAATTGCTTATTATCTAACAGCCCCTCAAATTAATTCAATTGAATGGTTTGAAATTTACTATGGTGATATGTTTGTTGGAAAAGAAATACTATCAGTTGATTAAGATTATTATTCTTAAATGAATATATCTTTCATTATAAATCAATAACAATGAGTTTTATCATACAAATAAGGTGAAAAAAAAGCTACCTTATTTTTTGTTACTAGTTCCCATGGTGGAGCCCCTGCACAACCACAAGTACCCACTTCCGTATACGGATAACATTCGGGGACTATATTCTCCACCATTTGAACACGATACCGAGAATTTTTGGAGTATTTATATACTTTATATGGATTAGTATATTTATAAACAAGTGCAATAATTGCGTATAATTATTTCTATATATGCAAATATTGCACTTTTCGTTTGTTTTAATGTGCAACGCATTGTATAATATAATTAGGTGGTGATGATATGTCTATAAAAGAATTACGCAAATTATTAGATTTAACACAAAAAGAAGTATCAAAATTAGTTAATATACCTTTGAGAACATATTTAAATTATGAGAATGATGAAACTAAGAGAGGAACTATTAAATATAACTATATTGTGGATAAGTTAGAAGAATATGGATATGTTGATGAAGAACATGGATTACTTACAATAGAAAAAATAAAAACAATAACTTCATCGGTACTATCTAAGTATGATGCAGAATATTGTTATTTGTTTGGATCATATGCAAAAGAAACGGCTATAGAAGTAAGTGATATTGATTTATTACTATCTTCATCCGTGACTGGAATGAAGTTTTATGGTCTTGTAGAAGAACTCCGAGGGGAACTGAAAAAGAAGGTAGAAGTAATAACAGTTTCTTCATTAGAAGGTAATATAGAGTTACTTAATG
>Ga0190313_1002086_pt1 | contig 10047 bp, 4 predicted proteins | sample 4870071011_MG_FD_169989 | JGI IMG/M metagenome (GOLD analysis project Ga0190313, IMG submission 169989) | Hydrothermal vent sediment bacterial communities from Southern Trench, Guaymas Basin, Mexico - 4870-07-10-11_MG | ecosystem: Environmental > Aquatic > Marine > Hydrothermal vents > Sediment ...
CGATTTCAACGCCCGGGAGAATGACCGCATTTGCACCCACAGAAGCTCCTCTCCTTATTCTCGGTCCTTCAAGCGGCTCTTCCATGCGCAGCGGATACTTGTCATTCGTGAGAACCGCATTCGGTCCTATGAAAACATCGTCTTCTATCCTCGTATTTATCGGTATGAAAGCACATGATTGTATCCTCACATTGTTCCCGATGATTGTATTGCCCTCTATTACCGTGTTCGTCCCTACTAAAACATTATTCCCTATCTTCGTCCCCTCTCTTATCACCGCATTATGACCTGTCTCAAAGTCATCTCCTATCTCCACTCCCCTGTAAATCACAGTATTTGACCTTATGATCGCATTATCACCTATTATTGTCCGCAATTTTCTCCCTTCTCCTCCTTCCCCTTCGCTCTCTTCTCCTCCCCATTCAATCCTTTCCGCCGTTTTGACAGTTTCCTTTTCTCCTCCCTCTGCTGCTGCTCCCCTTATCCTTTCTCTTCTTTCTTCTCCCTTCTCTGCCGTTCTCACCCCTTTTCGTATGCTCCTTAACATCTCCGCTGTCGGATAGCCGATAATTACATTTTCACATATTACTGCGTTCTTCCCTATCCTCACCGCTCTGTAAATAATCGCTGTCTCGTGTATCATCAATATAAAAGAGACAAAAGAAACGAACAAAAATTAAATGTCTCTTTTGGGATGCGTGCATTTGCCTTCCTTCAAATATTCGCAATTATCTTTGCATTCATTGGGTATTTCTATTTCCTTTCCAATCAAGGGACAGAAGCGACGCCTCACTCTTATCTCATTTGCCTTTGTATGAATGTGCTGAACGCGCTGTAATCTTATGAAAATGATGTCTGTATGGGCAATATTACGCGAACCTATCACATCACAATCGGAAAGAATGACGAAATCCCTCCATATATCCACAAAACGACCCTCAAACATTGTCCCTCCGATTGACTGAACGGTTACCTCTTTCCCTTTCATTATGTCGTAGGGAGTTCTACCTCCCTTACCCCCTCCGCTCCCTTTACCCCGCTCCCTCCTTTCTCCTCCGTTCATTTCCTCCTTCTCCCATAATAGATAGTAGAATATAGTAGAGTAGTAGAGAAAGTTTCTATTATATTCTAATAGTTCTTGGAGAGCGATTATTTCTCCTAATAGAAATTCAGCATAGAGCTGGGAGATAGTTTTTTTATTTCTTCACAGTGAAGGGATAGATATGAAAGGGGGAAAGGGGGCAACCCCCAGGAAAGGGGGGAAGGGGGCAACCCCCAGGCCTCATGAAAGATGTAGGGAGGTGACCCCCCACGAAAGAGGTGGGTAACCCCCCACGAAAGAGGTGGGTACCACCATGAAAGATATAGGTAAGGGGATTATATATACTTTGCAGTCCCGGACGTTTTCAGCGTTGCGAGGGTGGGGAGCGGCATGCGTGGACATATATGGAGTTAGAGCGGACTTCCGCAGGTTTTACAGTGGAGCGAAGCGGTTCGAGATGGATGGTTATGATATGTGGGTGGCGGTGATGGAGATTCCGGTGTTTCCATCGCGGGATTATAACTCGGAGCAGGTGAACAGGGTGATATACGGTTATGTTGAAGAGATAAGCGGGGATAAAAAGGTCGAAATATTCAAGAAGTTGCACGAAATAGGGCGGAAATACGGAAAATATCCGCACTATTTGGTGAACAGGGAGACAGTGATTCTTATAGCGAGGCGTCGCTCGGGTTTTGTGAGAGCGAATGCACGACGGGGACATTTCATATTTGTGAAGGAGGGTAAGCGGGGAGAGAGGGAATGGAAAGCGGTGATAGGGCAGGCGCTTACGACGGTTGCGAGATGGTTGAAGCAAAGAGCGGAGAAGTTGAGGGAGGCGGTAGAGCGGAAGGGATATGAGCTTTTCGGCGCGCTTCGTCTTGCGGTGGAATGGGTTGAGGCTTTCGCTCGCAACATGCTCGCATTTGAGGAGAGCATGGCTCACGCTATTGAATATGAGAGGCGTGAGCGTCGTAGGGCGTTAATTCGCATGACGAGCTCTGACGAGAGATATGCATCGCTTGAAAGGATGAAGCGGGAGGCGATGAGGAGAATGATTGAGATGGAAAAGGCGGTTAAAAGGAAAAGAATGGAGGCGGCAAGAAAAGGGATAGCGAACGGCGCCGCTTAATTTTTCCTGACGGTGAGTGAAGCCCGCTCTTATCTGAGCGATTGGTTAGATGCCGAAGGCACTCCCATCGCTTATGAATCAGAAGGTTCCGTCAGCCCATAGCGACTCCCTTTCGCCCGAAGCATCCCCTTTTCTCTTGCTCCCTGTTGCGGGTTGCATAGACCGCATCTAAATATGCGCAAATGAAGAGCGTGTTCAGAGAACAACAGAATGGATGCGGATATTGGCTTCATGCGTGATATATGGCGACTCTTTTTTGGGAGAAGAAGAATGCAGTTGAGCATGTTTTGCGCTCTGGAATGCTCTCGCAGGGAGCGTATGTTGAGGCGTTTGAGTCCGCTTTTGCTGATTAAGCCGACATCCACCGAAAACAGTGCTTGCGGCAATGAAGGAGATGACTGAATTCACAGAGAAATTCAATGAACTTTCATTTTGAGCGCATCTGATATTTAAAAGCATGCCGCGGATGCAAAGTTCCTCTGTGAGATGAACTCATCATATATAAGGATTTCGCTTTTTCTTGATACGAAAGAAATAGAAAATCTTAAAAAGAGCATATCTTCAGTTGGGATTGGCATACTAAACTGGAGGTTGGGTGGTGCGTCTGCCTGCCGAGTGTGGAGGGGAGGAATTCAGCAAATCAGAAAGAGGAGGGGGAATGCGATGTTTTCTGTTGAGGGATGGGATGAGCGGGGAGTGAGTTGGAGCTTTGTGATAGGAGAAGAAACTAAATATTATGGCTGAAAAACTAAAGCAAATGCATTGGAAAAAAATACTACTTGTGGGAGGGATTTTGATGGTGGCTTTAGTAGCGGGTTTGTGTGTGCAAAAGCTCGAAGGAATAGAACCCACTCCTCTTCAGCCATCAGAAGAACTTAAACTTTCTGATTTCCCTAAAGCTTTCAAAAGCACTTTGATTATTGTTGGAGATAATGCTTCTGAGATTGAAATGCAAGCTGCTAATGAAATTGCTGATTATTTGGAGAATGAGGCAGGGAACAAGCCTTTGATAAAGGAGTATTCCGAAATTAGCGATGAAGATAAAAGAAATCACAATTTGATTATTGTTGGCACTCCAAAGACAAACCCCTTCCTTGAGGAGGTGTATGCATTGACGAATGCGACGAGGGTAACAGAAGAATTCCCTGGCGAGGGTAAGGGGGTTTTGGAGATCTTGAGGAATCCTTGGGATGAGAGTAAGGCGATGTTGTTGGTTGAGGGATGGGATGAGTGGGAAGTAGAAAATACAGAAAACAAACAAATAGATAATGCTAATTTCAGTATAAAAGCAAAGAAATATTCATCAACTTTAACGATTACAAATACGGGTGATGTAGTATTAACAAACATAAAGATTATAAAATTGACAGGATTCGCAAAAGAAGGGGGAGCAATGCATGAAGAAATTATCAAATTAATTCCGGAATTAGAGATTGGCAAGAATGTAAATGTATCCATACCCGAAATTTCTTCTTGTGGTTTTCTTCCTGAAGAAGAGAATATAACAGCTAGTAACGAGGGATGGATAATTGTTACTTGTGATCAAGGCGTCACAAAGAAAATGATTTTCTGTGAAGTTATACCTCACGCTATCAAGTGGCATCCTACCCATTTAGAATTTTTTGCATTTTATATTCTCCCTCCTATCTTAGCCATTCTCCTTATTATTGGTGTAGTTCGCTACATAAGCAGAATTAGGGGGAGAAAGAAATGAATTTGAGAAGCGCAGTCATTGTTTTGAGTATAGTTGTGCTGGTTGGATTTCTAATCCCCGTAGCATCAGCTCAATCGAAATTAGATGTATTTGAGAACTCTACTCACCATTCAGCAACAAGTAGTGTAGTAATACAAAATGGATATCTAAAAATAGAAGTAGGAAACAATGGACAATATAGAGGTTGGACAGCTGCTGGAGATGCAATATTCTATCCTTATGGCACGTATCCATGGTCATCTTTTATAACAATAAAAGTCAATGGCTCTATCTATGATAACGCTCCATGGAGTTCAAATCTTGATACCTATTTAACGCAAGAAACGGTAAAGAAGAGTCCTGTAGAGACAGAGACAAAATGGTATATTCCTGAAGAGAATTTGGAGATAACTCAAAATATAATTCTTGTAGGTGAGCAGGCAAAATTCATTCTTAAGCTAAAAAATAAAGGAACGGCAACTAAAACAGTTTCGGTTAGGTATGAGTGGGATACACAGATAGCAGACAATGATGGTGCACCGCTAAGAGAGGAAGGAGGAGATTTGCATGAGTTTGAAATAGCATTTGAGCCAGTTACATTTAGTTATTGGAGTGCTTATGCAAGACCACAACCAGGCTCTCTTGTCATCTATGCTACTTGGGATACTACTCCCGATAAAATAATCTTTGCTCACTGGCCAGAAGCTTATTATACATTGTGGGATTATTCATGGAGTTCGAGCAGGAGATTCTATACTCCTGGATATACTACATATCCTTATAGCGACAGTTGCGTTTTGATGTATTGGAAAGATATAATTCTTTTACCTGGTGAAGAGAAGAGTATCGTAACATATTACGGAACTACTGTCGGCGGTGGTGTAAATGTTGATGTTTCAACGGATAAGGAATACTACGCACCAAATGAGAACATAAAATTATCAGTAAATGTGACAGATGCAAGCGGAAATCCACTTTATCCATTGGAAAAAGAGAATTTCAAAGTGTTTGTAGATGGAAATGAAGTTAATATAGAAAAGTTTGAGAGAATCAGTGCAACAGATTACAGATTGGAGATAAAATCTCCTCAAAGCGTCGGAATGCATTCAATAATGGTCAGAGCCGACACTGCTACTGGCTGGGGTTCTGATACAATTGGAATTAAGGTCTATAAAATAAGTAAAGTATTATTAGGTATTGGAGGAAATAGACTTACTCAATATGAGAACAGTGCCGATACGCCTATTTATTATAGAGGGGATTCTAATGTTTATCCCGTGTTTTTCGTTGATGTGGAAGTTGAAGGGGCAACTCTTCCTGATGTAAAAGATTATATTCAAATTTTTGTTCATATCAATGACTATGCTAAATCGAAATACAAAGTAATAAAAGCAAGTTACGATTCGGACATTTCAAAGTATAAAGCAGAATGGAAAGATATTCCTGATAGCTATCCAGTTGGGAAATATAATGCTACTGCAGAAGTTAGATACTTGAAATATATTGGCATCGATACGAACAGGGATGTCTCAAATGTTTTGGATTGCCTCAAGAATGAGGGTATTCAGTTCGTAGGTCGATATTTTGCTGTCCCACACTCTCAGAAAGTAATCACAAAGGATGAAGCACAAAAGATTTCCGATGCCGGCATGTACATTGTTTCAATTTGGCAAACAACCGCTAATTATCCTGAATATTTCTCATACAATCAGGGTAAAAGCGATGGTAAAAATGCTTTTAAGTATGCGGCGGAGATAGGCCAAACTCCTAATACGCCAGTGTATTTTGCTGTAGATGATGATATTCTCCCGAAGGATAAGAAAAGAATTCAGGATTATTTTAAAGGAGTTAAGGATGGATATAAGGAATATCTCAATGAATATCATATCCCCTACAAAATAGGAGTATACGGTAGTTACTGGGTGCTGAGCTGGTTGAAAGAGCAAGGTATAGTTACATACTTTTACCAAGCATATCCTCATGGATGGAGTGGAGGTGAAAACAAGAACCCATGGCCGGGTTATAATATACGGCAGATTTCTTCAAATAGTCCACTTTGTAACATTAGAGTAGACTATGATATTGGTACATCTGACTTCGGAGGATGGAGGTACGGTTCTTCTCCTTTATCCTCAGGAGTTAGGCATTTCTATCTGATATTTAAACCACCTGCTGGTTATGAGAACTTCGTGAAGTATGAGATTTCAGCAGAGATTCATAATGCATTCCCAGCTCCAGATCCGACACCTGGAGCAGGTTTTATAGGGACAAAATTCTACAATCTACATCAATTTGAATATAGAAACTGGAAAAATACACTTGACTTTCTTACGGGTCCAAACAAATTTGGATGGGATCCCTATCCAGCTATCTTTACAGAGAGGCAGGCAATTGAAAGACTAATAACATTTGCTCATGGTATTGATATCGGTGGGAGTGTAGACGATTCCTATTATGGATACTGGCACATGTGTGATGACGAATCGAAACCTGTGCGGGACATTACCCATATTCATGGTAACTATATCTATGGAACATTTGGAACTTCTAAGGATTATCCTCCACATAGTGTATCTATACCCTTGTTGTGGCAACAAAATGCATGGTGGTACGATATTGATAAATTTAAAGACAGTAATTTCAATCCAGAGCGTAAAAGTCTTCCTCACAACCGACCAACTGGAGTGTGCGCTGACTACGCTCCGTTGTTAATCTCCCACGCACGATCGGCAGGTATTCCAGCAAGAGAAATAGGCGGTTCCTTCGCAGGCAGAAACGAAGGACATGCAGTAACTGAAGTTTATTATGATGGTGAATGGCATCATGTTGACCCTACATGGAATGAGATGGAGAGACCTTGGACATACTCAGAGAGCGGGTATTACTGGACATCTTATAAAACAAGCAGTAAATCTCCGTGGAATGTTGTATTTAGGTACAAGACAGATGTAATTGATAGAAAAGATTATTACAATTATATTGCAAAAGCAATCGATATAAATTTTGATAAAACAGATTATAACTACCCTGATACAGTAAATGTTGACATTACCGTTAAAAACACTGGGAAGGTGCCTATTACTCAAGACTACCTACACTTGCTGGTATTTGATAAGCCAACAATACCTTGGTTGCAAACTCGTATTGTATGCGACAAAAAAATAATAGATAATCTTTATCCAGGGGATACAAAAACTTACAGTTGCTCATACCAGCTTCCTGACTATGGCCGTCTCAATGGATTCTATGAACGGCTTGGAGATAGATACGTCGTCGCTCAAATTGATTATTATGACAGAACATTTCCTCCGTATCATTCAATAGCAACTGTCAGTAAGGTAGAAAAGAAGGTCCCTGGCCTCTGCAACGAGTGGAATTCCCAAATAGCAGTGGATAACTTAGCTATAACTCTTAATACTGCTAATATCACTTCCATTTCCTTCAATGAAACAACAAACGAATCAATTGAAACTTTTGATAAACCACTAAACACATCTGTTATAATTGAATACAAAGTAAAATATTATAGCAATTATACGAGAGAAGGCTGGTATATCTCTAATCCAGACAACAGAACGCACAGTTATAGCTTGATAGCTCCCTTGCTTGGTATTGGTAATGCTGTCTATATCCCTGGATATGGTTCGGTAACCACTAACCAGAGTATAAACACTGATGTCAGTTATATTATTGTTTACAATACAACTACTGGAACGAATGACTCTGTTGATATATACGCATTCTCCCGAAATATTACTCTAAGAAACATAACTATATTTAACGGTCTTGTTAAAGTAGTGGGCACATGGAACACTTCATTAGCACAGGAGAGTGGTATATCTTACCTCTCGTACTTCTCTACAAGAAATGGCAGTGATATGAGTTTTGATGAGATATATAGAGAGTTTGCGAGAGAGATTATCAACAATGGAGACACGTTGACGCAATTCTTCATTGAAGGAGAGGACAGACAAATTTCATACTATAAGATCGGGGATATGGCATACATAAGCGTAGAGGTCATTAATAATGGAGTACTTTCAGAAACAGGAAATCTGAACTTGGTAATTACTGAACTAGGGCCATGGGGTTCAGAAGCCCCAGTTTACAACACAACTAAGAGCGTAACTGTGTCTGCAGGAGATACGACTACTGTAACCTTCCAATATCAGATTCCAGACAACACATCCATTGGATGGCATGGAGTTAAGGTTTCAGATGGAATAGCAAGAGCTGAAACCATATTTATTGTCAGAGCTCCGTTCAATGTTACCTTTGATATTCCACCCAATGTTACGCAGAGTGAAGAATTTTATGTGAATGCAACAATTAAAAACGAGTTAAATATAACATTGTCAGAGATAAATGTCACGATTGATCTGCCAAACGATTTCAACACATCCGAAAACTTAACGAAGTTCGTAGGAACATTATCGAGCGGAGAAGGTGCAAAGGTTAGTTGGCTTGTCACTGCAACTGACTTCGAATACGGTTATGCGCCCTTTACACTCTACATAGATTCTGCAGAAGGTATTAGATACATTGCAAGCGCATACACAAATGTTTTAAGATTGCCAGAGCTTAGAATATATCCATCTGCTCCCTCAGAGGTAAGAGTAGGTGTCCCATTCATCCTTAGAGTAAATGTAACAAATGAAGGGGATTTAGGAATGAATAATGTTTCAATCCGCCTATATTTACCAGATAATGTGACAACCAACGATAGCTTGAATAAATTAATTGGAGATCTTGAGGCTGGAGAAGTAAAAACTATCATTTGGGAAATTACTTCAATGCGTGATAGCGACTTCTGGATAAATTTTGATGGATGGGATGAAAGCAGAACTTATTACGACAATGCAACCATATTTATAAATATAGTCAAGCCAGAAATAACTCTTAGTCTTACAACTCCTTTCGAAGTTTTAGTAAATCAAAGCTTCTATATCATTGCAAATGTTAAAAATATAGGTGAGATTAATGCGACTCAAGTTATCGTGAGTTTGATACTTCCTCCTGAATTTGAAACAGCGAACAATACTTCAGTTACTATTGAGAATATAGCATCTGGTGAAACGAAGGAATTGAAATGGATGCTTAAAGGGGTGAATGCGGGCTACGGAGAAATAGAAGTAAGGGCGAATAATGCATCTGTAAGAAGAGGTATAATAGTATCGGACTTTCCACTGACTGTTAAAACAGATAAAGATGTTTACTTACAAGGTGAGAACGTAATGATAAACTCTAATGTGAGCAATGGAAATCCAGAGGTTTCCTATGTTGATCTGAGAATGAATATAACAATTCAAGGTCGAGGTATTAACGAAACTTACTCCAGACCAATACTTTATATTTCAAGCTTAGAAACTCAAGAAATATCATTCAGTTGGGACACCACAGGAAAGCCCGCAGGCAATTATACTGTAACAGCGAGGCTAATAGAGCAATCTAATTCGAGTGTAGTTCTCAGCGAGGCTTCAACTTCATTTGAAATCATATTACCAAACCAACCACCAATAGCAAACGCAAACGGTCCATATACAGGAATTGAAGGACAACCTGTCGAGTTCAACGCATCTGCAAGCTATGACCCAGAAGGAGCAAATCTAACCTATTACTGGGAATTTGGAGATGGAGAAACAGCAGTAACAACACAGCTGACAATAACACACATTTACGCACATGAAGGAAACTACACAGTAACGCTAATAGTTAACGATAGCGTCCAGAACTCAACACCTTCAATAACATACGCATTAATCAACGATACAGAACCGAAAGCAAACTTCACAGCGAATCAAACTTCCGGATTTGCTCCGCTAACAGTTCAGTTCACTGATTTGTCAACTTCCTACGATGGAATTATTGCATGGGAATGGGACTTTGATGGAGATGGAATCGTTGACAGTAACGAGCAGAATCCGATTTATACATACGATGAGGCTGGAACATACACGGTCTCATTAAAAGTTCAAGAGTCGGATGGAGATTCAGATACAGAAACAAAAACAGATTATATCACTGTGACTTCAGCAGTTGACACAGAACCGCCTACAATAGAATCAGTGACACTTGACACATACATAAATATTCCAAACTCATCCTTCCATGTGACGGTTGAAGCGACAGATAATGTTGGCGTCACGGCTGTGACTGCTGATGGTGTTACACTCACAAAAACAG
>Ga0190313_1002087_pt1 | contig 10047 bp, 10 predicted proteins | sample 4870071011_MG_FD_169989 | JGI IMG/M metagenome (GOLD analysis project Ga0190313, IMG submission 169989) | Hydrothermal vent sediment bacterial communities from Southern Trench, Guaymas Basin, Mexico - 4870-07-10-11_MG | ecosystem: Environmental > Aquatic > Marine > Hydrothermal vents > Sediment ...
TCTTATTCTTTCCGGCAGGTCTATCCCTCTTGCGAGTGGAGAATGTGTGCTCGCTATGCCCACGAGACAGTCGTACTTCCCCTGCGAAAAATCGTTGAGAATATTTTGCTCCATCTTTTCGTATACATACGCTTTTATTCCGTGCTCGTTCAGAAAGGACGCGAGCTCCTTCGCGCGCTTTCTTCCGCATACGAAGGGCACGAAAACGAGGCAGCCCGAGCCGAAGGTTTTAACGATGTTCAAAACCTTCTCCTCCATCCCTGAGTCCTGCGCGAGGTAAAAATCCTTCACGCGCCTGAGGTAGCGCGGTCTGAATCCCAAATCGAAACCCAGCATCTCCCTGAAGAGTTTTACTCTTTTCGTTTGCTTCTGCTTCTGCGTCGCTCCCGAAACAACGAGAATACCCACGCGGTTGCGGTTTTTGAAGAGCTCTATCTCCCTCCTCATCTCGGAAATGCGCTCGAGCGTCGAACGCGGTGCTTCGCTCGAGGATTCGAGAATCAAATCTATGAGTTTCAGCCCCGTCTTTATTATTCCCTCGTCGAAGCCCAAACAGTAAAGAATTTTATCCACGTTTTTCGGTGATTTCAGAAACGAATCGATATCATCGACGAAAACGAAATCGAATTTGCATCGCCTGAGCGTGGCGAAGTTTTTCACGAGAAACATTTCCGTCGAGATGAACACATCGAAATCCCCGAGGCTGAGCTTTTCCAGCACATCCCTTCTTTCCCTTTCCCCGAGCCCGGAATGATAGTGGAGTATTCTCGGCTCGGTGCGCATCTTCCTCGCGAGAGCCGCCATCCTTTCGTACACCTGCTGAACGAGCATCGCCGAGGGAACGAGGATGTAGCTCTTTTTGTTTTTCGTGGAAAGATAGAGGGCGATCACCATGCCGAGCGTTGTTTTTCCCACCCCGGTCGGAGCCACGAGAGAAAAACTCCTGCCGAGAAGCACCCTTTTCGCCCACACCTTCTGCAGAGACCACGGTCTGCTCTTCAGCAGGCTCCTGAAGAAATCGAAAAAGCGCTCGAACTCCCTTCGGGCATCGTAGTAAAACTTATACTCCCGCAATCTTCCTCGTTTTTCGAGTTCCGAGAACGCCCCCCTGCTCGTTGCGGGGAGCCTCTCCAAACAGTTTTCGCATATCCCGAGAGCCCGCAGCCTCGAATCCGAAATCATGCCGTTGCAGTTCAGGCAGAGTTTCGAATAGTAGGACTTCGTCGCAATTTCCCTTTCCCGCGAGTTAGCAGCCGCCACTTTTCAGCACCGCAATTCTGCGCCCTAAAATCGAGCAAAAATGGCTTAGGAACATTTAATATTTCCGGCTCCCCGAAATAAAAGTTTTCCGCGTTCCAGCTGTCCGCGAAGCGCTTCGGTTCGAAAGCTGTAGAACATCTTACAATTCCGATTACGCTAAGAGAAACGAGATGAAAAAACCTGAGTAACGTTATCTGCTAAATTCCTTTATTTTCTCATTTTTCTGCTAATACTGCTTCCTGCGATAGCACCGCTAATCGCTGCGGCTATTATACCCTGAGTGATTCCCGCTCCGTCCCCTACGGCATAGAGGTTTCTGATATTAGTCTCCATATTTATGTCCACTTTGACTCTTTCGGAACCATTTCGTTCCGGGAGAAAAAGTAATTTAATGCTTGAAAAGCATAAGACAATTATGGAAGTTTTGAAAACCCTTATAAGGGAAGTTGAGAAAGACGAAAGAATGGTTGCTGTTATACTCTTTGGAAGCTTTGCTAGGGGAGAAAACTTCAGGGATATTGATGTTTGCCTTGTATTAAAGAAAAAACCGGAAAATCTCGAAATGTCGCGAATAAGACTTGAATACCTATCGAAATTTCCCGCTCTGGATATTCAAATCTTCCAACAACTCCCAATTTATATTAGAGCCAGAATTCTCAGAGAAGGGAAAGTGATTTACTGTAAGGATGAGGATTTGCTTTACGATATCGCAATTCTAACTATAAAAGAATTTGAAGATTTTAAGCACGTATATAAAGAATATTTAGAAGGTGTGCTTCATGGATAAAGAAAGAATACTGCAAAAATCGATGAGTTAAATCGATACATAGCAGAGTTAGAAGCAATAATGCCTCAAAATCTTGAAGAATATATTGAAAGTATAGAAGAAAGAAGGGCATGCGAAAGACTCCTGCAGATAGCAATCGAGTGCATTCTTGACATTTGCGCCTTATTGGTTAAAGAATTAAAACTGGGTTTACCATCGCAGGAGGAGGACCTCTTCGCCAAAATTCTAAAGAAAAGGGTAATAACGGAGGAAATGGAAAGGAAGTTGAGGAGTATGAAAGGTTTCAGAAATATTTTGGTCCATAGGTAAGTAAAACGTTTTTATCATCTCGAAAAGATTTAAAATTAAGTCAATATTTTCACTAAGGTTCCGTTCAAAATCAGCATGATGATTTTTAATAAAATTTTACCTTCTTCCTTCAATCTTTCCAAAATTTCGTTGTTGTGAGCGTTAATCCAGTTTTCGAGAAATCTTTTCATGGATTCTATGCTTCGGAATCTCGGCCATCGGTGCTTGTTGCGGAAGAATTCTTCGATCATGTTGTTGCTGTGCTCTTTGAAAGATTTTATCCGCTCGTGCTTTACACGATGTTTGAACACTTTTACTATCGCTGGTCTATATCCCTTAAAGGAATCCGTTCTGATTTTTTCCGGTTCGTAAGTCGGTAAGAATTTTTGCTTAGCCGAGTCCAAAGCAGCGGCTGCGGCATCGCTGTTTCTTCGCTTCGATAGAGACCAACCGACTATCAGCTTTGTTCTCGAATCCTTTATCGCAAAGAAGTAAAATTTTTCGCTGTTTTTCCACGTTTTTACCTGGGTATCATCCAGAGGGAAGCAATTTCCCTAACTTTGGGAAAATTGCTGCGCATGTGATGAGAAACCAGTTGCACCAGTAATGAATTGTTGTTTTCGATTTTATCAGCACGTGGAATGTTCGGTTAATGACCTTTCTTATTCTTTCTAAAGAGAGTCCTTCAATTCTCAAACGCACCGCAGACTTAATCGCTACTAAAGGAAAAGTAAAGTGCTTCGGTTTATTATCGCTTATCGATTTTTTACAACGTTTGCAGTAGTACTGCTGCACAGTTTTATATTTAAGTTTTTTCTTACCATTTTTTATTAACCTGTATCCGCAATAGGGGCACGGGGGATTTTGGTTGGTCTTTCGTCTCATAAAAAATCTTAATCCCCCACCCCTATTTTAATGTTTACCAAGAAAATTTTGAACACAACCGAGTTAGGGTAAGCGGGATGAAAACCGTTTATTTCGTAACAACGAACAAAGGGAAGGTACATTCCGTAAGCAGCACGCTATCCGAATTTGACATTCGGGTGCTTCACGAATCTTTAGAGATTCCTGAATTGAAATACGAAAGTTTTGAAGAAATAACGATTCACAAAGCGCTCTTTGCATGGGAGAGAATAAGAAAACCGCTAATCGTAATGGATGCGGGGTTATGCATACCCAGTCTGAACGATTTCCCCGGACCCTACTCCAAATACGTGTTGAATAAAATCGGTGTGGAGGGGATTATAAAACTTGTGGAAGATAAAGACAGGCGCTGTTATTTCAAAAACGTTCTCGGCTACATGGATTCAAAGTTAAAAGAACCAAAACTATTTTCTTTCAAAATAGAAGGCACCATCGCCGAAGAACCGAGAGGAGAGATGAAAGAGTATTCATGGTCGAAGTATTCCCTTATATTTATTCCGAAGGGTCTGAATAAAACGCTGGGGGAAATGACGAGGGAGGAATACGAAGAATGGAGAGCAAGGATTAACAAAAGGTCGTATTTAATCGAGTTCGGAGAATGGTTTTCTAAAAGAAAGATATAGATGCGCAATTTCTATGCTTGCCCAACTCAACTACGAACCGTTTGACAACTCCTTTCATTTTGAGTGAGGGGGTTAACGTCGCAATATACTCTACAATAAAGCCGTGTTCTCTTTCTTTTCTCCTTCGTTGTGCACTTTTCGGCAGAATAGAGGAATAAAACGCACGCTTTGTGTTAACTGTGGCGAACCTCACAACCAATCTCACGGTGTTATGTCTTCCGTCTGCCGCAGCGCATTGTGCATTTTTCTTAGCCTCGTAGAGAATCACCATATCTGAAAACCTGTTCGATACAGGTTTTATACTTTACCATACAAAATTAAGAATTGGCTCGAATTTTCTTGAGGTGAGAGGCATCAGGGAAAGAATAGTTTTCTTAGGCACGGGCGGCGGTAGAATGGTCACGTTTACGCAGGTAAGAGCAACGGGCGGAATTTACTGCGAGCTTAGCGGCATAAGATTCGTTATCGACCCCGGACCGGGAGCGCTTGCACACCTGCGGAGACTCAAACTTAAAGACCCCATGGGCGTGCTGCTTTCCCACGCTCACGTGGACCATTACACGGATGTAAACGTGATATTAGACGGGATAAACGAGAAGTACGGAAAGGGTTTCCTCATCGCCGAAAAGCACTGCCTCGACGGCGAGGACATGTGCGTTCAGAGATACATACAGAAGAAAACAGCATGCGTGTTCGGTGTGGAACCGAACGACGAGGTTACTATACCGAACACAAGCATTTCTATCCGCACGATTCCTACGAGGCACAATTTCCCCTGCGTGGGTTTCAGAATCTCTGCCGAGAAAACAACCTTGTGCTACTCCAGCGACGGTTTTTATTATGATGGAATGGAAACGTATTTTGAAGGTTGTGATGTAGCAATTTTTAACGTGATGGTTCCTTACAATTCCGCTCCGAAAGAACTGAAGCACATGAGCACAGACGACGTAATAAAGATTCTCAATAAACTAAAAGAAAAACCGAAACTCGCGGTGCTGCACCACTTCTCGTTCTGGATGCTCAGGAATAATCCGCACCTTCAGGCAAGAATAGTAGAAAAGCAGACCGGTGTAAAAACGATAGCAGCAAGGGATTTCGCGGAAATAGACCTGTCAAAATACCGCAAATCGTCGCAGCAAACGTTGAGGTAGCGGATGCGATAAAAATTATCCGGGTTTTCTTATTCCGAGCGCTTCTGCAAGTTGCTCCTTGAAGGAAAGCACCATTCCCCGCGCGAGATTGAAATATCTCCTTCTCGTTTTGTAGTAAAATGTTCTGTTGTACAAACTCCAGAACGCGCGCTGTATGAAGTTCGAATACTGATAGGAAGTTACGAGCCATGCCGTAATCTGTATCGATACGTTTCCCCATTTGGTTTGAGTGTGCTGCTCGCCCTGTAAAAGTATCCTTACTATCATCCCCGTCCATTTATCAAAATCCTTTTTCCAACTTATCACGTTATAGAACCATCGCGGGTCTCCTGTTATGTCGTATTTAAAAATCTTTTCGTAGATATCCTTTGCCTCTATCTGGAATATTTTTTCTGCCAAATCCCGTATAATTCCGTATACCGCAAAGGGATTTTCACCTTCGAAGTTAAGCACTATGGTTTCGTGCGGAGCAAATATGTCGTCGACTATTTCCAGTTTACCCATACCTCCACCTTATCATATTTTGGATTTAAGTAAATAAATATGCATACCTTCCTTGCTCTTTCATAACACAGGCATGATGATCAAAAATCGAAACTCTGTTTCGTTCCGTGTTATTCACCTGTTTCTAAAATCACCACGAGAATTCCGTAAGCAACGAATCGTCAACGAAGTTGAAAGCCTAGCGGAAGCGCATTTTTCTTTGATTTAATCAACCATTTCTAACATGATAATAAAAGAAAACCAATTGGTCTCTCATATTCAACGAGGAGAGAACCTTGTTATTCTGGATAATTAAGGAAGGGTTCTTTGAATTAAGCATTCTTAGACGAGGCTCGCGTTCTCCCGCTTTATCGCAAGTTATCATGGAAAAACAACCATCTTCCTTTAATCGGCTTCGTTTAGAGCCAACGCGGTGAATCCCATCACAACGCTCACCATGTTTCAATTCCCCATCGTAGGAGGATTCGCATAAATAACTGCCACAATCAATCTACCACGTTCAATTTTCCCGCTTGCGCTCGTAAGTTTGGTTTTTAAGCATAACTCTTCATCACAAGAAAATTTTGAACAGACCTTCAATAACATTGTTTCCGATACAAGCATGGTGCTGTCACGGTTTACCTTCCTTATCGGAAAAAGGTTAAATTAAGAAAAGGACGGCGGCTGCCTGGTTTGTTTGCTACACGAACGCTTGCTTGGCAATCATGCCTGTTTTGAAAAACAACCCGAACCCGTCTCAAAATAAAGTTATTTAAATATTTTCGCCCATATCATGATTATCGTGATAAAGGATTTCTCGAGTTGATACGGGATGGAATCAAAGAAGGGAACAACAACCGTTGGTGTGGTTGCAAAGGATTGCGTGGTGCTCGCATCCGAAGCGAAGGCTACCTTAGGATATCTCATTTCGAGCAAGGAAGCGAGAAAGATATACAAAATCGATGATAGAATAGCGGTTGCGATAAGCGGCAGCGTCGGCGATTCCCAGCAGTTGATAAGGGTAATAAAAGCGGAGGTGGAACTTTACAAGCACGAAAATAAAGAGATTACCGTAAACGCGGTTGCAACGCTTCTCGCCAACATACTGCACTCCACGAGATACTTCCCCCTGCTCACCATGCTGATATTAGGAGGCGTGGATAAAAGAGGTTGCCATCTTTACAACATCGATGTGACGGGAGGCATGACGGAAGATAAATACACGGCATGCGGCAGCGGTTCGCCCGTGGCGTTCGGAGTGCTCGAAAGGGGATACAGGGAGAACATGCGCGCCGAGGAGGCGGTGGAGCTCGCGATAGAGTCGATAAAAGCCGCTGTCGAAAGGGACGTGTTTTCGGGCGGTAGAAAAATCGATGTGGCTGTTATAACGGAAAGCGGCGTAGAGTTTTCGAGGCACGAAATAGGTCCGAAACTTTCTGAATAAAACCTCGCGCTCCTTATGTTCGCTTCGTGATAACCTAAACGGGATTGGAATGAACAGCATCGTTGAAGAAATACTGAACTCCCTGCCGGAAGAGGCGAAAACGGGCGAGATATGCTACGAGGCGAGCGATATCGTTGTGTACACCAAGAGTTACGATTTCCTTCTGAACTGCGGCGAACTCATCCGCCAGCTCGTGAACCGATTCAAAAAAAGAATAGAAGTAAGGGCGAGCCGTGAATTGCTCAGCGATGAGAACGAGGCAGAGAACAAGATACGAGAACTCGCACCGAAGGAAGCGGAGATAACCGAAATCTACTTCGAACCGGAGTTCAGCAAGGTTATAATCCACGCGAAAAGACCGGGAATAGTTATAGGAAAGAACGGCGGAATCGCGAGAAAGATACTCGAAACAACGTGCTGGACGCCCGAGATAAAGAGAAGCTGCGAGATAGAAAGCGAGATAGTCAAAGCGATACGGCGCATGCTTCACGCCCAGGCATCGGAGCGCAAGAAATTCCTCCACGAGCTCGGTAAGAAAATCTACAGCGAATCGAAGGAGGTAGAATACATACGCGTTTCCTGTTTGGGGGGCTTCAGAGAGGTGGGAAGGAGTTGCGTGCTCGTTAAAACACCGAACAGTCACGTGATGCTCGACTGCGGCATAGCGGTCGCGGGCAGCAGACCATTTCCCTATTTAGAAATGGAGGATTTCGTCCTGCAGAAACTCGATGCAGTTGTGATTTCCCACGCGCATTTAGACCACGTGGGTTTACTTCCCTATCTCTACGAGTACGGTTACCGCGGTCCGTGCTATATGACCGAACCCACGCGCGACCTCATGGCTCTGCTCTGCATGGATTACATCAACGTTTGCCAGCGCGAGCATAAGGAGGCGCCCTACTCCATAAAAGGGATAGAGAAGGCGATAAAGTATTCCGTCGCTTTAAAATACGGCGAGGTAACCGATATCACATGCGACGTCCGCCTAACTCTCGAAAACGCGGGTCACATGCTCGGGTCGAGCGTCGTGCACCTCAACATAGGAAACGGAACGTACAACCTGCTCTACACGGGCGATATTAAATACGGGGTAACCCGTTTGTTTTCTCCTGCCTCGACCGATTTTACGAGGGTGGAGGGTGTTATAATAGAATCAACCTACGGAAGCAGCGAAGATGTGCAGCCGAGGAGAAGCGAGGCCGAAGCGAATCTGATAGCGCACATAAAGCGCGTGATAGCACGCGGAGGCAAGGTTCTGATTCCGAGTTTCGCGGCGGAGCGCGGACAGGAGGTTGTCGCGATTCTAACCTCGACCGACATTCAGGCACCTATTTATTTAGACGGGATGCTGTGGGATGCTACCGCCATCCACACCGCGTATCCAGAGTTCTTTTCAAGAACGATGCAAAAACTCATGCTCAAGATGGGTAAAAATCCCTTCCTCGACCCGAGGCTTAAGGCAATAGGTTCGGCTAAGGAAAGGGAAGATGTTATCACCGAGGCGAGACCGAGTATTATAGTAGCGACGAGCGGCATGCTCAACGGCGGACCCGTGCTGGAGTATTTGGAAAAACTCGGCGGAGACGAAAGAAACGCGCTTATATTCGTTGGCTACCAGGGCGAGGGAACGCTCGGTAGAAGGGTTCAGAAGGGCTGGAAGCACGTAACGGTGAACAACAAAACGATAGAGATAAAACTCGAGGTTATAACGGTCGAGGGATTGAGCGGTCACTCCCCGCAGCGCGAACTGATAAACTACATAGCGCATCTAAGGACGAAGCCGAAAAAGGTAATAGTGAATCACGGCGAGCCGAAGAAATGCGTCGAACTCGCGCGAACGATTCACCGCGTGCTCGGAATAGAAACGGTCGCGCCGAAAAATCTGGAAACCGTAAGGCTGAAATAAAAAAGCGAAGAAACGCAACGCTTCGCAGGTTGCAGAGGGAAATCTCCATTTTTCTCAGTAAAAGTAATACTTGTGCGTTCTTTCTTGGTTTAATTATCGCGATAGCAGGATAATGAAATAGAGTTTCGATTATTGTTCTGAATTTATAAGCCGTCACGCATCGCCGCAAATCCGGAGCCCAGCGCTCACGCTTTTTCTTTGCCCTTCGATTTTTAAAAACAGGTTACTATCTTAATTTATGTCCGGCACAGAAGAAAGGGAGATCACAAATCTCATCTTCGAACTCGGGCACCTGAAGAAAATAAAAAGGGAGGGGTGGAGATTCGCCGGAGTTTCGCTTCCGGAAAGCGTTGCGGAGCACGCGCTGAGAGCGGCGCAGATAGGTTTTATTCTCGCCCGAATGGAGGGTTACGAAAACCCCTACGAGGTTTGCGCCATGGTCGTGTTCCACGAACTCGAAGAATGCAGGCTCGGGGATGTGCACACCGTAGCCAAACGCTACGCGAAACTGCGCGAAGAGGAATGCGCCGAGGAACAAACAGAAGGCTCGGGAGAAATAGGAAGGGAGATATTCGGGTTGTGGAAGCGTGTGAAGGAAATGAAGGACAGAGCCGCTGTAATAGCGAGGGACGCCGACCTTCTCGAAATGGCGTTCACGGCAAGGGAATACGAGGAACTGGGTTACCCGACGCGGCACTGGTTAAATGTCGTTTCGAAGCGTCTCTCCACGCGTTCCGCGAAGAAACTGTTCGAGGCTATGCTCTCCGCCTCTCCGAGGTGGTGGAGGGAGATAATGAAGGATTAGAGAGCGCCTTTTTAACCTCGTTGGCCCCTGCATCGCTCTTCACCGCGCACTGCGAGAAAACCGTTCTGCTCGCGGAATAACCCCTCGCCCTGAGCGAGCGAATTACCTCGCTGATTTTAGGTAGATTAACCCTGAGCGAACTCGCGATTTCGGGTAACTCGTAGTAAAACGGTTGCTCTATCTCTTCCATCGCTCTTTCCAAAATTTCACTTCCCTCCATCCCGCGCTTCAGCATCTCGTCCCTGATTTCCCGACACACGTTTTTTTCGTGCAGCCTGCCGAGATAGATTTCGCCGACGTAGCGTGCGCCTCCGAAGGGAGAAAAACGCCACTCGGTTTGGGTGCAGTAAAGCGGTTTAAACGCAGAGAGCACCTC
>Ga0190313_1002088_pt1 | contig 10045 bp, 8 predicted proteins | sample 4870071011_MG_FD_169989 | JGI IMG/M metagenome (GOLD analysis project Ga0190313, IMG submission 169989) | Hydrothermal vent sediment bacterial communities from Southern Trench, Guaymas Basin, Mexico - 4870-07-10-11_MG | ecosystem: Environmental > Aquatic > Marine > Hydrothermal vents > Sediment ...
CAAATAAGTATATAAGTGGGGCAGGTATTTCAATCATAGGTTTAAGGAGATTAGTCATACCCATAAATCAGATTAAGTTACTAGTTAAAGCGATTAGCTTAAAGGATGCAATTAGGGAGATCGAAGCTGGTGCTACAGTCTGTCTAGCATTATTAAACAAGATCCTTGATAGAGCACCAGCACAATTCTGGGAGAAGGCTAGAAGGAATAAAGATGATATATGGCCCATAAAATATGTACTAAGGAGAGTTAATGAGGAAAGGAATAAACTTATAGAGTCTATACGTGTTATGCTTGATACACTTAATCGTAGCGAAATAACGATACTTCCTGATAAAGATGTTTTGGGAAGAATAGTTTATAACATTATAAGAGGGCGTTCAATAGAATACATATTTAGCGATGAAGATCTTATTATGGGTATATTGGCTAAATACAATTATTTGAAAAATTACCAGTATTATCTAGTGGATTTAAAGGGTGTAGAGGAAGGTGAGAAGAACTATTATATAGTTTACTCATCAAATCTGGATAAATTTATACGAAACTATATGGAAAAATACTTCACCAGAGTACCTTTAGTAAGTGTTGAAGATAATGACTATTGGTACACAATTCTAAGTATGAGGAACATTAACGTATTTAGTTCATTACTTAAGAATCCACTTAAGGACTTACTTAAGGATCTAGAAGACACATACTATAGCTCACTAAATGTTATAATAACGGTTGACGAGTTATTCCCACCTAAGCTTGTACTTGTTGGTAAACATATTGATATAAGGATATTCTCTAGAATACCAGTATTTAGTATTGAAGGCTTATATGAAGTTTTACACGAACTAATAATTAACATAGAGTCGATGCCTAGAGAAATGATTAGTTCAAAAATAAATCTATTATTCAGAATACTTAGAGATCTTGGTAAAATCATTAGCTTGCCAACATATCACTATGTTGATTTATTAGAGAAGATCAAGGATATGGAGAAGAGAATTAGTAGTGAACGAAGAAATTATTTATTAAGAATATATGATCTCCTAAAATATGTTAGTCCATAGAAATTATTCGATAACCATTCTCTTCCTTAAAACAACCTTAAATGGACTAAACGGGTACCCATCGCCTTCATAGAATTTGGTTAGAAACTCTACAAAGCAAAGTCTTAGTGAGTGGATAAAGCTTCCAAGGGCTGATAAAGCTGTATTTATAAGGTGTCCTAGAAATGCTACAAGTACTGCTAGAATACCAGCTACTATAGGACCTATTATTGGGGGTAGCATATTTGATATACCATTATAGATCATTACAGCCATAAGGTTAAAGCTTGATGCAAGATATATCGTGGCAAGACCTACACCTGCAAGTCTACTATAGCTAAGTACATCACCTAATAGACCCGTTAAATTGAATAACCACATAAGTATTCCTAGTCCACCTATACTCTTGATCATGCCTATTATGATCAAGGCCACACCTATTAGTGCTAACCATAAAAGGTAGTCTATCATATCCTCCGGTATTATTGGTACTGGTGTGTTTAGCATTGTATACATAACATACGGTATACCGAAGATCTCTGCTATAAATAACCCTATCTCACTTATAGCATCTCCAATATTCTTTCTCTTCAAATGCTTCGCCAATGCTATGGCATGAGCTATATTTACATGTATCAGCCCAATTATCAATGATAATGAGAGAAACATTATTGGGTCATTGAATACATTTGTAATTGCATACTTCAATCCAGCTATCGCTAATGAGTCTCCAAACAAGGTACCAGATAATGCTCCAACAACAAATCCTACAGCACTAGATACAACAAGGGATCTCTTAAATAACTGGTAATCCCTATTATATATGTCTACAACAAACTTATCAAGAACAAGGAAAGCTGCAAGAATAATAGCTATGGCATATCCCATATCACCAAGCATTATACCATAAAATAGTGCAAATGAATATGCAAGAATAGGTGTAGGATCCCATTCATAGTAATTAGGTATGCCTATAAACTTCACTATAGGTTCATAATACCTAATAACTCTGGGGTTCTCAAGGAGCGTTGGAGGTTGTTCGTCTTCTGAAGGCTCACTATACTCTACGTACGCTGGTATACCCTCACTCTTTAACCTCTCTAGCAGGGCATTGGCTTTCTTTTTAGGCACCCATCCAGTAACTAGTGTTAAGTATTTTAGTGATGAAATATTGAGAAGTGCCTCGATCTTATTAATCATGTTCTCTACAATAACTCTATACTTACCTAGATCCTGTAGGGACTGGGAAATTATATTATCTAATTTCTCCTTTAGCTCTTTTACCTTAGTATTTAGTTCCGCCATTCTCCTACTTATGAACATGTTTAGTTGATCCACTGTATTGTATTTCTCTATGAGATCTTTATCCAGCCTTAAGTATTTTAATCCAGATAGGGATATTTTTCTTAGTATATTATCAAATTTACTGCTCTCAATTACTATTATTGCAATAGCTATCTCATCAGTAATAGTATTGTATATAACTGGTATCTTATTTTCTGTTATAAAGTTTTGAACATTATCTGATTTGCCATAAATTGTTATTATAGATAAGTGCTTCCCCCTATACAGGATATATTTAACCCTATAATCACCGGGTAAATACTTTGTTATGCTATGGATGTTTGCTAGATTATTTAGCTCAGTACTTCTCTTTTCAATACTACTCTCTAAACTTTTAACATCAACATATATCTTATCAACATCCTCCCGTATATCCTCAATAGTTATTTGTCTTAACTCATATGCCGTAAGGGATATATCAAGTACTGCACCAGGTTTGAATGATAGTAGATAATTAATTTTATTCAATACATCCTGCAACCTTTTCATTTTCTCAATATATTCATCCACGCCTTTACCAACCTTAGTTATATGTAGGGCTCCCTCCTCGTGAAGAATAGAGAATAGTTTGTCAACGTATGTCTTAGGTACAACTATACTTGCCTTTAACATTTCAACTGGTTTATTCAGTATAATTGGGGGCATATGGGCTAAACCCCAGCAACTACTTTAATGAGCCAATCAACAGCCTTATCCATATTTGACCTGCCTTTCTCCCTGATATTTTCAGCCTTCCTCTTAGCATCCTCAATGATCTTCTGAGCCTCCCTTCTAGCTTCCTCCCTTATTCTCTCAGCTTCCTCCCTATATTCATCAAGTGGTATAGGCTTGGAAAGGATCTCCTTAGCCCTCTTATATGCATCATCAACTATCTTCTGTGCACGTGCCTTAGCCTCCTCTATAATATGATCGATCTCTGCCTCAATAGCTTCAACATCGATCCTAGTACTCACTAAACCCCACCCCTATAGAACTGATAACAACCTATTATTGGGTATGGTTTATAGGATTTATGCATAACACAGCCGATAAGTTCTCATAAGTTCTCTAAACTATAAATTCTATATATACTATACTTAGGAGATAGTTGGGGGGAGATAGGTATGCCAAAATACCGTTTTGGACCAGCAGGTAAACCCATAGACTATAAGGGTGACATGACTGGTGTACCCAAGTTTCTCCACGAAATAGATCTTAATGCTCTAGAGTACCAAGCCGTCCGGGGGGTTAGGATTAGTGAGGATAAGGCTAAGAGACTTGGTGAGGAAGCCCAGAAATACAATGTGTTATTAAGCCTCCATGCACCATATTACATAAACCTTGGGAGTCCGAAGAAGGAGACAGTAGAGGCAAGTATTAAGAGGCTAATGGATAGCGTTAGAGCAGCACAATGGATGGGTGCATACATAGTGGTTTTCCACCCTGGATACTATAAGGATACAACGCCAGAGGAGGCATTGAAGAGGGCTATTGAGGCTCTAAAGAGGGTTGATGAGTACCGGAGTAGCATTAGTGCAGAAAACGTATGGCTTGGACCGGAAACTACTGGTAAGGTTACACAACTTGGTTCTCTAGAGGAGAATATAGCTATATGTCGGGAGATAGATGGCTGCAAACCAGTTGTTGACTGGGCCCACATGTATGCACGTAGTCAGGGAAGCTATATAACAGATCTCTCTCACGTGATTGAGGTTATAGAGCTTATTGAGAAAGAACTTGGATCAAAGGCTGTTAAGCCCCTGCACATGCATTTCTCCCGTATAGAGTATGGGAAGGGTGGTGAGAGAGAACATCATAGACTTGATGAGGAGGAGTATGGTCCAGATTTCCGGATTGTCTGCAGGGGTATTGTTGAGACAGGTGTTGATGCTGTATTTATTAGTGAAAGCCCTGTGTTGGAGAGGGATGCTCTTGTTATGAAGAGGATTTGTAGTGAGCTCTGTGGTGTAAAGTGTATTGCTGACTAGGTTGAGGAGGAAACTGGGTAGAATTCTACTGTATATTGGTAAATTCTTTACCTTACTTAGGATTCCACCTAATCTATTAACTATATCCTCACTACTGCTTATGGTTGTTGGTTTTTATCTATTCATTACATATCATATGATCCTTGTATACATAGTATTGATTATGGTATCGTCATTCCTAGATGTAGCTGATGGAGCTGTAGCTAGGTATAGTGGTAGAGTAACTAGATTTGGTGGTTTTCTAGATTCAACTATAGATAGAGTTAATGATTTTATCCTAATACTCTCCCTAAAATACATGGGTTTCAATGAACTACTAGTCTATCTTCTAATCATAGTCTCTTTCCTCATAAGCTACTCTAGGGCAAGAGCTGAAGGACTAGGTTTAAAGATCGAGGGTATAGGGATCATTGAGCGTGGAGAGAGGCTATTATTTATTATAGCGATAATCCTATTATCCATCTATGTTTTCAGAGTTGCAGAGATAATCTTCTATATACTACTGGTTCTCTCTATAATTACTCTAGTCCAGAGAATATTGTTCATATATAATGGGTTAAAGTAGAGAGTTTAGAGGTTAAGTATGCTTTGAACTCTACGAAGATAATGATCTATAGTATAGGGAATATGTTGGTAATGATCTCTGTGGGCATGTACTATGCATTATCAAGACCCTATGTAGGCATAGATCTAGGTGGTGGGGATTACTGGGTACTTGTACTAGTAGGTGTGGAATATGGTGTATCAATAACTGCTCTCATATGGGGTGCACTAGCGGATCATATTGGTAGGAGGAGAATTATATTATTAGCTCCACTAGGCTCCATACCCCTGTATCTTATATTTAGAACACGTGATCCAATGGTATTCACAGTATTAGCAGGGCTAACATATGCTTTCTGGAGCATAGGATTTGCACCATCAATATCAGCTGTACTTACTAGGAAAAAGAGTGCTGGTAGATACTTCACATTCTACGCTCTAGGAGGTAGTATAGGATGGGGTATAGGTACATCGATCGCATGGCCCATATACTATGTATTTGGTGTTGAGGCTCTATCCATAATCCTATCACTATGTTTCGGAATAGGTTATCTATGGCAGTACATCCTCTATCCCATGGAGGCCACTGCCGTTGCAAGGCTTCACCCGATTGAGATAGCTAGACTAGGTCTTAAGAAGTTATGGTATTTCACATTAGCAATAATATTTGGTACAGCCGGGTTCCTAATGGGCACTACGGTATTAGCTGTAAGACTAACATATAATGTCGAGGATATAATGCAGAACCTGGTAGGATCAATTCCTCCTAGACTCTTCTATGGTATATTCTATGGCGGTATACCTGCACTAGCTAGTATTCCATCAAGATTCTTAGCTGGGAAGCTTGTGATGAAGTATATGCCCTATAGACTATACATATTCTCGATAATAGCTTATGCAGGGATCATAACTGGTATGTGGTTTAGTAGTGGAATAGTATTCATAATACTATGGCTTACACCACTATATCCATTCTATGATACAAGCATATATGTTGGTGCATCACTAAAGGTTAAAGGGATTGAGGCTACAGCATCAGGAATAGTTGTTATGGCTCAGAGTCTAGCAGGTCTCCTAGTATCCGTTATAACATCATTAATACCTATAGCTCACTCAATATATATCCTATATACCACATTATTGTTAACAATATTCTCAACAATACTGATCATTTACAGTATTAGAGTAGAGTCAGAGAAAAACTATATCCTAACCAGCCTATTACCGGCAAGATAGGATAGAGTCTGTATCCAACCACCTAGTCTACCAAAAACCCTCCTACTAAAGAAGCTAAGACACCTACTAGCTAATGGGCAAAAACTACAATCATACCTCCTACATAGATGGGATAAAGGCTCCCTATAACCTCTAAGCTGGAACCTCATCATCAAAAACCTCTTATAATGCCTATCTATGGGTGTAAAGAAGCTATGGGGTGTAGAGAATAATAGGAAAGCATCAACGGTCTTAACACCTACAAACCTGTATTTTAGAAGCTTCCTCCTAATTCTCCAGGAGTTATGTAGACTACGTGGATTAAATGAACTAATTAGCTTAACTAGATCTGTAGTGTTTAGGAGAATCCATAATTGTTTCAACTGAAAACTATTACCTACAAATCCATACCCCTCCCTTATAAAGTGATCTAAGCCATGGAGAGCTATCTTCCTAATCCACCTAACAGTATTGGTGTGGAAACTAGTTGTACGGGATAGGAAGACTGAGATGAATAACCAGATCTTATCTTCTGATGAAATAGCTAACCTTACCCCATGATATCTCTCAATAAGATCTTGTACATAGTCCCTATACTCCGGATCCACATCATCTATGTAGTTCCATGGATTAAACCATAGGCCAAGCAATTCCTCAATAGTATCCCGGCTACAATTACCCTCTACAACCACTCGATCGCTGTAGAAAGTGAATGTAGTGCCTCTACAAACACCTATATCCTTAACAAGCACATTCCCAAGTGATCTATAGAATGGATATGTAAATGACGGATATAGTGTAAGCTCTAAATTATATCCTTTAGGAAGCTCTATGGAAAATACATATTTAGAAGTCATTTTCTAGAAACCAGCTAGTTCAGCTTCCTCTTCAATAAGCTCCCTAGCCTCCTCAACAAGATCTTTTCTCCTACTCCACTCACCTACAGCATCAATATCCCGGCCACCACTCTTACCCGGGCAAACATCGATCTTTACAATAGCTGGTAGAGGGGTCATTAGACCAAGTACTACTGCCTCACCAATATTTAGTCCTGGAAGAATCTTTAGAAGTTCATCACTGAGATACTCACTAGCATACTGTACATAACGTAGATCATTGGGTTCAACAAGCTTCAGTATAATCTTATTATTAGTCTGGCTAAGAGCATTTTCATCAACAACCTTAGGCCTCTGACTAACAAGACATAATCCTATACCAAATTTCCGGCCCTCACGAGCAAGCCTAGACACCCAGTACTTAGTAAGCCTATCCTCACCACGTGGTACAAGTACATGGGCTTCCTCAAGAACAATGAGTATAGGGTCCGGATAACCAATCCTCTCCCTAATATAGCGTTTCCTCTCATAATAGAGTCTACGTAGGTAATGGTGAACAACAACATCAGCAGTATCCTCATCAACACCCCCAAGATCCATTATATTGAGGTAGCCGGGCCTAATAATTGATACTAGATCCTTTGAAACACTATAGCTAAATATAGAGCCGTACCGGCTCAGTAGATCATCTATCTTGTTAAGGACACTACTAGCTGCCCTCTGCCATTCAGATACTCTGCCACTAACCTTTATCCGGCTCTTACCAGATCCTGTTATGAGCAGCTCTATATCTTTCTTAAGTTCTTCAAAGAAATCCTTAGGCTCGATCACTCCACCAGCTATGGCTTCCCGTACAGCTTCAAGAGCTGATCTTAGAACGTACTCTTGTCTCCAAGCATTTGCTGGTATACGGACTAGCTGTAGAAACTCCTGGGTATCTAGGTGTAGGGGGTTTAGGAGAGGCTGGATAACATTTGTCTTAACACCTAGATTGCTACTGGCATACTCACTATGCATATCAAATATTAGGACCGTACCCCTAAGTTTACCAACGATCCTTGATACAAGTAGGGCTACAGCATTAGATTTACCTGCACCAGTGACTGCAAGTATAGCTAGGTGTCTCTGGACAATATAGTTCACATTAACACTATATGGTACATCCGGGTGACTAGCTAATACACCAATACGTATCCACTCCCTACCACGTTCAGAAAAGATCTTTTTCAACAATGTACTACTAGCCCTATAGACCAGGGAGAGTGGTGGTGGAGGGGTCTTTGGAGCTTCAACAACAGGTCCATTCCTTGAGAGTAGGGTTGATACATAGCTTAGGAGACGTATAACTCCTCTCAAATAAGTTCTCCTACGTGTCTCATCATATACTCTAAGCTTGGGAATAGCATAGGGATTATCAAGATCACCTGGTGCAAGCGGGTTACCACTATATATGCTCTCGATCATCCCAAGTACATAACGCTCCCTCAAAGGAGTATCTGGTCCATAGTCAACTACAACATATTCCCCTAGCTTAGGCCTAACTCCACGATTCTCTACAATAAATAGTGCTTGTATTGGGCTTGTTTCACCAATAACAGATCCTATTTGTTCCCCGTGCACCCATTGATCGATATTCATCTAAGGACCTCCCTCCCAGTAACCTCTATATCTAAACCCAGTAAATGAAGTAATCTAGATACATCCTCACCTGTAATATGGACCTCATGATGAGCCATTTTAAGTGGGAAGGGATATCCATTAACAGATATTGTTGATAAAACATTATGTATATGCCTAAAGGATTCATCATCAACACGTGCCGGACTACATAGATCTATTACCTCAACACCAAGTACGGGACCATATTCAGTAAATCTTGAGAAAGTGTAGTACATACACATACTCTCATAAAGATCGAGTATTCTCCTATAGGATCCCGGAATACCTAGTCTTGGCAGGAGTTTAACACTGACTAGTGATTGCTTAATTATCTTCGAATACCCTGGTTCACTAGTTAGTTTCTCAAACAATATTATATCTGGGTAAATACTCGATCTAAATAAATCGGTTGAACGGCTAGTCTTAGCAATATAGATTAGTTTACAATCTCCATTAGCTACTTTCTCAAGTAGGCGTCCATAGACATAGATCTTCTCAATATACTCCATAGAAACAACTATGTAGTCTACAGCCCTTGGATTATCTATAAAGCTATAGTCTAGAGTTGATGCACATACTGGTTTCTCGTGGAGATAACCCGTATCAGATAAGGTATTATCTATACACTCAAATAGCTCACTAAATAGCTCTGGCTTCTCCTCCATCACATAATTAGCAGCCCCTTCTACAATAGTGTATCTCTTGAGGAAGGGTATTTCAACTAGATCCTTTCGTGAAACCCTCGGTCTTGGAGCAATTATTGCTGATTCAATAGTACCATCCATAAGGACTAGCCCATGCTCCCTACAGCTATGGCAGGCAACCTTGCCCTCAAGGATCTCTCTATATAGTGATATTCTCTCACTAATATTAAATGGTGGTGTAACCTTGTTAACATAGGCTGCTCGACACCGTCTATAGAACTTTAACATGTTATCCGCTTTACGATAGCCGATGGAGCCAGCTGTTATGAATGCTAGTGTGAAGCCCTTGAAATCAATACCTTTACTACCACCATCAACTCCATAGACAAGATCTGGTAGTTCATCACTAGGTCTATTAATGATCCATTGTTCCCTTACTTCCTCCATAAACTTCTCAATATCAACTATTGATGATGATCCAAGGATCTTTCTTAACCTAGGAATTATTATCTCATAGAAACCTATATCCATAAACTCTACACGCTCCCTCAGCCACTATCTTCTAAGGGATAGAGCTGATAAATCATAGTGTCCAACGAGTGGTAGTGTGGTTCGGAATGTTGTATACCCTAGTCGGATAGCGTGGGTCTTTATCAGTCCAACACGATCACTAGCCTTTATAATGAAGTCCCGGTATTCACTAGGGATATCCAGGGCTGATAACGTACTCTTATCCATTCTCAAAATAATCTTAGTATTTGTAAGCTGTAGTATAATGTCATGTACATCCCTTGGAG
>Ga0190313_1002089_pt1 | contig 10042 bp, 10 predicted proteins | sample 4870071011_MG_FD_169989 | JGI IMG/M metagenome (GOLD analysis project Ga0190313, IMG submission 169989) | Hydrothermal vent sediment bacterial communities from Southern Trench, Guaymas Basin, Mexico - 4870-07-10-11_MG | ecosystem: Environmental > Aquatic > Marine > Hydrothermal vents > Sediment ...
ATCCTCCACTCCTCGGGCTATCTCCGCAAAAAAGGGATTAGTTATATCAGGAATTAACATCCCCAGGGTATAAGTCCTTTTAGTTTTTAATCCTCGAGCAACAGCATTAGGAGTATATCCCAATTTATTAATTATTAGAAGAACTTTGTTTTTAGTTTTTTTACTTATTCGAGAATCATTATTTATTACACGGGAAACTGTGGAAGGATGAACTCCCGCTAATTCTGCCACATCCTTAATTGTCGGATTCATAATCGATTCTTGTTTTTTCCTTTCTTCTCGCCAATTTTTTACTTGGTTATTTTTACAAAACTCCCCTTGATTAGAGATTCTTTTGCTGCATATCCCATCTGGACAGAGATTTTGCCATCGAATCCACCTACTAGCGGTTTTGCATTCTCCTGAATACATTTAATAAATTCTTTCATTTCAGCTAAGTATGCTTCCTGATATCGCTCTGTAAAGAAATAAAGAGGCTTATCAGTCTTGGTATCCTCAGCGCTATTAATAGTTACTTCTGTTGGTGTTGGATTCCCTACTATTACGCAACCTTCTGAGCCAAATATTTCTATACGCTGGTCATAGCCATAAGCAGATTTACGACTATTATCTATAGTTCCCCAAGCACCATTTTCATACTTTAGAGTAACTATTGCTGTATCAATATCCCCTGCCTTTCCAATGGCCTGGTCAATCAGGCAACTGCCCACTGCCATTAACTCCACCACTTCTTGGTCTAAAAGATAACGAGCCATATCAAAATCGTGAATCATCATATCTAAAAAGATTCCCCCGGATACTTTAATATAACTGATCGGTGGTGGTTCAGGATCTCTACTGGTTATTCGTACCAGGTGAGGGGTGCCGATTGTGCCTTTTGCAACCATGTCTTTTGCCTTTTTAAAGCTGGGGTCGAATCGTCGATTAAATCCCACCTGTAGTTTTACTCCTGCTTTTTTTACTGCATCGATAGCCTGATCAATCTTTTCTACATCCAAAGCAATGGGTTTTTCGCAAAAGATATGCTTCCCTGCCTGGGCTGCTTCGGAAATTATCTGAGCATGGGTATCGGTAGATGAACAGATTACTACTGCATCAATATTTTTATTTTCTAATAAAACTTGATAATCTTTTTCAGCGATGGGGATTTCTAATTGAGATGCAACTTCCTTGGTGCTCTTTTCAAATATATCAGCAACCGCTAACACTTTTGTTCCGGGAATCTGATATTTTAAGTTGCGAGCATGTAATCTTCCAATTCTACCTACACCAATTACACCCACATTTACTTTTTCCATAATCTCAATTTCCTTTCTTATTATTATTTTGTTTTAAAAATAAATGAGTACGCGGGTTATATATTCACCCTTTATTTATTGCATTTTTTCAGTAAAGCTTCAACTTCTTCAATATCTCTCCTAAATGGACCTTCTTTTTCCAATTTAAGAGTAGTTAGCGCAGCAGCATAACATAGCGCGGGATAAGGGTCCAAAGTAAAACGTTTTCCGATATAAGTAGAAATACAGGTGTCTCCCCTACCACTGCGCCCTTTTAAGGATTTTGGGGAAAAGGGGGATTCAAAAAATTCTCCACTTTTATATAAAAGTGCTCCCTCTTTATGGGTAAGTATAACTTCTTTTGCCCCTAACCGAGCCAATATCTTCGCTGCTTTATGTAAATCCGAGGTACCGGTTAAAATAGTGGCTTCAGCAATATCCGCTTTTAAATATTTTAAATAGGGAATAACTTCTTCCTTTTCCTTCCAATCTTTCAAGATAAGATTATCTCCTTCTCTTGTTCTCATAAAACCCTGAACATCGATACTAAGCTCTGCGATTTTAGATAATTTTTTTATCATATCTACCGGAACTTCTTTTTGCATTAATGAGGCGATATGAATAACCCTGGTATTTAAGTCAGTGGGATAATCTTTTTCGCAAAAAGGTCCGGCAGACCTTATAAAATAGCTCCTGCGATTATCCGGGTCATCGGTTGAATAAATATTTCTTATTCCTGTTGTTTCTTCCGATTCTGTCGGAAAGACAGTAATCCCCGCATCTTCAAATATGCTCAATAAGGGAAAATCTTTTTTTGCTAATTTTGTAACTATTGCTACCTTTACACCGATTGCTTTAAGCGCAAAAGCTCCGTAATATACAGCGCTCCCAATAACTTCTCTCTCTACTCTGTTTACTATATCGTTATCTATGGCAAAATGCCCCAACAAAACGACTTCAAAATCTTTTAAACCCATTTATTGTTTCGCCTTTTCTATTTCATATCTTTTTTAATAATTTGCTTTTATCATTAACTATCTACATTGTTCTGCAAGTGAATAGGAACATATTTTTTTGCAAGCTTGCCAATTTCTTCCGCTTTTTTTTGGGATAAATGTAAATTATTTATTATTGTATCTGTCGCTTCTTCCTCTTTAAAAGTAGAATCGATATAAGCCACATCAACTCCTCGTACTAATTCTATCAGTCCCGGGCACATTCCGGTATCTCCGCTTATTGCTATAATTTTATCATGGTGTATAAATTGATATCCTACCGCTGCATCAGGATGTAAAATTCGATTTTTCCCTACAGCTGCATAATGTTTCATCTGAAATATTTTTATTTTTAAATCTTTTACCTTAATTTTATCTCCGCCGTTTATTCTATGAATTTTAATTTTAAAAATAAAATCATCATAACTCCTTTTGAAAGCTAAAACAACCTGCTCTACTTCTTTGCATCCTTGCGGAAAATAAATATCTATTTTTTCTTTCCTCTCAATAATCCTAAAGTGGCCTAATAAAGCATATAATCCCGCCATATGGTCATAATGTCCATGGGTTAAAAATATTCCTCTTATCTTTTGGAAATCGATCTTCAAAGACACTAAATCTCTTAGAGTGCCATCTCCGGCATCGATAATAAAATAATTTTCTTCTGTTGATAGGAGTATTTGTGTGGCAATGCCGGCTCTGGAATAAAGAATGTTTGAATCCATATTTCTTCCTTTAACCTATAATTTATTCTTCTCGAGTTACAATAATATCCTCAGGTGGCAGGTGAAAAATCACCTCTTCACCAAGTTTAAAATCATACTTCGCCTCAGCATTAGTCCTAATTTCCCATTTCCCCATTCTTATCTTATAATCAATAATGTTTCCCAAATAAGAAGATTGAATAATCTTTCCTTTAAAAATATTTACCGTATTTTTATCTCCTCTATTTTCATCCTGAATAAATTTAATTACATTCATCCTCATGGCAACCGAAACCTTTTGCCCTATATCAAAACTATTATTAAAACCATGAATAACCAGGCCGTCATCGGTTTTTACAATAACCTTTTTCTTCTCTTCAGTAAATGAACCAATTCTACCGTTAATAAAACTGGTAACGGCAATAAACCCGGCAACAAATTTATTTTTGGGATTAGAATAAATTTCTTTTGGTGAACCAGATTGAACTATTTCGCCCTGGTTAAGAATTACAATTTTATCAGAGATTACCAATGCCTCTGCCTGATCATGAGTTACGTAAACTGCAGTAATGCCAAGCTTTTTTTGTAACTCAGTAAACTCAAATCGCATTTCCTCTCTTAATTGTGCATCTAAATTACTTAATGGTTCATCAAGCAGCATTATCTCCGGTTCAAATACCAGTGCCCGCGCCATAGCAATACGCTGCTGCTGTCCGCCGCTCATTTGTCGAGGATATCTATTTTCGTAACCTTCCAATTGTACCATACTTAAAACCTTTTTTATTCTTTTATCAATTTCGGGTTTTGGTACTTTTCTGATTTGTAAGCCAAATGCTAAATTACCATAAACAGTCATATGCGGCCAAAGTGCGTAATTTTGAAAAACCATTCCGATACCCCTCTTTTCAGGAGGAATAGAGGTGATTTTCCTATTATCTAAATAAATCTCTCCTCTATCAGGATTCTCAAAACCGGCAATGCAGCGAAGCGTAGTCGTTTTACCACATCCGCTAGGACCCAAAAGGCTTAAAACTTTCCCCTCCGTTGCCTCAAAAGTAACCTCTCGAACAGCTTTTACTTTTCCGAAACTTTTACTTAAATTATTTACTTTAAGAATTGCCATAAAAATATTTTACCTCCAAGCAATATCTGGTTATTTTAAAATTTTATTTTATCCTCCTATTCCTCCTAAATGTTCAGCCTTAAGGAATTTTTGAATTAATATCATAAAAAGAATTGAAGGAATTAATAATAATATAGCGATTACCGATGCAAATTGAATATTAGATCCACTCGCTGAGTAGAGAGTCATGGGAAGAGTCGTTACGAAAGGCAGCCCTACAAAGAATGTACCGGTAAATTCATCCATCGAGGTAAGGAATACAAATACTGCACTGGCTATAAGCCCGGGAGCCGAAATAGGTAAAGTTACTTTTAAAAATGCTTTTAATCTTGTAGCCCCAACGCTTCGAGCAGCTTCTTCTAACTCCGGAGGGATTGAACTAAAAGTACTTGCAGTAATCCAAACCGCAAAGACTAAACCCACCACCAGATGAACTAAAATCACCCCAAATACAGTTCCGGTTAATCCTATTTTATTAAACATCAACATTAAATTAAGAAATACCGGCTGTTGGGGAAATGCTCGAGGCAATAAAAACAATATCAAAATTATACCTTTTAAAAGAGCAGGAATTTTCAGTTTTGCCAATGCATAACCTGCCGGAATGGCAATCACCATAGTTATTATTACTACAATAATGGCGATGCCTAAACTCAACAAAAAAGCCGGAACTACGTTTACTGCCCCCAGGGTTAAACTTTTAGTAATTCCTAAAGCCTGAAGCCAGTAATCAAATCCTATTTTTTGGGGGAGTGTGTGGGGCCAATACCATCGTAAAGCCACAGACCAAATTCCCAGACTCAATACCGGTGCAAAAAGAAAAAATATAAATACCGTAAAGATAATTATTTCGATAGTCTTTCTAAAAACACTCTTCTGCATTAACAACCTCCATCAATCATAAAGACCTTTTTTCATCATACTTCTTACATAATAAAGTGCTAATAAACTAACCATAATATATGAAAAAACTCCTAATGCATTTGCCACTCCATAATCGCCAAAATAATTTACACGATGAGCAATATCTACAGTTATAGTAACCGGGCTCTTCCCTCCAATAAGCATATAAGGAAAACTAAAACATCCAACCAGAGAACAAAAAACTAAAGTTACCGCAATGAGAATAGTAGGCTTGTTCATAGGGATGAGAATCTTGGTGATAATCTGAGGTAATTTTGCTCCTACGCTTTTTGCTGCCTCAATATAAGAATCGTCAATCATCTGGAAACCTCCACAGATAATTAATATCATAAACGGTGCTTGTTTCCATACAAAACCGAAAGTTAGCCCAATCCAATTAAAAAGTTGCAGAGGATCTTCAATATTAACCAGATTTAGCTTTGCTAAAAGAAGATTCAGTGTTCCATGGGGAGCTAAAAAAGTTCTCATCATCTGGGCAATTACTACAAAAGGAAGAAAAATAGGTAACCGATATAAAATTCCAATACTATTAGCTAACCATCCTGTAGATAATCTTAAATATACTGCAACAAGAACACTTAAAACTGTAGCAATAAAAGTGCTAAGTACAGTTACTCCCATAGTAAATAAAATATCATATCGATATAATCGAAGCGTTTTCTCATAATTTGCTAAACTTAAAACCCCTTCTTTACTGATAAAACTTTTCCAAAATGAGGCAAGGAAAGGGTATAGATACAGTAACAAAATTACCATTACTGCAGGAAATACTAATATATAAGGAAGAATGTTAGTATAGGAGTGGGGCCTTTCGGCCCCAACCCCTATTTCGCTCTTTCCAACAGCCAATTCATTTTTTAAATTGTCTCCCATTTAATTTCTCCTAAATCGGTTATATCCTAATTCTATTCGACAGCCTCTAATATTGCATCAAAATAATCTCCCAACGGGAAAGCCAGACCAAATTTAGCTAACATTTCCGGGGTTACATCTTGATATATTACATCAAAAGTTTCTTTAGGAACAAAATCTTTAATGTAACTTCCGTCAATCCCCGGATACCAGTTAAATCTCTTTACAATCTCCTCAGCCTGTATTGCTGGTGAAGTAACGAATTCAACAAATTTTTTCGCTTCTTCGGGGTGAGGTGAATTTTTAGGAATTACAAAATACATAGGTTGCCCTGGCATACCTGGTTCAGGAAGAAGAATACGGGTTGCCGGATCTAATTTGCCTTCTGCCATCCAGCTTAAGAACATATCCACCCAGACCGGACCCATCCAAATTTCACCCCTATTAAGCGCATCAAGGGTAGCTACATTTCCACCGGTTAAAGTAACATTTTTATTAAATTCCTTTAGTTCTTTAATTGCTTCATCCCAGGTAGCAATTTCGGCTTCATCAAAAGGCCCGGTAACTGCATACTTTTCATATTTTCCCGTCTTCCAATAAATCCAGCCGCAGGTAAATGCTACTCCTGACATTCCACCTTTTATCCCATTGTATCCAAATTTTCCTGGATTTTCTGCAGCCCATTTGACTATTTCTTCATAAGTTTTTGGTGGATCTTTAACATATTTTGGATTAAAAGCGATAACTGCCTGACTATGGAACATGGGCATACAATAACCTTCTACATCAACACCGAGAGATTTTTTAGCAAATGGTGAAGTAATATATTGCCATGTATCTATGTCTTTGGCATATTCAAGAAGTAGATCTTCTTCCATTGCCCATTTTAAGAAAATTTGATGTACCATCGCTACATCTACATCACCTTCTTTTTTATCCTTGTCCGCCATTATCTTTTCAAAAATTCTACGGGATCCTGCATTCCCCGGACCAGTGTGAACTGTCATTACACTAACATTAGGATACTTTTCGCTAAACTGCGGGCCTATTACATGTTGACCAAGAGCAAGCATATTTACATCCCCGGCGGTCATATATACCAACTTTACATCTTTAGCAGAAGCACCTAAAGTAAAAACACTTATCAAAATAACACTTACCATTAAAAGAATTACCCAAAAATTAGTGAACTTCTTAAACATAATCTTTCCCTCCTCTAATTTTTTCTTTAAAAACGATTCTTTTTACGAAAGCTTATTACAACTTTCATTTAGCTATTTTCTTTCGTTAGACCACCTCCTTTACATAATTTTCTCTGAGATCAGCTAAGTATATTCGGCTGTAATTTAAAATCTAAGTAACTATTTATAATGTATTCTTTTCATAAATTAATTGACTGAATCCAGTCATAGAGTTTTTTGTAAGTAAAATCTTGGTTTTTAACAAAAAATTCAAAGCCTACAAATCCTGAATAAACTTTTGAAAGTTCTTTAAGAATAAACTTGAAGTCAAGTTCTCCTATCCAGGGCTCGCACCTGTAAGGAACATTTGCTACATGAATATATCCTATAAATTGGTGATACTTTTGCAAAGTTTCTAAGATATTTCCCTCCATAATCTGCATATGATATATATCATAAAGTATTTTAAGATGCTCGGAATTTATTGACTGAATTGATTCAAGAGTTTTTTGGAAATCATCTAAATAATAATTTTTATGGTCCTTTACAGAATTTAAAGGTTCAATTACTAGCATAATGTCTCTCTTCTTGGCAATCTCTACAAGGGCTTTAAGATTATCATATAAGCGAACTAATTTTTTTTCACTGCTTATTGAATTAATTTTTACACTTCCATCATTCTCTAATATATCTGACAGTAACATGATACGTTTACATTTTAATTTTTTTGCAACATCTATTGAAGCATTTACTTCTTGAATAACTTTTTCTTTATTATCTAAAGTTAAAGATGATATCCTGTTTCCGCTAAAATTTGAAACCTCCAAACCACTATTCATAATTATTTCAAGATCTTTATCTCTCCAGTCCCAAAACTCAATAAATTTAAATCCTGCTTGTTTTATTCTCTCCAATTTTCCTTTTAAATTCTCTTCGGGATATATTGAGTCTGTACATAATGAAAATTCCATCTTCTTCCCTTTTCTGGTTAAATTATAATTTTTTAGTCTTAAATCTCTACAATCGAGCAGACGTTTCCCCGGTTCTAACAATATCTATAATATCTTCTGCTGAAACTTCACCTTTATTAAAATCTCCTATTTTTTCTCCGTGCTCTAAAATAGTAAATCTATCAGCTACTGAATAAACATGGTAGATATTATGAGTAATAAAAATTACCGACAATCCCCTTTCTCTCGCATCAGTCACATAATCAAGAACTTTGTGGGATTCTTTAATTGAAAGAGCTGCTGTTGGTTCATCAAGAACAAGAAGTTTTGCCCCGAAATAAATTGCCCTTCCTATAGCTATCGCCTGTCTTTCCCCTCCGGAAAGGAGTGATACTTCTTCATCAACCGAGCGAATTTTAATACCAATCTCTTTTAAAGATTCTTTGGCAACTTTATCTATCTTCTTCCTATCTAAAAAATTTACCACTTTAGCAAATTTTCTTACCGGCTCCCGTCCGAGAAAAAAGTTCCGGGCAATACTCATCAAATCAATAAGAGCAAGGTTTTGATAGACTGTTTCAATGCCCAAATCTCTTGCTTTTTTAGGAGAGTCTATATATTGCTTTTCCCCTTCAAAATAAATTTCTCCTTCATCAGGGAGATGGACACCAGTTAGAATTTTTATAAGAGTTGACTTCCCGGCACCATTATCTCCTACAAGACCTACTACTTCTTGATGTTTAACCGTAAAATCAACATTTTTTAAAGCTTGAACTGTGCCAAATTGCTTGCTTATTCCTACCATTTTAATTAAAAAATCATCTTTTTTCATTTTATTGCCCACCCCTTTAATTTGGTATTAGTAATTACAGCTAAGATCAAAATAATACCAATAAATGCCTGATACCAGTAAGCAGGAGCACCGGACATAATTAAACCTGATCGAACCATTCCCATTAAAAGAACTCCAAATAAGGTACCGATGAGATTGCCGTATCCTCCGCTCATTAAGGTACCTCCAACTACAACGGCAGCAATTGCCTCAAGTTCCATACCGGTACCTCTTAAAGGATCAACTGAGTTAAAACGGGCAAACTGAATACAACCGGCTAAACCGGCAAGCATTGCGCAAATAATAAAATTTATAACTTTAACTTTATCCACAGAAATTCCTAATACCCGAGCGGCTTCTTTATTCCCCCCGGTAGCATAAGTAGAATTCCCATAGGGCGTTTTAGTTAAAATTATATTCAACGAAAAAATAACTATAAAAAACCAAATTGAAGAAATTCGAAATTCTCCCAGAAAATGACCATTTAATCCACTTAAAAAAGCAGAAGTTCCCCAATAACGAACTGCAAAACCTCCGGTAACTGCTAATAATATCCCTCTCCAGAACATTAAAGTGCCTAAAGTAGTAATAAAAGAAGGTATTTTATATTTTACTGTAATAATTCCGTTAATCAATCCTATAAAAAAAGCAGCTGCTAAGGCTAATAGAAATCCAATCCATAAAGGAATCCCTGCATTAGCAGTAACAGCAAGGATCATAGCGGAAAACCCAAAGGTTGAACCGACAGAAAGGTCGAATTCCCCGGTTATCATCAAAAAAGTAATTCCCGCTGCCACAATTCCAAGTTCTGACGCAACAGTTACGATACCAGCAAGTGATTCCAAACTCAAAAAACGGGTAGCAGTAAAGCAAAATACAACGAAAACTAAAACCAATCCTACTAATGCACCAAATTCCGGATGAGTCCTAAATAATAAGGCAATAGAGGAATTTAATTTTGACTTATTCTCCATTCACTTTTCCTCCCATTAATAATTAGTGTATTAAAAAAGTTGATAGGAAGGAAATTATTCCCTTCCTATCAACTTTTTTTATTTATTCATCTTTTACCAATATCTCTGCATTACTAACTCTTCAACCTCTTTTACGTTTGAAGCATCAATAAAACCAGGTCCGGTCAGTACATCATTAGCAGGAAGGAATTTATATTTGTTTAAAAGGTAAAGAAATTGCATTGGTAAAT
>Ga0190313_1002090_pt1 | contig 10039 bp, 9 predicted proteins | sample 4870071011_MG_FD_169989 | JGI IMG/M metagenome (GOLD analysis project Ga0190313, IMG submission 169989) | Hydrothermal vent sediment bacterial communities from Southern Trench, Guaymas Basin, Mexico - 4870-07-10-11_MG | ecosystem: Environmental > Aquatic > Marine > Hydrothermal vents > Sediment ...
TATAGTGCCTTCTAAGCCTAGAGATAATGGTATCAGTTGGGGGTTTATACGATGATTCACCCACTACAGCTTCTATAGCAGGCCTTAATATCTCAACTAATTCCTCATTACTTAAACCTAGGAGGTCTAATCCAAGAGCTGAAGCTACTTCACTAGCAATAGACTTTGTAAGTGAATCAATATCAATAACCTTTTTACGATAAGTTTTCCTTCTAGTTCTTCTCTTCTTAACTTGTTTGACTTCTTTAGAAGTAGGTTCTCCGAGTTTCTGTTGAACTTCCCTGGCTTCCCTAGATTTTGACCTCCTACTTCTACGCCTAGGCAATATACCATCCAGTACATTAATGTAAATAAATCTGAGACTTATTTCTTAACTTAGAATAGAGGTTGAGAATAATCTCTATCTCTAGCTCTAGCTAGTTTTCTCTCTTTCACAAATCTGCTAACAAGGTAGCTTAATACTATTTTCAGCTTATTTTTATGCCTTCTTCTAACATTTCTTAGCTTTGCTTCAAATTCATATATATCTGGTTTTTTGTCTTTAAACCATGCTCTAGCTAGCTTATTGTAAATGTACATTAATAGGTCTAGGTATTCCTCATCTAGGTCTATGTCGTATTCGTACTCTATTACTATGTCTTCTATTAGGTCTCCTATTACATCATCTATTACATCAGCAACACTCATGTCTAGAGTACCCAGAGTAGTTGTTTGAAGCTACGCTAATAAAAGCTCCGCCCACGAAGGCACCAGAAATACTCTTATATGAACCTTATTAAGCTCAGTGAATGATCGTTTAAATGCTTGACGTTTCCTCCTAATTGATATTACTTGGTATTGTAATCAATAATACCGTTATTCAGGTAATAACTCAATATTTGATAGTCTTAAATACATTGATAAGGCTACTTATGAGGTTAGACGAGGGTGATTTATTGGAACTATTAAGAGAAGAGCTAATTACTAGCATCAAGGAAGCTGTAAGGGAGTCAGGTAAACTCATAGTAATTAAACGTAATGGTAATGTAGAGGATTTTGATGAACTTAAAATTTTAAATAGTATTAAGAAGGCAGTACAAGGACTTAACATAAGTGAAGAAGAGGTTTACAGAGTATTTGAAAAAATTATTGAAGAAGTTCTACAGAAGGCTCGCTCAAATAATGGTAGATTAACGTCAAAGGAAATATCAGATATTGTAGAAAAGGTTATGATAAACTCAATGGTATATGCAGTTGAATGGGAAGAGGCTACTAAAAGATACGTACTAGCCAGGATATATAATGACGTTTATGGTAAGGGCAAGTGGAGTAAATTCGATGAAAGAGACCTTAAGTTAACATTTAACGCTATTAAGCTTCTTGAAGTGAGGTATTTACTTAAAGACCCTAATACCTTGAGATATAAGGAAACCCCTCAGCTTATGTTTAGGAGAGTGGCGAGAGTACTTGCAAGCATAGAGGAGTTATACGGTAAAACACCCGAAGAAATAAAACGTATCGAAGATGAATTCTACGAGCTAATGTCTAATTTAAAGTTTATACCTAATAGTCCAACACTAATGAATGCCGGTACAAGGCTAGGAATACTTTCTGCCTGCTTTGTTATACCTGTTAGAGACTCCATGGCGACACCCGAAGGAGATGGAATATATGATGCCGTAAGGGCCCACGCTATAATAACAAAGCATGGTGGAGGTACCGGATTCGATTTCTCAGAACTTAGGCCTGAAGGAGACATAGTCGCGAGTACTAGTGGCGTTGCTAGTGGCCCTCTTTCATTTATGAGAGTAATAGACGTTTCAACAGATGTAATTAAGCAAGGTGGTAGAAGACGTGGAGCCAACATGGGCGTACTTCACGTATGGCATGCCGATGTAGAGAAATTCATTAAATGTAAGACGGGAGAGTTAAAGGATGTAAATCTACAAAACTTTAACATAAGTGTAGGAGTTTACGATGAATTCATGAAATTAGCATTAAACGGTGGTGAATGGAAACTCGTTAATCCTAGAAAGACGAGTATATCCCCCGATAAGAGCTGTAACTCAAAGTTCTATGCAATTGTTAGGGCAAGACACAGTATAAACGATGAATGGGTACAAGAAGTAATATTAAATGAATTAGACGAAAACAAAGGAGCTGTACCTCTAGAAGAATCCAAGATAATTACTCTTGAAGAAGCGTTATCCATAGCCGAAAAAGAGAATGCAATAGTAAAGACAGTAAATGCAAGGAAATTATTCCTAGAAATGGTTAAAGGAGCATGGGATGGAGGAGACCCAGGACTACTATTCATAGACACAATAAATAAGAGACATCCCGTATGGTATATCGGGAAAATAAATGCAACAAACCCTTGCGGTGAAGTACCTGCACTTGAATGGGAGAGCTGTAATTTAGGAAGTATTAATTTAGAGAAATACGTATACTATGACGAGAACGGTGAACCCCACGTAGATTGGAAGGGGCTTGCTAGGGATATAAGGATAGCCGTAAGGCTCTTAGACAACGTTATTGATGCTAATAGATATCCATTAAAGCAAATAGAAATTGCTACAAAGAGAACTAGGAAAATAGGCTTAGGAGTTATGGGATGGGCCCACATGCTAGTTAAACTAAAAATACCATACGATAGCGTTGACGCCGTTTACCTCGCATATCATCTCGCAGAATGGATAGCTTATAACGCGTACTTAACATCAATAAAATTAGCTAAAGAAAAGGGAGTATTTCCTGCATGGAATCCAAAGCTATATAGACCTATTTGGAAAACCGCTATGCCTCTAAGTGAATCATTGAAGATATGTGAAGTATATCAAAAACCATCAAGTAAAGTGCTAAAACTCTTGAGCGAGAAACCTCAAGTAAATTGGGGCTTAGTTGAAGAGCTTACGAGGAAGCATGGATTAAGAAATGCATGTGTTACTAGTATAGCGCCAACAGGAAGCATTAGTATAATTGCTGGTACTAGCAGCGGTATTGAACCAATATTCGCATTAGCATTCATTAGAAGGGTAAGTGTAGGTACATTTATTGAAGTTAATAGACTATTCCTTAAATTCCTAAAAGAATACGAACTAGATAATCCAGAGTTAATAATTGAGATAGCTAAGGTTGGAAGCATAGCGCACATACCATTCATGCCAAGAACTATTAGGAAAGTATTTAGAACAGCACATGACGTAGACCCCATATGGCATGTTCTCCATCAAGCAATATGGCAACAATGGGTTGATCAGGGAGTCAGCAAGACAGTTAACCTTAGACATAACGAGCCTCCACAAACAGTATACAAGGTATATGTACTTGCATGGAAGCTTGGATGTAAGGGAATAACAGTATTTAGAGATAGAAGTAGAAGGAGACAAGTAATATACTTTGGACTTAAAGCAGAGAAAGAGAGAAGGCAAGAAGAAAAAGAGGAAAGTATAAGTGAAGAAAAGAGTAGAGTTGAGAAAATAATTGATAATGTCATGAAGCAAAACATAACAGTAGTCAAGAATGGCACAAGAACTGCAGCTAAGAGATTTAGGATAGGTAAGGAGGAATTTATAGCAGCTTCAGAAGAATATGCAGGCGGATGCCCTACATGCGATAGCTAATTACATGAACCTTATTCTTGACTCGCCTGCTCTTTGTATAATTCTTCTTAGTAATTCGTCTTCATAAGGTACTCCTACAAATTCTACATTACCATTTATTGCTATAGTTGGAACGGTCATTACATTATACTTGTACGCTATATCCATATTCTCGTACGCTTCAATAACATCAGATAATATTAATCTTCTACCAGAAAGCCATGACTCAAAGGCAAACATGTGGGTAAGAAGAGCTGCATAGGGGCAATAGGGGCATAAGGGAGTTACTATGGTCTCGATCTTTACGGGTCTAACAATTCTCTCTCTAATAACTCTTCTTGTGTATTCTTCTAATCCTGAATCACCATTGCTTATCCTAATAATTGTTTCAACGAGAGCTTTAAGCTCTTCACCTGCAGGAGTACCTGTCCATCTAACGTAACCTTCAATTAAGGCTATTGTTGGTATGCGTTCAACTCTCATTTTACTGAAGCATTCCTCATCTCTTTCCTTAAAGCATACCTTAACTCTAAGCAATTTACCAGTACTTGGTTTTTCTGGGGCTACTTGCGTTAAGGCTTTAACTACTTTGACTGCGTCATCACAGTACAAGCACTCGCTTCCAATAAATAAGTATAGGTCAACAGGGTTATCCATATCAGCTAATGCCTCCTTGAGAGCCGCTAGGTCTTCTTCAGTAAACTTTACGTGTAGTTGATTGCCCATGTCCTAACCCTAGCATTGACCTATACCGTGCTTTAGGTTTATATTTTTATCTACCTTAAAATACTAATTGTCTATGAGGATTAATGAAATGAAGTGTAGCGTATGTGGTAGCGATCAAGTAGTATATGCTCCTTCACCAAAGCTAAGGTTGTGTAGAGATCACTTTAATGAGTATTTTCATAGGAGATTCAAAAAAATGATTGAAAAATACAAGGTATTACGAGACTGCCGTAAGGTTATGGTAGCTGTATCAGGGGGTAAGGATAGCGTAGTCTTGTTAAACGTATTGGCTCGCTTTAGTGAGGAGTATGGATTAGAGCTTATAGGATTAACTATAGACCTAGGAATCAAAGATTATTCAAGCAAATGCGTTGAAATAGCAGTGAAGAATTATGATAAATTATCCATAGATTATAGGGTCATTAAGTTAAATGATGAATATGGAGTTAGCATAGACTCTATAGCTAAAATTCCTAGGAGAGTAATGAGAAGACCCTTATGTAGTATTTGCGGGATTATTAAGAGGTATGTTCTCAATAAGGTAGCTTTAGAGCTTGAGGTAGATGCTATAGCTACTGGACATAACCTTGATGACATGATAAAGTTCATGATAACTAACATGTATAATGGCAGAATAATTGATCTCATAAAGTTAGTACCAAAAATACCTTCAAGAGGCAAGTTAGTGACAAAGATAAGACCCCTAGCATTCTTTACCAATGAAGAAACCTTGATATACGCTTTAGCCAATAATCTAGATTTTAATCAAGATAAATGCCCATACATGCCTCCCGAGAAAAGCTTTCAAAACACCATTCAAAAGGCCATAGACCTTATAGAGAAAGAGTATCCTGGATTCAAACTACACTTCTATAATGCATTCATATCTAAGATACAGCCATTATTAGCAACAAAATATGAAGAATCACCATTATATGAATGTATTAAATGTGGAATGCCTACGAGTAGTAAAGATGTTTGTGCATTTTGTAGGATCCGTGAAAGAGCTATACAATGGATTAAGAGAAGAGGTTCTTAAAGCACTATTACTCTATCTTCTTAATCCATGACTCTAAGTCCATCCACCATTCATGATATGTAGTGTTAATCATCATATATGCTGCCTTAGAGTTAAAGTATGGAGGACCTACTCTAGAGAATAATGTTACTACCCTATCTCTGTGATTCAACTTGAATCCTTCTTCACAAGGCTCATGTCCTCTAATTATTATCTTAGTATTAGTTATTTTAAGGGCTCTTTCAGTAATTTTTGGTCCAAACAGTTTTCCTGCACCTCTCGGTGATAGTTCCCATTCCATAACGTACTCTACAGGATCATTCCATAATATTTCCTCAAGTACATTAAAATCAGGCTTATCCTTATCTAGTGAGAGGTATTTCTCTAAGCTTATATTTTCAGTAGTGGTTGTAGGGGGTCCTCCATGTAGGAAGAGTATTGAGTTTTTAGCTATACATACATAAGGTAGCTCTTGGAATAATTGAAAGAACTCTTTGTAAAGCTCCTCTCCTGCACTTCTACCATAATACCTGTATAAATGAAATGTAAAGTCATGAGGATATGGTATAAGACCTGGAGGAGGCTCATGATTACCTCTTAATACTACAACGTTTTCAGGATACATGTACTTAAGCTTTAGCACTAAGAGTAATGATTCTAATTGATATGGTCCTCTATCAATGTAGTCTCCTAAGAACACTAAGTATCCTCCATTACTTAGAACTCTTAACGCTTTGGATTGGTTAAGTATTTTTAACAATGTATCTATATCTCCATGAATATCACCTATAACTATAAACTTACCTTCGCCGGACAGTATTACTCCATAGTTAATTCTATACGATTTCTTCCGTTCATCTATGAGAAGATCCTTAACATTATGTATAAACTTCTTAACCTCTATGGGTTTAAGCTTCATATCCCTTACTTCACAGTAAATTTCATCTAAACTGGTCAAAGTACTTTCACCTAAACTGTTCATATTCTTAACTTTTGCTTCTCCATACTCCTTAATAATATTGGTGGTAATCTCCTTAACTCTAGAAAGAGCAATCTATAACTCCATGGAGATAAAGGTATCCTCACTATATTATAATCCGACTCAAGTTCCTCACAACTACTTTTATCCAATGAGCATAAAGATGCAGATACTACTTTAGCGGGGAAATAAGCTTCAACTAATCTATATTCATCGCTAAAGTTTACTAAATGGAATATGGCCTTAACCACATGGTTATTAGCGCTAACCTCTACGTTATTTATTAATATATCTGATGGTCTAAATTCTAACATCCTAATACTCTTAACTATAGCATTATAACCCCTTAGAATAGTAGGCTTATTGATCAGAGACCATGCTATGTTGAGCAATTTACGTAGAGGAGCTACGTCTTTAGATAATTCAATATATAATTCACTATATACAGTAGCACTGACTTCTCCGGGTCTTAGATTTAATTCTATGGGTTTAGAAGATGCTAGTGCAAGGACTTTAGAACCCATAGTAATGCAAATAAGTTGACTCTTAATTTTAGCTGAAGAATAAGTTGCCTTAGCTATACAGAATGGTTGCTGAAAATATACTTCAACATTATAGTGGTCATGGCTATGTAGTAAGGTTAACTTATCGCCCTTTAATAGAATAGGGTTCTCATCAATAGAGTATATCTTAAGTTCACCATTCATGCTTCTTACTATTACACCATCTATCTTAGCACTATCATATTCATTAACTAATTTACCCTTACTAATGACGGGATGTACGTGCTGATAGTCATAGATACTAGATGGAGGAAGTAAAAATATCTCATTATCCTTAACTAGTATGGCATTCCAGGGGCAACTATTAACTATAATAGCGTGTTGACCTAAACCTTTCTTAATTAAGCCTAAGTACATGTATAATTTTAACATTTCATTAACTATAGAGTTCGGTGTCCATGGGGTTATGGTATTTAGTTCTATTAATGGGGTTTTTGCTTTTAGCTTTCTATCGCATTTACCATGCCTAGGAATTATAGTTATATAATCATCACTTAAGCCATACAGTTCAATACATTCATTGATTTCATTAGCTATTAATTCATTAAATCCAGATAAGTGAGCAATTAATGGTAATTGAAGTAGTCCTAGATAATTGCTCGATATATGTTTATCGCTAATTTTCAACTCCTATGACTCCCTCAGAAAACTAATGACTTCTGAAATAATGTTTTCAACTTCATCTAATTTACTTAGAGGTACCTTTTTAGTAATGTACATGTTTTCATTGATGAAGTCAATATGAGCTCCCATATCTTCTAGTAGGTCTACGAGTTCCTCTCTACCCTCATCAATATCATATAACGTTATTCTTAGTTCAATATGATCGGTCCTAGTATTCCAACTAATACCAATCTTTATCTTCCCATTAATTGTTCCCAAAAACTTAATATAATCTACGATATCTCCATTAAGAGAGGTGATTCTAGTGGAAGATAATGATGGTTCTATTTTCTGGGATTTCAGGATACTAGTAATCTTATTGACTATTCTCGTGATTTGAGGGTCAGACCACGGTAATTCTGTCATTGACTCCTGGGGGGGCAAGTGTCTTCATCCCCTCCTTTATCTGAGGCTACCATTTACATCATTTCTCAGTAGCGGTCAAGTTCTTCATCTAGTTATTTCTGATAGCTTTCTCCTCCTATAAGTTCTAATAATGTAAAGCCAAGAATAGAGCCACAAACCAATAAACGCTATTGGTATGAATGCCTTAATTGCCGAATCCAATAATCTCATTGAGAAAAATGTTAGTTTAACTTCATAGTATATGATTATGATTAGTATTATATAGCCTAACCATAAATATAATTGCAATAGCAATGGCACTTTAATTATCCTTGTTATTCTAGAGATGCTTGTACTACTTAAATCATTGCTACGTTCTTTATCTTTCAACACCTAGCCCTCGGCATTACCGTTACTTAGCGTATATGATTCTTGCCGGATAGCTAAATGCTTTACCGCTAATATGCATTAATACTTGTGCTTTCCTTAAATTCCATCCTCTCCTTTGATCATAGTATTCTGGTTTAACGTGTATTTCAACCATATCAGCTATAAATAAAGCTACTTCACCTACATGAACTTCATCTACGACTCTACATTCAATAAATGCAAGTGCTTCAAGAAGTCCTGGAACACTAATTTTACTAGACGGATAGAGCTTTAATTCTAATGATTTAATCTTATCTTCTCTCCTACCACTCCTAGTACCAGCATACCATACCTTATTTACAAGTGAAGGGTCAACTACATTAACAGTAAACTCCCTATACTTATGAATGAGTTCATAGGTATAGGATTCTCTATCAATTGCTAAACCTAGTCTAGAAGGTTCTTCGCTTAAAGGCGTAACCCATGAAGCCGCCATAACATTGTATTTTCCTTCACCACCAGATACTATCAAGTATACGGGCCTTGGATGTAAGACCCTATAGTCATCTCTACTAATAGTTTGAAACATACTATATACCCATGTAAAAAGTGTAGACGAGAGAAAACTAAACGTTTTAGCGTTCATAATGTGAGGTTGAAAAAATAGTTAATTTTCTTTGAAAATAAGCTACTTCATTTTATAGATTCTAGCTAATTGAGCTATTGATATCACTAGAGCTAATACTGATATTATTAATACTATGATTATCATGGTATTTGTAGCGCTTTGAGCGTTCTTTACTTCGCTTATAAGTGATGCAATATCGGTTGCTTTCTCCTCTACCTTTAACCTCAATTCCCCTACATCGGTCTTTATTGTAGCTACAGTTCCCCTAATCTCCTTAACTTTACCTCCTATTGCTCCAAGCTTTGTCTCTATCCTAACAACTCCATCCTTAATTTCAGTTACTACGGGGCTTAGAGTATCTATTGTAGTCTTTAATTCTCCAATTTAGTCTCTATGGTAGCTGTTCTCTCATCTATGCTCTTTATCTTAGGTTCTAGTGCTGATAATGTAGCTTTTAGTTCACCTATATCGGTCTTTAATACCAGTATGTCCTCCTTTATGCTCTTTTCAACATCAATTATTGTAGTACCTAGCTTTCCGACTAAATCCTTAATTGTATCAAGCTTAGCATCCATTGTTCCGAGTCCTGTTAACATCTTAACGGTGTTATTCTTTACCTCTATAATTACTGGTTCTAGAGTCTTCATCATCTTTATCAAATCATCGATGCTTGTAGCTATGTTCTCTAATCCCTTAGCTATGCTACCTAGCTCCTTAGTAATATTACCTACATTTTCTTCTATCGATGGTATTAATGCTAGCTCCTTTGATATGGTTAGTGCTGATACATCTGAAAGGCCTAAGAACCAATAATATGCGTCAACAAGTATTGAGCAAGTATCGTACTTATGGTCTTCGAGTATGGTGAACGACACCATATATAGTTCAGGCTCTATTCCAATTGCTTCAAGCGGAGTCTTACTTCCATTAGGATGTACTAGATAGACATCTAAGTAATCTGCAAATATCTTTGATTTACCAAATCCTATTAATATGAATGCAGTTACTACCTTACCTGGTGTTATAATTGGAGGTGTAACCACTTTTAACCATAAATGCTCTGTAGGCGTCATAGTTTTGAAGTAGAAGTCTAAGAATAATCCCCACCATGTTTGTAGTGGTAGTTGTGTTTGTAGGAAATACCAGTATCTTTCTTCTAAGTACCAG
>Ga0190313_1002091_pt1 | contig 10031 bp, 11 predicted proteins | sample 4870071011_MG_FD_169989 | JGI IMG/M metagenome (GOLD analysis project Ga0190313, IMG submission 169989) | Hydrothermal vent sediment bacterial communities from Southern Trench, Guaymas Basin, Mexico - 4870-07-10-11_MG | ecosystem: Environmental > Aquatic > Marine > Hydrothermal vents > Sediment ...
GAATAGGACACTTTGTTCAGGCAGAAGGGAAAGAAATCTCTTTAAGGATGGTATTTCAAACAAAGTTTTTCATGCAGACTTAGTTGGTGCTTTGAACATAATTAGATCAGGAGCTAAGCTCCTTAAACTCAGGTTTTATGACAATCTGAAGGTGGTTTTTCTTAAGCTTTGTAATCCTTTAAAGCTAAAACTTGTGGATTTAATTTACAAAGTATTCCCTAAGTCCTTATGGATAGGGGATAGTAAGCAGGATTTATATCCTGCAGGGTGGACGGAAATACTACTTCAGATGAATACATTTGAAAACTGAAGTAGTATTTTTACGAACCTGAAGCTCTTCCTCCATCTACGTTCTTAAGAGTGGTGAATATCATTCGTCCTCCCGGAGTCTGAAGAACACTCGTAACAGCGGCCTCTACCTCCTTACCCAGATATCTACTCGCGTTTTCAACCACCACCATTGTTCCATCTTCTAGATAGGCGATTCCCTGTCCTTCTTCACGGCCTTCTTTGAGTATCTGCAATCTTAAAGTTTCACCTGGCAGCACCTGAGGCCGCATGGCGTGTGCCAGCCTGTGCATGTTAAGAACCTGTATGCCGTGGAGTTCTGCTACTTTGGCAAGGTTGTAATCGTTGGTTAATATCTTTCCGTTTACGCGTTCCGCCAGAGCAACCAGTTTGGTATCCACATCCAAAGTGTCCGATGTGTTCTGCCGGTCTATTCTTACTTCCACGGTGTTGAGATCTTGCAGTCTTTTCAAGATTTCCAGCCCTCTGCGCCCCTTTGCTTTGCGAAGTGGATCCTGACTGTCCGCTATATGCTGGAGTTCCTGCAGGACAAATTCCGGTACTATGAGAGGGCCTTCAATGAACCCGGCTTCTGCGACATCAGCAATACGGCCGTCTATGATGACGCTAGTGTCCAGTATTTTGGGGCTCTCTGGCTTGTTCCAGCTCTTGCCGAACCGGGGTACTCCAGCCATAAGTTCCGCAAACTTGAAGCTTCCAAGCACCATTCCGATGTAACCAAAAATACATGACAGTATTACATAGATGCTCACTTGCACTGTCGGATTTTGAAGGCTTGTAAAACTACTTCCAATAAGCCGTGCTACAAAAAGACCAAGTATGAGTCCACTAGTCCCACCAAGGATTATTTTGAGTGGTACACGTTTGATAACCTTTTCAAAGGCCAAAACGAGCAGGGCAAAAATGGTGCCTGCTAGCGCTCCAATCCATTCGGCCCATGCGTAAGTACTTAACACACTTACCTGCGTAGCTATAAAATAACCACCGACGGCGCAAATTAGAACAATCAATAGTTTCAGCACGAGCCATACACTCGAAACGTTCATCAAATTCACCTCGCTATCCCTACTTTTTGCGCCCCTATAGTTTATCATTTCCTTCTGCTGGCGAAACACTCGTTTATTCGTCGTTCTATCACCTCCTCTTTTTCGTTTTCCACCAGCGCGATTTCTTTGACTATTAAACTTTTGGTCGTGTCCAGCATCTTGCGTTCACCAAATGACAAATTCTTGTCTTCTTTGAGCAAATTGAGATCCCTAAACACCTCAGCCAGTTCGAATATCGACCCGGATTTTACCTTTTCCATGTACTCTCGATACCTCTTGTTCCAAGTGGACGCACTGACGGAGATTTCCTTTCTCTTTAGGATTTCAAACACCTTAGGAACATCCTTCTTTTCTATCAGCTGTCGTACTCCAACGTGGTTTGCATTCTGCACCGGAACCATTATGCGCATGTCGTTATCAAGTATGCGCATAATGTAGAAATCCTTTTTTTGACCATCCACAGAAGTGCTTTGGATTCCTTCGATTTTGCCTATACCCTGAGCCGGATAAACTACTAAATCTCCTTCTTTAAACATTCACATAACCCCCTTTTCCTAAATCTTTAACCTAAAAAGTTTAACATTTGTGAACAGAGAAGCAAAGGAACAATTGTTTGACAAGGAACCTTAGAATGTTCAATGCGATATGGAATGACGGCACGTAGGGCAAAGCATGAGCCATGCGATTTTTTCATCGGCGAGACCGGTATCTTCCAGCCGTCTTATAATATATTTCAACATCATTTTCGGCGCGAAGAACCTACCGCAAGCCTCACATTCTGCCATTTCGAACCATAGCTTTACCGATTTTTTCTCAGGTGTGTCGTTCGTTAGTGTGAGGGCGTGAGTTGGACAAATATCTACACACTTTGTGCATTGCATGTCGCAACCTGGAGGAAATTCCACCGATATCTCGGATTCTGCTTCTTCGATCTTAATGTAATCCTCAGGGCATGCAAGAGAACATGCCCTACAGCCTACACATTTCTCTGAACTGACTATAAGTTTTCTCACCTTGCTACCTCACGGGTGAAAAAAAGCTAATCCTGGTTTGCTTTTCATAGGCTTCTATACTTTCGTAAACGATGGCGCCTGATGGGCAAGTTAAAGCACAGATCGGTGTTTTCCCATCCAGAACAAGGTGCTGGCATCCATCGCATTTAGACGGTTTTTGTTTCTCCACCATGGTTATTGCTCCAAATGGACAGGCCAGTTCGCAAAGTCCACAGCCTGTGCACAGATTTTCGTCGATTATAACCATGTCTCTTTCATCATACCTAATTGCTTCCCTGTAGCACACATGAATACATGGAGCGACTTTACAGTGCCGGCAGGATACGGGCCACGCAATACACTCTGTCTCTACGACCGTTATCCTGCTTTGTCCCCCATGTTCCCTGGCACAGGCTACTTCACAGGCCCGACACCGAATACATCGCTCGGCACGTATGAGTAGTAACCTTTTCATATCTTATACGACCTCCAACCGACATTCTGCGTCCTTAAACCCCGGAGTCCTTGAGCTGGTATCTAGGCCTACCGTAACCACATCATTGACGCCAGGAAAATGGAAGGGAAGAAAAAGCGTTTTCGGGGGGACACTAACATCTAAACGAATTTGAAATATACCTTCACCCGATTCCCCTATTAGTTTTACTTCATCGCCGTTTTTCAAACCCAAAGCAGCTGCATCTTCTGGATTGATAGACACCGATGCTATCGGTTCGTAAGGAAAAAGTTCTGACAGACGCCTGCTCATTGAGCCTGAATTGTAATGAACGACTAAACGTCCGGTTATCAGTTTGAAAATGTTATTTTTTCCAATTTTTCCTTTATCCTCGATTGCGAATTGCGGAGTGTGAAACTTGAATCTACCGCTTTGATGCAGAATTGGCGTTCCGGGATGGCTTTCGTTCTGACATGGCCATATAAGTCCATTTTTACTCAATCGCAGGCGCTCGGGGGTAATACCCCCGTATTGCGGAACTACCCTATTTATTTCGCGAAGTACTTCATCAGGCCTCGGAGTATAACCCCATATTTTCAATCTTTTACCCAGTTCCCCAATAATCCACAGATCCGGTTTTGCATCTCCATCTGGATCCAGCGCTTTTTCCGACCATTGCACGCGCCGTTCGGTGTTCGTATAACTTCCTTCCTTTTCTGCCCAGCATGCCGCGGGCAAAAGGATATCCGCATATCGGGCAGTTTCCGTCATGAAGAGATCAATCACCAACAGAAACTCCAGCTTCTCTAGCGCCTTTTTCACTCCCGACGCTTCCGGATCCGATACCACGGGATTCTCTCCCAATATCACCATTGCTTTTATTTTTCCGTTTAATGAGGCATTAGTCATTTCTGTGACGGTGTAACCCGGGCCAAGCGGTAAATCCGATTTTTCCCAAACTCTGCTTAGCTTTTTGAGTTCCATATGATTTGACGCGTCCGCATAGCCAGGAAGGTAATCTGCAAGCGCTCCCATATCGCAGGCACCCTGCACATTATTCTGACCTCGAAGAGGGAAAATACCAGACCCGGGAGCACCTACTTTCCCGCAAAGCAGTGCCAGATTTGCACATGCCCGAACATTTTCTGTGCCGTTCCTGTGTTGCGTAATTCCCATGCAATAGATAAGTGCTGCACTGTAAGCTTCAGCATAATGACAGGCAGCGGCCACAATTTCACGCTCGGACAATCCAGTGAATTCAACTGCTTCTTTAAGGTCGAAAGAATGCAACCACCGGTATAAATCATCAAACCCCTCTGTTCGTTCTCTTACAAACTGATAATCACATAAACCTCTATCAACTATGACCTTCATCATTGCGTATAACAGGTATGGGTCCGATCCAGAGCGTAGCTGCAAGTGCAGATCGGCTATCCTGGTGGTGATTGTTCGTCGTGGGTCTGCGACTATAACCACGGCACCTCTATCTTTTGCATCCCATACCCACCTGCTGACGACCGGGTGAGTTTCGGCGAAGTTGGATCCCAAGACGAAGATACAGTCGGAATTTGCCAGGTCCGAGATGGGATTCGTCATAGCGCCTGAACCAAGCATATCCTTCAGCGCAACGAGCGATGGAGCATGGCAGAGGCGTGCGCAGTGGTCAATATGAGGTGATCCGAACAGGCGAGCAAGTTTTTGGAACAGGTAAATTTCCTCATTGGTTGCCCGTGCCGACGCCAGAAAGCCGACGGAGTCAGCACCATATCGTTTTTTTATGTCTAAGAGCTTTTCCGCAGCAAGGTTGAGAGCATCATTCCAAGGTAATTCAATCCATTCATTTCCCTTTTTTACCAGCGGGTGTTTCAATCGATCGGGATGTTTGACAATGGATATCGAGCTATTTCCTTTGGGACACAGTGCACCAAGAGCAACTGGGTGATCAGAAATGTATTCAATGTTCAGGGAATTGCCTTTTGTAACTATAAAAAAAGCACATCCTGCTCCACAAAAAGGGCAAATTACTTTTGACTTGCTACCGGTCTTCATTGGATATAGCCCTTCAAGTACTCTGTGATGGCTTCTTTTCTGACCATTTCGGAAAATTCATTTTCCTCTGTATAAACCAACGCGTTAGTGCGACAAGCCTCCACACACGCAGGAATTTCCCTATCGGGACATCTGTCGCATTTGACAGCAATTCTTCTTTCCGCTTCCTCGCCTATAACGCCGTAAGGACAAACCATGGCACACATCCAACAACCAATGCATTTTTTTGGATCGTGGGTAACAACGCGAGTTACAGGATCCTGACTGAGAGCCCCGGTTCGACAGGCCTTTACGCATGGAGCATCTTCACAATGCCGACACAAAAAAGGGATTTTGCGACCGGCTATATATTCCACATAAACCCTGCGCTTCGGTTTCGGAGTTTCATGTATAGCCAGTTCCAGCTTTTTGGCTTGAGAATGTTCAACAGCGCAGGCAAGTTCGCAGCTGCGGCATCCGATGCACCTATCCAGCCTGACAAAAACTTCCTTCATGGGAACTCCTCCCTGTCCATTGAAAGTCGGCCTCTAAAAATCTTCTATTAGACGTGAGATCTAAGCATCACTACGGAACCTACGCCAAAGTAATAACATTATATCACCCCCTGGTCAAAGCTGTATTCCATATATAAGCAAAAGCGTCCCGCGGTATTTCTTGAGAGTAATGTTCGGTTGCTAGAGATTTACAGCAATTTGAATTTTGCCTTTCAAATATCTTCCCCAATAAACAACCCTTTTTTATTGAGGAGCTCGGCGTTATCGTTGGTTATACGGACCATGTTTTCCAGCCTTACCCCGCCTTTGCCAGGAATGTATATTCCAGGTTCAATTGTAACCACCATATTTGGACGCAATTCTACCGGCTTGTCTTTGCGCAGTCCGGGAAGTTCGTGAACAGCCAGTCCGACTCCGTGTCCCAGTCCGTGTCCAAAGTACTGTCCATAACCGCCTTTTTCTATAACACTTCTAGCTACTTGGTCCACCTCTGTAGATCTAACACCGGGCTTTATGAATGATTGCGCTTCAAGCTGAGCCTGCCTGACCACCCTGTAAATTTCCCGCCATTTTATATCCATTTTGCCAATGGCGAATGTTCTGGTCATATCGGAACAATAACGATCCAGTTTTGCGCCTATGTCGATAATTATGGTTTCGCCTGCTCGAGGTTTCCTGGTGGTTGGAACAGCGTGAGGTTTCGCAGCGTTCGGTCCCGTTGCTACTATCGGTGAGAAAGCCAGGGCTTCAGCCCCAGATGTTCTGATTTTTTCCTCCACAATCCAAGCCAGCTCCTTTTCTGAATAGCCTTTATCCAGAAGCGAAAACACCGTTTCCATTGCAGATTCGGTAATCTCCAGAGATCGTTTAATTAACTCGATTTCTTCTTCCGTTTTAACGGCTCGCATATTCTCAATTACACCTGAATATCCGACTACTTCTAACCGGGCATTTTTATCCCTGAGATGTTTTTTCAAGGAATCGTAAAAGGCAATAGTTACGTAATCCTTTTCTAAGGCAACACGACGAATGTCCAGTTCGGTGAGCAACTCAGCAATGGTCAAGCTCATTTCCTTATCGTACAGCAAAACTTCGAAGTTTGGACATTCACTTTCGGCTTCCTCACTGTACCGAGAATCGGTTATAAGGAACCGGTCTTTCATGGTTATCAGCAGACGACCTGCCGATTCGGTAAAGCTGACATCGTCCCCACAAAATCCACTCATGTAAAAACGATTTTCAGGACCGGACACAAGGAAACCGTCTACACCTTCCTGTTCCATCCAGTTTTTAAGGCGATTTAGTCTTTCTTCAATAAACGGCGTGTTGCTGGCCACTTTCACTCTCCCTATTTGCTTATATACCATTAGTACGCCATAAAATGCTCAATTTTTTCCGAGGCGCAACAGCAAAATTCGGGTTTTCTTAAAAGGAGAAATTTGATACCAGAAAATTCACGTTCATCGGAGGTGTGAAGCTATGACTCAGGTGGGAGATGTTGTTCTGGTATATGTTGAAAATAAGCCGGCCTTTTTTGCGAGAATTGAATCTATCACTCCGGATGTAAAGCCGGAGTGGTTCCAGGTTAAGCTTTTGGTACTTCAGGTTCCGTTGGTCGTTGTTACATGGATTTTACGAGAACCTTATATAAATGGCGTTGAGTTCACCATGGGAGGGCGTCCGATCAGAATAGAAAAAGTAGTTGCGCCCGAAGAATTTCTATCCGAAGAGGCAGAAGCAGGATCGGAAGATACAGGAGAAGAGCCTGCTGAGAAAAAGAAGAAAAAAACTTCCGGCAAAGGGAAAAATAAGGGTGCGAAGGTGATCTCCCTTAGTGGCCGAATGAAAAAGAAATCCTAAACGAGAGGAAAATTAGAATATGGCGGAGGTTAAAGCAGAAGCCGAAAAGAAATCGGTTCAGCGAGTTATTTGGGAATATACTCAGTCAATTGCAATAGCTCTGATTCTTGCAATGATAATAAGAGCCTTTGTTGTTCAGGCATTCAAGATTCCATCGGGTTCCATGATCCCCACGTTACTTGTAGGTGATCACATCCTGGTCAGTAAATTTGCTTACGATATTAAGGTGCCCTTTGTGAACACAGTAATATGGCACAGAGCAGATCCAAAAAGGTTCGATGTGGTTGTATTTCGTTATCCGATTGACCCAAGCAAGGATTTTATAAAAAGAGTAATTGGGCTCCCGGGCGATAAAATTTTCATTAGAAATAAGAGGGTGTATGTAAACAACAAGGAGCTACACGAGCCTTACGTGCAGCATACCGACCCCAGAATTTTCCCGCCTGAAGTAAGCCCGAGGGACAACATGGGACCAATCGTCGTACCTGCTCATAGCCTGTTTGTAATGGGAGACAACCGTGACGAAAGCTACGACAGCCGCTTCTGGAAGTTTGTGGATTTTTCTGCTTTGAAGGGAAAAGCTTTCATAATTTACTGGTCCTGGAACAGCCACGGCATTATGTCACTTGATCCGAATCATTTCTTTATCCGTTGGAATAGGATAGGACGCTTGATACACTAGATTTTTTGGAAACCAGATCATCGATACAGACGGCAATCTTCTCTGAGCTCCATGTATTGTGCCAGATCTTTTTGCCATGATTGTTCTATTTCTTCCAGTGGGGCCAGTTTTTCCACAAGGTTTCTGATGCGTTGGCTTCCAAGGATGATGTCAATGGGAAGTTTTTCATATTCGTATTCATAAGGCGGTGGTAACCATTCAAATTGATGAGGATATTCTTGTATTATTGCCTGTAGCACCATAAGTCCAAGTGTGTAAGGTTTAATTTTTTGTGGGTCAATAACATGTATCTGAAATCCGCCACAGCGTTGACCTTTCCATTTGTCCGCAACGGGTTCGAAGAATATCGGCCTAATTACAACCCCATACTGTTCCATCTTTTTCATGACTTTTTCAAGCCTGTACGGATCTATGAATGGTGCTCCGAAAATCTGAAAGGGGAGGGTAGTGCCGCGACCTTCGCTCAGATTTGTTCCTTCAAGGCAGACCATGCCTGGATAAACGATGGCAGTTTCAAATGAGGGCATGTTGGGGGAAGGGAGGACCCATGGTAGTCTGGTTTCTGGGAAAATCTGAGAGGCCCTCCAGCGTTCCACCGTTATTATCCGAAGGTCGATGTCCAGCTCTTTTTCCTTCACGATCCATCTAGCATATTCCCCCATAGTGAGCCCATGACGCATGGGGATTCTGTACCTGCCGACGAATGAGCGAAACCGGTCTTCAACCACATTTCCTTCAACCTGAGAACAGCCCAATGGATTGGGACGATCCAGGATTACCACAGAAATGCCGCTTCTAGCACACGCTTCCAGCGTTAACCCCATGGTAGAGGCATAGGTATAAACCCGAGCGCCGACGTCTTGCAAATCAACGAGCACAAAATCCAAACCTTCCAATACTTCAGGTGGAGGGCTTTTCATCGGGCCATACAGGCTGTAAATAGGGATTTGCAACCGCGGGTGAAGCTGGTGATCCGATTCTATCATGTTGGCTTGCTTTTCTGGGAAAAATCCGTGTTGAGGTGAGAAAAGGCATTTAAGGTTTGCACCGATTTTTACAAGTTCTTCCGGCAGTGGTTTGAGGTTGCTCGTTACACTTGCATGGTGGCAAAGAAGCCCTAGCCTGGAAGAGAATAGCCATTGTGGCTTGTCTCTTAACAGTACTTCACATCCGAGAACAGGGCGCATCTCCAGAGTGCCTTAAAAATCAACAAGGTTACTCTTTTCGAGGCTTTTTACTATCTGAAGGGCGCTTTGTTGAGCTGTGTCGTCGTTCTGGTTCGAAAACACCATAACCCTTCCGGAAGGAAGTATAGCTACTTGAAACAAATACCCTTCAGCATCTGGAACTTCTATCTCGAGCACCATACCCCCTTTTTCCAATTCTTGCTCTCTTACAAGCTTATAGGTTTCCTTCAAGACTTTTTCTGCCGATTTCACGAAAACCGTTCCAGCGTAAGATTTAAGAATGTTGCGAATCTCAGATGGCCAGGTTTTAACTTTCTTGACCATAAACGGGTTGGGCTCAAAATCCAATATGCCGTCTTTGAAAAAAATCTTTCCCGCTTTGCACTCCATGATAAGCCCGGAAAAGGTATCTACCCTATGAGGTGCTTCCCCCGTTTTTTTCTTTATATACCAGGTTAGTATCAACTGTACGTTTTTCGGTGGCAAAAGCTTTAGTAGCGTTGCTTCCTTTGCCTGGCCGATAGCAAGTGGTTTTCGAGGTTCCTGGGATGACAATTTTTCACCTCCGTCTTTCGTTACCATTCAAAAACAGGGTAAGATAGCAGGCACGAAAATACCAGCGTGGAGGCATCCGTGGAAGAGAAAATTCGCCGTGAACTTGAGTCCATTTTTGGGACAGAAAGACTCTATTTTCTGCCAGAAGATGTTTTACCTTACGGGATTGACGCCAGCAGACTTGAAGGCTTTCCTGGGTATGTGGTTTTTGCCGAAAAAGCCGAAGAGGTAGTAGAGCTTTTTAAATTGGCCAATAGTTATGGTTTGCCTGTGTATCCTAGGGGAGCTGGAAGTGGAATGGTTGGCGGGGCAGTGCCTGTGGAGCGCGGCGTCGTGTTGTCTCTTGAACGTATGAACCGAATAATTAGTATTGATGAAAAAAACATGATCTGCGAGGTAGAAC
>Ga0190313_1002092_pt1 | contig 10024 bp, 12 predicted proteins | sample 4870071011_MG_FD_169989 | JGI IMG/M metagenome (GOLD analysis project Ga0190313, IMG submission 169989) | Hydrothermal vent sediment bacterial communities from Southern Trench, Guaymas Basin, Mexico - 4870-07-10-11_MG | ecosystem: Environmental > Aquatic > Marine > Hydrothermal vents > Sediment ...
AATAATAAAAAAATATAAAGTGTTTATAAATATAAAGGTCGAGATAATATAAATAATAAAAATAAAAAAATAATAAAAAAATATGGTAATGAGTTGGGCTCAATTAACAATTAAAGCGCTTCAAGATTCGTGGGTTGGTTTTATAAATTATATCCCACGGATAATAGGAGCAATAATTATATTTCTTATTGGCTGGATTATTGCAGTTGCTATTGGGAGAGTGGTAGCTGAAATTCTGAGAAGAGTGAAGTTTAATAGAATTTTTGATAATGGCGATTGGAAGAGAGCTTTAGAAAAAGCAGAAATTAAGGTAGATGCCGCATCTTTTGTAGGAGCAATAGTGAAGTGGATTTTAGTAATAGTTTTCCTATTGGCTTCTATTGAAGCGTTAGGGTTCGTTCAATTTTCGTCTTTCTTAAAGGATATTTTAGATTATTTGCCGAATGTGATTGTAGCAGTAGCGATTTTTATAGTAACAGTGATTATTGCGGATATTCTTGAAAAAATTGTAAGAGCAAGCGTAGAGAGTACAAAAGTAGGATATGGTCATATTGCTGGCATAATAGTCAAATGGTCAATTTGGATTTTTGCCATTCTTTCTATTTTAATTCAGTTGAAGATTGCTCCTTCTTTAATTGAAACGATAGTTAGAGGAGTAGTAGGATTAATAGTTATTGCTGGCGGTTTGGCTTTTGGTTTGGGAGGAAAAGATGTTGCTGCTGAAGTTTTACAGGATCTAAAAAGGAAGATAAAAGGAGAATAGAAATAAAAGGACATTAGTTTAATTTTAGCCGTATTCTTTAGCAGAATACGGCTAAAATTTTTGAAAAGTTGAAAAAATAGTTATTTTATATTATTATTGTTAATATAAAGGGTAGGTGGCGGAGTAGTCAAACGCACCAGTCTGTAAAACTGGCGGCTTCGGCCTACGGGGGTGCAAATCCCTCCCTGCCCACTTTGTAAATTGCCGATGTAGTTCAGTGGTAGAACGCTTTCTTGGTAAGAAAGAGGTCGGGAGTTCGATTCTCCCCATCGGCTTATTATTTTTTTAATAATTTTTATTTATTATTATGGCAAAGAAAAAAAAGAAACCTTTTGTTAAACTTCAGTGTCAAGAATGTAAAAGAATAAATTATTTTACTAATAAACCAAAATCAATGATTGGGAAAAAGTTAGAATTGAAAAAATATTGCAAGTGGTGTAGAAAGCATACTCCACATAAAGAGATGAAAAAATAAAAAAAGAGATGTCTATTGCGGGGGTGTAGCTCTAATTGGCCAGAGCGGCGGTCTCCAAAACCGCAGGTTCTAGGTTCGAATCCTAGCACCCCCGCCGCGTTTTAAGAGTTTAAATTTAGGAAAAGTATTTTCTTAACTTATTAATTTATAATAACAGCCCTCGTAGTTTAATGGATAGAATATAGGCTTGCGGAGCCTGTGGTGCAGGTTCGATTCCTGCCGAGGGCACTGAAACTGATTTTTAGGCCTTGAAAGAGTTATAAAATTAGATTTTACTGGGAGATGAGATTTCTGCCAGTTTTTTATTACTGAAAAAATTTTATAGCAAAGTAAAATTAGAAAAAGAAAAAATTAGGAGTGATGAAGTAGAGATATTGCGTTTGTTCTATATCTAAACTCGTGTGTGCAACAAAAAGGAAGTTTCTTTGTTGATTGTGATTGAGAAATTAGTTATCATTGGGGTAAAGAATTGTTTTAAGTTTTAAAAAGAATAATTTAAAATAATTTAATTTGGTGTTATGAGCAAGATAAAGTATAAAAAGTCTAAAGAAAGAATTATAATAAAACCTATTCAGGAAGGGAGATATATTAGAGATTTTGGTGTAGCAACTTCTATCTCTGTCTCTGTAAAAAAAACAAGGAGAGAATTCGGCGCTCATCTTACATCAGTTGATATTTTTAAAAAATTTATTTTTCCAGAAATAAAAGACATTTTACATAAGTATGTATGGGTGGATCTGTTTTGTGGAGAAGGTAATCTCATTCTTCCAATTTTAGAAGCTATACCAGAGAAAGAAAGAGAAAATTTTTTTGAAAAGCATATTTTTCTTTTTGATATCCAGAGAGAGATGGTAGAAAAATCAATAAAAAATGCCCAAAAATATGGCATTTCAGCTGAGTTAGCAAGAAAAAACATACAGATCAGAGATACATTAGCAGATTATCCGAAGTTTATTAAAAATCTTAAATACCCTGTATACCACATAACAAATCCGCCATATCTTTATTTAGGATATATAGCTAAAAATTCGGAGAGGAATCTTAAATATTTTGTTGGTCAAAATGAAGGTTATCAAGACCTGTATCAGATTGCACTTATGAATGATTTAAGAAATGGATTAGAGAAACTAATTTATATAATTCCAACGAATTTTTTATTTGGATTTTCAGTATCAAACAAAATCAGAAAAGATCTTCTACCTTTTTATAAAATTAAAAAAGCGGTTATCTTTGAGAGAAAAATTTTTGAATTTACAGGTACAAATGTGTGTATTTGTTTTTTTGAAAAAAAACCAATTATTTCAAACGACCCTATTGTATTTAAAGCCGTAAAGATTAACAGTATCACTCAAAGAAAAACTTATAGATTAACTCCGCAAAACTTTTATAGAGCAGGCGGAGAATTTGATGAGTATGTATCGCATTTTAGAGTCAGATCGCCTCTAAAGGTTAAATTTTATTTAACACTAAAAGAAGTAAATGAAAATAAAGGGAATAAAACAATAAAACTATTAGATGTTAATAGTTTTTCTAATGGATATTTTAAATTTAATATCTATAAAGTTAATCAGAATTTTTATAAGAGATTGCAAGCAAATCCTTTATTTGTAAGAACTTTAGATACAGGAAGCTGGGGAGGAAGGTTAGGAATTTATAATGCGAAGGAATCTTTTGGAGTAGATGGGATAGTAGTAACCAAGGAGAAATATCGCACTCACCCAATCCAAATTTTTATTAAACCTGAACTTTCAAAAGATGATTTGATGTTATTAAAGAGCTATTTTAATTTTATACTTGAATATTTTAGAGATATTACAGACAGCGAATTTTTAACCACTTTTAAATATTCTAACTCTGAATATGTCCGTAAATATTTGGGACTATCGCAGACAAAAAAGTTAATAGAAACCTTGCCACTACATATTATGTCGGACAGAGAAAAAAATATATTGAAGATTTTGATAGAGCAAAAGAATATAGAAGGGTTAAAAAATGTGTTATCTAATTTAAGCATAAGAGATAATAGTCAATCTAAACTTTTCTAAATATGAATAAGTGGATTCAAAGAAGTATAGAATTAGCCAACTCTCAAGGATATCTTGATAAACTTTTTGAAATTTATCCGATAGAAACCGGCGATCCAAGACAAATTCCCGAAATACTTAAAAAAGAAATACAAAAAGCATTTAGAGATAAAAATAAGATAGAACTTATTAAAAAGTTATTGGAACTACCAAAGTTCCCTATTAATGATCCTTATATTGCTTCTATTAGGAGATATCCTTTCTTACTTCAGAAGAATCCCGAAACAATAGAGAGAATCACTAAAAAATTATTTTCAATGGATGTGAAAACTATTTTAGATTTAGGTAGTAGTCCAAAATCACCTTCTCGTCAATTAGGTTATAGTTTCAAAAAATGGTTAAGAACATTGAATTATCCATTTCTAAGCAAGGGTGAATTTGTTAAATATAAAGGAATAGCGTTTTTAGAAGGGAGCGATAAAAGATTAAAACAATTTGCAGTTGAAGATCTTGGTGTTAAGGAGTTAAAGAAAGGGATTGATTTTATATTGAAAACAAAAAATAAATTTATTATAGGAGAAGCAAAGTTCCTAACAGATTATGGCGGAACACAAAATAATCAATTTAGAGACGCTATAAGTGTAGGGAAAATCAAAAGAGGTAAAATTATTGGGATAGCCGTATTAGATGGAATTATCTGGTTTGAAAGCAATGTTTATATGCATAGAACTGTTAAATCTACAGATGGAATAGCGTTAAGCGCTTTATTACTGGAGAAATTTATAAAAAGTTGTTGATTTTTTACCTTGAAGAAGAAAGCAAAAGAAATCTTTTATAGGTAAGATTACAAAAAAGTATGTCAGGTGGTTTAACCTATAATACTTCGCTCTATGAATATTTCGGTATTATTTGTGTTATTTTAGGATATTTATACGCTACCTTCCATCAATCAAGAATTTTAATAAAATAAATAAGTTTGAGCAGAGTTGTATAATCACGTTAAAATTTGAAAAAGAGAAGTTGAAATTTAAAAAAATAAAATTTTTTGTATAGATTTTTTTATTTTTATTTTTTAATATATTTTTTTAATTGCGAAAGGTTTGTTTTCATCGCCTTTTCACCGGCTGAAATTAACTCTTTGCCATTTAAGAATTTATTCCAATGAACAATGCCACCTAATTTTGGTTCAATAGTAATGTCTGCATCTTTGACATTGCAAAGAGCAAGATGATAACGCAAAATATTGATTGAATTATTGGCGATTTTATAAAAACTAAAAGTAGATTTATTGTTGTTTTTATTGGGAGCGAAATAGTCAGCATCTAAGTTTACAGCAATAACCAGTTCTGCTCCCATTTTTCGTGTGGTTTCTACTGGTACAGGCAAAGATAATCCGCCGTCAGCCAGTAATTTTTCTCCTTGTTTTACTGGTTTAAAAATTAAAGGAATTGAAATACTTGCTCTGATTGCTGGGGCTACCTCGCCTTGATTAATAGAAATTATTTCTCCTGTTTTTAAATCAGTTGTTATTGCGGAAAAAGGAATTTTTAAATTTTGAAATTTTACTTTTCCAATATGATGCTCAATAAATTTCTTTATTTTTTCTCCGCCAATTAATCCTTTTTGTAAAGAAGGGTCAATTAGAGATAATAATTGTCGCCAGTTAGTGCTGAGAGCTATTTTTTCAACCCAATCAATATTTTTAGTAGCTGAATAGAATCCACCTATTAGAGCGCCAATACTTGAGCCAGCAATAAAGTCAATTGGGATGTTGTTTTTTCTAGGGTTTTGATTACACCAATGTGTGCCAATCCTTTTGCTCCACCACTCCCTAATGCTAAACCAATTTTTAATCGCTTAGTTTTTGCCATAAAGTTGTCGGAGTTTTATTAATTCTTTTATTTTATTGATTTTTTTCGCAGTTTCTTTAAATCCCTTTTGATAATATCTTTCGATTTTTTCATCACTAAAATATCCAAAGAAAGTTTCTTTCCAATCGCGAAAGCTTATTTTTAAATTATTTGTTGGTTCAATGATAATATCAGAATTTTTTTCAAGAATTTTATTTCTATATCTATACGGAGACAAATAAAGAGATTTTAAAACCGTATTAAAACGATTTTTTGGTTGTTCTTCTTTGAATTCTAATTTTAAAGTTGCGCTGATGACAATCCCATTTTTGCCCACTTTTTTTCTGGCAACATCAGCTGGATCAGGGTTTAAAACACCACCGTCAATTAAGTAATAGTTTTGATATTTAATTGGTTGCCAGAGTCCAGGGAAAGCGCTTGAAGCCAGTGGAATTAATAAAGGATCGCCTTTTTCAAAAATAATTTCTTTTCCTGTTTTTAAATCTACCGTTACAATTGAAATCGGAATTTTAGCTTGATTAATATCATTTATATCTTTTTCTTTGATATATTTTTTTAATACTTGCTTAAAAATTGAGCGCCGAATAAGATGCAGCCATTTACTTTTTCTTTTAAATTTGTTTTTAATTTCTTGACTGGGAATTCCTAAAGCAAATAGAAAACCTACAATTGAAGCAGCTGAGCAAGTTATTATAAAATCTATTGGAATTTTATTTATTTCCAAGCAATCTAAAACACCTAAGTGGGCAAATGTTTTGGCTCCGCCGCCGCCAAGGGACAAAGCAATCAACGGCCTTTTTTTATTTTGCCCAGTCATAATATTTTAGTTTTATAAATATTGAAACAAGTTCAAAAATTTCTTTTACCAAAAGCATTATACCATTTTTATTTTTGTAGGGTTTCATAGTTTGTCTAACTCTTTTTAATATCATTTTTTTAATTGGGATATTATTTTTGACGCAATAATTGTTTAATACAAGCTCCATAGCATAACCTTTCATTAAAGAGTGTTTAGAAGCTTCTATAAAAATCTTTTTAGGTAATGCTCTTTCACCTGATAGCAATGGTCCAAATCTTTTAGCAAACGCATTGTGTATTATTCCTCTATCCCTAATTCCAACCGTCATTAAATATTTGCTTCCTTTTAATGGTTCTAAAAGTTGATTAATGTGCTGACTAGTAAAATTATGTAAATCGCCGTCGCAAAAAAGCAGTATATCTGCTTCGGTTTTTTTAACAGCAATTTTTACTGCACTACTTTTTCCTAAATTCTTTTTTAAAGAAATTATTTTTAATTTATTTGACCGAAAACTTTTTATGATGTTTAAACTATTATCTGTAGAACCATCATTTACAACTATTACTTCGTCCAACTGTTTGGCTTTGAGTAAAACAGACAATACATTAGCAACTGTTTTTTCTTCATTGAATATAGGTAATATGGCTGCTGTTTTCATAAGTAAAAATTAAAATCTCAAATCTCAAAAGTAGGACGGAGTTCAGACCTCCGCCATTATCGTTGGCGGAGGTCTGAGTTCTGATTATTTTTTGAATATCTATAAGTTTCTATAAACAAAAAATTAATTTAATGAATATTCTTTTTTATATTCTTTTTCCCAAATAGGTTGAGTTAATTCTTTAAGTTTTTTGTCATATTCAACTAATTTCTCATAATACTCTTTTGAATTTTTTGCTTCTTCGGCAAATTTATCTTCTCCTTTAGCGTTTTCAGGAAGTATATTTTCTTTAAAATATTTATAGTGATCTCTGATTGAACAAGGCATTAACCAATTTTCCGCTTTTTTAGGACATGCATAACCATATTTTTTCTGCCATTCTCTTCCTTTTTTAAAGAAGTTAGAAAGTAAGGCATCAGCAATAGTTTTTCCGTTTTCATACAAATCATAAACATTGTCTATATAATAAGGAATAAAAACGCAGGGTGTAATGTTTCCATTCCAATCTATATAAAAATATCCTCCTCCTTCTCTTCCGTAAGCGAGACAACCATCTGCTAATGGTCCTGAATTCCAAAAGTCGGCAATTGGATATCCATTTTCTAATAAATTTTCCCATTTTCTATATAATTTAACTCTTTCTTCAGGGGTCGGCATTAAATCAAAAACCTCTTTTCCTCTGCCAATTGGCATTAATTGAAAAAGCCACATATAACTTGCTCCCTGTTTATCAAACCAAAATTCGTAAAACTTGTCACTTAAAAGAGTGTTTATATTTTCTCTTGTTCCAGTAATAGAGACTACAAATGGTACTCCAACTTCTCTTAAGTTTTCCATTGCTTTTAGAACTCTTTGAAAGGTTCCTTTTCCTCTTCTTTCATCGGTTTCTTTTTCAAATCCTTCAACAGAGATTTGAGGGAAAGCATTGCCTGTTTTGGCTAATCTTTCAGCAACTTCTTTTGTTATCAATGTTCCATTAGTATAAAAGATAAAGAATGTATCATTATATTTTTCAAAAATATCCAAGATAGTTTTTCCTTGACTTCTGTACATTAATGGTTCTCCACCAGAAACTACTACAAACCTGCTGCCAAAAATATTGTGGTTTTCTTCTAAGATTCTATCCAAGGTATCAAAAGGCATAGTAACTCCAGTTTCTGGCGAAGAAGCAGCGTAACATCCTTTGCATTTTAGATTACATACCTGGGTAGGTGAGACTGTTATGAAACAAGGTGGATTTTTAATATCATATTTTTTTCTAAATGCTTCTCTTGCTTTTTTTACTTCTAATAAATTGTCTTTGAAGAAGTTATTATATCCTAATACTTCTAACAATTTTTCAATAATGGGATAAGAAATATATCCTTTTTCATAATTTTTTAATCCTTGTCTAATAAGCGCTTTTACCCATTGATATTTTTTCATTTGAACAGCTTTCAGCTCGTTTTTTGATCCTTCTTTAACTACAGATTCATAAATTTTTTTATCAAGTTGATGAATAATAATTTTTCTTCCTGTTTTAGTATCAAGCGCTTTTTTGATAAGAAAAAGATATGTGTTTTGTTTTATTTTTGATATTATATTATTTTGCATAATTCTTATCTAACCAATTTGGTAACGGTTTAATTATTATTATTCCTCATCCTCCTCCTCAACTCCCTCTTCTCTTTACTTCCTTTTCCTTCCCCTCCTCTGGAGGGAAGGATTCTTTATTCCTCTTCTCCTCCCCCTCCAGAGGAGGGGGAGGATTAAAGAGGGGGAGATTTTATTCCCCATCCCCCTCCTATTTCCTCCCCCTTCCCTTTGGGAAGGGGGAGGATGCGAGAAGCATTTTCCTTTCCAAAGGGAAGGGGGAGGATTTGAAAAGTATTTTTCCTTTCTTTGAAGAGGAGAGATTTCTTCTTTTTCTCCTTCTCCTTTGAAAGGGGAGAATTTTTTCTTTCCTCTCCTCCCCCTCCAGAGGAGGGGGAGGATTAAGGAGGGGGAGGTGGTAAGGTGATTACCAAAATGGTTAGTAATTAAATTTTTATTTTCTTAAAAAGATTTAAGTTAGAAAACTAATTTACAAAAATTATATTTTTACATTTTTATTTTTTTATTTAATACTTTCCAAATGGCTTAATACCGACCTTTTTTAAAATAAAACAGCAATAATTTGATTTGATGTCTTTGTTAAATTTATTTTTTTGTTTAAAAATGAATATTCTAATAGTAACCCATCCATCATTCCGATAAGTAAAGAAGTTAATACTTTCTCATCAACTTTTTTAGATAATTTTTTGTTTTTAATCATTTCTTTAATTACTGGTTGGATTAGATTAATAATTTGTTCCCTTAATGAGGTAATGTGTTCTGTTATTTTATTGTTAGTTGAGGGTAATTTTAATATCAAAGCTTTGATAAAATTTTTTTCTTGAAGTCCAAAATTTAGATAATTTTTAATTAGTTTATGTAGTTTTTTGTCAATTGTATCCTCTTTTAGCGCTTGTTTGAGAGATGAACTTAAATCCTCAAAAACATTATCAAGTACTTTTTCATAAATTTCTTTTTTGCCAGTAAAATGATAATAAAGCGCTGCTTTAGTGATATTCAATCTTTTGGCAATGTCATTCATAGAGACGCCAAGATAACTGAACTCTGAAAATAGATGACGAGCTGTATCAATGATATATTTTTTAGTATCTTGAATAATGTCTTTAGAAATATTTTTAGATTTTTTTGGAGATTTCATATTTTTCTTACTTACCGGTTGGTAATTAAATTTAATATATCAAAGCAAATAAATACTTGTCAAGTGAAAACAATGAAAACAAATATAACTGGAAATGTTAAAAATGTATCTATTTTTCAATAAATATTTAGTTTGATTTTAATAGAATAATGTTTTTAAGTGAAACTTTAAAAAATCAAAAAATAATTAATTTTGTTTTGGAAAATAAATTCTAATTATAGGTGATAGATGGTATATTGCCATCATTAAAGGAATTTGAAGAATAGGAGTAAAGGTAGCAGGTAAAATTGATAATCCTCCAAAAGCACTAAGAGCAACAGCTAAAGTAATGCCGTGATTTTTGGCGGTAGTGCTATAACCTAAAGCAATAGCATTTTCATATTTGATTTTAAATTTATGACTTAAGAAAATACTAATAATAAAAAGTAACGGATAAATAATTAAAATTGATAAAAATAAAAACCAAATTAAGCGTAAATTTTCAAAAATAACTTTTGTTTCTTGAGAAATAGCAGAAAAAATTATAACATACATTCCCAAAGTGGAGAGAGGAGGAAGAAACGGTTTTATTTCTTTTTTAAAATTTTCTTGACCAATTTTTTTGATTATTAATTCTCGCAAGGATATACCAAGTATCATTGGAATAACAATAATAAAAAATATTTTTTTAATGATAAAAGAAACAGGGATTGCTACATAAGAG
>Ga0190313_1002093_pt1 | contig 10015 bp, 11 predicted proteins | sample 4870071011_MG_FD_169989 | JGI IMG/M metagenome (GOLD analysis project Ga0190313, IMG submission 169989) | Hydrothermal vent sediment bacterial communities from Southern Trench, Guaymas Basin, Mexico - 4870-07-10-11_MG | ecosystem: Environmental > Aquatic > Marine > Hydrothermal vents > Sediment ...
CCACAATTAGAAGATGCAGAAGATTCTGTTGCTCAAGAGATTGTTAAGCTTGCCAGGGATTTTATAGAAGGTGATGAAGAAACCTCTGAAAAAGCTGCAGAAAAACTGCAAATGCTAAACATTAATTGCTTAATTTGCCATCAGAGAAATGCAATCATTCACAAATGGGTTGAAGGATATCCAAAAAAGAATGTAGTTTATGGTTCTAAAGAGGGATTTCATCCCTATGAAAAGATGCCTAAAATTGGTGTTAGTAGAGCTTTAAAGGAATCAATTTTTTGTGGACAATGTCATGGTTTAGGACCAAATCTCGAGTTAGATGAGCCTTCTCAGTGTGCTACAGCTTATGGTTCTTATTTATATAATTATGTGGCTAAGGGAGGTATGAAGACCTGTCAAGAATGTCACATGAAGGAAAGCGGGCTTGGACATAATATCCAAGCATACAAAGATAAAAAAATGCAGGAGATGGCTTTAGATTTTGAAGTAAATGCTCGTCCAGTTTATTGGAGAGATGGTCGCACTATTAAACCGCTGATTTATGCAATAATAAATATGCGAAACAAAGCAGGACATGGTATTCCTGATGGCTGACCTACACCAAATAGATTGGTCCTGGAAGTGACCGTCAAAGATTCAGCTGGAAAGGTAGTTTGGTCCAATAAAAAGGTATTTATGCCTGTACCTCAACAACTTGGGATGGGAGATAGGATGGGTAGAGGTCCTTACGATAAATCAGGATTAGTGGTTGATTGGGCTCTTCATCCTTTAGAAGAAAAACAAGAAGTGTATCGTATTTTACTTCCAACTAAGAACGGAAAACTTCCCTCCTTAGAGTATACATTAGAAGTTGAACTTTGGTATGATCCATTTGGATATAGAGATGAGGAATTTTCACAACTTTTCCGTAAAGTAGTAAAGAAGATTAAGTTTTCAGAGGAAAAACCTTATCCTGGGGCTTAATCTTAATAAAGGGGGGGTCTATACCCCCCTTTATTATTTATTTTATATTAGCTTGTCAGGGTGAAATTGTGATTCTTTCTCTTTTAAAATAAATTAATTTTGTTATATTATAATATGATTTACGATAGTTTTTGGTGATATAAAAAAATATTAAATTGAAGAATAACCAATTACATAATTCAGAAAGAAGGTTATTTTTAAAAAAAGTTATAAAATTAACTTTTACTGTAATAGGTTTTAGTTTTATTTCTTCAGTTTTGGCATTTTTAAAGCCTAAAAACCCAAAAAAGAAACCCTATAGGTTTTTTGAAATTCCTAATAATAAGATTCCAAAAGAAGGTGTCAAAAAGATTGATGTACCTATTGATGAGGAAAAAACTATAAAAATATTTCTTGTAAAACATAATAATTCATTAATTGCTCTTTCACCTGTATGTACTCATCTTGGTTGCTTTGTAAATTTTGATAGAAACATAAATGAGTTTGTCTGTCCCTGTCATGGAGGTAGATATAATATTGAAGGAAAAGTAATTAAAGGTCCTCCTCAAAAAAATCTTCAAAGATTTCCAATTAAAATAAAAAACAATAAAATTCTTGTTGGAATAAAAATATGAATATTATTGATTGGTTTCTTGATAGATTTAGATTAAAACCAGTTCACAGAGGAATTTTTGATAGAGATATTCCAGAAGGGATTAATTATTTGTATTGTTTTGGCGGAATAGCTTTTACAGCTATTTTATTATGCTTAATATCTGGATTATTTCTATCTTTTTATTATGTTCCTTCTGAAAAGGAAGCTTATTTAAGTATTCAAAGACTTTATGAAGAGGTATATTTTGGTAAATTAATGAGAGGAATTCATAAGTGGTCTGCCAATATTTTGGTTATAAGTGTTATTATTCATTCAATAAGAGTTTTTATAACAAAAAGTTATAGACCTCCAAGAGAGTTAAACTGGATTGTTGGAGTTATCATTCTTTTTTTTGTAATGTTAGAAGGCTTTACAGGATATCTTCTTCCGTGGGACCAAAAAGCCTACTGGGCAACTGTGGTAGGAACAAATATTGTCGGTTCTATTCCTTTTTTTGGTAAAAGTTTGTTATTAATTATTAGAGGTGGATATGATGTATCAGGATTAACTCTTAACAGATTTTATAGTTTTCATGTACTTTGGTTTCCATTAATCTTAGCCATCCTCTTATGGGCACATTTTCATATGATAAAGAAACTTGGTATATCAAAACCATTATGAAAAAAAAGTTTTATCCAGATTACTTAATTGAAATCTTATTTTTTGTGATTGTAACCTTTGAAATAGTCATTGTTCTTTCTCTGCTTTTCCCACCTGTGATTGGCAGAGAAATTGATTTTGTATCATCTTATCAACCAAGACCAGAATGGTATTATTTATGGCTTTTTTGGCTTTTAAGGTTTTTCCCAGCTGATATGGTTTTTATTGGAGGAGTTGTTATTCCTTTGTTTATTCTTGGATTTCTTATATTTATTCCGTGGATTGAAAAATACCTCGGCTGGAAATTGACTGCTTTAATAGGACTTATGTTTTTTTTATTATTTTTAATCGGTACCCTTTGTGAGATTTTTTAATTAAAATTTCTATTTTAATCCTAAGGTTTTTATAATTGTATAAGTTAAAAATACAGCTCCAGAGATTCTTAATACCCAAAGATACCAAGGACTATTTTTTAAATAATTCCATACAAATTTCTTTTTATTCATTTTTTATAACCTCTTTTATTTCAGGTAGGTGTCTAAATTTTTCAGCAAAATCAAGTCCATAACCTACTAAGAATCCCCCTTCAATTTCAAAACCAACATAATCTATGGGAACATTAACTTTTCTTCTTTCCTTTTTATCTATTAAAACACATATTTTAAGACTTTTTGGTTTAAAAGTTTTTATATAATTATATAAAAACTTTAAAGTGATTCCAGTATCTACTATATCTTCTACTAAAATAACATTTTTTCCTTTTAAGGGTAGTTCAAGATCTTTAGTAATTTCGACATTTTCAGAAGAAATATCTGACATACCATAACTTTTTACTCTCACAAAATCAATTTGCACATTCGGATTTTTAAGATGCCGAACCAGATCTGCTAAAAAGATAAAAGCTCCTTTTAGGGTTCCAATAAGTATTAGAGGTTCTTCATTATAATCTTTGTCAATTTGTTCAGCTAATTCCTTAACTTTTTGAAAAATTTTTTCTTGAGATAGAATCAATTTCAAATTTTCTTGAGTAGTATTTTGCTTCATTTTATATATCAAGTTCTCTATATTCTAAAGCATGCTGATAAATAAACTCTTTACGGGGTTCAACATTTTCTCCCATAAGAATAGAAAAAAGTTCATCAGCCTTTTCTGCATCATATATACTTACTTTTTTAAGAACTCTATTTTGAGGATTCATGGTGGTTTCCCATAATTGTTTAGAATTCATTTCACCTAATCCTTTATATCTTTGTATAAAGAGTCCTTTTCTACCTTCATTTCTTAAATACTGAAGTATTTCATTTATGCAAAAAATCCAATTTTCCCACACTTTAATAAAGTCTTTATAAACAATTTGTAATTTATAAGACAGAAAATTTTTAAAATTTTTAAATATTTTATAAGCTTCTCTATAATCTCTTTCTAAAATAATTTCTGGTCCTATTTGGGTTGATATAAAAGTCTCTTTTTCTGAAGATACAAAAAATTCATAATATTTAGGATTATAATTACTGGGTTTTATTTTAGAAATCTTAAAACCAAAACTTTGACATTCTTGAGCTAACTTTTCCATTTTAGAAAGATTTTCAAACACGGAAAGTGTATTAAAATCAGCTTTTAAAAGAATTAAAATAATTTGAGGAGGATAGGTTTTTTTAAGAAGATTTAAAAGAATCCGATCCAATTTAGCACAATTTAAAAAGAAACTACGAAAATCTTTGATTTCTATTTTCTCCTTAGGTTTATCTTTTATAAAATAGGCTTTAACAGCTTGAGAAATTTTTTTTATAGTATATTTGTCTAATTCTTCATCATTTTTTAAATATATTTCTTTTTTCCCATCTACCACTCTATAAAGAGGAGGTTGAGCAATGAAAAGCCAGCCATTTTCTATTAACTCAGGCATTTGTCGATAAAAAAAAGTAAGAAGAAGGGTTCTAATATGAGCTCCATCTACATCTGCGTCAGTCATAATTATAATTTTATGATATTTACACTTCTCTACATTAAAACTTTCTGGACCAATTCCAGCACCTAAAGCAGCTATTATACCTTTTATTTCTTCTGAAGAAAGCATTTTTTCAATATTTGCCTTTTCTACATTAAGAATTTTCCCTCTCAAAGGAAGAATAGCTTGAAAACGACGATCTCTTGCTTGTTTAGCTGAACCACCTGCAGAATCTCCTTCTACAATAAAAAGTTCTCTTTTTTCAGGATTTTTTTCAGAACAATCTGCTAACTTTCCAGCTACTAAAAAATCTTCTATTTCATTTTTTTTTCTTATTAATTCTTTTGCTTTTTTGGAAGCTTCTCTTGCCTTAGCAGTAATGGTTATTTTCTGAAGAATCTTTTTAGCTTCTGTTGGATTTTCTTCCAAAAATTTAAGTAAACCTTCGTATACAATAGATTCAACAATAGGTTTAACCTCACTATTACCCAATTTCATTTTTGTTTGACCCTCAAATTGAGGATCAGGAACTTTTAAAGATATAACAGCGCAAAGACCATCTTTTACATCCTCACCCTCTACTTTTATTTTAAATTGTTTTGGAATCTTTTCATCTGAAATATATCGATTTATAGCTTTGGTTAATGCACTTCTAAATCCAATAACATGGGTTCCTCCTTCTTTGGTATGAATATTATTTACATAACTATATAAAGTTTCAGTATATCCAGAATTATATTGAATAGCTACCTCAATTTTAACATTATCTTTTTCTCCTGAAATATAAATAACTTTTGAATGAATGGGATTTTTTTTAGCATTTAAACTTTTTACTAATTCAATGATACCTCCTTTATAATGATATTTTTCAGAAAAACCAATTCTTTCATCTATTAAATAAAATTTGATTTCAGGATTTAAATAAGCTAATTCTTTTAATCTTTTTTGAACAATATCTAAATCAAATTCTAAGTCTCCAAAAATTTTTGGATCAGGTTTAAATCTTACTAAAGTTCCTCTTTTTTTTGTTTTTCCTATAATTTGAACAGGACCATTGGGTATACCTCTTTTATAAGTTTGTTTAAAGATTTTTCCATCTCTATAAACTTCAACAATTAACCATTCTGAAAGGGCATTTACTACTGAAACACCCACACCATGAAGACCTCCAGATACTTTATACACTCCGTGATCAAATTTAGCACCTGCATGAAGTTTGGTCATCACAAGTTCAAGAGCTGAGATTCTTTCTTCAGGATGTATATCTGTAGGAATACCTCTTCCATTATCTTCACAACTTGCAGAGCCATCTTTATAAAGCACTATTTTTATCTCTGTAGCATAACCTGCTAAGGCTTCATCAACTGAATTGTCAAGCACTTCCCATAAAAGATGATGAAGCCCTGAAATATCGGTCGAGCCAATATACATCGCAGGACGAGCTCTTACTCCTTCTAATCCAGAAAGAACTTTTATACTTTGAGCTTCATAATTTTCAATAAAAGACATATCTTCTACAAAGTTCTTTTTCTTTTTACTTAAGGACTTCATTTTTAATAATTAGAGCACCATTGGCATTACAAGATAAAGAAATCCTTCATCTCTATATCCGGTTATAAGAGCAGGAGTTCTTTCTTCTCCAATTTTAATTTCTACTTCCTCTGAATCCATCACCTCTAAAGCATCTAAAATATACTCTGCATTATAATTTACTGTAAGAGGCTTTCCTTCATAAATAGCACTAAGTTTAATCTGAGCTTTTCCCATTTCTGTTTCCTGAGAAATAAGAGTGATTTCATCAGGTTTTAAATCAAAAGTAACAGGTTTAAATCTTTCTGTAATAACTAAAGAAACCCTTTTTAAAGCATCCATTAAAAGTTTTCTATCTACTTTTAATACATTTTCATAAGAAGATGGAATTACACTTTTATAATCTGGATAGGTTCCTTCAATAGTTCTTGCAAAAAAGACTGAATTTGAAGTCCAGATAACTACATAATTATTTATATATCCGAGTTTTATTACTAATTCATCTTCTGCAATATCTTCTATCTGTTTAGCTGCTTTTCTTCCTACAATAAAACCTTCATTAAAATTTGCATTTTCTATTCCTATTACTTCTCTATCAAATTTAACAAGTCTATGTCCATCTGATGCAACAGCTCTTAAAATTCCAGCATCTTTAATAGGTTCAAAATATATTCCACCTAAAACAAAATGACTTTCTTCTTTAGATGTAGAAAAAATTGTATTAGATATAAGTTCAGCTAATACTTTCCCAGGAATCTCGATAGCATTTTCTTCTATAAACTCTGGAAGACTGGGAAATTCTTCACTATCAGTAATAGCTAAATTGTATACAATTCTTTCTTGTGTATCTCTCACAATTAATCTATTATCCTCTTTAACAAGATAAAGTTCATCTTCTGGAAAATTTTTAACTATTTCATAAAATTTTCTTGCAGGCACACAAAAAGAGGTTTCTTCACCTTCAATCTCAGCAAATACCTTACCCTTATAACCTATTTCCAAATCAGTAGAAAGTAAATACAAATAACTTTCGGCAGGTTTATATTCTATTAAAACCATAGATAAAACAGCCATAGAAGCCTTTCTATCTGCTACTCCTTCCACTTTTTTTAATATTTTTTCTAATCTTGAGGTCTCAATTTTAGCTTTCATAAAATTAGTCCTCCTTTTAAAGCAATTTTTAAAAATTATAGCATAAATTTTTTGATTTGCATTTTACTTAATTTCTATTTTTTAAAATAACAGATTTTGGAATTTAAAAAAGTTTTTAATTTCAGTTTCAAAGAAATCATTTCAACTTAAGTCGCATACTCCTAAAGAAATTTTATCAAGATAAAACAAAACTGAGATCTTAAGGGGTAGCAATTTTTAAGAAAGTTTAACCTAAAAATTAGCGAATTTTTGCAATATTTTTTTCTATATAAGATAAGTTTTTAAAGGATTCAGTAAAGTAAATACTATCCAAGATAGCAAATTAGTATTATCTGATTTTTATAATTCTTACAATTTAAGCATTTTTTAAATTTAATTCTAAAGTAATAAATATTTTTATAAGACAACGTCGACAATAATTACATCATAATATGTTTTTTGGTTAAATAAAGTCTTAACTTGTAAAATTTTGGAAATTAATTATAATATTTTTTTAAAATATTAAAACATTTAAATAATAAAGCGGGCGTAGCTCAGGGGTAGAGCAGAAGCTTCCCAAGCTTCAGGTCGCGGGTTCGAATCCCGTCGCCCGCTCTTATTTTATTTTTAAAATTATGGAAAAAGAAATTAAAGAGAAAATTAAAGAGATTATAGAAATTCCAATTTTAAAAAAGAATATGGAATTAGTGGACTTAGAATGGAGGAGAGAAAGAAATGGCTGGGTTTTAAGAATTTTTATAGATAAACCAGGAGGGATTACTATAGCAGATTGTGTTAAAATAAGCAGTATAGTAGGTGAGATCTTGGATAAAGAGAATATTATTCATCGTTCTTATATATTAGAAGTTTCTTCTCCTGGTATAGAAAGACCTTTAGTTAAAAAAGAAGATTATGAAAGATTTAAAGGAGAAAAAGCAAAAATAATTTTAAAAACACCTGTTTCAGGAAGAAGGAATTTTACCGGAATTATTTTAGGAATAAAAAAAGATTTAGTTCAAATTGAAGTAGAAGGAAGGATTTGGGAATTTTCCTTAGATAATATAAAAAAAGCAAATCTACAGCCTGAAATTAGTTTTAAATGAATTTTAAATAAGGGAGAGTATTTATGCAAGGAGAATTAAAAAAGGTTATAGAAAATTTAAGTAAAGAAAAAGGTTTATCCAAGGAAATAGTAGTTGAGGCTTTAGTTGAAGGTATTAAAACTGCAGCTAAAAGAAGATTTGGTAATAAAGCCCGAATTGAGGTTAAATATGATGAAGAAAGAAGTGGTTTAGAAATTTATAAATTAAAAGAAGTGGTAGAGAAAGTAAAGGATCAAGAAGCTGAAATTTCAATAGAAGAAGCTAAAAAGATTTCAAGTAATGTTAAAGTAGGAGATATTATTGGAGAAAAAATAGAACTTCAAGATTTAGGGCGTATTGCAGCTCAAATTGTAAAACAACTTTTTTCTCAAAAGTTAAGGCTTGCAGAAAAACAACTTATATATGACGAGTATAAACATAAACTTGGAGAAATAGTAAGTGGGTATGTTCATAGGTTTGATAAAAGAGGAGTAGTATTTTCCTTAGGTAGAGCAGAGGCACTTTTACCTGAAGAAGAACAAGTTCCTGGGGAAAAATATATAAGAGGACATAGATTAAAAGCTTTAGTAATAGAGGTATATAGGCAACAGGAACCTCAAATTATAATTTCTCGCTCACATCCAGCTTTTGTAAAAAAACTTTTTGAAAAAGAAGTGCCTGAAATTCAAGAAGGTATAGTTAAGATTGTAGCTATTGCAAGAGAACCAGGTTCAAGGACTAAAATAGCAGTTACTTCAACAAATCCTGATATTGATCCTGTAGGAGCTTGTATAGGAGTAAGAGGTTCAAGGATCTCTGTTATTTTGGAAGAACTGAATATAGCAAGAACAGATAGAAAAGAAGCAAGAGAAAAAATAGATGTAATTTTGTGGGATTCAGATCCTGCTAAATTTGTTTACAATGCTTTGGCTCCAGCTGAATGTAGTAAAGTAATTGTAGATGAAGAAAATAAAACTTTAGAAGTAATTGTGCCTGATGACCAGTTATCACTTGCTATTGGTAAGAAAGGAGAAAATGTAAGACTTGCTTCTAAACTTGTAGGATGGAGAATAGATATTTTAAGTGAGACTCAATATTTAAGACGTCAAGAGCCAGAATTTTTAAAATTGCTTAAAGTAACAGGACTTTCTGATGAAACTGCAGGATATCTTTATGAAGCTGATATTAAAGATTTAAAAACTTTTATTGAAACACCTTTAGAAAAAATTGCTGAATTAACAAAACTTTCTCGAGAAGAAGTAGAAAAAATTATTGAGAAAGCTAAAAAAGAATTAAGTGCCTAAAAAGGGACATATTCCTGAAAGGACTTGTATAGTTTGTAGAAAAAAATTGCCTAAGAAGGAACTTTTAAGGTTTTGTGTCAAAGATAATCAAATAGTTTTGGATAAAACCCAAAAAGAAGGAGGTAGGGGAGCGTATTTTTGTTCAAAATGTATTTCTAAGATAAAAAACTTAAAAGTAAGAAGAAAATTATTTTATGCTTTAAGAATTAAAAATTCTGATAAAATAAAAGATATAGTATTATGAAAAAAAATAAACTTCAGGAATTAAGAAACAGGATTGATAAAATAGATACACAAATTGTGGAATTATTGAAAGAAAGAATAGAAATAGCTAAGAAGATTGGAAAAATTAAAGAAAACATAGGTTCTGAAAGTTTTGATTTAATAAGAGAAAAAGAAGTTTTAAATAGAATTTTAAATATAAATCAAGGAATATTTCCTGAAGGCGCTTTAAAAGTAATTTATTCTGAAATTATAAAAGCTTGCAGAAGTGCTCAAGAGAAGATAAAAGTAGCTTATCTTGGTCCTGAAGCAACTTTTAGTCATATTGCAGCTTTAAATTATTTTGGGACTTCAGCTGAACTTGTTCCTACAGAAACTATATTAGATGTTTTTGAAGAAGTAAGTAGTGAAAGAGTTAATTTTGGAATAGTTCCTATTGAAAATTCCATTGAAGGTGTTGTAGCTACTACTCTGGATGCTATTTATGAATACGGATTAAAGGTATGCGGGGAAATATATGAATCTATTTCTCATCATCTTATGAATCAAACTGGAAGATTAGAAGATATCAAAAAAGTTCTTTCTCATCCTCAAGCTATAG
>Ga0190313_1002094_pt1 | contig 10015 bp, 19 predicted proteins | sample 4870071011_MG_FD_169989 | JGI IMG/M metagenome (GOLD analysis project Ga0190313, IMG submission 169989) | Hydrothermal vent sediment bacterial communities from Southern Trench, Guaymas Basin, Mexico - 4870-07-10-11_MG | ecosystem: Environmental > Aquatic > Marine > Hydrothermal vents > Sediment ...
ACTATTATATGTCAGATACATTTATAAATTTTGCTAGTTAGCAAATGTCATAAAAAGTTATGAAATACAAAACAGTTCCGAAAGGCGAGAGGGGTTCTGTTCTAGCAGAGAAATACTAATGAATCTCTCCTCTCTTGTCCTTTCTCCGAAAGGTTCTGCTCTAGCGGAAAGTACATTCTGAGAATGTGTCTATAGATATAAGGGGTTAAGGGGCGTGGTAAGAGGTGTGTTCCGTACAGCTGTTCGCAAGAAAATAAATAATAGTAGGGGCTGTTTGCCCGTTAGTAATGAGGAGGTAGCTAAAGTGCTAGGTTCAGCCCTTTACGAGCTTCTTGAATGGTACAGCCCCTGTTTTTAACGTGTCATTTCCCACGATTTCATCGAGGCACTCCTCCGAGGCGTAGAAGAGTGCCATGCACACCTCTTTTAGGCATGTGTAGTACTCCTTAACGAAATCTGCCCCTGCCCTCCCCTCCGCCCTCTCCTTTGCCTGTTCTGTACACCACAGGATCAGCCTTACGAGTATGTCTTGCAACTCTCGTGATGACTTATGGGCTTTAACCATATCCTCTAATGAGCTTATTATTTTTACCTCGAACTCCTCCGCTAGCTCCTCCGCTGTTTTCCTCATAAGCTCCCCTCCTTTGGGTATTTTATCGTATCTGCCCCCTCTTGGTAGACCTAACAGCCCGTATGTGGTTACGTCAAGTACTGTGCGGTATTTTATCTCTGGTACTATATTCGGTATCAGGAAGGTCATGAACACAAACGTGGTGATTGTAATAATTATTATTTTCCGTATTATGGGAGATACCTTGAACTCCTCTTTGGCAATACCTTCCTTATACGTCTTATAGCCCAGAACTGTGGCTGTTTCTATTACTAATGCGTATGGTGCGAACCTTGTCGTTACTGCTAGTGCTATGAATAATGCGACTTTAATCTTCTCTCTCCATCCCAACTTTGCCTTATACATGCTAATCGGGCTAATTTCCCTCTGCCCCCTTATAGAGGTAATTTTCAGGAAAATGGGGTTTTAATTGGGCTATTAACCCATCACGCTCTTACCCCGAAAAATTACCTAATGGTTTTCTTTCAGCCCTCTTCAGCATCTCTTGGTACCTCTCAATCGCCTCCTTAATAATTTCCTCGCCGTGCTCGTATAAGTACTTCAACGCCTCTATTAGCTTAGGCACATCCTCTGTTTTTATCCTCATACGAGGCATACCAGCCCACCTCCTTTATATTCTTTACCTCAGAGAACGTTTTAATAATCGCTTCACATATCCTGAGCACATCCTCATAATGTTCACGCACGTACTTATAATATCCGCACTCTTTAATGGGTTTAGGTCTTAAGACGTCCCTATACATCTATCATGCCCCTATCGCCCCGATATTATAACTGTAACTTTTGAAAGTGTTGCGTACAGCTGTTCGCACCTCCCCGAAAAAATAGCTTAACTCTTTATCCTCCCTCTCAGCTCCCTCTCTATCTCCTCTATCCTGTTTAGTATCATATCGGTCTCCCTCATCAGTTTCCTTAGCCACCTCTTTTTTAACATTAGCTCTATCCTCGCAAAGAGCCTCTTTAGTGGGCTGTCCTTTACCGCATCTTCATCTGTCCCTATCCCTATAAGCTTGGACTCCCTGACTAACTCCTCTATCTCGTCAAGAACCTTGTTATAATCCTCATTGTCCTCTATCACTTCCCTATCTTTATATACTTTTGAAAAGCCGTACTCTACTAAGATTTCGCTAGGTCGTATGTATATTGTGTTTAGCGCCGAGTCCATGAGCGTGATCCTGAAATCCCCATTATCATAGACTGTAGCCTTAAGGGTGTATACCACGCCCTTATACTCTAGTAGCCACTCCGCACGCATCATGTTCCCATACCTGAGGGGTCAGTCTGCGTTGTTCTTTTCTTCTATCGGTTCGATATCTGTTACCTTGTATTCTGGCTCTCCTAAGACCTCTACATAATCTGGGAGTGCCTCGTTGACTATTGCATCAATTGCTATGTCTTTTACATCCTCTTTGCTAAATGCCAGCACCTTTAAGTCTACTTTTATTATGACACGGCATTTATACCACTTTAAATCTCGCTCCCATACTTCCCCCATTATATACTACCCCGAAAAAGCGGATACGGCTTGGTCTATGGTCTCCACATACTTCCTGTAGAAGGTAAACTGATCCCTGAGGGCTGACCTCTCGACGATTTTGGCTACCTCCCTCAGCCCCTCTTTGATGCGGATTTCGTAGTCGTTGAAGTCTACAGCCCCTATCTCGTCTAAGAACTCGATCTCACGCTCCAGCTCCTCGCTGTTCGTGTTTAACACTACCTTGTACCTCCTCCACAGTATGTCGAATATGAAGTGCACAAGCTCGCTTACGTATATCCTGTCCGACCTCTTAGCTTGGCTCAGCCTCCAGATTATATAAGCCGTAAAAGTCCACACACCCCTCACCTCCTAGCAAAGTGTGAACAGAGAGCTTTTACATCTCCCACCCGCACAGACCTCGTGCCCCTCATGGCTCGGGGTACCTATCTTGGTCGCTACCGCCCAGCCCAACTTCAACCTAGCTAGGTAGATCGGTAGACCGGTCTAAAGGCTCATAGGTCTGTGCGGGTTTTGGGTCTTAATATAGTGCAGGGCTTTTAGGAGCGTAGTGTACCACACTTCATACTTCGGCTTCTTTGCAGGACTCATGGGTAGCACTATCTTCATATCATACGGGAAGTATTTATCAGTTGTGATCACAATAGCGCTCTTTTTCCGTGCGTACTCAGCGAGGATGTGGTCATGCTTTAAGGAGTCTGGGACTATCTCCACTTGATACCCTAACATCTCCAGATACTTTATATACCTCCTAGCAAATCCCCTCAGAGACACATCGAATATCAAGAGCATACACATCCCCGAAAAAGGCATATTATATACACCTTGAATAGCAGGAACCTCGTGCCATCACCTTTTGGTTATTTTAGCCCGGTAGATTTTACACATAGCGTAGTTGTTATAGCAGATGATGTTCCTTCCTGCCATCTTTTTCAGGACTTTATACATCTCGCACTCTTTTATGAAGGGGCAGGCTCTCCTCACTCTCCCTTCACCTTCCTCCACAGCGGTGATGTGTTATACACTATATACCTGTACGTCCTCCCTTTCTTGTATAACTGTATCTGCCCCTCCTTTACCATCTTCTCCAGTATGTACCTTATCACGGACAGCGTTACTGGCTTTGTGCTGAGCCTTGCCACCCTCGCTACCTGCTTGGGCGTGAAAGTCCGGCAAGTCCCCCTTGCCCTCCTTATGAGGGCGCATACTGCGTCGTACACACACCTCTCGATATCACCATACTTTGGCTCCATATTATCCCCGAAAAATGGGAAGTTTTCTAGCATATCATCTTCTTGCGCCTGTACTTCCTATCCCTCTTCAACAGCAGTAGGACGGCATGCCTTACGGCATCGGACACCGTCTCGTAAATCCCTTCATCCACAAGCTCCTTAAGCCTCTCTACGTGGCTCCTCGGTATGTTTACTGATACGGGTACCTTCTCCTCCTCTCCCTTTCCCTTCCTACCATTACTCATTTCTGCGACACCTTCTTTATTATTAGGGTACCGTCCTCTTTTGGGATTAACTCTACGATATCTCCATCCTTTATATTTAAAGCTCTGGCTATGTCTACCGGTATGTGTATCCTGCTCTTTACCATCCTAGTGGTGTATCCGTCGCTCTTAGTCACCTCTATCTCCATATCCTTTAGTCTGAAGAACAGCACCTCGTAGCTCTTCCAGCCGAGGATCTCTCGTATCCAAGTAGGCATTATGAAATCCCTTCCGCTGATACGTGTCCTAACCCTAACCTCCTTATCCATATCCACACCCCCGGTCAGATCTTGATATTCACGACCCCCGAGACCCTATACACCTTCAAAGCCATTATCCTGTAGTGTCTGCTGAGCATGTTCATGGCGACAACCCCCCTCAGCCCCCTTACCTCATAGACAGAGCGCTGGACTCTATCTATATTGAACACCTTCCTGAGCCTCTCCACGTTGTGGTAGAACTCTGGGGGAGGCTTCACCGTATCATAGGTTATCACATACAGCTTATCATCATCTTTTATATTCATCTTCTTAATCTTTTCAAGGATCTTCTCGGCTACAGACTTCCTGCCCCTCTTCCCCCTCTTAGGCATATTTCCCCCAGAATTTCTAGGAAAATTTACTTTAAATCCTTTCCCCGAAAAAGGAGGTAAATCTACCTTCCCATTAGGTCTTCATGTGCTTCCCTTAACATCTTAAGCATTTCTCCCCTAGTCTTTGGAAATCTCATAAACTTTATTCCCCCTTCCCCTTCCATCCTCTTAACGATCTCCTCTAGTATTCCTGCCCTCTCAAAAGCTCTGAGCACGCATATGATCCGGCTGGCTGTAACCCTGTGGTGTTCTCTCTTTATCAGCTCCTCTACTTCGCTCTTATCTTTAGCCTCATACCATAGCTTAGCATACTTTGCGACGTCTTCCCTAGATATCCTCGCAAGGTACCCTGATGGGTATACTATGCATGCATCGAGGGTCTTCGGGTGATACCCTATCATGCTCGTTACGAACTCATAGCCCTCTCCCTTTAAGGATGCTACCCTCTGTTTGTATGCCGACAGTATTGAGGGCGTTGGGACGCCACCCTCTTTATCTTCTTTAGCTACAGCTGTTCTTTCCCCACCCTCTAGCCCCTTTGTCGCTGTAGCCTCTGTTCCCCTAATCCTAGCCAAGTGGTCTATCAGCTTTATAGCGTCGTCTACATTATCAACTTCTATCTCTAGGTCTCCTCTCTTGATCTTTATCGGCATGAACTCCCCCGAAAAATCACTCTTGTTTTACCTCACTCATCAGCCGTACATAGTACATCGGTCTGGCGAACACATCTTCAGCCTCCTTGCTCCTTCCTTTCTCCGTGAGCCTGTAGTAGTAAGTCCTACCCCTCCTCTTCTTCATTATCCTTGATATCTCCACAAGCCCCAGCTTTGAAAGTATGCTTATATACGTGTAGAACGTCTTCAGCTTGACATCCTTCTTAACGAGCTTCGTGTATTCTTTCCACATGTCATAGGGTCTCCCCTCTCCGTGCTTAAGCAAGTAGTCCCTTATGAAAAGACCTGCTGGGTAATCCTCCATATTATCACCACGATTCATTCGTTATCCTCAGTATATATCTTTATCGGAAATCTCTATCGTAATGCTGTTGTAGGCGTAGCTGTATTCGGCTTCCATTAACTTCCACTTGAAGTCCTTGAAGCTCTTGCCGACGCCCCTCAATATGTTATTTACATCGTCATCCACTACCGCTTTATTGCCTACTATAGCTATCCAGACCTTAATGTAGCCGTAGTCCACCTTAGCCCTCCACTTTGCTATGAATATGTCGCCACACTCCCCAGCCATTATCAGGGAGAGCCTCTCTCCGTTTACATCCGATACTATGTCGTCAAAGAGCATGTAAGTAAGGGCTATCCTCGGGGTCTTCACGGGCATCCTCGGGTAGTGCCGATATTCGATATAGCCGTCACGGTGCGATATCAGCACTCCCTGCTGTCTTATGCGCTTTACTAGGAATGCGTACACCAGATCACTCAGTACTGCGTAGTCCTTAGACGCCTCCATTAATGCCTTCACAAGCCCAGAAATCCCATACCTCCCAACAGCTTCCGTAATGAAGTCAAAGTTCCCTAAGTTTGACTTAAGTCCTCTTATCCTCATAATTACCCCCGAAAAAGGACATTACATGTTTATTAGGTCTGGGAACTTGCACAGCTGTGCACGTATGAGGTTCTGCATCCATGACGGGAGCCTAGCTCCCCTCTTTATATCGAATCCGCACATATACACTTCGAGGATCACGGCTTCCGCATTACCCTCCAACAGCCCTAGATACACCCTATCCACATCAATATTGAAGTACCTAGCAAGCCTGATCATAAACTTTTGCAGATCAATTAGATCATCGAAATTTGAGTGCTCGAAGTGCGAGCACACAAACCATATCTCCCATGAATCGGTAAGGCGACTGTACGTTACCACGAGACCTGTATTCCCCTCATCCGGGTGGTCTGGGAATAGCTCGCAGAACGGTATGAACAGCTCTCTGTACATTTTCTGGTCGAGGCGCTTGATCTCCGAGAACGGGGCTATCAGGTAGGCATCAGCATACCTAGCATGCTTATGAGCCGACACTAGGAAACTCTCCCCCTCAGCGAACACCTCGCAATTGTCGTATAACGTCTCAAAGAACTGGCTGAGCACTACACCAACCCACTTCCCTGTATTCGCATCATAAAGCGCCATACCCTTCTTATACACCATGCACCTCGCCCCGAAAAATGCCCCTTCCTCATCATGCTTTACATACTCTATCTAGCGGTATTTCCCTTAGCATAATCTTAACTGCATTAGCAACTTCTAAAAAATCGTTGCCACTTACTAGGAACCCGACATTAAGCTCATGTGGTCTGGTCTCAGGAACTATGACCTGACTTTTAACATCACACCTTAGATCATGTCTCTCAGTAACATCAATTAAAGCATCACTAAGCCATGCTTCAACACATTTCTGCAATCCGCTAATATTTGGGTCTATATTAAACTTCTTTACACAAGATATGACAAACTCATCCCAGAACTTCCTCCACATAATCAGGTAGTTAATATCGCTCCTTCCATCGTATCCTCTCATTAAGACCATGTAAAGTGCCTCAGGGCACACCTCTATTATCCTTTCCCACTCCTTAAGGATTGCCTCAAGCGAGGCGTTAATGCCTCCGCTTATTATGCTAATGCCCTCCGCATCTACGAATATCCATGCTTTCCCTCTATACCTTAAAATGAGTTTAAGGAGTTCTGACAACCTCATTCAATTCATCCCCGAAAAATATGGAAAGTCTACTTCTTATAGTACTCCCTAAGCACCTTCTCTAGCTCCTCTATCTCCCTCATTATCTTCTTAGCTTCACTTCTAAGACTGCTTATCTTCTTTTTCGCCCTCTTGTTTATGGCTTCCTGAAGCTTCTCTATAACCCTCTCGTAAGACGCTTTCCTCTCGGCGATATACCTGTTGAGTTCCTGTATGACGTAGTGCTTGGGAACCCACACGTCTATGATGTAAATGGGCACCGGTCTGTTCTCCAGCTTCCTATACTGCTCCAGCACCTCCTCCAGCTCTTTAGGGGGATCTTTGTAGAGAACCCATCCCATAGTGGTCTTAAACGCACAGGTGTGCAGTAGCCTGTAGAACTTAGCCCTAAGGCTCCTGTAGATCTTAGGGTCTTTGGTGAACTCCCTGATCTCCTGTATTATCCTTCCATGAGCGTCAACCTTATACGTGACCTTTGCCTTTTCATACTCGCTAGGTCTATCATCGTAGGTGATTAGGCGTAGCTTCTTAAAGACTACTTTAGGCACCTCTTCCTCTCCAGCCCTCTCTAATTCCCTCTCTACCCTCTCCTCTATTGCCTGTACAGCTGTTCGCCCCTCATTTTCTGGTTCCTCCTCCTCTTCCTCTCCCTCTACCTCTTTACTTTCCTCCTTCGCTTCCACTTTTTCCTCTATTTCCCATCCCTCTAAAGCCTCCTTTAGGTCTACCGCCTCCACAACCTCACATTCATCTGTCAATACCATTTTCAATTCCCCGAAAAAGAGGCTTCATTTCATTTATTTAAGAGTAATGCGTACAGCTGTTCGCTAACCCTTTTATACTTGAATATGGGGTACTCGTAAAAGCCGACACTCTTCGCCAGCTCTATAAGCCTCTTATTGATATCCATGATTTCGTCGTAGGTCGCCTTGAACTTTGGCTCCAGAACTACTCCGTAGACTATAGCCCCTCCTAGGGATGGGTAGTACGCAAAGAAGTCCACAACCTTGTAGTGTTCAACTATTACAGGGGATATTTTATTACACACCTCCTCCTCCACCTCTTCCAGCTCTACCTTCTCTGTAGAATCCCACTTCTCGTTAGTAAACTCGACTGGGAAGACGACGTATTTCGCCGAAAAGACCCAAAGCCACGCATTTATGCTCTTCAGCTTCTTATCAATATTTATAGCTGACCATCCTCCGTAAGCATCAAAGAGCAAATTATTAACGGCATCTATCTCCTCATCACTCATCTCGGCTACCGCTATGAGAGCTTTTCTAAATCGTGTGTAAGGTGCTAAGAAGACGTCTTTAGAGATCACTTCATGGGTTCTTGCAAATTCCGCTAAATCCATGATCTCTGGGTACTTCGAGAGCGCCCTCCTAGCCAACAGCCTTATTTTCTTCCTCATAAGCTCCTGAAACCTGCTATCAAGCTCGCTCAGCCGGTCGCTGACCTCGCTTAAGCGCACAGCCTTGAACACCTTCATGTACTTCTTCCCCCTCCTGCTGAGCCTCAAGTCGTACTCTACCGCTATGTAATAGTCGTCTTCCTCTATCACCTTCTTCACGTCTGGGTGTAGCAGGCAGACCATGCCGAGCATATCCTCAGGCTTTACGACCCTGCCTATCATCCCGCCGTTCCTGCCGACCGCCGGCTTAAACCTTGGCTTCTGGAGGAGCTTCTTCAGTTCAGCCATCTCGTCTTCAATTTTCTCTATTTCTTCTTCAACCTCCGCAAGCTCCTTATCCCTCTTTTTAGCCATCTTTAGCCTTTTTAGGGTCTCCTCAAGCTCCCTTATATTTATGATCTCCTCGATAAATTCCCCCTCGATTTTCGGTATCGGCGTGTAGTGAACAGCTGTTCCCTGCCTGTCACTCATGAACTTTGGAGAGAGCTTCTTCCACTCCTCCAAGATACCGTTAGGCTCCTCCACCTCATCATCACTCATTTTAATCCCCGAAAAATCAGGAATATTACTCCTTCCGCTTAAAGAAAATCCTCTTTATCAACCCAATTATCCCCCCATCCTTTTTAACACTACCTAATAGTATCTTAACTGCCTCCTCCCTATTTACATTAAAGTGGAGAAAACCTGTTATATCACGCTTGACCTCCGTTACTTCTATCAGCCTTCTGTTGATATCTATTATATCATCTGCCGTCACCTTGAACCTAGGGGCTAGGAATATATGTGAATGCACCCTAGTCCCTCCCCATGTGATGGGATAATACCACACGACGTCATAATACCTTATTATTTGTGGAGATAACGCCCTGCCGATCTCCATACTCAGCTCCTCCTCAATAGTCCTTGTCGGGAATATTACAAGTGAATGGTATATTTGTACAACCACGCACTCTGCCGTGAACACCCACTCCCCCACTCTCACCCCACTCACCCGGGGCATCAGCATTATCTCGGCACCGTACAGCTTTAGGAGCTTCATGTTAAGTTGGTCAATTTCCTTCCAGCTCATAGTTGCCAACATCTTAAGCGCATCACCATAGTTGGTGTACACCTTTATCGCATCCTCCCGTGTTAACTCCTTCCTCCCCTCTAGAAATTCCAGAAGCTCATCAAGCGATGGAGGTAGTCCTAGCATAACCCTCTTTCCTACTTCAAACCTCCTTAAGCTCCTCTCCAGCTCCCTTATATTTATTATTTCCTCAACATCCTCCTCCACATCCCACCTCTTCATTCCATTCATCTAGGAACCTCCTTATATGCATACCTCGCCCCGAAAAATTCCCAATCTACATCACGGTCTTCAACAGTTTCAACGCACCGTCCCTACTAAGCTCCGCTCTCATGTACTCCCCTCCACTCTCCTTAGCTAGCCAGTATAACGTATCGTTGCTTCCCGCTATCATTACCGCTACAAGGCGTATGTTGTTCTTCTTAAGAACCTCCGGCTCAGTACTGACCCTGTCCTCTCCATCGGTTATTAGTATTATGGTGTTGGTGTATCTATTCAGCCCTCTTTCCACTATGTCTGCTACAGCTGTTTGTAATGCATTATCTATCGAAGTCCCCCCATTAGAGCCAACTCTGATTATGTGCTCTATTGCCTCCTTGGGGTCTTCAA
>Ga0190313_1002097_pt1 | contig 10010 bp, 13 predicted proteins | sample 4870071011_MG_FD_169989 | JGI IMG/M metagenome (GOLD analysis project Ga0190313, IMG submission 169989) | Hydrothermal vent sediment bacterial communities from Southern Trench, Guaymas Basin, Mexico - 4870-07-10-11_MG | ecosystem: Environmental > Aquatic > Marine > Hydrothermal vents > Sediment ...
GTCCGCGGGTCCTTCTCTTTCCTATAAGTATTTTTCTCATCGCTTTTATAGTAACGAGATGTTTTGCATCTGTGTTTATCGCTATTAACTCCGCGCCCACAACACCCGCTTCCATAAGGCGGTTTATGGTGTTGCTTCCAGCGCCACCACACCCAATTATCTTGATATTGACCTTCAGTTGCTCTATAAGTTTCATCAACTCTTCATCTTCCGGCGCGGTACCTGGCGCGACCATTCTCTGCTCCATTTCTCTCCTCGCTTCCACATCTTCTCCGAGCGCATTTTTTATAATTGTCTTCATACGGCATCCCCATTAATTTTCTTTCTGAACAGGTATGGATATCAAATATTTAATATTTATGTGGTGGCAGAAGTTACTTAGGAAAGGAGCCGAGAGAAAAATTTATTTATTCACTATACAATTATGGTAAGGAATGGATAGTGATGTTGCCTCCACTGTGGCCATTATCTTCGGAATACTTTTCCTTCTGGGTGGAATATTTATTCTAGTTGTTGGAATAATTTATTTTACCGTGGGTGTAGGCGATTACTCTCCAGAACAAAATTTTTCTGCTGGAGTTATGATGACCGTGTGTGCTACACCTCTCCTCATAATTGGAATCGTGCTTCTTCTTTATGCACATTTGAAGAAAAAGAAATACGAGATGCTTCTTGAGTATGCAAATTTTCTCCGGGCTTACAGGAGAATAAAAATAAGTGAGTTCGCAAGGAAAATAGGAAAAACTGAGTTTGAGGCAGAGAAGATAATAGTAAAACTTCTGGAGAATAAACTCATAAATGGCTATATAGACCGCCGCACGCAGGAATTCGTTACATATGAAGCCATATATCAGGAGAGAGTGGAGAACATAAAGTGTCCGAACTGCGGCGCTACGGTGAGCGGCGTATTTCTCGTGGGAGAGGTAGTTATGTGCCCCTACTGTAAGACTGTTTTCAAGGTTGAGAGATGAAAATATGCTAATAAACCTTATATACCACCAATAATCAATTTCTGCGCATGAATAAGATAATAAAAGTTGTTCGCGCCGAGAGTATGGATGACTGGGAGGCGTTTGAAAAGATACTGCGTATCTTACTGGAAGAAATTTACGGTAGTGCTGATAGGGGCATGGAGATATACGAGGAAAAATACGGGGCCATAACATACTACAGAAATTACCGCGCAAGGAAGAACTCATATCTGTTGCTTGCCGAACTTGAGGGAGAACTCATAGGTTTTCTGTACGGAAGGAAATTTCGGAATTACTCATATATTTACGATATTGCCGTACTTCCCGAACATAGGGGGAAAGGTGTGGGGAGAAAACTGGTGGAGGAATTTCTATCGCTCGTTCGCCCGCCCATTTATGCGGATGTTCAAGAAAATGCCGTGGGATTCTTCAAAAAATTAAATTTTAGAATTTTGCGATCTTACGAGGAAGACGGCGTTCTTTGGTACGAAATGCTCAGAGAGAAATAATTTCTTTGTAAAGGTTCAGATACTCCTTTGCGGATGAGTTCCATGAAAAATCCATACGCATTATCCTAATTCTGAGCGAATCTGCATTTTCGGAACGGTAGAATTCAATAGCCCTTTCTATAGCGTTTGTTAGGGCTTCCGATGAATACTCCGAGAAAACGAATCCCCATCCCCCCTCATTTATATCTTTAACAGTATCTGCCAATCCACCAGTTTTTCTAACGACGGGAATGGCGCCGTATCTCATCGCTATCAATTGTCCGAGCCCGCAGGGCTCAAATTTTGATGGCATGAGGAAGAAATCTACGGATGCATAAATTCTGTGGGCAAGCACTTCATCGTATTTTATGATTGGATGTACATTATCCTTTTTAATTCCAAGAAGTAAGTCCTCCAAATATTTCCTCCCTGTACCAAGAATTACGAAGTGGGCATCGTCAATTTTCTTAATACTCTCCACCAATATATCTACACCCTTTTGTTCCACGAGACGGGCGACGAATCCGAAGAGTGGTTTATCGTCATCTATTCCCAAAAATTCTTTCATTTTCTCCGTGTTTTTCTTTCTCTTTTCTATGCTTTTTGCAGAATAGTTTTCAAATATATATTTATCCTTCTCCGGATTCCAGACATCGTAATCTATGCCGTTCAGTATCCCCACGAGTTTGTGCGAATTTTCCCTCAGTATTTCCTCTAAACCTTCTCCAAACTCCTCGCTCAGTATTTCCTTCGCGTAGGTTGGAGATACGGTGTTTACCCTATCTGCCAGAACTATCCCTGCCTTCATATAGTTTATTTTTCCTTTCCAAATAACCAAATCCTTATAATCCTCAGGAATCCCAAGATGTGGGAAAATTTGGGATTCAAAACTACCTTGATGCTTCAAGTTATGTATAGTTAAAACAAATTTATATTCTTTACCGAGAATTCTGGCGTACAGAGGTATCAGGCCTGTCATCCAGTCGTTGCAGTGAATTATATCCACATCCAATCCAAGTTTTTCTGCAGCGTAAATAACGGCCTTTGAGAATATTGCCCACCTTATATGGTCTTCATAACCGTAGACCCTATCTCTGCTCAGAAAATCGTTCTTTATAAGATATACAGGTAAATCGTTTATTTTATGCGAGTATATTTGAAATTTCTTCCCGTCCATTTTGAAGGAAGTTTCGTACTTTGCATCAACATTTATTATTAGATGATAGGGCATGATTACGCTAATATCCACGCCCAACTTCTTCAAATGCTTAGGTAAACTTCCAGCCACATCACCGAGACCGCCTACTTTTGCTAGGGGATACATTTCCACGGAGGCGAAGAGCACTCTCATAAAAAGCTCAAGGAGATAAACTAATTAAAATTTTATCCAATACGGTCTCTATGAAGCCGAATCTCTTCCTAACAATATTCGGACACATAAACAGAGATATAATACTTAGAGTCCCAAAAATACCCCAAAAGGGCTCCATAAATGTTCTCAGAAGAGAAGAATGCTGCGGTGGAACCGCATACAATATGGCTATGGTAGCATCAATTCTCGGAATACCTACAAATGTATATTCCTCCGTTGGAAATAATCTGAAAGATTGCGTGGAAAATCTGGCGAAAGCAGGTGTGGATACTTCAGGAATAAATATCGTGGATAAGGATGGACCTCACTGTTATATACTGGACGATGGGGAGGAGCAGGTGGCGGCGATATATCAGGGGCCTATGGAAAATCCAAAATTTCGTATTAGACAACTCGGAAAATGGGTTCATTTCTATACAGGTCCGCCGGAAATATATTTAGAAATTGCGGAAAAAATAGATGCGAAGATTTCTCTGGACCCGGGTCAGGAGGTATATTACAGATACGATAAGGAAATCCTAGAGAAATTCTCGCAAATTGCGGAAATCCTATTCTGCAACAAGTGGGAATACGAATATATAAGCAAGATGCTCGGTAAATTGAATTTTCCTACTGTCATAGTCACTTTGGGAAAAGATGGTTGTATGCTTATTGCTCAAGGAAAAAAGGTAAAGATACCATCCAAAAAGGTAGGGACGATTGCAAAAACCGTGGGGGCCGGAGATGCCTTCCGCGCAGGTTTCTATCTCGCACTTTACAGAGGGTACGGATACGAGGATGCGTGCAGGATTGCCGTGGATACAGCATCCAAATACATAGAGGGCAAACTTAACAGAAACATTATCTTTTCCTCCTTCTCGTTCTCTTAACCTCGTGACCGCAATACGGACAGGTTTCAACGAAAACATCAAAGTATCTGCCGCAGCCAGTGCATCTGAAAATCCAGTGCCTTATCTCCCTTATCTCCTTGTCTCCGTAAAAATCTATTCCGAGGAAAGAGGCAACATTCTGTATTGAAAAATCTTCCGTGAGAATGCACGCATTCAATTGCAAAGCCAAAGCGAGAACTTCAATATCTGCTTCGCTGAGTTTTTTGTAATCTCCGGTTTTCTTTGCCATTTCCACAACTTTCTCCACAAATTTCTTCTCGGGCATCATGACGAAAATTTCCATAGAGCAACTACCTAACTTTTTTTCAATTTCCTCCATAACTTTGGGGGGAGCATAATACTCAAAATCGGATGGTAGAGGCTTTCCAAGCAGAAGGGCGGAAGTATCCAAAACTACCTTCATTCCCACTCTATCGTTCCCGGCGGCTTGTTGGTTATATCATAAACAACTCTGTTAACCTCTTTTATTTCGTTGGTGATTCTCGTGGAAATTCTCTCAAGAAGTTCATGTGGGAGCTTGGAGTAAGCGGCCGTCATTCCATCAATGGATTCCACCGCTCTAATTGCGATAGTATATCCGTAAGCCCTTACATCTCCTTGAACGCCCACGGTTCTTATTGGAAGCAGGACAGCGAAGTACTGCCATGGAATCTCTATTTTTCCCTCCGAAGCGAATTTCTCTATCTCCTCCTCCACAATCTTCGTCGCTCTCCTCAAAATATCCAACTTTTCCTTAGTTATCTCGCCCATACATCTCACTGCCAATCCTGGGCCGGGAAACGGTTGTTTTCTCGCCACATCAAGCCCGAGATATTCCGCTACTTTCCTAACTTCATCTTTATACAGATCCCTCAATGGCTCAACCAGTTTGAGATTCAGATTCTCCGGCAGACCACCTACATTGTGGTGGGATTTAATGGTATCTCTCAGGCCTCCTCCACTCTCTATCCAGTCGGGAGCTATCGTCCCCTGAACGAGATATTCCGCGCCAAAATCCTTGGCAATTCTCTCAAATATTTCTATGAATTTTCTGCCTATTATTTTTCTCTTCTCCTCCGGATCAACCACGCCCTTTAAGGCGGATAGAAATTCATCCTCCGCATCCACTATTTTGTAATTAAGACCTATTTTTTTGAATGTTTCCTCGGCTTTTTTTGCCTCGCCCTCCCTGAGCAATCCGGTATCAACGAAAACCGCCAGAAGATTATCGCCAATGGCTTTTTGGACTATGGCCGCGGCCACGGTGGAATCAACGCCTCCGCTGACCGCGATAATCGCCTTACCCCTAACCTCACTTCTTATCCTTTCCACCGCTTCTTCCACGAATCTCTCAGGATTGAACATAAAATAAAAAAGATAGGGGAGGGTTTAGAGTGATTACAGCTGTATCGCGTTTGTCGGGCAGTTTTCGGCGGCTTCCTTTACACAATCCAAACTCGTATCCGCGCCTTCCTTTATTATGGCCTTTCCCTCGTCATCCAGCTCAAACACATCCGGGCAGATGGTCGTGCACACGCCACATCCTATGCAGGCATCCCTATCTATTGATACCATCAGCATCACCTCGGAGGGAGAATGTTTTGCGGGTATAAAAAATTTAATGGAAGGATTTTAGTAGTAGGGTTAAGGCGTGTAGGTAATCCCCAGCGGTTTCGTAGGATAGTACAGGAATCATACTGTAAATTATGTATGCCAACCCCAGAATAGAGATTATATGCGGAATCGTTGATTTTGTTATGGATATACCGAATTTTTTTCCGAGAGCATCTGGGTCCTTCAATACCTTTTTTACAACCAATCCCTGAACTATCGCGGAGATTATTATAAGCGTATATCCTATCGGTAAAACCTGAAATATATAGTAACTTGCGGGAATTGAGGCGGTAGTTGCTGTTAAGGGATCAACATAAATCTTCCAGAGCATTATAGATATAACAAGAGAATAAATAAGGTTTGATTCAAAAATAACAAGAAATATCATCGGTCTGCCAAATATTATATTCTTTCTTCGCAATATCTCAAAAAGCTGGTCCAACCAGAAATACCTTCCAAAGTTAGTAGCGAAGATAACAAAACCCATATATAGAGGAATGTAGAAGAGCTCTCTGGGTGCATTATACGATATGAATAGCATACTTATCACTATCAAATATGCAGCGCCTGTGAACATTATCGCAAGGCTGAGAATTGATTTTTGTTTGAAATCCTTCGGAATATCTTCGCCTCCGCTGCTCAGATCAAATAAGTAATTTCTGAATTTCAGGAATCCAAGTATTCCTGGAATTACCGCCACAATCACCCCAACCGCAACCAAGTACTCCATAAGGGAGCATGTGAATTACTCATAAAAATATTCTTGCTATTAATCAAAGCGTTCAAAAATCATCTCATCTTTTTCCATAAAACAACCAACCCCGTTATTATTATAATAACAAAGAAGGAGGTTATCCCCAAACACAAAAATTCATCAAAATTTACATAATAGGGCTTATGTATAGTTATGTTGATATATGCTGGTTCTCCTTCACCAAACAAATTCACAGCAGTAACTTTGAATTTAAATATTCCAAGCTTATCATCTACAAAATACACATAGTAAGGTTGTTGAGTTTCCGCAAGAAGAATCCATTTATTGTTTGAATAGATATAAACTCTGTATACTGAGAGTCCAGCAGCATTATTGGGTTTTTCCCAACTCAACATTACATAATTCTCACACACGCGAGCGGTAAGATTTCTCACAACGGAGGGTTTTGTTAAGGAAACATTCAAAATATTGCTTTTATACGATTCACCTATGTATACTATATCAGATGTTATGTAATAACGATATGTTTTGTTCAAACTTATGTTATAATCACTGAAATTAAATTCACTCTTATTCAAATATGCAATACATTCCCCATCTTTATACACATAAAATCCTCTAACAAATGCGTGGTACGCACTATAATTATATCCCTTTGGAGCATTCCAATAAAGATCAATATGCTCAAATGATATATTCAAAACATCTAAATTTGTAGGTGCACACGCCTTCTTAATAAACTTCTCACTTAAAGGATAAAAATCATAAACTCCTGCACTCGCATTCACTGGATACTTTTCATCTATTATTCCATCGTCATTAATATCTAAACCGTTCCAACCCGACCAAAAATTTCCTATTCCACTCCAATTCCATGTATTGTTAAGACCACAATCTTCTGATTGATTGCTGTTATTATAAAACATGTTGAAATATATTTTGTTATTCTTCCCATCAACATATATTCCTTTCCTATTTTGAGAAATTATATTGAAAGCAATAATATTTTCACCATCCCTAACTGATATTCCACAACTATTTTCAATCAGTGTATTATATAACACTTCACCTTTAAAGGATTCCAACGAAATGCCTGCATAGCGTGAGTTTTCAACAACATTATCAAAAATTTTTATCTCCTCACCCCATATTGATATTCCATGTCCGCAACTGAACTTAATATTATTATGGGATATATTAATTTTATAACCATCCCTTATATCTATACTGCCCGGAATTCTGCTAAAGGGATTAACATAAACTGTGCAATTATCCACCGTGTTTTTTGTTATATTTATATCAACAGCCGACCAAAGTTGAATTCCAAAGTAAAATGCATAGCCAATGTAGTTAGATGTAATATAACAACGCTCACAACCCAACATCATAATTCCTGTTAGGTTTACGAGCATACTATTATTCTCTATATACATATTCCTACTCCTATAAATTTCCATTCCTACACCTGTACAAGTTATATAATTATCACGCACATTTATGTTTTTACAAATATTTAAAAATATTGCACTTTTCCAAATATTGAAAAATACATTTTTTTCTATAATTCCATTTGAAACATTATTCAAATATACACCATACACCGATGAGTATATACAATTATTCCTTAAAACAAAATAAACCGTAGTATTATTGATATACACCTTGTTGAGTATGTAATTCTCTATAATATACGGAGATTCCTTACTCCCATTACCTTTCCATCCAAGGTTGTGCGCATAATATCTAAATTCGCTATCATTATTAATTACTATATGTGAGACTGTATGAATATATTTAGACGATGCTTGTATACCGTTAGAATGAATAAATATCGCTAAAATCAATATGATTGCATTAATAATTGTTGCCAGCATTCTACTCATCCATTACCACCCCTGTAATATGAAAATTTAGTATTATTCTACATTCCCAACACTCCATCATTTGATTACCCATTATATTATATGCATATTTAAGTATTTCGTGAAAAGTTCAAATCAAATGACTTCCATCGCAGGTCGGCGCGGGAAAACTAAAACCTTCCCGACAGTATCCAACTGTAAGCCCATATTTAAGTGCTATTTCCGTGGCTTTCCTCAAAATTTCGTATCTCATCTCTTTTGGAGCGTACCTGATTCCCCTGATGTTCTCACCCTTCTTGAAATAAATCTCTTTCAGTTTTTCTTTGAGTTCTGGAAATTCGGATACAACCCTATTGAAATTATCCCGCTTCGCCTTGTAAGTAGAAAAAACAACATGTTTAACCCCCGCTTTTTTAACTTCCTTTATTACTTCCTCCGCATCCATATTTATGAATGGGATTAAAGGGTCTATTCTCGCTATCGTGGGTATTCCTTCATCTGCGAGAGCTTTCAACGCATCAATTCTCTCGGTGGGTTGCGGTGCTAAAGGCTCCAATTTTCTCGCAAGTTTGTTATCCAGCGTGGTTATAGTCATTGAAACTGCAACTTTCATTTGCCTGAGAATATCAACATCTCTTACAACAAGATTTGATTTAGTCAATATTAAAACAGGTATCTCGTATTTTCTTAAGATTTGGAGGGCACCTCTAGTTAATCTATGCGTTTTTTCCATAGGTTGATAAGGGTCGGAACTGTTGCTCATACTAACATAGGTTATTTCTTCCCTTCTCTTCCTTACCTCCCTCTCAAAAATTCTAAAAAAATCTTTTTTGGGACGGGGATGTCTGAAATCTTTGATGTATGATGATGCGTAGCAGTAAATGCATCCATGCGCACATCCAGTATATGGGTCAACGGAGTACTTCCTTGGACATGTGCATAGCGGAAATCCCCACGGGTCAAATTCTCGGAGGTACATATTGAAATAGAAAGGTAACGGATTATTAAACGGTTTGTTTTCTCGGTGAAAAACTTTTATATGAGTTAGGGTTACCTAAAACTATGAGGTTGAGCGAAGTTGAGGTTGGAAGCACGGTTAGGGTAAAGAGTGTAAAAAACCGCCGCTTGCAAGAAATGGGCTTCGTAAAGGGAACGATAGTGAAAATCCTGAGAAAGGCACCTTTGGGAGATCCCATAGAGTTTGAGGTAAAAGGCTATAAAATATCTCTTAGAAAAAATGAAGCAGATAATATAGAAGTTGAGGCCGTATGATACCATTAGCGTTTTGTAATGGAAGGGCGAGAATCGTAAATATTTGCGGTGGTAGTGGGTTTTTGAGGAAATTATATTCAATGGGACTTTTACCGGGAGAGATAATAACTGTGATAAACAATATGGGTGGACCGATACTTGTTGAAGTTAGGGGTGCGAGAGTAGCGATTGGGAGGGGCATGGCTATGAAAATTTATGTTGAGCCGGTTTGAACTCTTCTTTTACATTCTTTCGGGCAATCTCTTTTAATTTCAAATTCTTTAAAATGTTTTATAAAATTTGGATTCCCACCGGAACATTTGGATATGAATTCTAAGAGCAACGCAATTTTTTCAACAGTTTTTCTGTGAAGGTGATGCTCTATCCTGTGCACATCTTCCTCGGCGATATCTTCTGGAATTGTTAGAAAATTTACCAGAAAATCCTTTATTATATTTCTTCGGTAAATTAACTTTTCCGCAATCTCGCTACCCTTTCTTGTTAATTTTACACCACCATATTTTTGATGAGTTACGAGATTTTTGGATTCTAACCTTCTCACTATTTCAAGAGCTGTTGGCTTCTTAACTTTAAGGTTTTCAGCCACTTCTTTAAGACACGCATTACCTCCGGCAAGCTTTACCACGATGAGAACATCCTCTTCCCTCGGCGTGAGTTCCATAAATGTGCATATGCTCACTATTTTTAAATTTTTCCTAAATGTTAGGTATACCTAAAATCTTATATAGGAGTTAGCATTACCTAACTCTGATGAAGGAGATAACAATAGCTTTGATAGGCAATCCTAATGTAGGAAAAACCGTTTTGTTCAACGCTCTGACTGGTGCGAAACAGCATGTGGGAAACT
>Ga0190313_1002099_pt1 | contig 10005 bp, 9 predicted proteins | sample 4870071011_MG_FD_169989 | JGI IMG/M metagenome (GOLD analysis project Ga0190313, IMG submission 169989) | Hydrothermal vent sediment bacterial communities from Southern Trench, Guaymas Basin, Mexico - 4870-07-10-11_MG | ecosystem: Environmental > Aquatic > Marine > Hydrothermal vents > Sediment ...
CATGTAGGTTGCAGTATTCTCTTGCCGAGACCTTCTCTGCCTTGATCTGGAATTCGGCCTGAGGCTTATCCCCCGGCTTAAGGAACTTTAGCAAAACCTCTTCGTCGGCTCTCAATTCTATCCATTCGATGTAATGATTTTCCTCCATCGGATGCTCTATAGACCCCACCTTAACCCTGACTAATTCCCCTTGCTTCTCGATGATAGGCACATGCTTCTCCCTGCCAACCTCCTTCATCTTCTCTTCGAGAGGCTGCATAGGCTGATTACAGCATACGAGTGTTCCAGCTCCCGGATGCAAAATCATTACGATGTTTCCGCAGACATTACACTTATAGATCTGAAGCTTTTCGGTCATCTCTCCGCACCATGCTTATTTGAGTGGCTTATAGCAGAACCACCAATCATAGCATTCATACCTCTTTTCTTCGAGCCTCTTCCTCGCGGTCTCCATGTCGCTTGCCGGAGGTATTATCACCTTATCTCCTATAAGCTCGTTATTTGGCCAGTTTGCCGGCATAGCAACCTTTTCAGAGTCCGAGATCTGGAGAGCTTTAACAAGCCTTAGGATCTCATCCATATTTCTTCCAACCTCCTGTGGATAGTAGAGTATCGCCCGAACAGCTCCTTCAGGATCTATTACGAAGACTGCTCTGACGGTATTCGTCCCTTTCCCGGGGTGGATCATGCCGAGCATGGATGCTATCTTACCTTGATCATCCGCTATTATCGGGAACTCTATCTCTATGCCGAGCTTCTCCCGAATCCACTCAACCCATTTAATATGGCTAAAGACCTGATCTATGCTCAAGCCTATAAGCTCGCATCCAAGTCTCTTAAACTCCTTATACCTCTTCTGAAAAGCTACGAACTCGGTTGTGCAGACCGGCGTAAAATCTGCTGGATGAGAGAATAACACGACCCATCTTCCTCGATAATCTTCTGGAAATCGGATCTTTCCATGGGTTGTCTGGGCTTCGAAGCTGGGAACCTTCTCTCCTAAAAGGGGAATCCTATTTTCCTCCAATCATCCCACCTCATTCCGTAATACTATTATTATCGTTCTATGACAAAAGTATTATGGTTCGAATCTCGAACTCCGAGCTCATAAAACTCCTAATCGAGAACTCGCGAAGATCCTATACGGAGCTAGCGAGAGCCTTAGGGGTCACCGAGGCGGCCGTCCGAAAGAGGATTAGGAAGCTTGAAGAACTTGGGGTGATCAAGAGATATACTATCGAGGTTGATCCGAGAAGGCTCGGCTATGGGATAATATGCTTTATAGGGCTGGACGTCTCCCCGGAGAAGTATATGCAGATGATACGCGAGCTTCGAGAGAGAAGAGAGGTTATCAGGCTTTACTCAACTAGCGGCGACCATAATATTCTCGCTGAATGCTGGCTTAAGGATCTAGAAGAGCTTAACAGATTTCTCGGAGAGCTTGAGAAAGCTCCTGGAGCTATTAGAGTCTGCCCCGCTATAGTCCTCGAGAGGATTAAGTAAGGTATCCTGCTAGAGCTTTATCCCGCGTTCCCTCAAGATCGTTAGGATTCTGGCTATCCTCCGCCTCATATTCCTGATCTGGGCTGTTTTCTCAAGCCCTCCACCAGCGACAGTTCTACTCCTAAGCAGGATTAATTCCGCTCTCAGTCTATCTAGCTCGCTGATAAGCTCCTCGGTGCTCTTCTCCCTAAGCTCCCTCACTTCCCTCACCACTCTCAACCACCTCCTCAGCCTTCTGCTCCTTCGATTCTTCAGGCTCAGCTATCCTAATCTCCTCAGGCATCGGAGCATCCGGTGGAAAGATCTTAACCTTTACCCCGTAGACGCCTGGCTTAAGAAGGACTGAGGCCTTCCCAACCTTTACATATTTCAGGGCGGGGTCGCCTGACTTCGGCATTATCCCAGCGGTAAACTTCTCGGTTCTATGCCTCGCCGATGTAAGCTTCCCGCTTATCTCTATCTCGACGCCCCTAGCCCCGGCGTCCATAATCCTCCTTAAAGCCCAGAAGGCTACCCTACGATGCCTAACCCCCCTTTGGAGAGCCTGAGCAATCCTATAGGCCATAACCTGCGGATTAAGCTCCGGAACCTCTATCTCCGCAACCGTGACATTCGGGTTCTCGACGCCGAACCTCTTCTCAAGCTCCTCCGAGATCTCCTTAATAGTCCTACCACGAGGTCCGATAACCCTTCCAGGTCTCATGGCGTAGATCGTAACCCTCGTCCCCATTGGGGTGAAGGCGATATCAACTCCGCCGAAGCCGGCATCCTTAAGCTTTTCCGCCAGATACTCGTAGATTTCGGCTTTCTTAAGCTTGCTCATCAAGATATTCTTTATAGCGGACATTAGCTCCTCACCTCACCTATAACCTCGATATGGACGAGCTGCTTATCATATGGCGTCGCCCTTCCAAATGCTCTAGGCATCCACTTCCTAATCCTCCTAGCCTTATGAGCAGCCGCATGAGTTATAACAACCTCATCTGGATCAAAGCCCTTAAACTCGGCATTAGCCTCAAGGCTATCGAGAAGCTTAAGCATATGCTTTGCAACCTTAACCGGATAGCCTCCCGGCCCCTTAGTTTGAGCGTGATGGGCTCTCTTCTTATTATATCTCCTATACGGGATCATACGCTTCATCGCGATAACATCTTCCATAAGCTTCCTAGCCTCAGGGATGGTCAATCCTATAATCGCCCTACAAACCTCCCTAGACCATTTTGGAGAAACATCAATCTCCCTAAGACTAGCCTTAACAGTCCTCGTCTCATCGAGCTCCTTAACCGAGTATCCCCAATGAGGCATTGTTAACACCTTTGTCGTAAGCGTACCCTAAGCCGATTCTGCCATCCGAAGGCTTTAGCCGCTATTTATCCTTTAGCATATCCATTTTCTCAAAAGCCTTTTCTATCGCGCTCAGATAGATCCCGATAACATCATGTGAGATGGTGGAGGCAAGAATCGATGGAGAAGACCATTAATGACCTCCTCCTAATGCTTCAAAGCGAGGATCCGAGGCTAGCTGATATATGTAGGAGCCTCTTTGAGAGAGCTTCGATATCCCTTCATCTAAGTATCACAGATTTCAGACTTGAGGATTTTTCGAGGCTCGCCGAGCTTGCGGTCAGGGAGCTTGAGGAAGCCGATAGGAGAAGATTTTATGAGGCTTTGATTAAAAACTTGAAAGCATTTGGGTCTAAACTGCCAGAGCAGTTAGAGAGGAAGATTGTAGAGAAGAGGCTTCCGCCCGGGGAAAGAATTCATGGTTTTAGCGAGGTCGTATATGATGTGGATCTCAAGAGCGCCGTCCGTGAGGCCTCCCGCTGTCTTAAGTGCAGGACCCCGAGATGCGTCGAGGCCTGCCCCCTAAACTTTCCTGTCCCGGGATTTCTTAGCATGGTCGCTCAGAGAAAATTCGATCAAGCGATGAAGCTAGCCCTGAGAATAATGCCCAGCCTAATGACCTGCGGCAGGATCTGCGTAGCCTACTGTGAAAAGGCATGCACCCTCGGCCAGCTAAGCGGAGAGCCCGTTAGGATTAGATCAATTAAGCGCGCGATCGCTGACAGGTATTTTAAGCTCGAGAATTTTCCCAGACCAGCTAAGTCGAAGAACTTCAAAATAGCGGTTATAGGATCTGGGCCCGCCGGATTAACTGCGGCTTATCGCCTGAGGCTTCTAGGCTATGCTGTCGATGTCTTCGAGGCGGAGGAGAGAATCGGAGGCGAGCTTATTCGAAGAATTCCTGAATTCAAGCTTCCATCGAGGATCGTGGAGAAAGAAGTTGAACTCGTCAGAAGGCTTGGAGTAGCGTTTAAGACCGGAGTTCGCGTCGGCAGGGATGTCGATCTAGGGGAGCTTATGAATCAAGATTATGCTGCGATGTTCATCGCTACAGGCGCTGGGGTTCCTAGGCTCCCAGAGATACCTGGTTCGGATTTGGATGGTGTCGAGATCGCATTAACATTTCTCGAAGAAGTTAAGCTTGGAAAGCGGAGATCGATTGATGGTATAGTATGGGTTGTAGGTGGAGGAAACGTGGCGGTGGATGCTGCTAGAACGGCTCTTAGGCTCGGGGCGAGATCCGCTAAGATAATGTACAGGAGAACGAGGAAGGAGATGACAGCCTTCCCAGAAGAGGTCGAAGAAGCTCTAAGAGAAGGGGTGGAAATAGAATTTCTAACTCAGCCGATTGAGATAATCGGAGAGAATGGGAGGGTGAAGAAGGTGAGGTGTATAAGGATGAGGCTTGGAGAACCCGGGCCGGATGGCAGGAGGAAGCCGATACCCATAGAAGGCTCAGAATTTGAAGTAGAAGCCGACCATGTAATCTTTGCGATAGGAGAGCAGCCCGAAAGCGGATGGATAAAAGAGGAGTACGGTATAGAGCTTACAGGCCGAAAATCCATTAAGGTTGATTCAAGACTTAGAACTAGTAGGAAAGGGGTCTTTGCAGGTGGGGATGTCGTCCGGGGGCCATCAGACTATGCTCTCGCGACGGCAGATGGAATTAGGGCCGCTAGGGAGATCGATAAGTATCTAAAGTCTGAAAAACGAGCTTAACGATACTCTAAGACGACCATCACATGATCTCGTTCATAGGGCTCGAGCGATAGCACCTCTATGGGTTTGAGGCCGTTCTTTTCTAAAATCTCTACCTCCCTCTTATAGACTACTTCGGGTTCCTGGACGCTATCTATGCTTCTAGCCTTTACGGCTAGGAAGCCGTGGCCCCCGCTTTTCAGCATTAGTCTTGCATTATCGGCGAAGAGCTTCGCTTGCTCTGGCTGGGCTACATCGCAGTATATCACATCGACTTCTCCGACTATAGATGCGTAGGTTCCCGGCTTTCTAGCATCTGCGAAGATTGGGATTATGTTCGGTCTTCTATCTGAGACGTTTTGCTTGAACTGTATCATTACTCTGGCGGCGAATTCAACCCCATAGAGGATTCCCTTTTCTCCTATTATGTCTGAGACGTGGCTTGAGGTCGTCCCGGTCGCCGTTCCGAGGTATAGAACTCTCGATCCCGGCTTGATAAACATGTTCTTTAGCTTCTTCATTATGGCTGCCGCAAGCTTACTACGATACGGTATCCAGCTGCGATATTCCTTCGAGCCGACGCGATAAAGTTTTTCGCCATAAACTTGGACTCCGGGCACTAGGTTTTTCGTCGCAAGTATCTTCTCGTCCCCCTCCTTAACCCAATATACGTTTTCGAATCTTTCATGCGGGATTACTTCAACCATCTTCTCCGGTGATAACCCTGCTATCGGCAATATAATTGCTTTCCCTGCCTCTCGCGTTTTACTGGACGGTAACGCTTTTAGCTAGATTCCTCGGCTTATCCGGATCATAGCCTTTCTCTAGGGCTAGATAGTATGCTAGTAGCTGGAATGGTATTACATAGACTATCGGGCTCAGGACCTCATTCACCTTCGGGAGTCCTAGCCACCAATCCGAGTTCTGCATAAGCTCTTCATCGCCCTCTGTTCCGACGCAATATATCTTTGCGCCGCGAGCCTTCATTTCCATGATATTCCCGATGATATTCTTTCTGGTGGAGTCTTGTGGGGCTATGAAGAAGACGGGATATCCATGTTCTATAACGCTTATGGGGCCGTGCTTGCTCTCTCCCGCGGGGTATGCTATGCATGGGATATAGCTTAGCTCCATTATCTTGAGTCTCGCCTCGAGCGCTGTGGCGTAGTTTATCCCTCTGCCGAGGAAGAAGATGTTCTTTGCGTTTACGAGTTCTTTCGCAAGCTTTTTCATAGGCTCCTCGGAGAGCTTGATCGCATTCTCAACGAGGTCTGGGAGGGCTTTAAGCTCTTCTCGAAGCTCGTCTATCTCGTATTGGGCTAGCTTCCCCCTCTTCCTAGCGAGTCTCAAGGCTAGCTGAGCGAGGACCGTGAGCTGGGCTGTGAAGGTCTTCGTTGCTGCAACTCCTATCTCAGGTCCGGAATTCTGGAGCACGTATGCTCTAGAGACCCTGGTTAAGGTTGATCCGACGACATTTGTTACGGCGAGGATCGTCGCGGCATTCATTCTAGCATGATCTACTGCTGCTAGAACATCTGCGGTCTCGCCCGATTGACTGACGGCGAGGATTACGGTATCCAGCCCGACAGATTTTCCATAGTTTTCGATGAACTCCGAGGCTATGACGGGCATCGTGGCGAGCCTCGCGATTTTCGAGAACATGTACGATGCGGCGACGCATGCGTTATAGGATGTTCCTGCAGCAAGTAGGAAAACATCTCTACCTCTATCGAGAAACTCGGTAAGCAGGTCGAGATATTTCTCCTGAGCCTTTAAAGCCTCTCTAATCGCATGAGGCTGCTCATGAATCTCCTTAAGCATGAAATGCGGGTAGCCGGACTTCTTCGCCATCTCGAGAGTCCAATCAAGCTCCGTAATCCTCTTCCTAACCTCCATCCCAGAATCTATCTTGAGAACCTTAATCTCATCGGGGGTGATGTATCCGGCCTCGCCATTATCTAGGAAGAGCACCTTCCTCGTGTATTCTATAAATGCCGCGGGGTCGCTTGCAACGAAGGTCATTCCATCTCCTAGGCCGATTATGAGCGGAGACTCGTTTCTAGCGAAAACTATCTTATCAGGCTCATCGGCCGACACTACTGCTAGGGCATAGCTTCCCCTAAGCCTGCGCGCCGCGGTAATTACCGCATTAAGCAGATCTTTCCCATCTGCCATATATTCTTCGATTAAATGAGCTATTATCTCCGTATCCGTCCTCGACTTAATAGAATGCCTCCTCTCGAGAAGCTCCTCTTTAAGCTCCAGAAAGTTTTCTATGATCCCGTTATGGACTACCGCTATCCTCCCTCTGCAATCTAACTGCGGGTGAGCGTTAATCTTGCTAGGAGCGCCGTGGGTAGCCCATCGGGTATGGGCTATCCCAACCCGCCCAGGCAGATCATCAAGATTCATTCTCGCATGAATTTCATCAATCTTACCGGCATCCTTCTTAACATGAACAGAGCTTCCATCCACGGTCGCTATACCGGCAGAATCATATCCCCTGTACTCCAGCCTCTTAAGCCCCTTATGAAGAATTGGTGCGACATTAACCCGTCGGGAGATGCATCCGATTATACCGCACATTATTTTCCTCCAATTTTAGCTCTCTTAATAATTCCATTTTAAGCCTAACTATTCTAGAGCGGCTTCTGGGCGAGTTCTAGACTATGGAACTTCTACCCCCAGCCTGCCGGCGATATAGACTTGGCCTACTGCAAGCCCTCCATCTCCGGGAGGGATAAGCCTATTCACCTGGATCTTATAGCCTGACCTTTCTTCGATAGACTTTAGAATTACCCTATTTACGGCGGCTCCGCCCGAGACGTAGATCTTCTTAACCTCCAGCCTCTCCGCCTCTTCGGCGGCAATCGATCCAAGGCATGCTCCTATAACGTATTGGGCGGTGTAAGCCAAGTCTTTTCTATGATTGCTATCCAGCATATCTATCAAGGCTTTCAAAATCTCACCAGTCGAGATTACGTGGGATTGGCCTCGCTTATCGAGGAATTGATCCACATCCTTTAGGAGCGGCTCTCCGCCAAATGATGCTTCCTCAAGCATTATCGCAGGCTCTCCCTCATAAGTCCTCTCGAAGCAGATATTTAGGAGGACTGATATGCTGTCTAGGAATCTTCCGGTGCTCGATGTAACGGGTTTTCCGCTCTTCTCGATCATCCTTAAGACTGTTTTAAGTTCTCGCTCGCCATGCTTGAACCCCTTTAACAATCCTCGTCTCTTGAAGAACTGCTCTACCTCATGGATGCTCATGAATTTTGAGAGTATTGAGGCGAGCATTCTTGCTGGTCTGCGGGTTGCGAGATCTCCTCCAGGCATTATCGAGTATTCTAGGAATCCTCTCCGCTGGAAGCCCTCTCCATCCCAGCAGATTATTTCTCCGCCCCAGATCGCTCCATCGAGTCCATAGCCAGCTCCATCGATCGTTACTCCTACGGCGGGTGTTTCTGGATCATGGCCTACCTCCGCCATGACCGAGGCTAGGTGGGCGATATGATGCTGAACGAGCTTAAGCTCCAGCCCCTTCTCGGAGGCAAGCTTCTCCGCGCTTCTCCGGGAATAATAGGCTGGATGGAGGTCTGCGGCGATGACAGGCTTATGATCGTATAGGGAGTAGCATTTCTGGAGGAATTCTAGGTTTTCGATATGCTCCCCTAGTACTCTCGGGCTGTCCAAGTCTCCGGAGTAGGGTGCGAGGATTATCTTATCATCGAATCCTATCGCTCCATTAGTCTCGAGGTCTCCTCCAAAGGCTATTACGGGCTTCTTGAGCGAATGTTTAAGCTTGATTATTCTCGGGGCATATCCTCTTCCATATCTTAGGATTACATGGCCTCCGTGGGTTGGCCTTATCACCGAGTCATCCACCCTATGGACTATCCTCCTATTATGGGCTAGGATATAATCGGCTACTCCGGTCAGCTCATTAAGCCTAGAGTCGTCGCTTATCATAGGTTCTCCGTGAACGTTCCCGCTGGTCATTATCAGAAACTTATCCCTAGTCATGGATAGCAGGAGGTAATGGAGGGGCGTATAGGCGAGCATCACCCCAAGGGTTCTGAGCGATGGCGCAACATAGTCGGATACGGGGCATCCAGCCTTCCTAGGAAGAACTATTATCGGCTTGATATAACTCGTGAAAACCTCTCTAAGCTCCTTGGGAACCTCTACAAGCCTCTCCGCGACCTCGAGATTTAACGCCATTATCGCAAAAGGCTTCCTAGATCTCTTCTTCCTCCTCCTAAGCTCTAGAACAACTTCATCATCGCTCGCCAAACATGCTATATGATACCCCCCGATACCTTTAACAGCTATTATCTTCCCGGAATCGATGAGCCTAGCGGCTTCGGCGATAGGATCCTCAACATCCATCCTCCTCAATCTAGCATCCAGCAAGAAGACTCTCGGACCGCATTTCGGGCAGCTTATCCCCTGAGCATGATACCTCCTCTCATTCCATAAATCCTCATACTCTCTTAGGCAGTCCTCGCAGAGGGGGAAGTCTCGCATAGAAGTATTCTCTCGATCATAGGGCGGGTGATAGATCATCGAATATCTAGGGCCGCACCATGCACAGCTATTAAACGGATACCTATACCACCTGCTATCAGGATCTAGGATCTCCTTGAGGCACTCTTCGCACATCGCTAAATCCTGCGGTATCTCGGATGCGAGTATCTTCTCGTCCCCGCTCTTCATGATTATAAAATCTCTTAAGCCGAGAGCTTTCTCCTCAGCTACCTCAATCTTCTCCAGCCTAGCCGGCCGAGGCTTTTTCTCCCGCAAAAGTCTTATGAACTCTCGTAGGGAGTCCTCGTTATCTGATTCTACATGGATCTCGACCTCTCCTCCTCCCAGGTTTCTAACATAACCATATACTCCTGTTAGCTTCGCTATCCTCCTTACGAATGGCCGGAAGCCGACGCCCTGAACCATTCCGGCAACATAGATTCTCAAAGCTTTCATCTTATCGGCTATATGCGACTCGGAGAAGCTACAAAATATAGGTTGAATTAAGGGATAGCCGAGCTACTCCTCGATTATCTTTAAGCGGATCGTATGGACCGAACAGGAGATGCATGGATCGTAATTCCTTATCGTTGTCTCGACGATTCTCTGAGCTTTCTCAAAAGGCTGCTTTAAGATCAGATCTCCAACTTTGAGGATATCCTCCTCCATCGCCGCATAATTCTGGGCTGTCGGCGGAACGATATTCGCGTAGATTATCCTTCCTCGATCATCTATCTCATATCGATGGTAGAGCATTCCCCTCGGGGCTTCGACTATCGCCGCCCCCTCGCCTGCCCTAACCTCAGCCTCTCTATATGGCTCATCAGGCTCAGAATATTCTTTGACAAGCCTCTCTATCTCGAGTACCGCATGATAGCTTTCGGCGGCTCTCGCTATAATGCTCTGATAGGTGTTCCTGAGCGGCGCCTTGAA
>Ga0190313_1002101_pt1 | contig 9995 bp, 11 predicted proteins | sample 4870071011_MG_FD_169989 | JGI IMG/M metagenome (GOLD analysis project Ga0190313, IMG submission 169989) | Hydrothermal vent sediment bacterial communities from Southern Trench, Guaymas Basin, Mexico - 4870-07-10-11_MG | ecosystem: Environmental > Aquatic > Marine > Hydrothermal vents > Sediment ...
TTGTATGTGTGGTCCTTCCCTTGGTAGCTCCTAGTTCTTATGTGTTCAAAACTATGGGATGGTTCTTTTCATGCATTGAATTTGACGAATAATAATCAATTGAAGCTTACCGTTTCTTAGTCTTTACGTGTTCTTCGAGTATCTCGTGGAAGAAAAACCATGTAGCAAAGACTCCGATGGCGAGACCTACTCCTATGCTTATACCCCATGCTAATGCTGTCTTTACTTCATTTGATAGTGCTGTTATGTCTAGTATTGGTACGAGGGATATGAATAATACTAAGAAGAGTATGAAGCTCCTCGTTTTAGGCTTCATTTTTATTCTTTCTGCTACTGCTTCAAGTGCAATGAATATAAATAATACGAGGAATACTACACTTGCAACTCGTGCTACATAACTTATAATTAATGTTGTTGTATGAACTTGTCCTGGGAAGAGAGTTAATACGATTGAGTATAATGCTAATAATGCTAAACCTATATCTATCAATACTATAACTAAGCTTGTTAAACTAAATGGCACTTCCTTAATCAAAGGCTTTATTAGCTCATCTACACGAAATACGTTAAAGATTTTCCTCACAATTCTTGTTAGGAGTACTGCTAAACCTATGTAAATCGCTATAATAGCTAACATGATTAATATGTCGGGTAATATCTTCACTAAATCTGATAGTGCAAGATATAATGCCTTCCCCAGTATTGATATCCCTGTTTCATTACCTGTAATGTTAACTCCATTAACCATATATCTTCATCCCCCAGTTAGCATCATTATATAGTATATGGTACGATAAATTACCAGTAATATCATTATACCTAGTATTAGTCCTGTAAACCTTAGTACTGCTTTAGCTGTTTCACTAACAGTAAGCATTATGAAGTTATAGCTAGTTATACTAGACATGTATAGTATCCTCGAGTACATCCTCATGTAATTTGGTGGAACTATAGCGAGTTCAGGTAAGGCTATAAATGCTATTAAGAGTCCCAATAAACTAAACATACTTGCCATGGTAAATACGAGTATTGGTGATTGTACTAGGAGGTAGCCTACAACACCAGCAAGCATCATTGCTAAGGCGTTTGCTGATGGTAAAAGTATACCTGCCTTTACAACACCTAAGTTACGTACAAGGTTTGCATAACCTATACTTGCATAGAAGTTAGCTCCAAGTAAGGAGAAGCTATGAAGTGCTGCAATACCCAGGTGGGCATAAGGTATGGGTATCACTAGCACTAGTAGTGGAACCGTACCTAGCATTGGTATAGCGTACCTATAGCTCTTAACACTCTTATTAACCCAGAATAAGCTTGCAAAGATATTGGTTAGAGTTTGTACAAAGCCTATAGATGCTGCGAGATAATCAGGTGCTCCAAGATCCCTCATAAGCCTTGGGATCCATGCAATACCCAATAGGTTTGTAGATGTTAAGAGCATTACTAGGAGTAAGTATATGTTATTAGCGTGTATTTCGCTTTCCTCAACCTTCTTACTTTCATAGTCTTTCATGGACTTAGATATTGGTGCAAGCCCTATTGATATAACCGAAACCAATCCCACGAGAAAGGCTACGCTATAGAGTAGTAGGTATTTCTCCACACCTCTACCAAGAGCTAATGTTGAAACAATAGTTATTTGTGCAATAATACTTGCTACACTACCAGCTGTAGTACGATAAGCTATAATCCTACGAAACGCTGCTTCACTAAAGAACGTGAATAAGGCTATGTTCATGTATATATTTGAAGGTATAGTTAACGCTATAGCTAAAGAATACGATAATACAAGTAAATTCACGTCACCAACCGTAAATGGTATAAGGAACCAGAAAACCCTTTCAACAAGAAGGGATGCTCCAAGCATGTGCTTAATGTTCTTGCTTCTATGACCATTACGGTATAGAGTTAAAGCTACTAAAAGGGAAAGTAGTCCAGCAAAAGCACTAAGCATTAATAAATCCTTTAAGGTAAACCCTAATGTTACGAGAAATATGGGTGTAATGCTACGAGAAATAGTTACATAAAATCCACCGAAAGCAGCTTCCAACACTAAAAGTAAGAATGCTATTCTAAATTTACCGTTAACAGCATCACCAGTACCCTTACCAATACCAAAACCCCTACCGATCTTCCTCATAGCACGTATTCTCTTCATTCAGCACCGAGACCCCTACATTATACATTTTCTTGACGCCTGCCAGAAGACAGAAGCCTTTAAGAACTTTACGCTAATAAACACATGAAACAAACAATAATGAATTTCACGGCACAGAGACTACGAGATCAGATAACATAGCGAGAAATAAGCAGGACAAGGTTAACTTATATAATGTTCAACGGTATAATCACTATGTATAAAGGTGTGGTGCGGCGGCCGGGATTTGAACCCGGGACCTCCGGCGTGGAAGGCCGGCGTCCTAGTCCAGGCTAGACGACCGCCGCCCATAATATTTTGGCTTGCTTGGCTTTTTATATTTATTTTCCCGAGCACTTATCTTATAATTAAGGATATAGATGTTAAAGCTAACCATTTCCTTCATAGCTAGTCCAAGTTGGCTCTTTCACGAGATTACTAGTAGTATTTAGAAATTAACCAAAATTTAAGGAATCAGCTAGTTAAGAAGGAAATGCATAAATGGCTCAATTTACACCTATCGATCAGGGTAGAAATAAAGCCATATCAGGAGTTCTCATTTAATGTTAAGGGCTATATAGGAACTCTATCGATATAATTAGTATTAGTATAAGCTATAGCATTTTTATATGTTAGAATAGCTTAGGATGTAATGGGGGTTGTAGTCTATGATGTCAAGTGGTCAAGAATTATATGATGTTGAAGATTTCTGGAAATTCAAATTACAAGTGGGCTTAGTTAAGGAGGCATCTAGAGTTCCTAGAACAAGAAAACTCATTAAACTCAAAGTAGATTTTGGAAAAGAGGAAAGAACAGTAATTGCTGGTATAGGAGATCAGTATTCTCCAGAAGACCTTCAAGGTAAAAAGATGATTTTTGTAACAAATCTTAAGCCTAAGAAAATAGCTGGTATAGTGAGTCAGGCAATGCTATTAGTGGCAGAGGACGATAGAGGGAAGGTATATTTAATCACAGTAAGTGACGATGTACCTGTAGGAACAAAGGTATGGTAAGGAAAAACTAGGTAATACACCAATACTTAAATACCCCAAATGATACACTCATCGGCAACATCTAGGCTTGATTATATACAAACTATACTATAATATGATAAAGGATGAATTGTCTATACCTAACAGGGGATGGTCTACTTGGAACACTACTTATGTTAATATAAATATGTTTTCACTTCATTTTCATTTAGCTTATTATTGTATGCGAATAACTTACTACTTAGGGGATGAAGAAAAGAGGGTCTCATGAATAGTGATGAAAGCCGGAAACTCTGACCAACACTATCTACACGGGTGAGATTTATGTGGAGAAGATATGGAGAAGGTTCAATAACTGCTTGTATGATATGAGGGTAACTATCCGAAAGACTGCTCAATTATAGTTAAGAGCGTGTAATCTCGTATCTAGAGGTAGTGATAAACCAAGACACTATTTATATGTACTCAGTTTGAACTCTCTACAAGAATGTTGATGGAATTGGTACATTAAAAGACACATTTACTTCCATTATAATTAAAACCTTCTTGAGGGTTAAAGAGTCAGACGAAGAGGTTATAATGGAAATGATATTAACAAAAATCAAAGGCATAAACTCTAGAGAAATTATCCTTTATTCAATCCACATCTAGTCACTATAATCTCTTATAGATTTCGATTACCTGTTGTCTAAACTTCAATAATTCCTCTTTGCTTGGTTTCCACCCTATACCCTCTATGTGAACACCTATACATTGTGGTGCTCTTGCCATTGGTACTTTCTTAAGTTTAAGCTCAAGTCTAATCGCCCTTAATAACCTATTGTCTGGTAGCTTTAGTATACTGTTTTCGTAGATTACTCCTTCAGTTAGGCAGATACCCAATATTATAAGTCTAGGCTTACCCATAACACTCAGAAGCCCGAAGACGTCTACGAGTACTGCCTTACCTATAGGTGAGCCAGAGAGTGTTATTGCTTCTTTGATTTCTTCTACTTCTTTCTTTTTCTTTCTAAAGAATATCATATTGTATATCACCTTAATACTTTTGAGGTCGGTTTAGTACTATGCACCCTTCCTTTATGAATATTTTACGTTATTTTCGTTCTAGCCATTTTTGCTGCTTGTATGAAGTCTTTCCATGAAAGGTTAAGCCATTCTGAAAACTCATTGTATAGTGTTCTCGGTATTGTTAGTCTTCCTTGTTTTTTCGTGTATTCTATTATTTCCCTATATGCTCTCCATCTAGCATCTATTCTTGATTGTGATAGCTTTATTGCAAGGTCTATATCTTTATGTGTCTCATATTTTGCCCTCAATATTATTTCAACTATTTTATTAATTCTACAAGGTACTCCAATTACACTTCCCCTTAATACTACTTTTCGCGTTGGTAACCCGTATTCTCTTGCTAGTGTTGATGTTAATCCTTGCCTTGGTATTATTTTATCAACAATACCTCCAACCACGTATACCTCTGCTTCATCTAAATCTCTAGGCGTCAATGGCTTCTCTGCATTTGGGTCTAATACTATTATTTTATCTGTTTTGTATTCTTCAATCACCTTGTCTAGGCTTTTATGCTCTATCCTTATCTTGTTGTGTCCTGAGAATTGATTTATTTTATCAACTATGTTTATGGGCGTTGATGTTAATGCTAGGTTTAGGTCCCATAAATACTCTCTTAGTATTGATAGTGTAAATGATATTTGGTTTAATAGTAGGTTTTTCTCTTTATCTAGCAGTAGGTTCCAGTACTTTAGGTCTACGATGAATAATGGTTTTATTGGTTGAGGTATTAATTGCATTAACTGTTCTAATCTTATCGTTAATCCCTTATCCTCTCCCGGGTAAACTGCTCCTACTTCTCCTAGTTCATGTATGGTCTTTACTTCTCTTTTATGCAACGTGAATACCATGTTATTCCATGGTTCTTCGTATAGGGTTGTCCATCCCTTGCTATTAGTTATCCTAATAACATTATTTATTAGTAGCATATGTATTAGTAGTTGTTGGAACTTATTTTTAAGAATGGGTAATTCTTTAGGTTTTGCTTTTGAGCCTATAGATGTAGTTCCATAGTTTAGGAGTAGTGTGAATAGTGCTTCTCTGGGTTTTTCCAACATGGTCAAAAGCGGTGTTCCTCATGTATTTGAGGTTCACTTGAATAGTCCTTGTTTTTCTATTTCCTTGCTAACTTCTTCTACATCTTTATATGTATCTATGCTTCTCCAGAATACGTTCCTATACCTATATGTCATTATCTTGTTTTCTTCAGCTAGTTTGGGGAAGGTTGTTCTCTCTATATCTCCTTTCTCAACGAGGTACTGTATTATTTCTGGCTTCATTACGTATACTCCAGCATTTATCCAGTATTCCTCTAGGTATGGTTTCTCGATGAACTTCTTAATGAATCCTCTTTCATCTATTTCGAGGATACCGTAGGGGCTTCTTAGGGGTACTGCAGCTATTACTGCTATAATGTCTGGGTTTTGTTCTATAACTTCAATCATTTTCAATGGGTTTAGGTTTGTTATTATATCCCCGTTAATTACAAAGAATAGATCTTCTCTCTTAAGAACACTTTCAGCGTTCTTTATAGCACCTGCAGTACCTAGTGGTTCATCTTCTACAACATATGTTATCTTTACTCCAAGCCTAGAACCGCTACCAAGATAATCTATTAATTTCTCCTTCATGTACCCCACGAGTAATACTATTTCATCTACACCATATTTCTTAAGCCAAGTTATCTGCCATTCAATAATAGGTTTACCTGCTACCTCTACTAATGGCTTGGGTTTTTCAAGAGTAAGTGGTCTAAGTCTCTTACCCATACCACCTGCAAGTATAGCTGTCTTCAAGACCTCAACACCCATGAACTATAAATAAACAGGCATAGAAAAATATTCTCCTTAAGCATCCAGCTGGTCATGTAGAAGTGGTGCCGCCGCGGGGATTTGAACCCCGGACAACCCGGTCTTCAGCTTCGCCGGAGGACTTCTATTCCTCCTCGGGCGCTCTCCCGGGCTGAGCTACGGCGGCGCACTGTGTCCAGATATTTGGTAGAGGTGGGAGAAGCTATAAGTATATCGCAATATGAGCTATACTTTGTTTATTATGGATTCTTCACGATTTCGTCATGATAATATATGTATTCTGGAGTAGGAGTTTTGTATTGAGGATTAATGGGTGTAGGTTCATGGTTTACTTGAGGATACTGATTCAACCATTGACGTATCTTGACCCGGTGGTAATTGATAATGTTATTTCCGTGCTTAAGGATACTTTTGCTGATGTAATTGTTGAAGTTAATGGTAATGTTCTTAGTCCACCTATTAGTGCTTATAATTGGAGTAGAGCTCAATACAACAGTGATAAGGTTCTTGAATGGCTTTATGGAAGTATGGGTGGTTTAGGTTATGATGTAGTTGTAGGTATTGGCGATCTAGATGCTTATGTAGGGGGATTAAACTTCGTTTTTGGTGAAGCTTCGAGTAATTTAAGGGTATGTGTAGTTTATCTACGGAGGCTTAAGAGCGAATTTTATGGATTTAGACAAGATTACAATAAGTTTATTGAACGTATAAGAAAGGAGGTTATACATGAAATTGGTCATGTACTTGGCTTAGGCCATTGCCTTTACCCAGGATGCGTAATGAACTTTAGTAATAGTATATTTGAGGTTGATAGAAAGTCAAGATACTTCTGTAGACAATGTGCAGGACTTTTATTAAAAAGAGGAATAAAAATTAAGGTAATATTATCCTAAGATAACGAAGTACTTTGTTTAGTCTTTATATACGTATACGTATACATATAAACTGGATACCTCATGAGCAGTCAAGTGGTACCCGTCCGATTAGACAGAAAGTTACTTGAGAGCATAGATCTCCTCGTAAGGTTTGGTATTTTTAATTCTAGAAGTGAGGCTTTAAGAGAACTAATAAAGCTTGGACTTAATAGACTTGAAGAATACATCGAGGTAATTAAAGCTGTTGAAGAATTATTCAGAATCGAAGAAGAGGAGGGCGATATACCCATAAAACTTCCCGGAGCTCTAAAGCAATTTCTCAAAGAAAGAGGTAGATTTAATTGAAGTACATTGATACAAGTGTGATCATAGCAGCTTTAGATCCCTCTGATCCTCGAAGAGAAAAATTAGTGAAATTTTTAGAGCAAGAAAAGGACAAAGTAATATCTGAATTAGTTTTACTTGAACTAGCAAGTGTTATATGTCGTAGACAAGATGTGTTAGCTTCAATAACTAAGAAATTGCGTTTAAGGAACGAGCAAATGGTCTTAGCCATAATATTATATATTATTAAGAGATTTAAATTAAGATATGTAAGAACGGATAACCAGACCATAATGCCCATCATTGGATCCATTTACTCTCCCATAGCTATTGCTATAACCATATCTAAAAACGTAAGGTTGAGAGCTTTAGATTTATTACATGTTGCCTACGTAAAGCTCCTTAAAAGTAAAGGAGTTACGTTAAACGAGCTAGTTACCGTTGATGAGGATTTTGAAAAGGCGAGAGAATATCTAAAGAAGGAGCTGAACGTAGATGTCTTAATACTAGGTTAAGTTTTTAATTGCAATATAAGTGTCGAGTAGCAAGATGTGTTCTAGATATCTACTACAAATGTTGCTGTCCATAATCCATTCTTCTTTTCAATTTTCATTTCAGCGTACGTTATAGCTTTTACTATAGTTCTCTTCTCATGTTTATTTTCATCAAATTCTTCTCCCCATCCCTTACCCTTGATATAGCATTCTTCGTTTCTACACCATATTTTATCTACCTTAAATTTACCGAAAACTACGTTATCAGCATCATAGTATACGAGGAATGATTCAAGCCATCTCAATAGTAGGCTCTCGTAATCAATACCTTCCTCCTCAACAGAGTATTCAAGTTTAGGTTCTATCCTTGAAGTATCAGTCATAACCTCGAATACAGCAACTGCTGCGTTTTCAAATAGTTCCTCTAAACTCCTACCATATGCTACTATAAGTACATCAGCTGTATGCTCCTTAAACTCAAACCTCTTAAAGTTCATACTATAACACCACTATATCTTAACACTATACTATTAGTTCTAGGTTAGAGTGCAGACTATATAATTTTATTCAGAAGGAATGAAAACTGATAAATAATATGTTGGCGCCGGGGGCGGGATTTGAACCCGCGCGGGGCGTTCGCCCCACCGGCTTACAGGGATTTCTCTCCAGGCCGGCCCCTTAGTCCGCTCGGGCACCCCGGCTCTGTACTACTATTTTGTTATTTCTGTAGGGGTTTTAAGTAGTTATGTATGAGTTTTTGAGGTAAGGTTTTATGATTTTATGCTTTTGAATACCTTGTAGCCTTTCTTGCTTGCTAGTAGATTTACATTGCCATAGGTTTCTAGTAGGAGTTTCTTTACTTTTTCTACACCTTTTCTTATTACTAATTGTATGGAGCCTTGTTCTTTAAGACAGTTTATTGAGTCTTTGATGAGTTTTTCCACTACATTAAACCCTGCAGTGAATGGTGGGTTTGAGATAATTACGTTAAACTCCATGTCTTTTACTGGTTCGTAGAGGTCTCCATGTAATACTATGACTCTATCTTGTACTCCATTTAGCTTAGCGTTAATTTTTGATAGCTCTACGGCTTTCTTATTTATATCAACCATGTATACCCTTATGTTCGGGATCGCTTTTGCCAGAGTTATGCCTATTACTCCATAACCACAACCTATGTCTAGTACGAGGGAGTTTGGTTCTACTTCAGCTACCTCTAATAATAGTTTTGTTCCAGGATCAACTCTATCTACAGAGAATACTGGTGGTTCAACAATGAACTCTACTGGTACTCCTCTAATGAAATCTGATATTATTCTCCTAGCATATGGTTTCGATGGTGGTTTTTCAGCGTAATAATGGATCATTTATTTTTTCCTCCTTTCTCTTCCATAGCTTCGGGTACATTCCTGTAGGCATTATAACCCTGATAGTCTTTACGGCTATACCCTTCTTTGCCTGTATTATTTCTTCTGTTGACATTTGGGCTCTACCTAATGCTACAAGTTCGCCCTTAAGTGTCATTACTGCTACAAGGTCGTTTCTCCTAATATTCTCATGGAGTAAAAGTATGCCTGGGACGGCTAAATCTGCTCCATGAGCTATAGCATCTACAGCTGAATCTCTAATAACTATTTTGGGTAGATGGGAAATAGCGTATTCGCCAGGTAATATAACTTTTCTTAATGGATCCTCTTTCTTCTCTTCTTTATAGACATAGACTGCTTCTGATAATTCCTGCATAGTTACTAGGGTTTCATCCTCTTTAAAGGGACCTGTACGCGTTCTCCTAAGTTCCTTCATGTGTGCTCCTACTCCTAGTACTTCGCCTATGTCATGGCAATACTTTCTGATATAAGTGCCTGCTTCGCATCCTATCCTTAAGAGAGCATACTTACCATTATACTCTAATAGCTCAACATAATGTATAGTTCTAATCCTTAATGTTCGTTTAACTGAGGACCTTAATGGTGGTCTTTGATATATTTGACCCGTAAACTCCTTCAATACCTTCCTTAATTTTTCTTCAGGTACTGGTGAGTGTAGTTGCATAACACAGATATACTCTTTACCTGAATGGACCACATTACCTATAACTTTCGTTACATTCTCAAGTGCAACAGGCAACACTCCTGTTACTTTAGGATCAAGTGTACCTCCATGACCCGCTTTTCTTAAACCTAATAGTTTCTTAACCCATGCTACAACTTCATGGCTAGTTGGTCCTGGTGGCTTATCTAGGTTAATTACGCCATACTTTATGTACATGTCTATTGGTCTCTTATACGGTATGTAGC
>Ga0190313_1002102_pt1 | contig 9994 bp, 8 predicted proteins | sample 4870071011_MG_FD_169989 | JGI IMG/M metagenome (GOLD analysis project Ga0190313, IMG submission 169989) | Hydrothermal vent sediment bacterial communities from Southern Trench, Guaymas Basin, Mexico - 4870-07-10-11_MG | ecosystem: Environmental > Aquatic > Marine > Hydrothermal vents > Sediment ...
GATGGGAATAACCCCAGGAAGCGAGGTGTATCTGTCGTTCAAGGCCACCAGCGTCAATGTGATGAGAAGATAGATGCAATTAATAAGAAACGCTTAAATAGTTTTTATGTGTTAAAGGTGGGATGAGAGCTATTAATTACCTTTACATAAATGTGGTGCCTAGTGTCGATATTCCAGAGGGAGAGTGGATGGTGACGGAGGATAAAACCACCGAATTGTATGACATAGCCGTTACTGTTGCACTTGTAATTGCCTATGCGGTTATGATATTCGCCTTCCTTCTTGTATTCTCCCGGCTCCTTTACAAAGAGCATTATATCGCTACGGATTTGCTCAGGAGTAATCTTTACCTCTTGGTCCTTCCCTCCCTCATTTTATCCTTCCTCGTGGTCCTTCTCCAGTCGAAACATCCACACATGCTTCTGGCTACAAGGGTGGCCAGAAGAAATGTGGAAGATGTGCTCGATGCCCCTATTCTCATGGCTCTTAATCTGTGCGCTGGCAAATATCGCAAAAAAGTAGGAAGAAGCGGCAAATATCGCAAGGAAAGATACTATAATAAAAAATTTCTACTCGAGATATACATTTCGGATAGCGGGGATTTTGCTACGATAAAGCTTGTTGACTACAAAAAACAGGATAATGAGCTTATCTACTGCATACAGCGAAGCATATCGGAAAACCTGGGCATTCCTGATAAAGTCACTCCTTTCAAAGATCTCTGGGAGCGTCAGAATGCCGAGTTTCGGGAGAAACTGGAATATGGCGCTTGAGAATGAGTCTCTCTATAGTCTCGAGAAGTGAAGGGTCTGATCGATTAAAAAAGAAAAAAGAGAAGTTGAAAGGGTTTTACTCTATGTCTATCTTCTTCATTCCCGTTTCGCTCTTCTTCATGCTCACATCGAGCACTCCGTTCCTGTATGTGGCCTTTATGCTCTCTTTGTCCACTGCGGCAGGCAGGGGGATGACCTTCTCGGCCTCCCTCTCTCCGTCAGTGGCCTTCACCACCAGAGAGTTTCCGTTGAGATAGAGCTCTATGCCATCTTTCTTGAAACCGGGCAGCTCCATCGTCACCATCACCTCGCTGTCCGTCTCGTTTATGTCGAGCATGGGGTCCTTTTCTCCGGCGCTTTCGTCCTTCCGCTCCCGTATCCTCTCGGATGGCCCCATCAGGGGGCTGGCGCCGGCAGGCACATCGCCCCACTGCTCTATGATGGGTTCTCTGCCCGGCATCTTTACCATGCGGTATCCGTAACTCCGAACGATGGGTTCTCCCGTCGTCATCTCCTGCCAGTCGTCGGCCAGCAGGCTGTCAGGGAGCATCGACATCTCCTCGTCGAAGCCCATCATTCGTCTCATCCTTTCCATCTCGGCGAGCATTCTTCTCTCCATCTCGCTGAACCAGTCGTCCATGTTCTCACCTCCTTACATCCTCTTTCCCACATCTTTGTGGCTCTTCTTTATCTTCTCCACGGCCTCCTCGAAGTGCTTCATGGAGACCTTCTGCGCTTCGATGCTCTTCTCGTCCACGGGCTTTCCGGAGTTTATGTACTCCCTGATCGCCAGCATGGTCGCTTCCTTGCACACCGCCGCGATGTCAGCGCCTGTGAACCCGTCGGTCATGTCAGCGAGCTTTCCGATGTCCACATCCTCCGCGAGCGGTCGCCCTCTCGTGTGAATGCCGAATATCTTCTCTCTCGCCTCTTTCTCCGGGGTCGGCACATATACCATCCTGTCGAATCGTCCTGGCCTCAGCAGTGCGGGATCGATTATGTCCGGGCGATTGGTGGCCGCTATCACCGTCACATTGTGCAGGCTCTCCAGTCCGTCGATCTCCGTGAGTATCTGGGATATGACCCTCTCCGTCACCTTCGAGTCGAAGCCGCTCCCTCTGGTGGGGGTTATGGCGTCTATCTCGTCGAAGAATATGACGCACGGAGCCGCCTGTCTGGCCTTCCTGAATGTTTCCCTGACGGCCTTCTCGCTCTCGCCGACCCACTTGGACAGGAACTCCGGCCCCTTCACGCTTATGAAGTTGGCCTTGCTCTCCGTCGCCACGGCCTTTGCCAGAAGCGTCTTTCCAGTTCCGGGTGGGCCGTAGAGCAGTATCCCTCTGGGCGGTTCGGCTTTCATGTGCTCGAACATGGGCCCGTATGTCATGGGCCACTCCACCGCCTCTTTCAGCTCCTGCTTGGCATCCTCGAGGCCGCCGATGTCCTCCCATTTCACATTCGGGGTTTCTATCAGCACCTCCCTCAGAGTTGACGGCTGCATCTCCCGAAGCGCGGACATGAAGTCGTCCTTGGTCACCTTCAGGCTGTTCAGCACCTCGGCCGGAATCGTGTCCACCTCGAGGTCAAGGTCGGGGATCACCCTTCTCAGCGAGCGCATGGCCGCTTCCTTGCTCAGAGCCGCCAGGTCCGCTCCAGCATATCCGTGGGTCAGTTCGGCCAGTTCCTCCAGTTTCACATCGTCCGCGAGGGGCATCCCTCTGGTGTGTATGCTGAGTATCTCCAGCCTCCCTTTCCTGTCAGGTATGCCGATTTCGATCTCCCTGTCGAACCTTCCGGGCCGCCTCAGTGCCGGGTCCAGTGCGTGTGGCCTGTTGGTCGCGCCTATCACGACCACCTTTCCTCTGGATTCCAGACCGTCCATTATGGCCAGAAGCTGGGCCACGATCCTTCTCTCCGTCTCGCCCGACACCTCGTCCCTCTTGGGTGCGATGGAATCGATCTCGTCGATGAATATAATGGCGGGTGCGTTCTCTTCCGCTTCTTTGAATATCTCTCTGAGGCGCTCCTCGCTCTCACCGTAGAACTTGCTCATGATCTCCGGCCCGCCGATGCTGTAGAAGTTGGCGTTTGTCTCGCTTGCAACCGCCTTTGCCAGCAGCGTCTTTCCGGTTCCGGGTGGGCCGTGCAGCAGAACGCCCTTCGGCGCCTCCACTCCGAGCCTGTCGAACAGTTCCGGGTGCCTCAGCGGGAGCTCTATCATCTCCCTTACCTTCTTCACCACATCCTCAAGGCCGCCGATGTCCTCGTATGAGACCTTGGGGACCTTCAATGATGTCTCTTTCACCGGTTTTTCGCTGATCTTCACATCGGTGCTCCTCTGCATCATCACCGCAGCCGCGGAAGGCCCATAGGAAACCACCACCAGGTCTATCTTCCTGCCCATCACATTTATTTCGATCACATCGCCTTTGGTGAGCACTCTGCCCTCAAGCAGCTGTTTCAGGTATTCCTCGCCTCCCATGATCTTCAGGGGCTGTGTGGGGGCGAATGTGACCTTCTTGGCATCAACCGCCTTTATCTTCTTTATGGCGACCCTGTCGTCTATGCCCGCACCGGCGTTCCTTCTTATGTTTCCGTCGATCCGTATGATCCCACGGTTGGAGTCTTCGCTGTAACCGGGCCAGACAATGGCCGCCGTTGAGTTTTTACCCTCAATCTGAACGATGTCGCCTGTGGAGATGTCCAGTATTTCCATCAGAGCAGGGTCAATTCTGGCGATCCCTCTGCCCACATCCCTCGGCTTGGCCTCAGCGACCTTCAATATCTTGTTGTTATCTTTCATGTTATCACCTCTTTTTGCAATGCTCCGCAATAAATGGAGGAAGGAAGGGTTTTACTCCACCTTCACGGAGAACCTCTTCTGTTCGTTGGGCTCTTTCTTCGGAAGCACCAGTTCCAGCACTCCGTTCTTCATGCTGGCCTTAGCCTTCGAGCCGACAACCTCTTCGGGAAGCGGTATCTCCCTGTGGAAGGAGGCGTATCTCCTCTCTCTGTGATAGTAGCTGTCGTCCTTTCTCTCCTCCTCTTCTCTGGTCTCACCTCTTATGATGACGCTGCTCTCTCCGACCTCTATATCCACATCCTCTTTGCGGATCCCCGGCATCTCTGCGCTTATCACGATCTCCTTGCCGGTATCCCTTACATCAACGGCCGGAACGCGGAAATCTCTGCTCGCTATTCCGTAACCGCCGAACGGATAGAACAGGTCCTCGAACCCGCTTCTCAGCTCTCTGAACATCCTGTCCATATCTCTGAGGAACAGATCCGGCGCCCATGCGTCTGCCGGAGCAAGCTCGTCATCCTTCTTTCTTATCCGTACCATACTATCACCTCCTGCTTATTGCGGGGCATTTTGCACATATAACTCTGTCTGTTCTTCTATATAAAGTTTTCGGTTACCCTATTACAAACTTTTTACATAGTCTCCGCTCAACAACCCTTAAATAGGGGCATGGGGATAACTCACCATGAAGATATGCCGGAACTGCCATGTTCTCAACGATGATGATGCCGGGACCTGCTGGAACTGCGGCGGAGATCTCTCCGATTCCCCTCCATACATTCCCGTTATGCTCTATCCCAACCCTGTCAAATCCTCAGAGCGGGAGAATGTTCTCTTTCTGTCCGTCGTTTCGCTGATCGTTCTGGTGTTTCTCCTTCCGGTCATTCTTGGGGGTTTCGTGACCACCGGCCAGATGTACGCCTACGATACGGAGCCCAACAACGGCTTCGGCAGCGCGGTGACCGTCCCGGTGTGCACGGGGAGCCTGAAGGGCTTCGTAAATGAATACATGGATTCAAAGGATTTCTACAGCATCTCCTTTCAAAGCTCCGTCTATGAGCTGAACCTGTCGCTCTCCTTCGAGGACCGCAACATCTTCAACATCACCGCTTTCGATTCGTCTTTCAATCCCATTGAGGGCCACCGATACTCCGACCATTCCGGCGAAATGCGGAGCGAGGGGCTGGACATACAGCTGAACGGCACCTCCGACCCGGTCATTGTGAGGGTCATTGCGGAAAAAGGGGGCGGTGAGTACATGCTCCGCTTTACGGCCAGCCCGCCCCAGTGCGGTGGGTACGGCGACGATATAATCGATCCGCAGGATATCACGGGAGAGGGCAGGTCCTTCTCTTCCGCGATCCCTGTTAATGGGAACGGGAGCTATCATGTTGCTCTGGATGCCGTGGATTCACCGGTGCAGATATACTCCATACCGCTCTCTGGTGGCGAGTTTCTCTGGTGCAATATGTCTAAAATTGCGGATATCGATCTCAATGTGAGTCTTTACGATTCGGACAGAAAGCTCGTGGCCTCTTCTCCCTTCTCAGGCGACCGAAGCGAGATGGCCTTCCCCGCTCAGCGTGATGACACATACTATCTTGTGCTCAGGGACTTTCGAGGGGCTGGAACGGTTTCTCTGGACATTGACACATCTCCGAATGGGATGTACGACGGAAATAACGAGATTACGCGTGCAAAAGAGATAAGTGAAATGTTCTTCAATGGAAAGGTGAATAAGGTCTATGATGATAGGGATTACCTTAAGGTATTTCTAACTGAGGGGGAAGCTAAGTCGGTTGAGGTCAAGCCCTTATCCCCGCTCTACCTTTCGTTGATGGACGGTGAGGGGAAGATCCTGATGAATGAGAGGATTGACGACAGGACGGACTTCTACATCAACGCGAATGAGACCGGATACTATTATCTGCGAATTGTGCCCAAGGGTTACAGCACTACTTATTCCATTGCTATCGTGCAGGCGAGAGCTGGCATCGCAGATTATATCTGGATAGATAGAGAGAATGCGTTCTCGCCCGTCTATGGAGGGGAGAGGATCTCTCTCAGAGCCATGCTCCCTGAGAATAGCACACCGGTCGGTATCTCATGGCATTTTGGGGACGGAAGTCCCGTGGAAACGGGAACGGTTGTGACTCACACCTTCTCCACTGCAGGAAACTATACAATAACCGCCACAAGACAGGATAATGGAGTAACGGATACATATACAATTCATGTCAGGCAGCACCGCAAGGTGGCCATCATAGTGGGGATATCCGATTACATCCAGTCCAGCGTGGACGACCTCAATTACTGCCATATGGATGCCCTTAATTGGGCCTCCTATCTCCGGCCGCGCGGCTACGAGATGACCGTTCTTCTCAACGACAGCGCCACCAAGGACAGGATAATCTCGTCGCTTCTGAACCTTGAAGCAGGAACGGAGCGGGGTGATACGGTGGTGTTCATATTCTCTGGCCACGGGTTCGAGCAGGACGGGAGGCACTTCATAGTCCCTGCGGACACCATGTCCTTCTCCACCGGCAACGATATTTCCGACCTGCTTCTGCGGGCGGTTACCATGACCTCGCGAAGCCAGCACAGGTTCGTTTATCTGGACTCCTGCCACAGCGGCGGTATGAACGAGGTGGCGGACAACAGCACGCTTTTCATAGCGGCCTCCCGGGGTTCCGAGCTCTCCGTTGATTCGGGGGAGTTCTCCAGCGGCCTGTGGACCCATTATTTCCTTCAGATCGGGCTGGAGGATGACGGATACGCCGCTCTGGAAGATGCTTTCAATGCCGTTTCCTCCCCCTATACTCTGGACGCCGACAAGAACTACGGCGTCTCCTGCCACCCGGTGATGATCGACGGAGACCCGTCTGAAAACTTCGTGTTATGAGGTTCAGAGCTCTATCTTCCCTGTCTTCTTCAGTAGTTCCAGCGCGCTCTCCACCTTCTCTTCCGCCTTCTTCTCGTCAAACAGGGCCTTCTCAACCTCTTTGTTGTGCTCTATTATGACCTTCTTCTTTTCGAGGTAGGCCTGCCTCCTCTCCTTCTTGACGGCCATGAGTTTCTCCCTCATCTCCATGGCCTTCTTGTGGAACTCGTCGGCCCTTGCCCGTATCTCCAGAAACTCCTCGTGCTTCCTGTTCGCTTCCGCGGAAAGGTGGCGTATCTCGTTTATGGTGGCCCTGCTCTGTTCCCTGAGCTTGTCCAGGGCCTTTGCCGCCTTTACCACGAGCTTGTGTTCGTCATCGGCCATCTTGAAGAGTTCGTTGATCTTCTCGTCTATGTCCTTCACCTCTTTCATTATGGCCTCTTCCTCTTTGACGACCTCTCCCAGCTCCTCCGCCCTCTTCATTTTGATCTTCAGTTCTGCCAGAAGTTTCTTCTCGGCCTCGGGGGTCATGGCGGTGGTTTCCTGCTTTCGCTTCATTTCCTCTATCTCGCGCCGCAGGCCGGCCAGTTCCTTCTTCAGGTCCTTCGATATCTTGCCCCTCCGCTTCTTCTTTAGTTCTATGAGTTCCTTGGCCTTCCTCTGGTACTCGTTCCTCTTCTCCTTATGGAGCCGTATCTCCTTGGTGAGCTCTCTTATCTTGTCCCGTACATCCTTCATCTCGTCGTTGAGCTTCTTCCTCTCATCGTGAAGGTTGTCCCTCTCCTCCCTGACCACATTGGCCTGAGCATTGAGTTCGTTCCTCTTCTCGATGAGCTGCTGATACTTCTTCTCAGCGCTCTCCAGTTCCTTCCGTTTTGTGGCTCCAGATGTTTCTTCCATCGTCACACTTCCGTCTGCTTTTGGGGGTGCAAATCCTGCACCAATATGAAGTTTTCCTTCACGCTGCCTACTCGGGATACTCGATCTCAACCGTGTGGTTCTGCATCGGGCTCCTTCTCACATGGTTCGCCGCATCGACCACTTCTATGTAGTAGTTTACCGTGGTTTGAAGCTTCTGCCCGGGGATGTAGGCCTCCCAGAAGTTCGGATAATCGGCATATTTCACGGTCATGGGAACGGATGTCCAGTTTCCGTCCCTAGAGGTGTTGTACCACAGGAGTATGCTCTTGAGCGGCAGCGTGTGATTCACCTCGCACGAGACCCTCATATCTCCAGTCGGCACCTCAGTGTTCTGTGTGAGCTGGACCTGATCTATGTTTATCTGAGAGACATAGTGGTGCGTTATCTCCGCAAAGGCCACGGTCTCGTAGTTCTTGGAGTCGAAGGTTCCGTTGGCATAGCAGGTCCCTTCCCAGTTGTAATAGGGCATCTGGTCAATCACAACTCCGGTGATCGTCATGTTCATGCCGTGTTCCGGTGTTTCGAGCTGCCACTGATAGGCCCATGTTATCTGCTCCATTATATCGTAGGGGGCGAGGAAGTACTTCATGGGGGTGATGTTGATGGTGGGTCTGTCTATTATGTCGTATGTTCCGTCCGGATTCACCACCACCATGGCGCTTATGGCCTCGGTGCCGTTTCCCGCATAGACATACTTCGCAGCGATCACGGTGTATCCAGTGGGAATGTCCACTATGAACTCGTCACCCACGATGGCCGCGGAGTATGCGCCCCAGAAGTGATTGATCACCCCTGTCCCGTCGGTGATGGTCATGTTCTTCCCGTCCACCGTTATTTCGCCGCTAACCTGAATCCTCGGCTGGAAATATCCGTAGAAGGTGGCCTGTCCCGGGATATATATCCTTCCGTCTGAGGTGGGGATCACGGGCTTGCCGAGGAGGTCGTGCATCCGGATGTCCGCTTTCACCCTCAGGTCCTCCCGGTCGTATATCTCCGTGTGATAGTCGTAGAGGACGGTTCCGTTGTTCTTCTTCAGGGTGTCGTAGAAGGAGAAACCGTCGTAGTCGTTTCTGTACTGAAAGAGGAGGGCCAGCCTGTCTTCCGTGCCCGTAAGAGAGGTTCCGTTATCCAGATGCTGGTTTATCTTCTCGCCGGTGATAAGATTGACGAGCATGGCATCCCGGCCGCTGTTGATGCCGAAGGTCTTCAGGTCCTGATAGTAATAGGTGCTGGTGAAGTAGTAGGAGCCGCCGTTCTCCGTTTTGAATCTGAGATAGATGGTCCAGCTCTCGCCCACATCGGAATGCATCCCCTCGTCCTCGGGGAAGGAGATGCCGGAGAAGACATATGGCTTGTTATCGGCCGGAGGATGGTATAGGAACGCGGCCACAACGGTTACCGCCACCAGCAGGAGTATTACCGCCACAGGTATGATGTTCTTCTTAAGGTTAGGCTCGCTGTCATCCTTTCCCTTGCTCAGGACCATGCCATCAAATAGGGCCGCACTGATTTAAAACTATTGGTCGAATCGTTCTCCTCTGCAGGGTTCCGCGCCCGGCCCGCTGCACCGGAAAACCTTATATCTCTCCTGTTCTATAAGCCGTTGTGTCATGCATTGCTATTGAGATCGGCCGATCCCATTTTCTTTGCAACTCAGAGTTTGTGCCCGGTGGTGTTGCTAAGATTGACGAAATTTTAGATTTCATGCCCCTCTCGTTTGTTGTATCTCATTTACCTGAGCATTATATCACAGAGGGGGTGTGGAAATGAGTGTGATACTATATGATTCTACCACAGAAGAAAAATATTATGCAGAGTACATAAGAAGAAAACAGCTTAAACTGATGTGGGGATTTTTCGCTGGAATTGTCTTTATTTTTGGGGGGCTGATTCCTATTTTCTATCCTACTGCAGAGCTTAATGGAAGGATGTTTCTGCCTTACCTTGTTACTTCTGTGGGGCTTCTTATGCTTTTCACTTCCTCCCTTTCCATTATGAAATATAAAAAAATTCTCGAGACCGGAAAAATAGGTGTCATCGTGGATGGAAGTGCATTGGAGTTCCTCGGTGATAAGGTGAAAAGATTTGAGTATAAGGATATAGATTTTGTTTTTGTAGATAGCAATGATGAAATAATTGTAGTAAAGTCCGTTCAGACACCAAAAATTAATGGGCTAGAAAACTGCCTTAACAAGCCTAAGAAGTTTTTATCCTTAATCCCTTGGAGAGAACGCAATTTCAATATGTGGGATGCAAAAATTGTTCCAAATATGGATGGATTTCTCGAAATCCTCAAAGGTTGTGATATAAAGATATATTACAGAAAAAAAGGACAGCACACAATAAGGGAGGTAAAATGACTGATTCCTTACATATAACAGGCCAATCTCGACAAATCAGCCTTCAGAAGAAGCTTACATTCTGGAGCATATAGGCTTAGTTTTTCGCCCTGGATTACAGCGCCCCATCCCGATTTTTGATATCGTACCCACGAAACCTTAAAATACCCCTGCATTTTTCCACCCAAATACTCCATCTGTTCGCTCCCGTAGTGTAGTGGCCAATCATGCAGGCCTCTCGAGCCTGCGACACGGGTTCAAATCCCGTCGGGAGCAC
>Ga0190313_1002104_pt1 | contig 9988 bp, 10 predicted proteins | sample 4870071011_MG_FD_169989 | JGI IMG/M metagenome (GOLD analysis project Ga0190313, IMG submission 169989) | Hydrothermal vent sediment bacterial communities from Southern Trench, Guaymas Basin, Mexico - 4870-07-10-11_MG | ecosystem: Environmental > Aquatic > Marine > Hydrothermal vents > Sediment ...
TAAGAACTGTAGAGCTCCGATATGATTCTCTCCTAGACATGGTTTTAAAGGGCGAGATTAAAGATGCTAAAACAGTTTTAGCTGTTTTGATGTATGAAGCTAAGATGGGTAGGGCTAGGAAATGCCTAGAAAGATAGCTTTCATATCGCCAGTCTCGATAAGGCTTCCTAAGGAAGCTGAAGAGAAGATAGGTATCAGAAGGAATAATGTCTATGTTGAGTATAGGCACCCAGTACTCTACATTGTTAGGGCCACGAAGAAGGATAAGGACTATGTCTATGTCTATTGTGGGAAAACAACTTATGTCCTGATGAAGATTAGGGACGCTCACCTCGAAGAGATCTTATCAATCCTCAAAGATGTGCTTAAGGACTATGTCAGGGAGGAAGACATCGAGGAGTTTGAGGCAGAGATTCGGCTGTACTGCTTTATGTCTCACATAATCGAAGAAATCTACAATGATGCGCTCAGAGTCGCTACCGAGAACTACAAAAACTATTCTTTTACTTTGCTTCACTTCGACCCTTTACTACGTCGAAAAATGAGAAAACCCCTCGCAGCAAATATAGCTAGGATTGCTCTAAGCGAAACAATACATAGACACTATGTCTCACTTCCAATCGAAATTAAAGAAAAACTAAGCTACGAGAGTTTTTCGAGGATAATAACCAGCGAGATTTCGCTAAAGAATCTTGTTAGGAATATATTTAGAGGTGTTTCATCGTCATAAAAAATAAAAATGCGGACACTTAAACATTATTTGCGCTACTTTCTTATGCTTCCCCTATGAGCTCGGCGAATATGTCTGCTAGTTTTTTACCTTTCTCTGTGAGCTTATAGATTTTCTCAGTTATAAATCCACCACGATCAATAGTCTCCTCTTCGACGAGGCCGTACTTCTTAAACTCTAATAGCTTCCTAGAAGTTGTTCTTGGTTGTGGAGCACCATATTTGAAGCTATATCTATTCACATCACCAACATTCGCTTTTCCACCAGCATCTCTTAGTGCCAACAGAGTTACTATTGCATACGGATCAAATATCTTTAATACACCATATTGTTCTCTTACCCGATATACACGCATTCAAAATCACCATTCAATAATTCCTACCTAAATAGTAAATCAAAAAAAGACAATTTAAAAAACTATGCATATGTTTGTCAATCTCAAATAATTATCATATCAAATTTTCATCTGTGTTGTTTAGGACTTCGGTTGCGGTGAATATAGACCTACATATAAAAATGGGTAGGACATCAAACGGGTATAGTCGAGCTATATAGCTAAACGAGATACCATCTTTATAATGAGGATTTATATAAGTCCTAGTAGCATCTCTGGACTCATTCTATAACATGTGGGTTCGAGATACGTAGGTTTTTCCATTGATGGTCTACTTGAAAAATAGTCACCTAGATCATTAAGTATAGCTTCCTTGGCTATTAAGGAGGGACCTAGCAAAATGCCATAGTGGCTTATATTTTCTCTCAATAACTGTTGCTTCTCCCGCTAATGCTACTTTTTTGATCACTCTGTCATCCAGGATGATTGTAGGTGCGTCTAGTTTTTGTGGGTCTGGAGTGAGTATTATAGTGTGTCTTCTTCTAAGCACCCTCATTACCCAACTCCAAGGGGATGGAAGTGCAACTATGAGTTGATGAGCCCAAATCATTGGAGCTATTCTTAGTGCGGCTCTCTGAAGCGTCATAGGTAACCCCGTAAAATCTATGTAGGCTCTCTTTGGAACTGCCTCATTTTCTACTATTACTCTCCACTTAAACAGCTTTTCTACTTCTGGAGTGGAAGTTATCTGGATCTCCTCGTCCTGCATGATCCCTGTGATGTGTGCCTTTATCGCCCTGAATATCTGATCCTCAGATCTACCAAATGCGTGAGCTATGACAGATGCTAGATTATGTAGTTTAGTTTCGCTTCTCGAGATAGGTAAACCGTCTATCTCTTCGAATCCTATATCTAGTGGTTCTGGGTCTCCCGCAAAATCTATCCAAAGTGATTTTTCCTGAGTAAGGAAAAAAGCTGCCTCAATGCTATTGGTTGCTATGGGCTTAGCTATGTCCACCCTAATTATTTCTCCTTTCTCTCCGAGTCCTATGGGCACATCTTCAGAGATTTTTTCTAAAATCTCTGCAATAGCTCTCTCGCTGAATTTAGCTGGTATAGGCCTCTTGGACATCCGTATGCCTAGATGTCTTAGCGCTATAATGAGATCTTCTGAACCCTCGACCTCAATGATAGCTTCTATGTATCCCTCGCTTTCTCCTAAAACTCTAATTCTAATCTCCGCCCCAAACCTTCTTGCAGCGTTCAGATATATTCTCTTTAGTGGATCTCGTAGGGACCTAGGGTCTACATATGTCAATATGATCTTCGCCTCCTCTTAACGATGATGGCCCCAACAGCACCTCCAATAGCCATAGCTCCGATGAAAACTAACAATTCCTGTGAACTAGTGGTGGATGTCTTTGATTTCTGGACGACTGTTATGTGTAGTAGTATTGATGCATAGTTCCCAGCGACATCATATGCTCCGATGATGAAGTAATAGTCTCCAACGGGCACATCAAGTGTTATTTGAGTTGTTATCTCAGCTGTCAAGTTGCCATAAATCAGAATTATCTTTGATATCCCCGACGGGTCCAGTATACTTAGTGTTATGTTTATTCTAGCTCTTTCATCTTCAATTTCGAAAACCGTGTTGTTTCTGGGTGATATCAAATTGATTATTGGTGGGTCCGGATCGTAACCAAGGATAAGCCTCTCAGAAATATCATCCATGTAGCCAACAGCTATTATATCTATGACGTTTATTCCCCTCTCAAGATAGATAGTGACAGATCTGTTTGGCTGTAGGTCTGTTAGGAGAAGAGAGCAGTTTCTGTATATGGAGACGTTGTAGGCATGGCCATACACCTGTATGCTTATGTTTATTGTCTCCGTATTAATCCAAGTATTATTCGGAGCAGAAACAGAGAGATACAAGGGCAAATTAACTATGAACCAAGTCCTCTTAATGCTTTCTCTTCTAGCGTAGTCCCAGGCTCTTATAACAACAGAGTGATTTCCTTCACTTAGGTTATTTAGAGTTATTTCTCCCTTAGTACTAATGTTTCCTAAGAATTCATCGTCAACATAGAGCTCAGCACTGATGAGTCCTAAGTCGTCCGTGATATTCCATGATATAGTTACGTAAGACTTATCGAGAATAGCACCTCTCTTAGGTAATAATATGTCTATTCTTGGTGGTGCCAAATCCAGAACCGCTGAGAGGTTTTCTAGAGCATAACTCATGTTTAGATATAGTGTCCATGAATACAGCCCATAGTTACCGATCCCAAATCGATATTTATCGATATCCACGATGATGTCTCCTCTACTCGTAAACATCAATGCTTTATTCAATGTTGATACCCCAGATTCAAATCCCCAAGCTACTGCATCCCCTAGATCGAACTCATTGGAGATGCCAGAAGGATCTACCAAAGTAACTTTATTATTGTTTATGAAGAGATATCCCCTAGCCGATGAGAATAAGGTGAAGATTTTCGACGTTGGCATCCGAGTAAGCGTGGGTGGGATCTCCCAGATATGGGATCCATTCTCAACTATACTCCAGGTGTAATTACAGTAAAGAGTGGTGTTCTGCACGAAAAGAGAGTAGGCTATCTCAAAGTAATCATCGAGGTCCTTATCGTCGACTACTACCATGGCATTCACATGCTTCGGATTATCAAGGGTGACTGAGACGTTCTCTACGAGGTTTTCATCGACATAGATTCTCAGCTCAGCGTAACTGCTGGTGTTTCGAACTAGGGAATAGATCCAGCTATTCGCGAAGCGATAAATTGATACAGGTCTAAACCCAATGGGAGGCGTCCACCTGTTGATGACGCCAGAAGCCAAATCATATGTGACTAAAGTATGGTTTCTCATAACAACTGATATTTTTCCTCCCCCATAATCACCCATGACCGCATCTCGAAGATCGATGTTTATAGCTATCAAATTATCGTTTCTATCGAGAAATACTGCACTTTCGTTGAATATCATAAGTGCTGAATCCTTCATGGCTACAGCATAAATTATTGTGTCTGTTGTCGAGTATGTAAATGTCTTACCCACCCAATATATACTCGCGCGGTGAGCATTATATAGAACTAGCGTGTTTTTATCGATACTGTAATTCCACCCCGCGTTTATGAAGAGTCTTCGCTGTGATAGGTCTGACCTATTGATTCTTAAGCAGTCACCTCTACTGGAGACAACGAGGATATCCCCATAGTTTTTGACGAGGAAAGATCCGCTAGGAACATCAAAACTGCTGCGCACGGTAAGAGTCATATCTAGAATTCTAAGTTCGTTTCCGATTAGGGTAGCCACCCCTTCGCGGTATAGTATTCCTTGATCTACGCTTAGTGCGGAAATACTTGTCTGGGTAATGTTTGATGTGTTATCAGACGTGTCTACTACGCAGATGTGTGTTTCGTTGTAAATCAAAAATTCGAGGCTATAGTCAGCATCTGTATCCATAGCACCAAAGTACTGTGCTTGTTCTATGAGATCTTTCCAACCAACACTATCAGGTATGTCCACATTCATTATGCTTGTCCCGTTGTAAATTTTACATAGGCGACAACCAAATATGGGGAGATGCTGAATGACATAAATGTAGCCTCCTAAATTTGCCATTGGTGAGCATGAAGGATCAAGAACCTTTGTGGCGTTAGGATTATTGTATGTCCATTTCACAAGTTTTGTTCCCAAATCCAATATTAGGCCGATCAGATAGTTGCCAGAATAGCTCATATCTAATAGGCGTACTGGCGTTCCTGCATCTTGAACAGTCACGTTTCCTAAGAACGACCCATTTATACCATAGTAAGTAACGCTCGATGAATTGTTCTTCCAGAGGACTATCAAGGGTTCTGGTGCTGTGAGATTCGCTATTAAAACTCTACTACAGTTACAACCCTTATACAGATCCGAGCCCCAAATGATCCCTAGATCATCATCAAGGAGAAAGAGTTTCGTCTCCGCGAGGACAGCATATTCGCTTCTTAGGTCTTCATCAATATCAGCATAATCGACATCAACAATTGTTTCGCTTGCCCAGAAAATGTTCGTTGTCCCATTAACATATAGGAAGTCACTGCCCCTAATGATAAGCCTACCATCTACATAATATGTATCTACAATCTCACCAAGTGGTCTTATATCCACGAACTCTCTATGTATTATAGGGATTTCACTACTCCTGTCCATAGGTATTTGAGGGCCCATGGTATGCTTCGCTGATGCTTCAATAATGTATACTGATTTTGGTGAGGAGTGCCCTATGGAATCTTCAAGCCCCAGAAAACTTCTTCGATGTGGAACTGTGCTTCGTGTCATTATTATTGTGAGTATGAGAATTATCGATATTATGGCAAGTTTTTTGGACATATATCAGCACCTATTGCTGCTGCTACCTAATGTATATTTTTGAAACAGAAAAACATTAATTACCCTTGGAGGGTCCAAAATGACTATAGCCTTTGTTGGTCTCGACCGAGCTGGCAAATCTTCTATAAAGGTATACCTTGAAAGTCTAAGCCTGAATAGTGCTATGAACACGAGGATAAGCAATGGTGTTGAGACATACCTTGTGAGGAACTTCCGCATAGACGTTTTCCCAGGCCAGGAGAAACTAAGATACGAGGAAACACTCTATGAGAGACTTTTCCCATTTGTTAGTAAGGTTGTCCTCGTGGTGGATTCCGTAGACAGGAAAAGATTCCCAGAGGTTAGGAAATTCTGGAAATTTGTTAAGGATATTGCGTTGTGGACTAATTTGTTGGTTTTATTGTTTGAGTTGTTATTCTGTATTTCCTTAATTCTTTGTTGTTATGTATGATATTTTTCGTAAAGATAGTGTTTTTTAGCAATCAATTAATGCGAAAAGCTCCGAGGAGGGAACTAAGCCATAAAATTTGTCACCCAACAGGATAGAGTTAGTCCACAACGCAAAGGATATGATCGATAAATACGCCAAGAAAGAAGTACACATAGTAGTTGTTGCGCATAAGCAGGATCTTGAAGGCGCTACAACTTGTGATGAGTTGAAGAAGACGATTCTTGATAGTGAAGACATAAAGAAGTATAGGATTATTTGTGTTGAGACAAGCATATTTGACCCGATAAGCATGAGTCTCCTCCTTAGGGTTCTCCATGGCGCGCAGGGCGTTGGTATAGAGGACATAGTAGATGTTCTGAGAAAAGAATCAAAATCGAAAATAGCAATGATTTTCGATGGACATCTACTTCCAATAGCGATTAGTGGAACCAAACCAAGCTCGGAGATTTTCAGCAGAGTCCATGAACTCGTTGTCTCTCTGGAAAAATATGGGTATGTGAAGGCTTTCGTTGGGATTTTTGAGAACGAAAAAGTGTTTGTTCTCAGCAAGAAGCAGGATGAGGAGAGAGTTATCTTCTGTCTGGTAGACTTCGAGGAAAACCTAGAGAAAATAACTAGTCTCTGTGACAACGCTATGAGGAACTATATGAGTGAAATGAGAAAGCGTTTTTGGAAGGGGTGGCAATAAACTATTGGTGCTACATAATGCTCCTTCAGATAGCCTTAGGCCTAGCTACTGGGTTTATATTAGCATATATCCTAGGTGAGCTTCTCTATAGATTAAGGAGGCGGAGAGAAAGCCCAGTAGTAAGGAGAATGAGGAATATGATTGAGGGTAGAAGAGTAACTGAGCTTAGAGCTGGGTACACTCCGAGGCTGAATATAGAATCCTTGCTTCTCCTCATCGATAACTGGGTAGTTCCTCTCAGGTTGATAGGTGAAGATCAAGCATCCCTATTAAAGAATCTAGGATTGGTGAAGATTCTCGAAGACGTTGTGGCCGCGGATAAACATGCTATGCGGCGTCTGGTAGATGGGCTGAGAGATAGACATTTCGAGCCGCCTCATCAAATAATTGATCTCCCAGAAGAAATACTGATGGAACTTGGAAAAAGAGGGATTCTGAGCGTAACATTCTTTGAGGTTTCGAGCGAAGTGGGGCCAAGATTTCTGTTCGCGACTACAAAGACTAGAACTACTGTCAGACTATACTCCGACACAGAGCTTCAGAATAGGTTATTCTTACTTACTGACCGCTTAAACGAATTTCAGATCGATGAGAGGAAATTGATATTTAGGGGGATTAGGGGCGGTGAGAGAGGTCTTGAGGGATTCGTTGTCGCCGAAGTAGTAATAGATGTTGATACTGAGGCTATAATAAGGCTGCTATCACGTATAACATCTCTTCCTAGAAGTGCTGAAGAGGCAATTGATATCTTCAGAAACATATTCAGGTAGAAAAGAAATGAGGGCTCTTCCAGTGGTAATTATTTTTATGATGATCACTACGATGGGCTCGCAGGTACCGATGGTTAGTTGGACTTTCGAGGACTTAGGGCTAAATGACATAATCGTAGAGAATCCTCTTGAGCCCCATAATGTATCGGCTGTATTCAGCTCCGAGCTAGTAGGTGCGGTTACATTCACCGTGATTCTGTATGCGAATTGTTCATTGAGAGTAAAGCTTACGATAAATAATGTTACAGTCGAACTATACACAAATCAGAACTCTTCGTTTGACGGTTTCTTAGAAAATGAGAATATTCTCATCATAAAGACAATACCTCAGCCAATAAGCTCAGCCATAATAATATACAAGAATTCAACGATAACTGCTCGACTAAAAGTTGGTGGCGAGCAGGGTAAAAATGTGGCTAACTGGGAGCTAAGATTGCTGTTCTGGGCATCCATTTTTATTCCTCCTATATTGGTGTATCTCTACAGGAGAAGAGTTTCGAGAGGGAGGATATCTGAGGGCGAGGGGGTAGTAATAGTATGAGTTTTTTGGATATTATCCCATGGGAACTAAGCTTAGGGGATAAAATAGCCAGAGCCTTCATGAGCACAAAAAATCTGGTTCTTATCCGTGCCCCCGCTGGATCTGGGAAGACAAGTGTTGCTATAGCATACCTTATCTACAGAGCTATGCTTGGGGAGAGAGGAGCACTATTCCTTAGAACTAAACGTGAAGTCGAACACGCATTGGGTATAGCAAAGAAAATATTGGAGAAAACCGATACGAATCTATTGATAATGCCTTCTCCCTCAAAGGAAGATTTCTGTGTTATGGCACTAAACAAGGAACTTATCAAATATTGGTGCCCCATAAGTGAATGTGAGCGTCTTAGTAGACGAAAATATAGTGACTTAGAAGCCTTCCTAAGGAGAAATGTATTTGCGTCTCTAAGCGAATATGTGAATCTATTAGCCTCCGGCAAGCGATGCCCATATTATGTAGCTCTGGGCCTGCTGAGAAAAGCAAACATAGTGTTCGGTACGCATAGCTATTTTATTAGATCTGACCTATTCGAAAAACTTGGCAAACTGGACATAGTTATTGTGGATGAGGCCCACGAATTGCTGTTTCCAAAAACATACGAGGGGGAATACGAAGTCGTGGAGGAAGGCAGGGAGATAGCACATTCTGTCGAAGAGCAAGGAATAGCTCTAAGTAGGTATATTGTCTCACTCGGTAGAAGCATGGATTACGAGTCAGCGAAAAAACTGGCTGAGTATGATGCTTATAGAGAGGCTGATGGAGCTGATATACTATTGGGGAAGAAAATAGTTAAAATTTATCCTCCAGCCATCCTTATTAGAGACAGACTCAGGTCTGTTCGAAAAATAGTGGTCATGAGCTCCACGTTATATCCATCCAGCTTCTTTAGAATGCTCTTCGCCAAGGATATGGAGCATGAACTGATAGTTATCCCAGGACTTATAGGTGGTAGAAGAAAAATCATAGTCGTAGATACAAACCTTAGCTTGTCTTACAGGATGAGGAATGAGGAGACATACAAAGCATATGCGGAGCTTATACGCAGGATATATCTGAAACACAGGGAAAAAACTCTGGTTTTCTGTCCTAGCTACAAAGTTGCTGAGGGGATTGCTAAACATCTCAAAACAAAACCTACAGATAAGCTAGGAGGAGATCTTGTCATAACAGTATTTAGAGGAAGAATAGCGGAGGGAATAGACGCTACGGGATATAGGGTAGCGATAATGGCGGGTCTGCCCTTCCCTATGATAGATATGGAAACAAGAGAAATACTCAAACTGTATAGCGGGATATACCATATCGACATAGAAGCACTCGAAAACGCGTATTCGCTAAGCTCGATGATATCCGCGCTAGTGCAAGCAATGGGCCGTGTTGGAAGAAGGGAAGAAGGTGTGATTTACATAATTGATAGCAGAGCTAAGAAGTACCTAGGCAACATCATAGTATCGGAGTCCTAGGGGAACATGGTAGAACGTGGTATGCCACCTAAGAATTATTATCTTCTCTTTCTGTGTTCGTGTGATCAATTTTTACATAAATTTATAATATTATATTTTCACATTTTTATACCAGGTGGGTATGATGGTTAGGACAACAATAGCTGTTTCTGAGCAAGTAAAACTAAAGCTTTTAGAGCTCAAACTGGAAGAGGGAGCTAAAAGCATGGATGAGTTGTTGAGAAGGATGATAATAGTATACAAAAAGTATAGGTTTCTCGAAGCAAGCAAGAAAGTTAGAAGCAGAATGAAAGAGTTGAAGGTTTCCTTAGAGGAACTGATGAATGAATAAATTAACCTTGATTATCGATACTAACATTATATTCTCCGCTCTATACAAGCCGAACTCGAAACCAGGTATTATAATACTGCTCGCTATCTATGATAAAATAAAGCTAATAGCACCTATATCTGTCAGGACAGAGCTTCAAGATAAGCTCACAAAGAAGCTTAGGTTCACGCATAAAGAAGCCGAAAACATAATCTCTTCGTTGCCCATAAGATGGGTAGAAGAGGAGATCTACGAAGATAAAATCCAAGAAGCCTCGAAAATGCTAATAGATAGGTCGGATGC
>Ga0190313_1002105_pt1 | contig 9988 bp, 11 predicted proteins | sample 4870071011_MG_FD_169989 | JGI IMG/M metagenome (GOLD analysis project Ga0190313, IMG submission 169989) | Hydrothermal vent sediment bacterial communities from Southern Trench, Guaymas Basin, Mexico - 4870-07-10-11_MG | ecosystem: Environmental > Aquatic > Marine > Hydrothermal vents > Sediment ...
CTCGAAGAAAAAACTAGCATTAATGCCCTCTTCCACTCTTCAAGTAATCGGCGCGGAAAAAGCATTGTTCAAGCACTTGAAGACTGGCTCAAAGCCACCAAAGCATGGCATAATATTCCAGCACCCACTAATAAGGAGGGTGAAGAGAAAAAACAGGGGAAAGATTGCAAGAATGCTGGCAAACAAGCTGAGCATTGCAGCAAAAGAAGACTACTTTGGAAAAGAAGACGTCAGCGCAAAGCTCTTGAAGCAACTTGAAAAAAGAGCAAGTGAACTGGCTTGACTAATTATTCCTGTTTAGGCTGCGAGCAATCCAAGAACCGGGTTGGCTATTTCTTTTTCCTTCCCTTGCGGGCTTTACTTCTTTTTGCCCTTGCTTCAAGCCCAAAGTCAGCCTGCCTGCCAGTCATCTTAAGGCCTGCTTCGCGGGAGGGCTCTCTTTCAAGGCGGTGGTGCTCGTGAGTGTGAGCATAGCGGTCCTGGCGGAGATGCTCTGGTATCTCTTTTGTTTTAGGAGTTTCAGGGGTTCCTCTGCTTTTAGGGCGCCCACCTGACAACGCATTGTATGGATCAGCATGCCTGAGGTTTGGGTCACGCCACTGTGCCATAAAGGCCCTGACGCTAGCGTTGGTTCCAGGAATTGGCATTTTTGAATAACCCCTGCCATACTTTAACCTGCGACCGGTTGGCGGGTTTTTAACGTATGACTTTACTGGTTTCATATGGGGATAGCGTCCCTTGCTCATGTAAACAGATAAAGGCATGCGCCCGGGGGCTTTAAGCTTTCTAATTACTGCGGGGCTTCTTTGCTGGTTGATAATAACGTGCATGTGCTCCCTAACCTCTCTCACTGGCATGCCCAACGCCTTGGAGATAGCAGCATAACTCCAGCCCTCTAGCCTCATTTGCTTCATTGCCATTCTTGTCCCTCTTGTTATATCCCTGGATTGGACTGCTCGCTTTGGGACAACACGCTTTTTTATTCTACGCCTAGGTCGCGCCAAAAAAAAACCCCTCCTGCCATCAAACTTACACTTTTTTACTATAAAACTTAATTTAATTATTTTGGTGGTGCCTTGGGCAAAAACCAGGTCATTTGAAGTCTCGCACCATTAACCTGAAGTGATGGCTTGAAGCCAGAGAAGAGGGATTGATTTTTTTTAAGAACTCTATTTCTTCTCTTTTTAATTCACGAAAGCCCCGCTTCCTTGCAAAAACCATTGACCTGTGGCTTGGGTCAATGTGGCCGAATATTTTTACAACGCCCTGTTTCACATGATCCAAATCCCGGAGGTGGTTGACTGCAAGCCCAAACCCCTTCCGGGAAATAAAAGAGGGAGGCACTGTCTGCCCAGAGGTCTGCTCTGTTTCAAGCTTGTTCCTGGCCATTTCCGGCCCAAAAGCAGTGTGCGGTCTGGATTCAACTGTTTCAGGAAACCACCTGAAGTCCCCGCCGATTACAACTCTGTGCTCTGGGTAATACTTATAGCCAGCTATTAGAAAGGTGTTCGCAGCACTGACTTTGCTTTTCTCACTGGGCGCCCTTACCAGGTGTCCCCTGAAGTCAACCCATATAACGCGCTGGCCTTCAAGTTTCACTGGTTTTGCCTCGCTTCTGGTGATGACTAATAGGCTGTCACTTTTCTTGTTGTAAAAAGCTTTCACTGGAACAGCCCTGCCGAGCCCATAGCCTGAAGAAACCTCAAGCACTACTTTTTTCATTGAGCCATCTTGCCGGGGGAGCCATACCTGCATTTTTTTCCTGCCATGCCTGTCTTTTTTGAACTTGAACCTCGCCTCCCAGTAGCCGTGCTTGTTAGTCAGTCCAGAAAACCACTCCCTTGCCCTGCGAGGTGGCTTTGGCTTTTTTATAATCCTTTCCACTTTGCTGGTTTTAGGGGCATTTAATGCAGTTCTTTTATTAAGCGCCATAAAATTCACAGCTTTTTTTATTGGCAATTTATTCTTCTTTTTTTGAGCGCTTTCTTTTTGCAGTCCTTCTAGCGCGAATTTTTCCCATGGCCTTGCTGATTCTTTTTTCTTGAATGCCTTTGAGGGCTTTTTGTTTTCTTCTTATTGCGCGAGCAAGGCTGGAGTTAATGCCTTCAATGTTTTTGCTTGGCTGGATCGCACTGGCTATTTCAGCAGCAGACAAATACCTTGAAGCCCGGGTTATTGCATTTAAAGCAGAGTCAACCCTTTCAAGCATTGACTGTTCAAAAGCCCTTGTCTGATGTCCTCTAATGGCCTCGTTTTCCGCCCACTCCCTTACAAGCACTTCAAGCTTTTCTCTCACGCTGCCAAATGCTTTGGGTTCTAGCCTTTTAGGACTTTTCACTGCAAGCGCACTAATGCCTGAAACAAAGGCGTCTGCAGCCATGGCATTGTACTTGTAAAAAGGACCCATTGGAATCGCTGGCCCCAAGCGAAGGTTTCTTTCTGTTTTCCTTTCGCGCTTCGATGGCTCTTTTGTGGCCCAGGAGAAAACGTTGCCTCGGAGTTCTTCAAAAACCTGGCTTCTTGGAACATTGCTGGCTTTCACTCTTGGCTCGTCCACGAGCATTAAAATGAGAGAGCGCGGTTTTCCACCGGGCTTTGCTTTAAATGGAACCTTCAAAACAGAGGCAGACCTCTCAGAGCCAATAATGTGACCAAGGTTCTCTCGCTTGGCTAACCTGACAAACTCAGGAGTAACAGCCTCTTCAGGAATTTCTTCCTTTTTCTTAAAAGAAACAATGATTGCAGGACTCCCAGTATCTGGTCCAACTCCAACAATGCTTGCGCCTTCAAGCATTTCCTTAATTTTTGGGTGAAGTTCTCGCAGTGAAGAAACAAGCTCTCTTCTTGATTTATGCCTTGAAAGGAAAACCCTTCTCGCATTAAACCATTCAGACAAGGCATGCACTCTAACAAAACCTTTTTTTGCACCAGCGCGCCTCTTTTTCATTGAGATAATTCTTTTCTTTGTTTCAGCCTGTCGCTGCAGTGCCTTTCTTCGCTCCCAAACATAGCGGGCATGCCTGTCAAATTCCTTAAAGCCCCCGCGCTTGCCTGGAGGCCTGGCTTGAACTCTGGGTTTCCTGACCAAAACAACACCAGTAAAAATAACACTTTAAAGTTAATTTAATACTTTTGCCTTAGGGAAACCAGCCGAGCTCTTTCTCAATTCTCTCAAGGCGTTCTTCAATTAAAGCAAGCCCTTTATTCAGCTCAGTCACTATTTGAACCTAAAAGCAAAAAATGCCTCCTTTCAGTTTTTATTTATTTATTCTCTTTTTGACTGCATGAAGCAACTCTTTGCTGGAGTGTTCGAGCACCGTGGCATTACTCTCACAAAAAACCTCGTGCAAGGCCAGCGGGTTTACGGGGAAAAACTGTTGAAGTTAAAAGGAACAGAGTACAGGGAATGGGTTCCGTTTCGCTCAAAGCTCTGTGCAGCAATAAAGAATGGATTGAAAACACTGCCATTAAAAAAGGGAAGCAACGTGTTGTATCTCGGCATTGCCGAGGGCACAACCGCATCTCACATCAGCGACATAATTGGGAAAGAGGGAATAATCTTCGGTGTTGACGTGAGCGAAAAAACAATGAAAAGGCTTCTTGGCTTATGCGAAAAGCGGGAAAACATTCTTCCAGTCCTTGCAGATGCAAGCAAGCCGGAGCAATACGCCGAGTACCTGCAGGGGCACAAAATAACCCTGTTATACCAGGATGTCTCCCAGAAAAACCAGGCTGAAATATTCAACAAGAACGCGAGGGCATTCCTTGAAAAAGGAGCTTTCGGGATGATTGCAATCAAAGCGCAGAGCATTTCAAGCACGAAACCAGCAAGCAAGGTTTTTGCAGAACAGGAAAAAATTTTAAAGCAGGAGTTCAAGGTGCTGCAGGCAATCAACCTGAAGCCATTTGAAAAAGACCACGTGCTCTTTCTTTTGGAAAAAGAGGCGTAAAAATGGGCGAGCTTGGGAGAAAAAGCATTCACATCCTTTTTGGTTCTCTCTTTATCCTGAGCAGCATGGTTTTCGGCGGCTTTGCAACAATGCTCGCTACCATCGCCTGCCTTGTGGGCGGCATTACTGTTTCATACCTCATGCAGCAAGGCCTTGAGTTCCCGGTTTTCTCGCTTGCAGTGGAGTTGTTTGAACGAGAACACGAAAAGCACTTGCCTGGAAAGGGAGCAATAATGTTTTTTGCAGGCGCAACAGCGATGATGTATCTTGCCCTGTTCGTTTTCAGGGAAGAAGCCATAATCACTCCAGCGCTTGTTCCACTTGTGTTAGGGGATGGAATTGCCACAATAGCAGGCACAAAATTGGGAAGACACCACATAACAGGGGGAAAAAGCCTAGAAGGAACACTAGCCGGGCTTTTTGCAACAATGATTGGATTAAGCTTCTTTTTATGGCCACTTTACGTCAAGATTATAGCAGTTTCCCTGGTGGCAATGCTGGCAGAACTGCTGCCTGTGAATGACAATCTCACAATACCAATAGCAAGCAGCATTGTCTTATACATAATGTTGTGATTTTTTTAATAAAAACACCAGCCCAGTTACGTAACCTTTTTAAATGTTGGATGCATTATTTCTTACGCACAATTTTTAGAGAGTGGGGGGCATGCAAAAGTTTCTTGAGAGAGTGAAGAAGCGCGACGGGCGTATCGTCAAGTTCCAGAAGGAAAAAATAGAGGAAGCTATTTTTAAGGCAGCAAAGGCAGTTGGTGGGAAAGACCGCGAAACAGCCAAAAAGCTAACTGAAAGGGTTGTTCACTGCCTGAAAAAGAAGTTTGGCTCAAAAGTTCCAAGCGTTGAAGAAATACAGGACGAAGTTGAAAAAGAGCTCATTGAATCAGGGCACGCCCAGACAGCAAAGGCATACATTCTATATAGAGCTGAGCGCACCAAGCTCAGGGACACAAAGTCCTTCCTCAAAAAAGCAACCGAACTCGTTGACTCCTACGTTTATGAAAAATCTTGGCGGGTTAAAGAGAACAGCAATGCATCTTACTCGCTGAGCGGGCTGCAGGCCCATGTGTCCGACCAGATAATCTCCGAGTACGCTCTGAAAAACATTTACCCCCCGGAAATCGGAAAAGCACACAAGGAAGGCAGCTTTCACATTCACGACCTGGGGGTTGGAACATTTGCAGCCTACTGCGCTGGCTGGTCACTGAGACAACTCCTGGAAGAGGGCTTCAATGGGGTTCCAGGAAGGATCGCAGCAGGACCAGCAAAACACTTCAATGCAGCCCTTGGTCAGATGGTTAACTTCATGGGAACAATGCAGAATGAGTGGGCTGGAGCACAGGCTTTCTCTTCCTTTGACACCTACCTTGCACCCCTTGCTGCAAAAGACAACCTAGACTACCAGAGGATAAAGCAAAGCATTCAAGAGTTTGTTTTTGCAATAAATGCAACCTCTCGCTGGGGAAACCAGGTGCCGTTCACAAACATTACCCTCGACTGGGTTGTGCCAGAGGACATGAAAGGCATGCCTGCAATCTGGGGCGGAAAAGAGCTAGATCAAACATACTCTGAATTCCAGGACGAAATGGACATGATTAACAAGGCCTTCATTGAAGTCATGATGGGCGGCGACATGAATGGCAGAATCTTCACATTCCCAATTCCAACATACAACATAACCAAGGACTTCGACTGGGATACAGAGAACGCAAGACTGCTGTTTGAAATGACCGCAAAGTATGGCACGCCCTACTTTCAAAACTTCATTAACTCTTCCCTCAGCCCAGGGGACGTGAGAAGCATGTGCTGCAGGCTCCAGCTCGATGTAAGGGAGCTAAAACAAAAAACAGGTGGCCTGTTTGGCTCAGGTGAAAAAACCGGCTCAATCGGAGTTGTAACCATCAACATGCCCCAGCTTGGTTATCTTTCAAAAGACGAAAACCAGTTCTTTGAAAGGCTTGACTACTTAATGTACCTCGCTAAGGAAGCACTGGAAATAAAAAGAAAAGAAGTTGAGAAAAACATGCAGAACGGGCTGTTGCCATGGTCAAAGCGTTACCTTGGAACCTTTGACTACCACTTTGCAACCATTGGCCTGAACGGAATGAACGAAGCCTGCTTGAACTTCCTTGGTGAAAACATTGCAGGAAAAGAGGGAAAAAAGTTTGCCTTGAAAACCCTTGACTTCATGCGTGGAAAACTCAAGGAGTACCAAGAAGAAACAGGAAACATCTACAACCTTGAAGCAACGCCAGCAGAAGGCGCAGCTTACAGGCTTGCAAGGATTGACAAGGAAAAATACCCGGATATAATAACCGCGGGCACAAAAGAGGCTCCCTATTACACCAACTCAACCCAGCTCCCGGTTGACTACACTGATGACATATTTGACGCCCTGGAGCACCAAGACGAACTACAGTGCAAGTACACTGGCGGAACAGTGTTGCACGGCTTTGTTGGGGAAGAACTCACAAGCGGTGAGTCATGCAAAAAACTTGTTAAAACAATCGCTTACAATTTCAAACTGCCATATTTTACCATAACCCCAACATTCAGCATTTGCCCAGTGCACGGTTACATCCCGGGAAAGCACTTCACCTGCCCAATCGAAGTAAAAGAATGAAAGGAGGTTAGAAAAAAATGGCCCAATGCGGAAAAAAAACCGAGGTTTACTCAAGAGTTGTGGGTTACTATAGGCCAGTGCAGCAGTGGAACACTGGAAAAGCCCAGGAATTCGAAGAACGAAAAACATTCTCTGAACAAAAAGCAGTTATAAGAGCAGAAAAAAAGAATTAAAAGTCAGGTTTTCTAAAATGATCTTTCGCGGGTTGCAGAGAACAACCCTCATTGATTACCCTGGGCATTTGGCAGCAACTTTTTTTGTTGACAAGTGCAATTTTCGCTGTCCATTCTGCCACAACCCACTGCTGGTATTCGAAAAAGAAAAAAACGAGATAAGCGAAAAAGAAGCCCTTGAATTCCTCAAAAAAAGAAAAAAGTACATTGAAGGGATATGCATTACTGGAGGCGAGCCAACACTTCACCCCGGCCTGAAATTCTTCATAAGGCAGGTTAAAGACCTTGGGTTAAAAGTAAAACTTGACTCAAACGGCACAAGCCCAGCTTTGCTCAGAGAACTCATTGACGAAAAACTGGTTGACTATATTGCCATGGACGTCAAGGCTCCCCTCGAAAAATACGATTTGGCGACAAATGTCCATACAGACCTTGAAGCAATAAAAAAAAGCATTGCTCTATTAAAAGAAGGCAGGGTTGCATACGAGTTCAGGGCAACTGTTGTGCCGGGAATAATTGAGCCAGAGGACATAAAAAAAATGGGCGAATTATTAAAAGGCGCTGAAAAGTTCTCCTTCCAACAGTTCAGCAACCATGGCCCACTAGTTGACAAAAAATTTGAAAAGCTCAACCCCTACCCACTTGAGACACTTAAAGAAATGGCAAAAGAAATGGAAAAATACGTTAAAAAAGTAGAGCTGAGGGCATAAAAAAGAAAAAAAGGGGGTTAAATTATTTCCCCGATTTCTATGTTGTCATCCTCGCTAATTAAACCCGAGCCAAAGTCGTTCAGTTCCTGGTCTGCGTCCTGCTGAGAAATCTGCTGTGCTGGTGTCGGTGTTGGATTAGCTTGAGGCAACTGGTCCTCAGTTCCACTGCTTGTCTTACTCGTACAACCAGCGAGAAATGCAAAGAACAACAATGCTGCTAATGCAACCATTACTCTCATTTAAGCACCTCTCCTATGTTGGGCAATCCCGCTCAAGGGCCCTGTTCTGCGCCCAATAACTTTAGAAGTTCCCTGCCTGTTGCCTCTTGGCCTGCTGCCTGTTATCCTGCTGTTTATCCTGCTTCTGAGTTTGTTCATTATCGCCTTAAACTTTGGGTTCTGCTCAATCCTCTGGATTCTGTTCTCAAGCCTATTAGCTCGCCTTTCAAGGAAATTGAGCCTTGCAACTGCAGTCTTTGCCTGCTTGAAAACCCGCCTCTTTGCATTCAGCTGCCTTAGCTTCAGGAGTGCCTCGTTTCGCTTTGCGGGTTTAAGTGACTTGAATGCCTTGCCAAGCTCTGCGCGCACTTGCTTCACGCTTAACTCTCCGGTTCTGATTCGCTGAACAAAGGCAGGTGCCTTGCCCTCAATGTTTTGGAAAACACGCTCGACTCTCTGCGCGTTGTACTCTCTAATAAGCTGTTTTATCTGTTCATTTAACGCACTTAGCTCAGACCAGTCAATTTCCTTGAATTTGGCTGCAAGCCCGCTCTTGTCCATTCCTTCAAGCATTCCCCTTGCAGTATCCCTGAATTCTTTTGAAAGAGAGATTGCATCATTTTTCAGGTCAACGAACTGCTTGACCGTCTCATCACTGTTAGCCTGTGGTTGAACTGCAGCAATCTCCTCCTCGAGGGACTCAAGCTCGGCGAGAATTGCCTCCAGCTCTGAAACATCTGCATTTGAGTCAGTTTCCTGGATGAATTCAACCACTTTCCGGCCCTTAAGAGTGTTTCTGGTGACTGCTCTCTCAAGCTCAAGAAGCCTTACCCTCGCACCAAGACCAAGCTGCATTGCAGCAATTTGCTTTCCTGTTTGCTCGTCTACAACTGGTTGGTTTGTGTCAGGATTAATGCCATCAGCCTCAGGGGCTGCTTCACTGGAAGTCACTGTTGGCATTGGAATTTCCCCTGGAGTCACCAAGGGCGTTGGTGATTCCATTGGCGCATCCGTGTCAGAACCAGGAATCACCTCGGGTGGTTCTGCTCCAGTTGGTGTCACTCCCGCAGTGTTTTCATCCTGTGCTAAAACAAACGGCATGACAACTGAAAACAAAAGCAAGAGCACTGCCATAGTTATTCTCTTTTTCAAAGTAATACCTCCTCAAAATATTGCTTCAAACATTGCAGCGGAACAGTTAAATAAGATATTGCGGAACAAACCGGAACAAACCGGAATCACTTGGCCTCAGCCAAGAAAAGCACATTTGTCAAGCCTCTCTGTTCCTTTTTTAAAATGCCCCTTTTCACCAACGCGTTCACGTTCCTTGAAACAGACGACTTTGGAATGCCAAGCTCGGCTTCAACCTCCTTCTGCGAAACCACGCCATGCCTTTCAACGATTTCAATTATTGCAAGCTGTCGCTCTGAGAGAGCGACACGATTGAACCCTGCTGCCCGCGAGGTTCTTCTCTTCAAAAAAAACACAGAGCCAACAATGGTTATAACAATTCCTGCTAAAAAAACAAGAGAGAGTGCGCTGAAGTTTCCATTTTTCTTTCCCTGGATTGAATACTGTATTTTAAGGAAAAACCTCTCTTTTCGCCCAACACCGCTAACCACAACCCTGCTGTTTTCGCTCCTGATCTGCACAGGCCCTGGAGCCCGAAGATAATTAATCGACGCCCCCTCCGGGAGCTTTACTGAAAAAACAAAATCAGAAAAAACGCCATTCAGGTCAACGCTGAAAATCCAGTACTTGCCCTGCTTGGAAGTGAAGTTCTCGCTCCTGGAAACACTCAAGGCAGGGTGGTTCGTGGTGCCAGAAATAAAAACAGTTCCAGAGGCACTGACATCCATGACAACATCAGCATAATACTCCTGTGCCGAAACCTGAACAAAAACAAGCAGGAGAAAACAAAAAAGCAATAGCAGTTTTTTCATCCCTAAAAACGAGCGCAAAAGCCTTTTTATTTAAATCTTTGCAATCAATCTTCTTTAGTTGGGCCCGTAGCCTAGTGGACAGGGCAACAGCCTCCTAAGCTGTAGGTCGAGGGTTCGAATCCCTCCGGGTCCGTCTGCCTTTTCTTTTTAGAAAAGAAAAGCCGTGCCAAAAAAAAAGTTTTTCAAAAAACCAGCCCAATAATTAAAAAAGGGATAGAAGGGAATAATCAGTATGGCTCAAAAGAAACCACGCAAACTGAAAAAAGTTCGCTTTCAAGAGGGACAGAAAGCAAAGCGGATTAGGACAACCACTGCCGAAGGGCGCTTTCTGGGAAGGTTCGGGGCCAAGTTTGATGA
>Ga0190313_1002107_pt1 | contig 9985 bp, 10 predicted proteins | sample 4870071011_MG_FD_169989 | JGI IMG/M metagenome (GOLD analysis project Ga0190313, IMG submission 169989) | Hydrothermal vent sediment bacterial communities from Southern Trench, Guaymas Basin, Mexico - 4870-07-10-11_MG | ecosystem: Environmental > Aquatic > Marine > Hydrothermal vents > Sediment ...
TTCTTGTATTCTCCTCTAACGTAATAGAGGTTTGCGAGGTTTAGCATGACACCTAATATCCTCTCATCTCCTGACTTCTTGTACATTTCCAAAACACGTTTGTAGTAGTGTTCAGCCTCTCTGTACTTCTTTAACACCATATAGAGGTTACCCAAAGTGCCAAGAAGTCTATCCATCTCCTCAACTTTTCCAACAAGTTTCTCTCCAATGAATATCAGCTTTTCAACACATCTATGTCTACCATAAATTTCGTTTGCCGTGCTTATGAAATATTCAAAAGCCTTTGCATAATCCTTAATCATAAGGTAATGATAGGCTTTCTCAGTCTTAATTTCGATAGTTTCATCAAAGTTTTCGTAATATTCAATGGCTTTCCTATGATAATCCTCCCTATTCTCTCTTACAAGATCTTTAAGAGTTGGGTCAATTATCAGGTAGCCGTTTCTATTTTCAATTAAACCTAAATCGTAGAAGGCTTTAAGAGAATCTAAATCGTAAATTTTTTTGGCAACTTCAATGTTAACTGGAAGATCTATGATTGACAAACTCTTTAAAACTTCTAAGCTCTTATCATCAAATTTCTCAGAGAGTATTTCCTTAAGTCTGTCCCTAACTTTTTTTTCAAAGTCTGGATCGATTTCAAAGTCTTCACCCTTCTCTACAGCATTCTTAACCTTTTTCTCAGCCTCCTCTATGTAATCGGCAATATCCCTTGCATTTAAAATCCTTGCGAGCCTTGCGTAATCTCTCATCGTGCAAGGTTCTAATAGTTGTTCTTTAACCTTTCGTTAAGCTCTGAATACTATTCCAGCGTAACCTACAACTTCAGCCATGGGTTCAACATCACCACTCGTTGAATAATCTACAAGTTCAGCTTTGGCCTTGTAACGATTTGCGTAGATCATAGCAACAGCAATTGCTCCATAACCACAAACGCTTGCCTGCATCTTGTATATCGTATTGTAGTATTTGGAAACATCCATAGAAAGTATGGATTCGATTACAACTCTATCCCTCCTCCTGCACTCATCATCTGGTAGGTAGTGATGCATGTCTGAAGAGGCTATAACAACTATTTCCTTTCCAGTCTCCTCTTTAGCAGTTATTATCTCCTCTGCGACCTCCTTAGCTGTCTCTTCATCTTGCAATCCTAAGCATATCGGAACTATCTTAAACTTCTTTCCAGTGTTTATGTACTGTAAGAACGGAACCTGCACCTCTAGAGAGTGCTCGAACTTGTGTGCGGTCTCATCTAAATCTATTATCTTCTTCGGCATGGCATCGATGAAATCCAAATCTATCTCAACTTCACCTAATGGAGTTAACCACGTGTCGGTTGATACAGCAACTGGGGAACCGTAGCCAGTGTGATTTGGACCTAGTATTACATAAGTCTCAACTTGAGGAATGAGAGAATAAACTCTTCCAGCAGTTCTTCCAGAGTAAACATAGCCAGCATGTGGTGAGACGCATGCAATTACTGAATCGTCTGGATGATAGTCAACAAACTCTCTCAGCATGGCTAAGAGGGACTCTCTATTTGAGGGATAGAACATTCCAGCAACCGCGGGATGCCTCATGAAGTTATTTAAATTTGCATAGATATAAACTTGATGCTTTCAAGTTTACTCACTGAGGAGGGGAAAAGGAGAGCTAAGTGGATCCTTAAGAGGGTTGGATTGATAGATGAGGATGGAGTCATGCCTAAGGTTGAACCTGAAAATCTCGAAGATTATGAGATAGATCTGTTCGATGAGATCGAATACGCTCTTGCCTTCGATTACGAGCTAGGTTACAGCAGGGCTATGAGGGCTATAGATTTACTCGTTAGGAGGAAGAGATTTAGAAGTGCTCTGTACATATGCGATATGATTGGAGATGAGATAGTTAGAAGGGGAATACTGAAGGAAGGAATGGTGTATTACGAGAGACTTGGAGATTTTGAGAAGGCAGGAGAATTTGCAAGGTTGTTGGGTGATATGGAAAGATTTAGAATTTACAAAAGGTTGTCTGAACTGTTTGCTAAAATAAAAAATCTAGATAAATCTACCATGATGTAAAATACCCGAGATCGTATCGAGTTCATCCTCAGAAAGTTCTGTCAATCTATCCTTAATATCATTTCCAACTTTACCACTTTCAAAATCGAACTCCTCAAACGAAACATCCAAACTTCTCGTATCTATCATCGCAAAGCTCGGCTGACTAGCATATACACCACAAGTTCCTGGACACGCCACCTTACCGTACATAGTCTCAACTATAAATCTTTTGTAACCTCCAACGACAAGCATCTCGTACTTCTTAAATGGAGCCAATATGGATTCGTAGTAGCTCGAAGGCTGGTTAGGTTTCACAAGACCATTTATTGGATCGTATGGGCTTCCATACACGAATAAAGATTCGTTATCACCGATTTTTTCGGCTAAAAAGCTAGGAACTTCATTTCTTAACTACTTCTACCTTCTCTTCCGAGCTTATCCCAGTTCCACTCTACAATCTTCCTTTCAAGCTTTGGGAGGCTTTCCTTACCCTCTTCTTCAAGTTCGTGCCATTCAGCGATCAGATTATCTATCTTCCCTCTGACAGCTTTAATTCCATTTTCAACTATGAGTTCGTATGTTTCTTTGGGATAGGGCATGTAGCCAAAGATGCCAAGGATGTAAATCCCCTTTATGTCAAATTTTTCCTTCAACCTCTCAACCTTCTTAAGCAGTGCTCTTAAAGCAACAAGTTTCCGGAAGATTTGAAGCCACGATGATCATGGAAGAAGTTTGTAGTCAGTATATAAGCCTTTGTATGGGTATTATGAGAATGTCTCTTGCACCGACCTTCTTCAGTCTCTCCAAAACCTCAAAAAGCCTATCCTCTTGAACAACTACATGCACAGCCAACATGTTTCCGTTCTCAACCTTCATTACAGTTGGACCTTTCAAGCCGGGAACGATCTTTTTAACTTCACCGAGAACATCAGCGGGAACATTCATCATGAGATACATCATACCTTTAGCGTTCAAGACACCCTGAATCGATGTTACAAGCGCTCTAACCTCAAACTCGTTTACAACATCCTTATTTGCAATCAAAACAGCTTCAGTTTCTAGGACAGTCTCAACAACTCTCAAATTGTTCGCCCTCAAGGTCATGCCGGTTGAAGTTAAATCTAATATTGCATCTGCTATTCCTATGTATGGTGCATTCTCACAAGCTCCACTGACCTCAACGATCTTCACATTTAAACTCTTCTCCTTGAAAAATCTATCAGCTATATTTTTAAACTCTGTAGCAACCCTCTTCCCATCTAGGTCTTCAATTGAGTTCACATCTGAATCTACAGGAACTGCAACGACTAGTTTGGCCTTTCCAAAACCAAGTTTTAGAAGGACTTCAACCTCAACGCCAGATTCAACAACCATATCGTATCCAGTTATCCCAACATCTGCCGATCCGTTTGCGACATAATGAGGTATATCCCTTGCTCTTGCAAATAAAACGTTGATATTTGGATTGTTTGTTGGGACTATCAACCTTCTTTCAGTTCCCTCTGCTCTTATACCAGCTTCCCTGAGTAATTCTAAAGCAGGTTCGCTCAACCTACCCTTGTTCGGAACTGCGATTATCATCCTTCTCAAGTTGATTGAGGGTTTATAAAAACTGTCAGAAAACGTCGATCTCATCGTTTATGATCATATCTGTTATTTTTGTAACGTTTTCGAGCCAACCTTCAGCAATCTCTACAGCCATCTTTTCCATCCTCTCAACGTCGTAACCCTTCTTCGGAATTATTTGAATATCAACAGCCTTGGGCTCATTTATAGGTTTTCCTATCTGGCTTAGTATCTTCACATAAACCTCTTCAATTCCTTCTATGTTCTCATAGCAATCCTTTGCAATGAAGTTTGCGAGTACATTGTAAATCTTTCCTACGTGGTTTATGGGGTTTTTACCTGCTGAAGCTTCCATGCTCATAGGTCTGTATGGAGTAATTAGTCCGTTGCATCTGTTTCCTCTTCCAACACTTCCGTCATCACCGCACTCAGCTGAAGTTCCCGTGACCGTCAAATAAACGCAACCCCTTTCGTAATCATCGGCAGTGTTTATATGAACATCTACATCTCTCTCAGTGTACTCTCTAACTATATCTTTCACCCATTCGGTCAAAGCATCTTTAACAGCTATGTACTCCTTCACACTGTTGAGATATTTATCTACCATAGCGCAGGCTATTGTGAGCGTTATCCTGTCTCCTTCCCTTAGACCCATGACCTTTACATCCTCTCCAATAGCCTTCTCCTCTCTTCTAAATTCATTGTATATCCTCCTTTCGACATTGTAAACGAGCTTTTCAGTCTCTGTAAGTGGAGCGAAGCCAATTCCAAACGATGTGTCGTTTGCGAGTGGAGCTTTACCAGATCTCCTCATAAAAACATCCTGTAAGTCTGTACTTCCTTCTCCAATCCTTACATCGAATATAATGTCTTCATCTGGATTTAGATTTGCCAAAGTTTTTCTTATGTACTCCTTAGCAGCCTTAAGGGCAATCTTGTCTGTTGGAATCCAAGTGCCCTCAAACTCTTTCGTAGCTCTTCCAACGAGTAGGATAAAGATGGGTTGTACTATCTCTCCACCCCCAAAGGCAGGCTTTGATTTTCCAGCAACTATCTGTGTTTCATCTGTGTTGTGGTGGAGAACAATACCAAACCTCTTTATATATTCCCTACTCAAAGCTCTGCTCATAGATTCCGCTATTCCATCTGCAAGGGTATCTGGATGTCCTACTCCCTTCCTCTCAACAATCTCGATCTTTTGCTTCTCTACTGGCGTTTGAATGAGTTTCTGAACATGAATGTTCTTCATAGCTTTGAGAATTTTGAAAAGGGATATAAGTTTTAGGGTTTTCAGAGAGTAACGCATTTATAACGATTTATAACGATCGAAGCTGTCAGAGGTGATGAAATGAGAGAGGTTTTTGAGGAGTTTATAGAGCTGATAAAGCTTGAGGATGTTACAAAAAGTGAGGCAATGAAAGAGTTCTTTAGAAAACTGAATTCAATGGAAATAAAAGAGTTTAACTGGGCTGATGAGGTGTTTGAAGGCATTCATACTAGAAATGATGGTAGTAAGATAGCTTTATACTGGGTCGATTTAGAGAGTGGAGAGGAGAGAAAGTTCAGTTATAGGGAATTTGCTAAGATATCCAGTGGAATTGTCAACTTCTTAAGGGAATGCGGTGTTGAGAAAGGTGATTTTTTCCACTTCATGCTCCCTTTAATTCCTGAGGTATGGTTTAGTCATTACGCAACGGTTAAAGGAGGCTTCATAGGAGTTCCAAATGCAAATATACTAAAGGAGAGGGACTTAGAGTACAGATTCAAGATTGCAAAACCATCAGCAATAATAGCAGATGAAGTTTCGGCTAGGGTAATAGACAGAGCTCTTGAGATGGCCAACGTTGAGCCAAAGGTAAAGGTGGTCATTGGAGACAGGAAAGGATGGGAGCCATTTGATTCAATAGAACCAAAAGACTGTGAAGGAGCAAGGACTAAAGCTGATGATCCAATATTCTGCTTCTTCACATCTGGAACAACTGGATTACCTAAAGGAGTAATCCATACAGCTGTGTCTTATCCAGTGGGGCATCTCTCAACAGCTTGTACAATAAACGTAAAGCCAGATGACATTCATAATAACCTGAGTGCTGCTGGATGGGCTAAGTTCGCTTGGAGTTCATTCTTTGCACCATTCATAGTTGGAGCCACGGTTTTAGGTCTACACTTCATCAAGTTCAAACCTGAGAAGTACCTTGAGGCTGTTGACAGCTACGGCGTGAGTACATTCTGTGCACCTCCAACCGCTTGGAGGATGTTCATGCTCGTAGATGTTAAGCAGAGAGGCTTAAAGTTTGAGAATCTTAGAGAGGTTGTCAGCGCTGGTGAACCACTCAATCCAGAGATATATCATAGGTGGAAGGAGTGGACTGGAACCGAGATCAGAGATTTCTATGGACAGACTGAAAGCACAGCAATGATAGGAAATCCACCGTGGTTTAAAGGTAAAATTGTGCCTGGCTCATTTGGAGTTCCAACGTACATGTACGACATTGTTCTGCTCGATGACAATATGAACATGATAACTCAACCTAGGGTTGTTGGACATATAGCTGTAAGACTAAGCAGATGGAGGCCAATAGGACTTCTTAAGGGCTACATTGGCAACGTTAGGGAAGATGCATTCGTCGGTGATTATTACCTAACGGGAGACAAGGCTTACTTCGATGAAAAAGGCTATTGGTGGTTCGTTGCAAGGGCTGACGATGTCATAAAGACTTCAGATTACAGGGTTGGTCCCTTTGAAGTTGAGAGTATTCTGCTTGAGCATCCAGCTGTAGCTGAGGTTGCGGTGGTTGGTAGTCCAGATCCGATAAGGTGGCAGGTAGTTAAGGCTTTTATCGTATTAAAACCAGGTTACAAGCCATCAAGAGAACTAGCCTTGGAACTTTTCAAGCACTGCAAAGAAATATTGGCTAAGTTCAAAATACCGAGAATAATAGAGTTCGTTGATTCACTACCCAAAACTATTAGTGGTAAGATAAAGAGGAAGGAGCTTAGAATGATGGAGGAAGAGAGGAAGAAGAAGGGTGAAAGGGGAGAGCATGAATACTTCTACAAGGACTTTCCTGAGCTGAAGGGGTGATTTTATGCCTTACAGGAGTTTTGAAACGTTTAGGGACGTTTTAGAGAGAATAGCCAACAAGTATCCGAACAATCCAGCCATACTTTTTGATGGGGTGGTCATAAGCTACAGTGAGCTTTTTGAGAAGGCAAATAGACTTGCATATGCGTTGTATAAGCTTGGAATAGGGAAAGAAGACAAGATCAGCCTCTGGATGCAGAACACGCCGGAGTGGGTAATAACTTGGTGGGCAGTTCCGATGATAGGAGCTGTTGTCGTGCCAGTGGATCACTGGTATAAAGAGATAGAGGCCAAACACATCATATGTCATTCAGATTCGAAGATGGTGATAACATACCGCTCATTTGGAAAGTGGGACTTTATATCGATTCTCAAGAAAATAAGGGATAAAACTAAGCTTGAAAATATAGTTTCTGTTGGAGATGCAAATAAAATTGATGGAATTGAGTTTGAAGAGCTTTTGAAGATGGGGAAGGGCTGGAGGAAGGATGAGGAATTCTTGAAAGTTGTCAGGAATGTTTCTCCAGATGACGTTTGTTTAATACTTTACACGTCTGGAACTACTGGAACTCCCAAGGGCGTTATGCTTTCGCAGTATCAGATAATTAAGAACGCCTACGATCAGGGGGAGAATTTAAAAGTCACATCAGAAGACAAATTAGTAGTCCCAGTTCCATTCAGCCACTGTTTTGGCTGTGTCATGTCCATAACACTAATGGCTTGCTTTGGGGGTGCTATTGCTCCACTCTTGGTCTTCAACGAGAGAGATGCACTAGAAACTATAGAGAGGTACGGTTGCACGATGATACACGGAACACCAACGATGTTTAACAGGGAAATAAAGCTGTTCAGAGAAGAGAATTTCGACACGTCAACGCTCAGAACTGGAATCATGGCTGGAGCTCCATGTCCAGAAAATTTAATGAGAGCTGTAATGGAGGAGATGGGTGCAAACCTCTGCATAACATACGGATTGACTGAAGCTTCTCCTGGGATAACCATGACTAGCTTGGACGACAGCATAGAGGATAGAGTTAAGACTGTAGGAAAACCTTTGCCAGATATAGAGGTAAAGATTGTCGACGATAATGGAAGAGAACTACCACCAGGCAAGGTTGGTGAGATAATCTGCAGGGGTTACAACGTCATGAAGGGATATTACAAGGCTCCGGAGCTTACGGCCAAAACGATAAGGAATGGGTGGTTATACACTGGCGATTTGGGGGTTATGGATGGGAGGGGATACATAACTTTCAAAGGGAGGAAGAAGGAGCTAGTCATCGTTGGAGGATACAATGTCTATCCGATTGAAATAGAGAGCGACAGTTCGAGAAAGTTCATGAAGTTGCAGTGGTGAGAGTGCCCGATGAGGACTTGGGTGAAGTAGTGGCATGTGCTGTAATTCCAAAAGATGGAGTTAAGCTCGATCCTCAGGAAATAGTGGATTTCTGCTATGGCAAGATTGCAAGTGCAAAAGTTCCGAGATACGTTTACATCACTGACTCTCTGCCAGTCAGTGGGAGGGGTAAGGTTCAGAAGTACAAGCTCGTCGAAATTTTGAAGGAACTCATTAAAAAAGGAGAAGAAGATTGTTCCTACCGCAGTCAAGATCAAATCTAAGGATAAATAAAGATAATTTTTATCTCAAATCCAATATTCTCTTTGCCTTACCTTCAAACCTTTCAAGAGTTCCCTTTTCAACGAGCTCGACATTTACCCTTATTCCAAGCTCTTCCCTCAAAACATTCTCTATTTTTTTCTTTAACCTCTCCAAATCAGCCAGTTCACCAGTGAAAAACTCGTCTTTAACCTCAACTCTCACTGTCATCTCGTCTAGGGCGCCCCTTTTGGTCAGAACTATCTGGTAGCTTTCCCCAACCTCTGGGAGTTTCATCAGCACATGCTCAACTTGGCTTGGAAAGATGTTCACACCTCTAACTATGATCATATCGTCGGTCCTTCCCAATATCCTATGAATCTTGGGATGCGTTCTTCCACAACTGCACTCGTCATCCATTATAAACGTTATATCTCCCGTTCTGTACCTTATGAGAGGTAACGCTTCCTTTGTGAGTGGGGTAAGTACTAATTCACCCTTCTCTCCCTCACTTAAAGGTTCACCTGTTTCAGGATCGACAATTTCGACAATGTAATGATCAATCCATATGTGCAAGCCATTCTGCTCTTCACACTCAAATGCCACACCCGGTCCATTCATCTCACTCAAGCCATAGCTGTCAAAAGCTTTCAAGCCGAACGAATCTTCTAACTTTTTCCTGAGGGATTCACTCCAAGGTTCTGCTCCAAAGCATCCTATCTTTAATCCTATATCGCTTGGATCTATTCCCATACTTTCAGCTACTTCCTTTATGTGTAAAGCATAGCTTGGTGTGCAGTGAATGGCTGTAGTTCCAAAATCAAGCATGAACCGAATTTGCCTTTTTGTGTTCCCCGTTCCAGATGGAATAACCATGGCTCCAATTCTCTCAGCTGCATAGTGAAATCCCAAACCGCCAGTGAAAAGAGTGTAACTTACCATATTCTGAAAAACATCATTTTTTCTGACCCCAGCCATGTACAAACATCTTGCACAGAGATTTATCCAGTTCTCCAAATCCCTTGCCGTGTATCCAACAACCTTTGGCTTGCCAGTTGTTCCGCTTGATGTGTGAATTCTAACTATATTTTTCTTTGGTACAGCAAACAATCCAAACGGGTAGTTCTCTCTTAGATGCTCTTTGGTTGTGAACGGTAACTTGGCAACATCTTCGAGCGTTCTTATATCGTCTGGATGTACACCTTTCTCTTTAAAGGCCCTTCTGTAAAAGGGAACGTTATCGTAAGCGTGTCTGATAACCCACTTTAACCTTTTAAGTTGAATCTCTTCAAGTTCCTTTCTCGGAAGAGTCTCCTCTTTCTGCCAGTATTTGTCAGAGTGTGGCATAGTTTCAAAGTGCTGATGTTGTATATATCTGTTCCGATAGTATTTTGACTCCTGCAATCGTTAAGGATCTGTGAAGGTGCTCGTGTGTGGTAAGGGTGGTTGTGGTAAGAGTACCGTAGTTGCTTTGATTGCAAAGGAATTGGCAAGAAGGAGTTTTAAGGTCTTGGTGATTGATGGAGATGAGTCAAATCTGAGTTTACATAAGTTTTTAGGTGTTGAGAAGCCAAGGGAGTTAAAGGAGTTGTTCAGCAGTAGAAAGGAGATTTTTGAAAAGGTTAAGGAGCTCAACATTAAAAGTATCGATGATATTCCAAAGGATTTCGTTAGTGAGAAGGATGGTATAAGGTT